>Ga0207873_1000650_pt1 | contig 37030 bp, 36 predicted proteins | sample BGWIniCompost_FD_187373 | JGI IMG/M metagenome (GOLD analysis project Ga0207873, IMG submission 187373) | Cellulose adapted compost microbial communities from Newby Island Compost Facility, Milpitas, CA, USA - BGW Initial Compost (SPAdes)... ... | reverse complement strand
CCGAGGACTTCGAAGCCGTGCTCGATCCCGGCGGGGGCGACGATCACATCGCCCGCCCCTGTGTCGACGGTCTGACCGTCGACAGTCCAACGCATCCGCCCCGAGCGCATTACGAGGATGTGGTCCTCTTCGTGTGTATGCAGATCGGCCTTCTCGCCGGGCTGATGGTCGTTCACGTACACCGCCACGCCCGCCAGCATGATCCACTCGTTCGGCGTGTCTGGTCTGATCACCCGGGTCGCGGTTTCCCGGTTCGTGTATTCGGGCATCCCTCGTCTTTCGCCGTCTCGGCGGGTCACGTTAGGTCGTTCGTTGTGCGGGAGACGACTGAGCTCTTTTCCGAGCCGACCGCTCGTCTATCAGCTCGCCACCCCTCAGACGAGCGACCCTCGACCAAATCGACACATCGAATCGACACGTGGGTGGAATGGGGAGAGTCAGGGCAGGGTTGGGGGAAGGGGTCGGCGCAAAGACGCCAGGAGAGAGGAACGAATGACCGACCATTCCCATCACGAGCCGCTGGGCCATGCCACATCCACGGCGCACTACGGCCACGGCCACGACCAGCACGAAGCCCACGATCAGCATGGCCACGGTGAGCATGGCCACGGTGAGCATGCCGGCCACGACCAGCACGCCGGTCACAGTGTGGCCATGTTCCGGGACCGCTTCTGGCTTTCGCTCGTCCTGACTCTGATCGTGGTCTTCTTCTCGGACATGATCCAGGAGTGGTTCGGCTACACCGCCTCCCGGTTCCCTGGATCGGACTGGGTGGTACCTGTGCTCGGCACGGTCGTCTTCCTCTACGGCGGCTGGCCGTTCATGAAGGGAGCGATCTCAGAGATCCGGGATCGTCGACCCGGGATGATGCTCCTGATCGGCATGGCGATCACGGTCGCCTTCGGGGCGTCGTTGGCGACGACATTGCGCTTGCTGGACCTCGACTTCTGGTGGGAGCTGGCGGCGCTCGTCACGATCATGCTCCTGGGTCACTGGATGGAGATGCGGGCCATCGGGCAGGCCCAAGGTGCGCTCGCCGCTCTCGCCGAACTGCTCCCCGATGCCGCCGAGAAGCTCACCGACGACGGCACCGAAGAGGTGTCCGTCTCCGAGTTGATGGTCGGCGACCTCGTGCTGGTGCGCCCAGGCGGCCGCATTCCCGCCGACGGAGAGATCGTGTCCGGAACCGCGGAGGTCGACGAGTCGATGGTGACCGGCGAGTCCCGGCCGGTGGCGAAGACGGAGGGCGACCGAGTCGTGGCCGGGACGGTGGCAACCGACAGCGCCATCCGAATCCGAGTTGGCGCCGTGGGGGAAGACACCGCCCTGGCGGGCATCCAGAGACTCGTCGCCCAGGCCCAACAGTCGAAGTCCCGGGCCCAGGTGCTCGCCGACCGGGCGGCAGCGCTGCTCTTCTATGTGGCGCTCGGCGCCGCCCTGATCACCGTGGCCGCTTGGCTCGTCCTCGCCCGACCCGATGAGGCACTGACACGGTCGGTGGCGGTGCTCGTGATCGCCTGTCCCCACGCCCTGGGTCTGGCGATCCCGCTGGTCATCTCTATCTCCACTTCACTCGCAGCACGCAACGGCATCCTCATCAAGGACCGCCTGGCCCTCGAGAGGATGCGGAACATCGACGTCGTCCTCTTCGACAAGACCGGCACCCTCACCTCCGCCACCCACCGGCTCACGTCGATCTTCACCCCTGAGGGGGACGACCGCCGGGTGCTCGCCTTGGCGGCGGCTGTCGAGGCCGAATCCGAGCATCCGGTCGCCCGGGCGGTGGTGGAGGCCGCCGCCGAACGCGGCGCGATTCCCTCCGCCTCGGCCTTCAAGGCGATGAGCGGTCGGGGCGTCGAAGCCGACGTAGACGGGTCGCGGGTCGCAGTCGGAGGGCCTGCGCTGGTGGCCGAACGGGACATTCGAATCCCCGAAGCCGTGGAGCGCGCCACGGAGGATTGGAAGCGGCGCGGAGCATCGGTGCTGTACGTGATCGAGGACGGGCAGATCACCGGGGCCTTTTCCGTCGAAGACGAGATCCGTCCCGAATCGCGCCAAGCAGTCGAGGAACTGCAGCGACTCGGCGTCGAGGTGGCCATGATCACCGGCGACGCCCGCCAGGTGGCGGAGGCCGTGGCCGCCGAGCTCGGCATCGAAAGGGTCCTGGCCGAGGTGCTTCCCGAGGACAAGCACTCCGAGGTAGCCGCCCTCCAGGCGCAGGGCCTCCGGGTGGCGATGGTCGGTGACGGTGTCAACGACGCTCCCGCCCTCGCCCAAGCCGACGTGGGGATCGCCATCGGCGCCGGCACCGACGTGGCCATCGAGTCGGCCGGAATCGTCCTCGCTTCAGACGATCCTCGAGGCGTCGTGGCCGTACGCAAGCTATCCCAAGCCGGGTACCGGAAGATGGTCCAGAACCTCGTGTGGGCAACCGGCTACAACGTCGTCGCCATCCCCCTCGCCGCTGGGGCCTTGGCCTGGGCGGGCATCGTGCTTCCACCCGCCGCTGCAGCCCTCCTCATGAGCGCTTCGACGGTCATCGTGGCGATCAACGCTCAGTTCCTCCGCGGACTCCAACTCCGGCCCGCAGCCTGACGGTCAGGGCGCGCTCGCCTTTCGTGAAAAGCCGGCGACCGACGAGACTTCCCCGTTCGATGACCAGATACATCCTGACCGTCAAGTGCCCCGATGGCCCCGGCATCGTCAACCGGGTCACCGGCGCCCTCCTCGAAGTCGACGCCAACATCACCGAGGCGGCTCAGTTCACCGACCCCGAGACGCTGACATTCACCCAACGGATCGTCTTCGACTCGCCCGTCGACCTCGACCGAGTGGAGGCGACGATCCAGCCGGTGGCGCAGAAGCTGGAAGCCGAGTACACGCTGCGGCCGGCGGCGGCGCGTCGGAAAGCGCTGATCATGGTCTCCAAGGTCGAACACTGCCTCCTCGACCTCCTGTTCCGGCACCGCAACGGGGAACTGGACATCGACATCCCGCTGATTGTCTCCAACCACACCGACTGTGCTCCGCTCGCCGAGCGGTACGGAATCCCCTTCGAGCACGTTCCCGTCACTCCCGAGACCAAACGTGACGCCGAAGCGGTGCTCCTGCGCCGAGTGGAGGCGTTGGGCATCGACTTCGTGGTGCTGGCCCGCTACATGCAGATCCTCTCCGACCAGGTCTGTTCGGCGCTCGCAGGGCGGATCATCAACATCCACCACTCTTTTCTCCCCGGGTTCAAGGGCGCCCGGCCGTACCACCAAGCCCATGCCCGCGGGGTGAAGCTGATCGGGGCGACGGCCCACTACGTGACGCCCGACCTCGACGAGGGGCCGATCATCGAACAGGACGTCGTCCGCGTCGACCACACCCACAGCGTCGAGGACATGGTCAGGCTCGGCCGTGACGTCGAGCGCATGGTGTTGTCTCGGGCCGTCCGCTACCACTCGGAGGACCGGGTGATCCTCATCGGGGCGAAGACGGTCGTCTTCACCTGAGGGGCGACCACAAAACGGCTGGCCTCGACCGGCCGGGAAAGTGTTCCATGGACACCGCAACGATGAAGGACACCCTGGTCCGTGACTGAGATCCGCAGAAGCGGAGCCGAGACCCTGGATTCGGCCGCCCTCTCCGACCTCGGCTCACGACTCCTCAGGCAGCCAGCCAGGGTCGTCTTCTGGGAGGGACCGCCCGCACAAGCGATCTACCTCGGGCGCGGACTGTCGCTGGATGTCCATCGCCACCACGCCACCCAGATCACGATCAGCCTGGGAGAGCCGGTGTCGGTCCTCACCGATCACAACGGCTCAGTCAGCCGACAGCAGAGCTTCGTGGTGGGGCCCAACGTGGCCCACGGGATCGAGGCAGAGGAAACCCCGATCATCGAGATATTCAGCGAAGCCCTCGCCTTAGCCGACCTCGCTCAGCGGTTGCGGATGGCAGCCCAGTCCGAGACGCCGCCGCTCCCCTCTGATCTCTTGGACGGCCTCTGGCCCCATCTAGTGCTGGTCGGGGATCGGATGCTGAATGGAGAGACCGAAGAGGCGCTGGTGTCCGACCTGGTCAGCCGGCTCCTCGTGTCGGGGTTCGATGACGTCGGAGAACCCCGGGTCGCCGCCGCCCGCTCGCTCGTCACTCCCGAGTTCCTCCTCGCTGAAGACCAGCCGATACAGGCCCTCGCTTCCCATGTCCATCTCTCCACCAGCCGATTCCGTCATCTCTGGCGCGAGGAGATGGGTGTGTCGATCCAGAGCTATCTGCGCTGGCAGCGGCTGCTCACGGCTATGCAGGACACGGCCGGGGGAGCCTCGCTCACGGAAGCGGCCCACGGTGCGGGTTTCGCCGACTCGGCGCACCTCACACGTGTCTTCCGGGCGACGTTCGGGATCGCCCCCTCGCGCATCTTCAAGAACAGCCATTCCGTTCAAGTCATCACGGCGGACACCAAGTAATCGTTCACACCTGTCCCTGTGATCGACCAAACGGAGATTCCATGTCCATCTTGATTCGCATCGCCACTCTGGCGGGGCCCTATGCGGGGATCGGGGCCCTCGTCCTCGGGTTGTTGCATTGGTTCTTCAACATCAGCTTCATCGAGCTCCACATCCTGTTCGGAGCGGTAGTCACCCTGTCACTTCTGGCGGCGGGGATCGTCGCCCTCTCCCGGAGAGGGCTGCGGGGGCTGGGGCTGTTGTCCGTCGTCTTCGCTCCGGTAGTGCCGATCTTCGGCATGGCGCAGGCGAACCTCCTCGTCGGTGGGTTCCACTGGGTGATCCGGATCGCCCACTTGCTCGTCGGAGCCGCCGCGATAGCCCTCACTGAACGGATAGGTGGCCGGTTCGCCGAGGTCAGCGCCCAAGACCCGAGCGCCACCGACGAGGCGCGGGCGGCCTGAGGTCGGAGGCGCACCGAAGATGAGCATTCGCAACATTCTTCTGAAGGTGGTGCTGCGCGCCACCCGCAAGCCGATCTACGCGTCGGAACGATCGCTGCGCAGTCATGTCCTTCGCGTGAGGTCCAGGGGCACGCTCGATCGACCGCCGGCGTCAGCCGAAAGGATCGCCCGCTTCGAGCGGCGGTCCTTCAATGGGACGACCATCTATACGGTGCGTCCCCGTGGCGACGGGGACCCCAAGGGTCATATCCTCTATCTGCACGGCGGAGGCTTCTTCGAAGGTATGGACGCCGTCCGCTGGCGGGTCGCCGTCGCGGTGATCCCGCACAGGTCGGCGAGGCCGGTGATGCCGTGATGGATCGATAGCCGAGCGCTTGCATGGATAGGCGGCTCAGTCTGCGATCGTCGCCTCTATCCAAGGGCGGAGGACGGCGATGACTATGGAGGCCTGCATCGCTCCCAGGTGGTCCAGGCCGTCGAGGATCTGAACGGTCCACCCGGCTTGCTCTAGCTCGAGGCGATGCTCTCTGAGTGGGGACGCCATGTCGACGCGGACACCTCCCCAGCGCTCGTCGTAGTCGATCACGTCCTCTGAGCCGGCGAAGCACAAGCGAGGACAGATCACCTGCCGCAGAGCGACGCGGTCGTCGAACGACCGGATGCTCTCGTAGAGGGTGACGAACTGACGGGTCTGGGCCTCGGTCAGCGTCATCTCGGCGTTCGACCAGTCACCCGGTTCGACTTCCGACGCCGACTTGGGTCGGGGATCTGTGGCGGCCGCGTGGGCAGCGGCGGTCACGGCCCGCATCTCCGCATAAGGCCCGCCCAGGGGAGGGAACCCGCCCATGGCCAGCCCGGCCAGCCTGTCGGTGCGGATCGCCAGTTGCAGGCCCGCGGCTGCCAGCCACGAGTAGCCGTAGAAGCCGAAGCAGTCGGCGCCGATGGCATCGGCAACGGCGAGGAAGTCGGCCGCGACGTTGTCGGCAGTGAGGGTGTCAGGCTTGGGAGATGCCATGACGTGGCCTTCGTAGTCGAACGCCACCACGGTGACGAGGTCTTCCAATCCCGCGATGAGCTTCTTCCCCAGAGCAGGGTCGGCGCCCCACTGGCGCATCTCATCGGCTCGCGGTCCCTCGATTGGGGTGGGGTTGACGGGCAGGAGCCAGTGCGGGCCTTGTCCGCGGACCATGAGCGGCAACTCGCTGCCGTCGTGCAGGATCGCCGACACCATAGGGGTTCCTTCCTATACAGCGTACAGAGTAATACTATACGGCGTATAGTGGTCGCTGCAATCCATCTGATGCGCCTCCTGTGGCGAACGTCCGACGACGAGTCTCGGCCGACTTCCGGCCCCAAGCGGCGGCTGACGGTGGACGAGGTGGTGGATGCTGCGATCGCCATCGCCGACGAGAGAGGTGACGTCTCGATGCGGGCCGTAGCCGACCGACTCGGAGTCACCCCGATGGCTCTCTACGGCTACCTCCCGAACAAGGAGATGCTCCTGGCCTTGATGTACGACGCCATCCACGCTGACGTTCTCGACCCATCGCGATTCGACGGCCACTGGCGGGGCGCGGTGATCGCTTGCGCCGAGGAACTCCTCGACCTCTACGTCGCTCACCCGTGGTCCCTCCAGGTCTCCTACGCCCGGCCAGTGCTCGGGCCGAACGAACAGGGGATGCTGGAACGACTAGTCGGACTGTTCCGCCAGACCCCGATCCCGCCGAACCTCTTGCGCCGGGCGCTCGGCATGCTGCTCCACGCGGTGCGGGGAACCGCCCGCACGATCGCCGAAGCCCAGGAGGCCGCCCGATCTACCGGCCGTTCCGAGGATGAGTGGTGGGAGGAGGTCTCCGAGGCGGTCTCGGTGGTCGTGCCCGACTTCGCCGAGCGGTTTCCCAACACGCTCTGGCTCTTCTCCGCCCAGGACGCTGGTGAGGAACAGCCAGGCAGCTACGTCGATCGCCACAGCAGGGAGAACCTGAGGGTCGGTCTCGAGTTGCTGCTCGACGGACTGGAAGCGGCTGCCTCCCGGAGCTAGCCGCGGTAGGCGTCCGGCGTCGCTAGGTTTCGTAGGGTCGCCGACGCCGGAGGAGGGCGGCATGTCGGAGCCTGACCCCGCCGGGCACGATGCCGTCAGCGTCGAGGCCCCACCGGCGACGCCCGAACCTCGACCACAGTCCGCCTCCCGCAGGTTCTGGCGGAGGCGCTTCCTCAACAGCCTCCCCGCAGCGTGGACGGCTCTCGTCTTCGTCTGTGTCTCGTTCACCCCGTCTCTCCTGCCCAGGGCCGCGGTCATGCAAGGCGTGCTGTGCGGGATCACGGGCGCCATCGGCTACGGCCTGGGGCTTGCTGGAGCCTGGGCATGGCGGGAGTTGGCTGAACGCGATCGGCAGGCCGCGTCGGCCCGGGCATGGGTCGTGTTCGCTGGGGTGGCGCTCGCGTCGGTGGCGACTGCGTACGTGATCGGGCTCGGCTGGCAGAACGAAACCCGTGCCGAGTTGGGCATTCCCGCTGAGAGCGCAGGTGCCCACGTGGCCGCACCTTTCGTGGGAGCGGCGGTGTTCATCCTGCTGATCGCGGCGGCCCGAGGAGTGCGATGGATCTACCGGCGGACCTACAGGTTCTTCGGACGATGGCTGGGCCGGCGGCTGGCAGCGGCGTTGGGATGGGTGCTCGCCGCCATCATCGCCGTTACGGTGGTCAATGGGGTGTTCCTCGACGGCCTGATCAGCGCCGCCGACGCCGTCTTCGCGGTGCAGGACACCGCCACGGATGCGACCGCGATCGAACCTCAGACTCCGCTCCGGTCGGGCAGCCCCGAGTCGCTAATTCCCTGGGACACACTCGGTTGGCAGGGACGAACCTTCGTCGGGCACGGCCCCACCGCCGACGACATCCGCACTTTCACCGGCGAACCGGCGATGGAGCCGATCCGCGCCTACGCGGGGATGGCTTCGGAAGAGGACGTGGAGGAACGGGCCCGTCTCGCCGTCGCCGACCTGGAACGAGCCGGTGGATTCGAGCGGGACTATCTGCTGGTGGCCGGGACGACAGGGACCGGGTGGGTCGACGCCCCGTCGATCGAAACCTTCGAGTATCTGACGGGCGGGGATTCGGCGATCGTGGCCATGCAGTACTCGTACTTGCCGTCGTGGCTGTCGTTCCTCGTCGACCAGCAACGTGCTCGGGAAGCCGGCAGGGCCCTGTTCGACGCCGTGTACGAGAAGATGGCCGCGCTCCCACCCGACTCTCGACCCGGCCTCTACGTGTTCGGAGTCAGCCTGGGTTCCTTCTCCTTGGAGACGGCATTCAGCGGCGAGTTCGACCTCCGCAACCGAACCAGCGGCGCCCTCTTCGCCGGTGCGCCCGGCTTCAACACCCTTCATCTGGAGTTCACCGAGGGCCGTGATCTTCCGAGCCTCCAGATCGAGCCGATATTCCGCCAGGGACGTACGGTTCGATTCTCAGGAGACAGAGGTGAGCCGCCGCAACCAGACGATGCCCCCTGGGACGGTCCACGTGTCCTGTATTTGCAGCACGCCACGGACCCCATCTCGTGGTGGTCCACGGACCTCATGTGGAGCCGCCCCGACTGGCTCCGCGAACCGGCCGGAAACGGGGTGCACGAGGCGATGACGTGGCTGCCGATCATCTCCTTCTGGCAGGTGACCGTCGACATGGCCGAGTTCGTGGCCGTACCCGCCGGCTACGGCCACACCTACACCCGCGGCTACGTCGACGGATGGTCTCAGGTGCTCCGTCTCGATCTGAATACGGAACGAGCCGAGCTCTTGAGATCATTGATCGGAGACTGATCGCACTCCGTCACGTCTGAATGGGATATCCCGGCCCGAGGGGTATGCCGAGCAGGAACCAGACCACGAACAAGATCACCCACACCACGAGCAGGGCGACCACGAACGGCATCATCAGCGCGATCACGGTCCCGATCCCGGCGTCCCGCTTGTAGCGCTGGGCGATCGTCACGATGAAAGGCAGGTACACCATCAGCGGCGTGACCACGTTCATCGGCGAGTCTCCGATCCGATACGCCGCCAGCACCGTCTGCGGGGTCACGCCCAACCGGGAGAAGATCGGGATGAACACCGGGGCGAAGATCGCCCATTTCGGCACCACCCCGGGAAGGATGATGTCAAGGACCACGATCACGAGGATGAACCCCACCAAGAGGGCCAGTCCTCCGATGCTGGCCCGCTCGAGCAGATGGGCCATCTCGACCGCCGCCACCCGCGGCAGATTCGTGTAATTGAAGAAGGCGATGAACTGGGCGATCATCAGCAGCATGAAGACCAGGCCGGCCAGGCCGGAGAAGGTCTTCGTCACACCCTCGATGACGTCGCCGCTCCCCGAGATGGTGCGCGCCCCGATTCCGTAGCAGATGCCACAGACCAGGAAGATCAGAGTGATCACGAAGAGCAGGCTGTCCATGAATGGGGTGGGGCCCACGATGGCGCCGGTGTCGGGATCGCGGAGCGGGGAGCCGGGCGGAAGGGTCAGCGCCAGCACAGCCGCCACCGATATGGCCAACCCGTACATCGAATAGCGGAGGCCACGCGCCTCGGCAGCTTGCTCGTCGGGGCTGAGTTCCTCGACGGTCGCATCGGCCGCTCCCTCGGATGGGTCGTAGGCGCCGAGTCGCTTCTCGACGATCCGTTGCGTGACCAGGCCCGCCACCAAGGTGAGCACGAAAGTCGACACGACGGAGAAGAAGAAGTTGGCGGTCACGGTGAGAGGCTCACCACCCGACCCGATCGCCTCGTTCGTGATCTCGGTGACCATCGAAGGTCGAGCGCTTCGACCGCCTCGGCGATGCCGACGATGTCGCCTCGCTGCTCGGGGTCGTGAAAGATCTGGGTCTGGGATCGAGGATCGAGCCGACCGGCTGACGACGGGTGAGAGCCCAAACCGTCTAACGTCAGGAGTGATGACGTTTAGAAATCCAGGCTCGTGAGTTCGACGACCGATCTCCACGCTGCCGCTTCGCTCGCCGACCCGCTGCGCCGCGACCTCTATGAATACGTGGCTGCCGCATCCGAGCCCGTGAGCCGCGACCGGGCCGCGGCCGCGCTGGGCATCTCACGCCAGGTGGCCGCCTACCACCTCGACCGACTCGCCGACGACGGCTTGCTCGACATCGAGTTCCGCCGCCTCACTGGCCGTCAAGGGCCAGGAGCGGGCCGGCCCTCGAAGCTCTACAAACGCTCAGCCCGCGTGGTGGATGTCACCATCCCGCCCCGCCGCTACGAACTGGCGGCTCGGATACTCCTCGACGCCATCCGAAGGAAAGATCTCGACACCGATGCAGTGGTCGACGTGGCCCGGGAGGCCGGACGCGAGATGGGAAGCCGGGGGCTCGATCAAGCCCTGATCGAAAGCGGGTACGAACCCGCCCTGGAAGGCGAGGAGATCCGGTTCCGCAACTGCCCGTTCCACGCCCTGGCCGATCGGGACCGCCGCGTCACGTGCGGCATGAACCTAGCCCTGGTGCAAGGCATGGTGGAGGCGTCGGGCAGCGACCTCGAACCAGTCCTCGCACCTGAAGAAGGCTACTGCTGTGTTCGCCTCCGTTCCCGAGACGGTGGTCAGGAGGCGAGCAAGCCCTTCATCTGACGCTGGATCAGAAGCGTCGACCGATCTGCGCGCTTTCTAACCCGCAGGAGCCACCCTCGCCAGAGTCTCTTCCCCTTTGGATGACGCCCTTCAGACCCGATCGGCGTCGGGTCGGATGTACTGGATCGACCATCGGTTGCCGTCGGGATCGTCGACCCACAAGAAGTCGCCCCATGGGAGAGAGTCGACTCCTCTGACCGGCGCCCCTCGGCTGACCAGCTCCTGTCGGGCGGCTTCGATGTCTTCCACGACCATCTGGATCTGCTGCGTGCCCGGTGCCATTTCGGTGATCCCTACACCGACTGTGATCGAGCAGGCCGAGCCCGGAGGGGTGAGCTGGACGAATCGCAGGTCGTCGGAGACGGTGTGGTCGTGGTCGAGGTCGAAACCCATCTGCTCGGTGTAGAAGGCGATCGCCCGATCGACGTCGGTGACGGGGACGGGCACGAGTTCGATCCGAAAGTCCATCCATCCTCCTGTAGCTGGACCCCATGCACCCTACGGAAGATCCATGCCAAAACATGGCCGGAATCCCAGATTGGGGAGGCGCATCAGTACCCTGCCGACTCGTGGCGGAGCGAACCGACGCCTTGGCCCAGTCGCCGGATACGACGGGAATGGAATCCCGTGCGTGGCTGGTCGCGGTGTCCCTCGTCGTCTTGGCCGTGACGACAGTGCTGGCGTTCATCACCCCGCCGCTCGCCACCGAGGTCTCGATCATGACTTGGATGAACGAAGCGTTCGGCGGTTCGCTGTTGGAACTGAGCCGGTTCCTCGACGTGGTCGGGGGTGTGGACGTGATGAGCCCGCTGTTCGTCGCTCTGGCCGCAGTGCTGTTCCTCGTCGGGCGCCGTCGCCCGGCCCGGGCCGTCCTGGCTGCCACCGCTGCGACCCTGCTGTTGAATATCGGAATCAAGACCCTGGTCGACCGGCCCCGTCCCGTGCGGTTCGCCCTGTCGGCGGTGGAAGTGGACCCGCTCGCGTCCTACCCGAGCGGCCACACACTCTTCGCCACGGTCTTCTTCGGTCTGCTCGTCGGACTGGTGCGAGGGAGTCGGTGGCGAAGCTTCGTCCTCGCAATGGGAGTCGTGGTTTCCGTATTGATGGCGGTCAGCCGCGTGTACCTCGGCGAACATTTCCCGAGCGACGTGGTGGCCTCCTTCGCTATCGGCATCCTGATCGTGGACGCCGTCGACCGGTTCATCGGCCTGTCGACGAACCGATCCAACTCGGCTCGGCTTGAAGCCGACGGCGCCGCGGGGCGCTGAGGGTTTCCTGATATTCGACTGACGCAGCGCAAACGCGCCCGCCCCGATCCTGGCGATGTGAGCCAAACCAGGAGGAACACATGGCTTCCAGGACCAGGATGCTGCTCGGATTGATCGCAGCCGCCCTTCTCATCGGCGGAGCGGCTTGGGCCTCCGGCGAGTCATCGGTGGGGACCAACGTCGTCGATCGCACGGTGATACCGGTGGACCCGGCGGGAGAGGTGACACTCGAGGTCGTTTCCGCCGGACTCTCCATCGTGACGGTCGAAGCTGAGCCTGGCTGGACGGTCGTCACCGAGGCCGCGGTGGGACGCGAAGTCGAGGTCCGCCTGGTCTCGGACCGAGGTCGCATCGACTTCAACGCCGAGTTGGAAGACGGCGAGATCCGAGTGGAGATCGAGCGCCGTTTGCAGGACGACTCCTCGACCACGACGGTCGTGACCACGCCGTCCACGTCGTCTTCCACGACACCTTCCAGCTCGACGACAGTCGACGACGACGGCACCACGTCGACCTCTGTCGGCTCGGCGCCATCCACCTCGACCACGATCGACGACAGCCCCTCGACCACCGGACCGTCGACCACCAGCACCACTCTGGACGACGATGATGACGACGCCACGACGTCGACCAGCACCACCATCGACGACGACGTTGTCGACATCCCCGATGGCACCCGCACGTTCGATGCAGGCGCCGCCGGCAGCATCACCGTCGGCATCCGGAGTGGCTCCCTCAGCCTGGTGTCGGTGAATGCCAACAGCGGCTGGTCCTACGAGATCGACAAGGCTCGATCCGACGACATCGAAGTGGAGTTCACGCAGGGTGACGCCGACGTGGAGATCAGGGTCCGCATCCACGACGGGCGGCTCGAAGCGAGGCTCGACGACTGATCGTCAACCGAGTCGCAATCTGACGAGGGCCCCGCCATCGGGGCCCTCGCCCATTTCGAAAGCACCACCGACGCTCTCGGCGAGACCTCGAGCGATATCGAGCCCCAGGCCCGTGGAGCCGCCGCCGCTCCGGCCACGCTCGATGGCGGTGGGATCGAATCCCCGCCCGGAGTCGGCGACTTCCAACACGGGCACCCCGCCCTCGCGGCGAAGTCGCACCGAGAAAGCGGTGCCTTTCTCCGTGTGCGTGAACACGTTCTCGACGAGTGCGTCCACCGCGGCCGCCACGTCGGCTGCGGACGCCTGCACCGGAGTGTGGGTGTCCGGGAGGGAGATCTCGAGCGGCCGGCCTTGGGCGTCGGCGAGGACCCTCCAGAACTCCAGGCGTTCTCTGATCACCGAGGTGGCATCGCAGGCCGCGGGTCGAGCCGGTTTCTGTCCGCGGGACCGCACCTCCCGAATCAGTTGGTCGACTGCTCGCTCGGTCCTGTCCACTTGTTCCACCAGCGCCCGACGTTCCTCGGGGTCGACCGTCCGCTCGGCCTGGAGGCGGAGGGCGGTCAGCGGGGTCCGGAGCCGATGTGACAAGTCGGCCAGCGCCTCCCGCTCGCCCTCGATGATCTCCGAGAGACGATCCGCCAAACCGTTGAGGGCGGCGGCGACGCGCTGTACTTCGGGAGGTCCTTCGACCGGTGCCCGCGTTGCCAGGTCGCCCTCGGCGAGGTGATCGGCGACGGTGGCCACCTGGGTGACGGGTCCGACGACGGACCTCCCCAACCGGTCGGCCAGAAACACCGACGCGGCGATGAGGACAGCCGCCAAGGCACCTAGGAGTCCGACGGCTCTCCACACCCCGGCATTCATCTCGTCCGGTGACGCCACTGCCGCCACTGCCACCACTCCTTTCGGTGTGGCCACAGGCAGGGCGACCGTCCAGCTACCGGAGTCGGAGAACGCTCCGGACGGGCGCCCGGAGCGGGCCGCCTCCACTACGTCGATTTGAGCCTCGGCGTCACCCACCATGCCGCCGTCGGGAAGGTGGATCGCCACGTCGGTGATCAGCGCCGACTCGGCAACGGCCGGTGTCACGTCACCGCCGGCGGCGGACACCGCCACCGCCAGCACCGCCGCCACGGATTGGGCGCGTTGCTCGGCCGCGACTTGGGCTCGCACCACAGCCTGGCGGCGCACCAGCAGTCCGAGCGGAACCACGAAGGCGACCACCACCAATCCAGTGACGGCGAGGACCAGCCAGTTGACCTGTCGTCTCACGGCTCGGGTTCGACGAACTTCACTCCGACCCCATGCACCGTGTGGATGAAACGGGGGGAGGCGGCGGACTCGCCCAGCTTCTTGCGTAGCTCCGAGAGGTGGACATCGACCGTTCGATCGCCACCTCCGTACGGCATACGCCATACCTCGGCGAGTAGTTCCTTCCGAGACACGACATGCCCTGGGCGTTCTGCGAGATACAGGAGCAGATCGAACTCCTTGGGAGTGAGAGAAAGTGGTCGGTCGTCGAGCGTCACGGCTCGGCTGTGGGGCTCGATTCGCAAGCCGGAGAACTCGATGACTTCGGGTTCAGCGCTCGAGCGGGTGCGCCGGAGGACCGCCCGCACCCGAGCCTCCAATTGGGCGACCGAAAACGGCTTCACCAGGTAGTCGTCGGCGCCAGCGTCGAGCGTGGCGACGATGTCGGATTCCTCGCCTCGTGCCGTCGCCGCGATGACAGGAACCTCGCTCACCGCCCGCAGCATCCGCAGCAGCTCTGCTCCGTCGAGGTCAGGTAGCCCGAGATCCAGGATCACCAGGTCGGGTCGCAGCTCGACAGCCGCTTTCAGGCCGGGGAGGGCCGCCTCGGCCGACTCGACCGTATGACCTTGCTTCGCCAGCGCGTCGGCCACCAGACGACGGATGTCGGCATCGTCCTCGATCACCAGCACGGTGGCCATGCGGATGGAGACTAGGGGCAACCTGCTGGTGGGGCGGCCCCATCGACCGCCTGCGCTGCCCCGCTGGGCTGCGACCGCCGCCCAAAGTTGTGGTGGGTGGGGTGCGGGTGGCGTTGTATTGGGCAGAGAGGATCTTCACACTCTCCTTACATCGCTCTGAGGGCGTCGCACCGGGGACGTGCCACCATTGCGACGTGCGCAAATCGGTGCTGGTCCTTTCCTGGTTGGCGGCAGCCGCCTTCACCTCAGGGATCGCCTGGGCGGCGCTGAGCTCTGCCGATCGTCAGGTCGGTGACACCGTCTCTGCCCCGGTGCTCACGATCGCCTCGACCGCCCCCGACACCACGTCGACCACGACCAGCGCGCCGGATGCCACGGTGTCGACCACCGCTTCGACCAGCTCGACTTCCACGCCGACGACTTCGACCACCTCTACGACCTCACCCGGCTCTTCTGCCACCACTTCGACGACAACGGGAAACGGCTCCGCCCCTGCGGCAGATGAATGGGACCAGACCACGGTTCCTTCTCCGGGTGGGGTGGTGATCGTCAACCACCGCCCGGGGGAGGTGGGTCTGGCCTCGGCCACCCCCTCGCCCGGCTTCGCCATGGAGATCGACGAGCAGGGCCCCGACGAGGTCCGGGTCGAGTTCGAAGGTGAAGACGAGACCTACGAGGTGAGGGTCAGGTGGCAGGACGGCGCCCTTCGCATCGAAGTCGACGACTGAGGGGCAGCGTCGAACCCGGGCAACAGTGACTTCGGCGGCTCCTTTGGCCCGCTGCCTATGGTGAGCGGATGGAGACACGACGCCTGGGAAAGAACGGGCCCGAGCTTCCGGTCGTCGGCCTGGGCACCTGGCAGCGATTGGAGGCGGCCGACCGCAGCGGCGGTGCGGACTCACTCGTCAGCGCCTCGTTGGATACCGGGATCCGGGTGTTCGACTCTTCGCCCATGTATGGGAGAGCCGAGCAGATCCTGGCCCGGGCCCTGGAGGGAAAGCGAGATCGAGCGTTCGTCGCCACCAAGGTGTGGACGCCCTCACCCGAGGAAGGACGCGCCCAGGTCCGCCGCGTGCTCGAGTGGTTCGGGGGATACATCGACTTGATGCAGATCCACAACCTCGTCGCCTGGCGGGAGCATCTCCCGATGCTGGAAGAGGAGAAGGCCGCCGGCCGCATCGGCATGATCGGGGCCACTCACTACTCCCCGTCGGCGTTCGACGAACTCGAAGTGGTGATGCGTACCGGCCGGATCGACCAGATCCAGATCCCCTACAACCCCGGTGAGCGACGTGTGGAGAGGCGCATCCTGCCCCTCGCCAAGGAGTTGGGCCTGGGAGTACTGCTCATGCGGCCGCTGGGCGAAGGACGCCTCGTGCAGTCGCCACCCCGCCCGGAAGCCCTCGAGCCGCTGAGACCGTTTGGAGTCGAGACCTGGCCGCAAGCGCTCCTCAAGTGGGGCCTGAGTGACAGCCGGTGCCATGTGACCATCCCGGCGACTTCCCGCCCCGAGCGGATCGCCGAGAACGTCGCGGCCGGGGAACCTCCCTGGTTCGGTGATGAGGAGCGCCAACTCGTCTCACGGCTCGCCGGATATTGAGCTCGCCTTTGTCCACTCGTTGCTCCCGGATAGGCGTAGGCTCCTAGCGACTGGCCCGGGGCAAGGCATCGCAAAGGAGAGCGAATGGACCGACCGGGCGATTTCCTCGACGGAACCACCTGGGGGGTTGTACGGATCGGTGGGCGCGAAGTCCCATCTGACGCTCCGCGTCGCGTCGAGTTCTCTGGGAGCCGCGTGAGCGGCCGAGTAGGTGTCAACCGCTTCACCGGCGAGTACACGATCGAAGGCGACACGGTGGTGATCGGAACGGTGGCTCGAACCCTCATGGCCGGACCGCCCGAGATGATGGAACTGGAAGACCGCTTCCACTCAGCATTCAACGGGAGCATGCCAGTGGCGGTGGGCGAGATCATGCTGCTCGGCGATGTCGAACTCTCATACGTCGCTCCCAATCGGCTCCGGGGAACGGTCTGGTACCGCGAACGTATGGCCCTCCCGCCCCGGAGCACCGTCGTCGTGGAGCTCTACGACCTCTCCTCGGGCGTGCTCGCCACTCAAACCATCGGTGATGCCCTGAGTCCGCCCATCGAGTTCGATCTCGAAGCCTCCCAGCCGCTCGAGCAGCGGACGTACACGATTCGGGCCCGTATCGAAGGCCCCGAAGGCGACCTCATGTGGGCGGCCGAGACGCGCATCGATCCCGAACAGCAGCCGGTCGAAGTGATGCTCGTTCGCGTTTGATGTACGCCGCCCGATACGACATCGATTTCCGGCCGCTCACCAGAGCCGACTTCTCGATCCTGGCCCGTTGGCTCGCCCAACCGCATGTGGCTCGCTGGTGGAACCACGAATACACCATGGAGGCGGTCGAGCGCGACTTCGGGCCTTCGGTCGACGGGACAGATCCCACCGGAATGTATCTCGTGCTGCTCGACGACCGACCGATCGGGCTCATCCAATGTTCCCGGTTCGCCGACTTCCCGGAGTATCGGGAGGAAATCGGAGAGATCGCAGACGTCCCCGACGGAGCAGCCACCATCGACTACTTGATCGGGGAAGCTGACCTCACCGGGAGGGGATTAGGGACGGCGATGATCGCCGCTTTCGTCGAGCGCCTTTGGAAGACGGATCCGAGTGTGACTTCCCTGCTCGTTGCCGTGAACTCCGCCAACGTGGCGTCGTGGCGTGCGCTGTTGGGCGCGGGCTTCGTCCGGGTCGACCGAGGCGATCTAGAACCCGACAACCCGATCGACGATTCGCTCCACGAGATTCTCCGTCTCGATCGTCCTCGTCAGCGGTAGACGCCTCTGGTTTCTGTCCCTGTGGTTTTGTAGGTTGGGGGCATGATCGAACAGTCGTTCGATACCAGGGGGAATGTGGCGATGGATCGGGTCGCTGATCGTTGGGGGAATCTCATCGCTTCTCGTTTGGAGTTCCTGGCGGAGGTGGCTGCTCTGGACCGTGGGCGGGGGTTCGATTACGACGGTTACACGTCGGCGGCTGCGTTTCTGATGCATCGGTGTGGCATGTCGGCCCGCCGGGCGCGGCGGGAGGTGTTCCTGGCCCGCTCCCTCGACCAGATGCGGCTCACCTGGTCGGCGGTGGCTTCCGGCAAACTCAGCTTCGATCAGGCGGTCGTGTTGGCGTTCGCCCAGCACCGGTTCCCCGACCCATTCGCAGCTGACGAGGAAGCTCTGGTCGACGCTGTCAGCGGACTGTCGGTGGGTGATACGCGTCGGGCGGTGGAGCATTGGTGCCATCTCCATGCCGATCCCGACGACCCCGAAGAAGCCGAAGAACCGTCCCGGCTCTACCTGTCCGAAACCATGGACGGCAGGGGACGTATCGACGGGGACCTGGACAAAGAGACCTTCCGGTTGGTGTCGGGAGTGTTCGACGGTCTCATGTCAGAAGCCGTCGAAACCACCCCCAAAGAAGAGTTGGCTCCTGTGTCTGTGCGCCGAGCCGAAGCCTTGAAGGAACTGGCGAGACGCCACCTGGATTCCGGGGCGGCGGCGACTGATCATGGGAACCGGCCCCACCTCACCGCCCTCATCGACTGGAACACCCTCACCGGCGACAAACCCGAAGGCAGATCCGAATACCTCGACGGCACCTTCCTCCGACCAGAAGACGCCCGGCGCCTGGCGTGTGACGCCCAGATATGCCGGCTCATCACCGGCCCCAACTCAGAAATCCTCGACCTAGGCCGCACCCGGCGGACTGTAAGTGCGGCGCAGTGGCGGGCGTTGCGGTTGCGGGATCGGCATTGCCGCTTCCCCGGCTGCCGCCGCCCCACCACCTGGTGCGACGCCCACCACATCCAAACCTGGTGGCAACACCACGGCCCCACCGACCTCGACAACCTGATCCTTCTCTGCCGCTACCACCACACCCTCATCCACCAGCAAGGATGGAAACTCCAAGGCACCGCCACCCACCCCCAATACACCCGACCCGACGGCACCACCCTCCCCAACGCCCCACCACCCCGAAGTCCACTACCGATACCGGTGTAGCGGGGAAGTTGTTGGCCGGGGTCAGAGAACGATACGGCGGAGGAGGGCGTCGCCTTCGGCGTCGTCCTCGATGGCATCGGCGTCGCCCTCTTCCTGGGCGGTTTCCTCGGTAGCAGCGGGCTCTTCGGTCGCCTCCTCGGACGGCTCGGCCCGGGTCTGGATGACGGCGAAGATGATCAGCACCACCGTCGCCACGCCCGCTACGGCGACGAGGAACTCGCCGAAGGTGATGCGCATCGTGGGCCGACTGGCCGAAATGGCGGCGATACCGAGGATCGAAGCGGCGGCGAAGATGGCGAGAAGGGCGGCCCCGCCCGAAGCCATCTCGTTGGAGCGGATGAACACGAGGCCCAGCGGGATGACGATCAATGCCAGGAGCAGTACCGCCGCGAGCGGGATGCTGACGGCGGCCCGCAAACGGCCACGCACCTCTTCGATCTCCGCCGCGTCCTCGTCCTGAACACCCACGGGGACACCGATCACCTGGACCAAGGCGGCGGTCAACCAGCCCAGCGCGGCTCCGCCCAACGCCACGACGAACACGGCGGGGACCATCCGGATGAGGACCATGCCCTCGACGTTTTCGATCGGCTCACCGAACGCTGAGACCATGACCGCTCCGGCGGCCACACCGAGCACCAGGCCCAATCCGATCCCCATCGCGACGGTCGCCTTGAAACGACCTTCGAGGCGAGCACCAGGATGGAGCCACCCGGCCGCCCCTCGGCTGAAGGCGGCCACGACGACGCCGAACACGATCGAGAGAAGCGTGGCGCCGAGGAGGAACCTGGACGTCGTCACCTCCACGGCGGGCGTGTAGGCGCCCTCTTCCCCGGCCACCGAAGCAGCACCGAGCAGCCAGGTAGAGCCGAAGACCAGACCCAGGAGGCCGAGCACGGCACCTGTCCAGGCTCCGACACGTCCGGCGATCCGGACCCGTTCTCCCAGTGGCAGAGGTTCGACGGGCTCTTCCTCTGCTTCCTCGAATGCGGCCACCGCCACAGGCGCCGCGGCGGGAGCGGGTGAGGCAGCGGGAGCTGCGGCCGGTGCGGGAGCTTCGGAAGCCGGTGCAGCAGCCGACTCTTCCGCCGTCGGTGCCTCTGCGGGCGCTGCTTCGGGCTCAGAGGCCGGTGCTTCTGTTGCTGGGGCAGACGCCGCCACCGCTCCTCCGCCCGCCCAGGCAGCGAGCACCTCCTCGTAGGTCATCCCGGAAGCGGCAGCGCGGGCACGCGCTGAACGCTCGACGATCGGTTCCGGGACGTTCATCGCCTGAGCAGCGGCGGTGAGCTGGTCACTCATCGGCCAAGGAGCTTAGCGGTCGCTAGATGGGGCTTCGACGTCGGCGGCGGCCTGGGCTGCCCGACGCTCCTGTGCCTTCCGCTCCGAGCGGCGCAGGAACAGGATGATCGCCGCCGCCGGCACCGCAAAAGTCGCGATCTCGTCGATCCCTCCCATGTGGGAGAAAACCACGGAAACGAAGGCGACCACGGCAGCCATCGCGTCCCACTATCGCCGCTCCTGGGAGTTGACACAACCTGGGTTGGACCCGGGTTAGGGTCTCGGCCATGAGGGTCCTGCGCTGGCTCGTCGTCGTCCTGCTGGTGGTCGTTGTGGGTGCCTTCGGGGTAGGTGTGTGGCTGGTGCGCCGCTCGTTTCCGGTCACGGAAGGTGACGCGACTCTCCCTGGCCTGCAGGCTGAGACGACCGTCGTCCGCGACGAGTCCGGCGTTCCTCACATAACGGCATCCACCGCCGAGGATCTGTTCTTCGCCCAGGGCTACGTCCATGCCCAGGACCGGTTCTGGCAGATGGACACTTGGCGTCACATCGGCGCCGGGCGGCTGTCGGAGATGTTCGGCGAGAGCCAGGTCGAAACGGACGCTTTCCTGCGCACGCTCGGCTTCGAGCGGCTGGCCGAGGAAGAGTACGCCGCCCTGCCCGACGACATCCGCACCTATCTCGACGCCTATGCCGCCGGTGTCAACGCCTATCTAGAGGATCGCCCGGGAGGGGCGGCGTTGTCGTTCGAGTACGCCGTGCTCGGCCTGCAGAACGGCAGCTACGAGCCGGCTCCGTGGAAGCCCGAGAACACCCTCACCTGGGCCCATGTCATGGCTTGGGACCTGCGGTCGAACATCGAAGAGGAACTCGACCGTGCCTTCCTCGCCGAGGCGCTCGGCCCGGAGATGGCCGAGGACCTGTATCCGACCTTCCCGGCCGACCATCCGCTCATCGTCGAAGGCGAGTCAGCCAGCGCCTCGACCGGGGCCCCACCCGACCTGTCCGCGGCCTTTCCCGCCCTCGAGCGGGCTCGGGCCAACGTCAGCGCCGCCGCCACCGCCATCGGCGCGCCTCTGCCCGGGATCGGTTCGAACAGCTGGGTCGTCGACGGCACCCTCACCTCATCGGGCCTCCCGCTTCTCGCCAACGATCCCCACCTCGGGATCCAGCTGCCTTCGATCTGGTACGAGGTGTCGCTGTGGTGCGAACCGATGTCACCCGAGTGTCCCTTCCGGGTCGGCGGGTTCAGCTTCGCCGGGGCTCCCGGCGTGGTGATCGGCCACAACGAGAAGATCGCCTGGGGCTTCACCAACGAGGGGCCCGACGGAATGGACCTCTTCATCGAACGGACCCGCGGCGACACCTACGAGTTCGAGGGCGCATGGGTCCCGCTCGAGACACGCACCGAAGTGATCGAGGTGGCAGGAGGCGATCCTGTCGAGATCCAGATCCGCTCGACGGCTCACGGGCCGATCATCTCCGACACCTACGAGCCGGCCGCCGACCTGCCCGACGCACAAGAGGAGGGCCACGAAGTCGCCCTGGCCTGGAAGGCGCTCGAGCCGTCGACGGTGTTCCAAGCCCTCCTCGGCATCAACCGCGCCTCGAACTGGGAGGACTTCCGTCAGGCGGCCGCGCTCTTCGACATCGCCCCCCAGAACCTCGTCTACGCCGACGTCGACGGCCACATCGGCTATCAGGCCACCGGCGACATCCCGGTGCGCCGTTCCGGGGACGGGCGCTACCCCGTCCCCGGCTGGACCGGCGAATACGAGTGGGAGGACAGCATCCCCTTCGAAGAACTGCCCTCGGTGCTCGACCCAGCGTCGGGGATCATCGTCACCGCCAACCAGCCGCTGGTGGGAGACGACCACCCGCTGTACCTGGGAGCCGACTTCGACTACGGCTACCGGGCAGCCCGGATCACCGACTTGCTCTCCACCGCCGACGCCCTCACCGTCGAGGACATGACGGCCATCCAGATGGACGAATACGACGCCTCGGCGGCCGTGGTCGTCCCGAGCCTCTTGGAACTCGAATCCGACGACCCGGCCGTCACGGCGATGCAGGATGCGCTCCGCCCCTGGGCCGAGAGCAGCGACCCCTTCCAGATGGACGCCCACAGCGCGGGTGCCGCCGCCTACGCCGCGCTGTGGCGTCATCTCCTGATGACCACCTTCGACGAGTTGCCCGAAGATCGCCCGGCCGACGGCAGCAGCCGCTACTTCGCCGTGATCGAACAGTTGCTCGGGGATCCCGAGAACGCCTGGTGGGACATCCTCTCCACCGCCCCCGTGGAGACGGCCGACGAAGTCCTCCTGGCTGCCGCGCGCTCGGCCCAAGAGGAGTTGAGCGAGCGGCTGGGCGAAGATGCCGAGAACTGGGAATGGGGCAAGCTCCACATCGCCCCGTTCGAAAATCAAACGCTCGGTCAGTCCGGGATCGCCCCGATCGAAGCGCTCTTCAACCGGACCATCACCGGCGTCGGTGGTAGCGCCTCGATCGTGAACGCCACCGGGTGGGCTGCCAGCGAGGGCTACGAGGTGTTGGAACTGCCGTCGATGCGCATGGTCGTCGACTTGGCCGACTTCTCCCGATCGGTGGCGATCCACACCACCGGCCAGTCCGGGCACGCATTCCACCGCCACTACTTCGACATGGCCGAGGAGTGGGCGCGGGGCGAGACGACTCGTCCGTTCCCCTTCGAGCCGCCTGCCGACGGCGACGCGCTGCGGCTGGTGCCGGGAGGGTGACGTCCTAAGAGGCGGGCTCGAGCTTGGCGGCCCTGGCGATCACCTCGGCGATCAGGTCGGGATGGGTCCACGGAACCTCGTGGCGCGCCTCGGGAACCTCTACTACCTCGTCGGCGGCGATCTCCTCTGCCAGCCGGTACTGCCAGGACGGCGGCACCAGTTGGTCGCGCCTTGGAATCACGACGACGCTGGGAACGCCCAGCCTGCCGATCCAGTCGCGGGCATCGAAGCGCAGCATGGCAAAGGCGGCCTGAGCGCCGGCTTCGGGGTCACGACGGTGCGTCTCGTCCCACAACCACCTGGCATGTTCGGCGTTCACGGCCCCGGTGAAGAGCAGGTAGAGCGACCTCACCTCGGGCGTGCCCGTTCCCGTGACCCGCTCCCAGGCCCGGGCGATCATCAGCCCGGCCACCCGCAAGAACCGGAGCAGGGGCGGGTGGTGGGAGAAGGTGGCGATCAGGACCAGCGCCCGCACCCGGCCCGGATGGCGGTGGGCGAAAGCCTGGGCGATGGTCCCTCCCATCGAATAGCCGACGACCGTGGCCGTGGCGATACCCAACGTATCCAGGATCGAGGCGACCTCGTCCGCCACGTCTTCGACCTCGAAACGGGTACGGCTCTGCGGTGACAGGCCGTGGCTGCGGTTGTCGACGAGGACGACCCGATGGTCGGTGGCGAGGATCCGCCCCACCCGGTACCACTCGGCGATCGACGAGCCGGCCAGGCCGTGGATCAGGACGACGGGCGGGGCGTCGGCCGGGCCCGCCTCCCGCACCAGAAACTCGTTGTCACCGACGAAGACGGTCCTCCCGCTCACCCGCCACGGGTGTACCTGCCCAGGACGGAAACGAGGCGAGGGGGCGGGGCCGAACAAACGGTGGAGAACGACGGCAAAACCGAGCCAGCGCAGGACCTTCATTTCGGCTCCAGCGGACCGACCGCGAACACGTGCTCGACGACCGGCGTGCCGCCGATCAGGTGCTCATCGATGATTCGATCCATCACCTCGATCGTGACGCCGTGATACCAGGTCCCCTCGGGGTAGACGACACAGATAGGGCCCGATTCGCAGATTCGCAGGCAGTCCACCTTGCTGCGGAGAACCCGTCCTTCGCCGACCGGCTCAGGCTGGGCTTCGTCCGGGTCCCGGTCCCGCCAGCGGGGAGGAGCGGAAGCCAAGCCGAGCTCTTTCAGCCGTGCCTTGAGGTGTGCCCAGACCTCGTTGGTCACCTCTACCGGGGCACATTTGGGCGTCGACTGCCCGGCACACAGGAAGATGTGCCGCTCGACGACGGGAATCGAGAGGGCGTTGGCGATGTGGTGGAGTCGTTCGCGGGCGTCCACCCCGATCACGGTAGCGACGCCGGAGTCGATCTCCTCAGGCGACTTCGACGACGCCCTGACGATCGGTGACCACCCCGACCCGAGTCGAGCTCGGGACGCGAGCGATGTAGTCGTCGACCGCCCCTTCGGGGAGCGCCACCAGCAGGCCGCCGGACGTCTGGGCGTCGGCCAGGAGTGGCAGCGCCTCCTCGGAACCTTCGACCCGGTCTCGCACCGCCGCCAGGTTGCGGCGGCTGCCTCCCGGATAGAACCCGTCGGCGTGGAGGCCGACGACGCCGTCGAGCAGCGGTACCGAAGCGACGTCGATCCTCGCTCCCACCTTCGAGGCGTCGAGCATCTCGAGGAGGTGGCCGAGGAACCCGAATCCGGTCACGTCGGTGGCGGCATGAGCCGAGCCCAGCGCAGACCCGGCGACGTCGTTGAGCGTCGTCATCGATCGAACCGCACCGGCCAGGATTTCGGGCGGGCACGCTCCCGCCTTGTGGGCGGTGGCGATGATCCCGGTGCCGAGCGGCTTGGTCAGGACGAGCACGTCGCCGACCTCGGCACCGGCATTCGTGACGGCGTTCTCGGTCTCGACGAGCCCCGTCACGGCGAAGCCGTAGATCGGCTCCGTGACGTCGATGGTGTGGCCGCCCACCACGACACATCCGGCGTTGGCCATCACGTCCGCTCCCCCGTCGACCACGCGGCTGGCGATGTCGAGCGGCAGGTCGCGGCGCGGCCACCCGAGGATCTGCAGGGCGGTCAGGGGGCGGCCGCCCATGGCGTACACGTCGGAGAGGGCGTTGGTGGCGGCGATCCGGCCCCAGTCGTAGGGATCGTCGATGATCGGCGTGAAGTAGTCGACCGTTTGGACGAGAGCCCGGCCGCCGTCACCGGGTAGAGCGAAGACACCGGCGTCGTCGGAGGTGCCCAGGCCGACCACGAGGTCGGGATGGGAAGAAGCTGGGTGGCTCTTCAGGGAACCGAGGACCTGGGAGAGCTCGACCGATCCGAGCTTGCAGGCACATCCGGCGCCGTGACTGAACGAGGTGAGACGTACCGACTCCACGTGCTCAACGTTATCGTCTTCGACTCGCTGGAAATAGCGGTAGACGTCGACCGAGTCCTATCGTCTCGCAATCCATGACCGACGACACCACCTGGCTGACCCCTGAGGCGTACGACAAGCTCTCGAAAGAGCTGGAGTACCTCAAGACGGAAGGGCGAGCCGAGATCGAAGCCCGGATCGCCGAGGCGCGCTCGCACGGCGACCTCCGCGAGAACGCCGACTACGACGCCGCCAAGAACGATCAGGGCATGATGGAGGCGCGCATTCGCCAGCTGGAGGATCTGCTCCGCCGCGCGGAGGTGCGGGAAGCTACCCACGACGGCACCGTCCAGATCGGCAGCGTCGTCACGGTCCTCGACGACGACGGAGACGAGGTGCGGTATTTCGTCGCCACGCCCGAAAACAAGGTGCCGGGCATGGCGCTGGCGTCCCCCGATGGACCGCTGGGCAGCGCACTCCTGGGCGCCAAGGTCGGCGATCGAGTCACCTACGAGGCGCCAGGCGGAACTTTCAGCGTCGAGATCACGGCGATCGAGCCGTATCGGGAGTAGCTAGCCGCCCCCGTCCCCTACGTGGCGAGGTGCGGCGTTCCGCCGTCCGTATGCTGGTCGCGCCATGAAGCTCCGGCTCCGTAGCCCACGTCAGCTCGCCCGGAACCTGCTCCGGGCTGCTCGACGCGACCGCGACGAGGTCGAGGAATACCTCGACGCTCGGCCGGCCGAATGGGAGGCGTTGGTCGCCTCGGTCCCGGGCGACGCCGCCGACGTCCTCGAGGAGCTCTCCGAGGAAGCCGCCATCGACCTGATCGCCGACCTGGAGCCGGACGACGCCGCCGGGGTGCTGGAGGAGATCTCCCCTGAGCTGGCGGCGGAGATCCTCGAGGAGCTGCCGGTCGAGACCGCGGCGGCCGCCCTGGACGCCATGGACCCGGAGGACGCCGCCGACCTGATCGGCGAGCTCCCGGAGGACGCAGCCGAGGTCGTGCTGGAGGCCATGTCTCCCACGGAGGCGGAGGCGGTCCGGCGGCTCCTCATATACCCGCCCGACTCGGCGGGTGGTCTGATGACCACGGAGATCGCGGCGCTGCCCATCGGGCTCACCGTCGGAGAGGCGATCGAGCGCATCCGGGTGCTCAGCGACGAGTTGGAGCACCTGTCCTACGTGTACGTGGTGGACGATGAGAACCGCCTCAAGGGCGTGATCTCGTTCCGGGATCTGGTGTTCGAACGTCCGGGTGCCGGTCTCGACGAGGCGATGGTGCACGATCCGGTGTCGGTGACCGCTTTCACCGACCGGCGCCAGGTCGCCGAACTGGCTCAGCGCTACCACTTGCTCGGTGTGCCGGTCACCGACGACAACGGTCGTCTCCTCGGCATGGTCACGTCCGACGCAGTCATCGAAGCGGTCCAGGAGGAGGCGTCCGAGGACTTCGCCACTTCGGTCGGTGCCGGCGCCGAGGAGACCGTCTACTCAGACGTCTTCCGCTCCGCTCGCACCCGCTTCCCTTGGCTGCTCATCAATCTCACCCTGGGTCTCACCGTCGCCCTGGTGATCGAGCAGCAGACCGGGATCATCTCGGAGGTCCCGGTCCTAGCCGCCCTGATGCCAATCGCCGCCATGCTGGGTGGCAACGGCGGCACCCAGAGCCTGGCGGTGGTGATCCGGTCCCTTTCATCCGACGACGTTCCCGGCTCGCGGATCGCCGGCGTGCTCGGGCGTCAGCTGCGTATCGGCCTTCTCGTGGGTGTAGCGGTGTCGATCGCCACCGCCCTCATCACCCTGGCCCTGCTGAACATCGACGTGTTGGACTCCGGTTCGGCTCCCCACCTCCGGGTCGCGGTCGTGGTGGGACTGGCAGTGTTCGCCAACTTGTCCATCGCCACCACGCTCGGCGCCGCCATACCGTTGGTGTTGCGGCGCTTCGGTCTCGATCCGGCCCTGGCGTCCTCGATCTTTCTCACCTTCGCCACCGATGTGGTCGGTTTCGGCGGCTTCCTCCTGGTGGCGACCCTGCTCTTGTGATCAGGAGCCGATGACGAAGCCGGGGTATTCGGACAGCGGCCCCCGGAACTCCACCTGACGGCCATCCACGAGACTGACCAGGTGGTGCTGCCGGATCAACTGCCTCTCCTCGTCTGTGCGTTCGTCCTCGGGCTTCAAGGCAGCGTCGAGAGCGGCCCGGTCGTCGAAGATCTCCACCCCGGATACGGCCGTTTCCTCCTCGAGCAGGTCACCGAGGAAGTTCTCGATGCTCACATCGGAGTATTCGCCCGGGGACACGAGGATGTAGAGCGTCTCGCCTTCCTCTGACGAGGTCCGGGTGATGATCTCCCAACTCTGGACCTGGGCGGCGGTGGTGCTCGTCGTGCTCTGACCGTCGGCGGCCGTGTCGCCGGTCGTGCCGCCATTTTCGCCAGCGGAAGTCGTTGTTGTGGTCGTCAAGGATGCCGCGTCCAGAGTCGTGGTGGTGATCTGGGCTTCATCGCCGCTGCAGGCCGCAATGGCGAGGCCCAGCACGGCGGCAACGGTGAGGCGGCTGAGATTTCTCATGTCTTCTCCTCCTGTAGCTCGCTCAACGATGCGGCGGCCTGCAGGGTTCCCCCCACATAAACAGGGCATGTCGGTTAGCCTGACCGGCGGTTATGGGGAGCAGGGTAAACGCACTCGGAGTCGTAACGGTGCTGCTGGTCGCCGCACTCGGCACCTGGGTCGCCGCCCCCACCGAGAGCGCAGCGTCCGTGATGTGCCCCCCTACGAAGATCGAGGACCTGTTCCCGGAAACCAAGACCACAACGGCTCCTGAGACCACGACGACGACCACGACGACCCCCTCGACGACCACGCCGACCACGCCGACCACGTCGACGGCCCCGGAGACGACCACCACCACTCAGCCTCCGACCACGACGACGGCTACGCCCACGACAACGATCCAGCCGACGACGACCACCCAGCCACCCTCGCCGACGACCACCGAACCGGAAGACGACGAGCCTTCCCCAACGGTGGCGGATACCCCGACGACAACTGCACCTCCTGCCACCTCGACGACACCTCCCACCCCGACGACTCAGCCGACGCCTACGACAACGACTCAGCCGACGACCACCACGACCGAGCCACCGTGTGACACGCCATTCGTCTACCCGCTCGTCTTCCCCATCCTCGGGGCCGGTGACATCGGATCCCCGTTCGGCGCCCCGCGGGATGGCGGCCGCCGCCACCACCTGGGCAACGACCTCTTCGCCCCCCACCTCCAGCCCGTCGTCGCGGCTGCGGATGGGGTCGTGACGCGAATCGCCGGCGACACCGGCATCTCGGGCTACCGGGTCCACATCCGCCACGACGACGGCTGGTCCACGCTGTACATCCACCTCAACAACGACACCGCTGGGACCGACGACCGGAACGGGTTCGGCATCCGCCCCGACCTCGAAGAGGGCGACCGGGTGGTGGCCGGAGAAGTCATCGGATGGGTCGGAGACTCGGGCAACGCCGAGGACACGATCCACCATCTCCATTTCGAGTTGCGAGACCCTGCCGGCGACTCTGTGGACCCCCAGCCGAGTCTCGAGGCGGCGGAACGCCTGGGAGAGCCTTTCTACGGCCCGTTCGTCGACCTGCCCGTCGAGGGCGACGCGCCGCCGCTGGCGGTACTCCTCTCACGCGGAGTCGCCGTCTGGTGCGACGACCCGACGCGGGCTTGCCCGGACGACCCGTTGCGCGCCGACCGCCTGGACCGCTGGATGGCGGCATTCGGCGCGGCGTGGGAGTCAGCTTGTGAGAGCGAATGCCCCGCTGTCACCGAGGCCGACATCGCCCGACGCCTCGCTTGGCAGCGTCTGAACGATGCGTACGGGTCGTCGGGAGCGTGGCTCGCCGACGGCGTTCCCGATTCTTCCTGGGAGACGCCGCCTCCGGAGCCTCCGGCGACTCCCGACGATCTGAGCGTGCAGGACGCCCACCGGGTGCTGGGCGGCGCCCGCCGCTGCCTGGCCATGCCCAACGAGGATCGCTTCCTGACCTCGGTCGAGGCGGCGGAGACTTTTCTCCTCTATCTGGGCTGGACCGGGATCGACTACTGCCCCACCAACTCGGCGAACCGCTGAGCGATCTCGGCGGTGATCGGGCCGGGCACGAAGCGCCTCTCGCCGATCGCAACGACCGGGATGACCTCCTGAGTCGTCGACATGACGAACACTTCGTCCGCTTCGAGCAACACGTCGAGTGTTTCGGTCACCTCTGAGATGTCGGGCCGGATCTCGAGCACCACCCGGCGGGTGATGGAGTCGAGGATTCCCAGGTCGAGGCCGGGCGTGAACACTTCGCCTTCCCGGCACCAGCCGACCGAGAAGGTGGGTCCTTCGAGGACCACCCCGCTCACCGCCACGAGCAGAGCGTCGTCGGCGCCGTGCTTCTTGGCTTCGCGGCCGGCGGCGAGATTGGGGGCGTAGGAGATCGTCTTGGCGCCGGTGAGACTCCACCAAGTCCCGGCCGAATGCCAAGGCGCCACCACCGGCCACAGCGTCGTCTCCGTGCGGCCCGGTGGCAGCTCGTGGGCGACGACGATGCACCTCCCCGACCCCTCCAACCCGGGAATGGCGGGACCTCGGGTGACCACCACCCGCACCACGCAGTCGCCGCCCTCCTCGGCCGCCTCCTTGATCCAGGCCGACACGAGCGCCCGGTCGGGCACGGGCATGTCCAGGGCGGCTGCGCTTCGCTCCAGGCGGTCGAGGTGCTCATCCGCACGGAACAACCTCCCGCCGTACGATCGGATCGCCTCGAAGCAGCCGTCGCCGCGCAGTACCGAGGAGTCGGTGGCGGGCACGGCATCCGTCCGCTCGCCGTCGACGATGACGATCGGCAGGCTCACGCCTTCTCCCGGAACCGGTTGGTGATCGGAAGGCGGCGATCCTTGCCGAAGGCCTTGACGGTGATCTTGACCCCGGGAGCCGCCTGCCGCCGCTTGTACTCGCTGACGTCGACCATGCGCACGACCCTCCCCACCACGGCAGCATCGAACCCGTCGGCGACGATCTCGTCGATGCCCATGTCGTCTTCGATGTAGCGGTCGAGGATGGCGTCCAGCAGGTCGTACGGAGGGAGCGTGTCCTGGTCAGTCTGATCCGGCCGCAGCTCGGCCGAAGGCGGTTTCTCCAGGGTGCGCTGGGGGATCGCCTTGCCTTGGGTGTTGCGCCATTCCGCCAGCCGGTAGACCACGGTCTTGAAGACGTCCTTGATGACGGCGAAGCCGCCCACCATGTCGCCGTAGAGGGTGGCGTAGCCCACGGCCATCTCGGACTTGTTGCCGGTGGCGAGCACGAGGTGGCCGAACTTGTTGGAGAGGGCCATGAGGATCGCTCCCCGGATCCGTGCCTGCAGGTTCTCCTCGGTGACGTCGTGCTCCCTTCCCTCGAAAACCTCGGCGAGGGTCGACAGGTAGGCCGCGAACACGTCGTCCATCGGGATCAGGTCGAAGCGGATCCCGAGGTTTTCGGCCAGGGCGCGGGCGTCCTCGATCGAGTGGTCGGAGCTGTAGCGGGAGGGCATGCTCACCCCCCACACGTTCTCGGGCCCGAGGGCGTCGGCGGCGATCGTGGCGGTGAGCGCCGAATCGAGCCCGCCGGACAGGCCGATGACCACCGAGCGGAAGCCGTTCTTGCGCACGTAGTCGCCGAGTCCGGTGGTGAGGGCGCCGTAGATCTCGGGGATCGGCTCGAGGAGAGGAATGACTTCCTGGGAAAGGACCTCCTCGCCGGCCAGCGGGACGTCGACGATGAAGCGGTCCTCGGCGAACTGGGGCGAGCGATGGATCACCGTCCCGTCGGCGGCGATCACCACGCTGGCGCCGTCGAAAACCAGCTCGTCCTGACCGCCGACGAGGTTGAGATACACGAGCGGCGCCCCGGCAGCACGGGCCCGCGCCGACAACATCTCCTCGCGCTCCGTCGCCTTGCCGCAGTGGAACGGCGAGGCGTTGATGTTCAACAGCACCCGGGCCCCCGCCCGCGCCTGCAGGCTCGGCGGGCCGTCTGGAATCCAGATGTCCTCACAGATCGAAACGCCGACCGGTATCCCGGCCATCTCCCAGATCCGGTCCGGGTCCCGCCCAGGGACGAAGTAGCGGTCCTCGTCGAAAACGCCGTAGTTGGGGAGCAGGACCTTGTGGTAGACGCCCAGGAGCCGCCCGCCGTGCAGGATGGCGGCGGCGTTGGCGACCCGACGCTGCCAGGCGTCGGAGGCGTCGCCGGGTTCGGGAGAGGCGTGGTCGACGAAACCGACGACGGTGGTGACCCGGCCCGATCGCCGCGCCAGACGGCGCACGGCGTCGATCCCCGCCTCCACATAAGAGTTGCGCAGGACAAGGTCCTCCGGCGGATAGCCACCGACGGCGAGTTCGGGCAGAAGGAGGACGTCGGCGCCTTCCTCCTCCGCCCAGTCCATCGCCTCGGCGATGCGGCCTTCGTTGCCGTCGATGTCGCCGACGACGAGGTTGAGCTGGGCACCAGCGACGCGAAGAGGCATCGGCCCAAGGTTAGAGGCCGCAAGACGGGCGACCCGCTCCCTGCGCTCCCAGCCCGATAACTTGGGGAGACGCAATGAGGACACTCCCCCCGTTCAGTGGCGAGATCCGCCGGCGCCTGGAAGCAGTCGGATGGCTCGACGATCCCCGGGCCGCCGCACCGCTCGAAGCGGTCTGGTCTGGCCCCGACCCCGACGGCGCCGTCGGGAGGCTCCTCGACTTCGTGGAGGCCGCGGCCCGAGAACGGGATGTGCTTGCCGACGCCGACGCCGCCCGGCGCCTGGCCTACCTGTGTGGAATCAGCCGTCGATTGAGTCGGGACCTGGCGCGCCATCCTGGCTGGCTGTTCGGGGAATACGACGACCTGATCGGCAAGGTCCGATCGACTCTCGCCCGGGTGGCGGCTGACGACGCCGCCGGGATGATCGACGTCGCCGAAGGGGCTCGGCTGCTGTCCGATATGGCCGACGAAGTCGTCGGTGAAGTCCTCACCGAGGAGACAGAGGACTCGCCACCGATGGCGATCCTGGCCATGGGCAAGTGGGGCGGGCGGGAGCTGAACTACTGGTCGGACATCGACCTGCTGTTCGTGTTCGAGGGAGGCTCGCCTTCTGCGGCTGCCGCCGCCAACCGCGCCGCCACGCGGGTGATGCGCCGGCTGGGCGGCCAAGGAACCGGCGAGCCCATCATCCGGGCGGACGCCGACCTCCGCCCCGAGGGAAGCCGCGGCCCTCTGGCCCGGTCGCTCGACGCCTACCGGTCCTACTACGAGCGCTGGGCCGAGCCCTGGGAGTTCCAGGCACTCCTCAAGACCCGCTTCGCCGCCGGTGACCCCGACCTGGGCAAGCAGTTCGTGGACCTCGTGGGCGAGGTGCTGTGGCCAGAGACGATCGACCCCGACGCCATCCGGTCGTTGCGGGCTCTCAAGGCCCGCACCGAGGCGTCGGCCAACCCCAGCGACCTGAAACGAGCCGAGGGCGGCATCCGCGACATCGAGTTCGCCGTCCAGATGCTGCAACTGGTCCATGGGCGGTTCGACCCCGATCTGCGCCGCACTGGAACCCTCGAGCTCCTGGATGCGCTGAGCGAGGGCAGCTACATAGCCGCCGAGGATGCCGAGCGTTTGGCCGAGTCGTACCGGTGGCTCCGCAACGCCGAGCATCGGATCCAGCTGTGGGACCTGCACCCGACCCATGTCGTCCCCTCCGATCCCTCCGAACGCGAGCGGCTGGCCCGGGCCATGGGGTATCGCGACACCGCGGCTCGCATCGCCCTCGATGCGTTCGACGCCGATCTGGTGGAGCACCGGGCCCGGGTCCGGCGCATCCACGAGGACCTCTACTACCGCCCGCTGTTGGAGGCGTTTGCCGCCACTCCCACCGCCTTCCTCAGCCGGGAGGGCGCGGCGCGGCGCCTGGCCGCTCTGGGGTTCCGCGACGTGGAGAGGGCCGTACGGATCTTCCGCATCCTCACCCAAGGCCTCTCCAGGCGCAGCCGCCTGATGCAGCAGATGCTGCCGATGATCATCGACTGGCTGGCCGACTCGCCCGATCCCGACTTGGGGCTCGACCAGGTCAGGCTCCTCGCTGCCAGCCTGCCCGACCACACGGAGCTCATCACCACGCTGACAGAGAGGCCGGTGGTGGGGCAACGTCTCGCCCACCTCCTCGGTTCCAGCCGACTACTCGGCCGCTACCTGGACCGTATCCCCGAGTTCGTCAACCAACTGGACGACGACGAGGCGATCGTCGACCTGCGGCCACGCGACGAGCTCGAGGAGCGCCTCCGGCGCCGGATAGAGGCACGGGCCGACCCTGAGGAGAAGCTCGGCACCCTCCGCCGGTTCGCTCGCCGCCAGATCGTCCGGGTGGCGGCCCGTGACCTGCTCGGAATGGCGGAAGTGGGCCGGACGATGGACGATCTGACCGCGGCAGCCGACGCCGCCGTTTCGGTAGCGACCTCTTTGGCCGACGGGGACCGAGGCTTCGCCGTCATCGCCATGGGGCGCTGGGGGGGAGAGGAGCTGTCTTACGCCTCCGACCTCGATGTCCTCTACGTGTTCGACGAGCCCCTCGACGCCGACTCGGCCCTGGGGCGAGCCACGAGGCTGCGAGAGCTGCTCGCCGCTCCTGCCAAGGAGGGGATCGCCTGGGACCTGGACGCCAATCTGCGCCCCGAGGGAAAGTCGGGCCCTCTCGTCCGCTCTCTCGACTCCTATGCCGCCTACTACGACCGCTGGGCGGAGACGTGGGAATTCCAGTCACTGATCAAGGCACGTCCCGTGGCCGGCGACCCCGAACTGGGAGCCCGGTTCATGGACCTCGTCTCCTCGCATCTGTGGATGGACCCGTTCCCCTCTGAACGGATCATCGACATCCGGCGTATGAAGGCCCGAGTCGAAAAAGAGCGGGTGCCCTTGGGCGAGGACCCCGACTTCCACCTGAAGCTGGGACCGGGTGGGCTGGTGGACGTGGAGTTCCTCGTGCAACTGCTGCAGCTGCGCCATGGCGGTCGGGATCCGAGAGTGCGCCTGACCTCCACTCGTCGGGCGATCGCCGCCCTGGCCGACGCCGGAGTGCTCGCTGCCGAGGATGCCCGCGACCTCCGGGCCGCCTACGAGTTCTGCACCCACGTCCGCAATCGGCTCTACCTGCAGGCGGGACGGGCAATCGACTCGCTCCCCCGGGACCCGGCGGACGAACGCAGGCTGGCGATCTCCCTGGGTTACGAACGCCGGAGCGACCTCCGCGAGGAGTACAAGCGTCTCACCCGCCGGGCGCGGCGCATCTTCGAGGACCTCTTCTTCGCATGAGGGCCACCTGGGGCCAGCCACGACCGGACAACTATTCTCCTTTTCGCGAATGATCTCCCCCGAGCAACTGCGGGGACTGGTCGCCGAGGCGCTTCCCGCCGTCACCGAAATCAGGCGTGCCATCCACCGCCATCCCGAGCTGTCCTTCCATGAGTTCACCACGACCCAGCGGGTGGCGGACCTGCTCGCCGACAGGGGCTTGAAACCCATGGTCCGCCCGGAGGGAACCGGTTTGTTGGTCGAGGTAGGCCAGCCCGGGCGCACAGTGGGATTCCGCGCCGACCTCGACGCCCTGCCGATCCAGGAGCCAGCCGACAATCCCTTTGCCTCCCAGGTACCAGGGGTGATGCACGCTTGCGGTCACGACGCCCACACCGCCATCGCGGCCGGCATCGCCCTGGTTCTGGCCCGCCTCGACCTGCCGGGACGCGTGCGCATCGTCTTCCAGCCCGGGGAAGAGTCGTTCCCCGGGGGCGCCCTCACCTTGGTCCGGGAAGGGGTGACCGAAGGGCTGTCGGCGATCGTCGCCTTCCATGTCGACCCCACCCTCCCCGCCGGCCAGGTCGGCCTCCGCACGGGAACGGTGACGGGGTCGGCAGACCGCTTCCTCATCCGCCTCGAAGGCCCGGGCGGCCACACCGCTCGCCCACACCGGACCGTCGACCTCGTCTATGCCGCCGGGCGGGTCATCACCGAGCTCCCGGCCCTGCTCGACCGCATCGTCGACCCGCGCCGTCCGCTGACGATCGTCTTCGGCCGCGTCCAGGGTGGCACCGCCTTCAATGTCATCCCCACAGTCGTCGAACTGGGAGGGACGGTTCGCACCCTCGACCCCGACCTGTGGAGCGAAATTCCGATGCTGCTCGAGAGCCTGGCCTCCCAGATCGTCGTGCCGATCGGCGCCAAGGCGTCCGTTTCCCACCAGACGGGGATCCCGCCTGTGGTGAACGACCCCACCGTCATCGATGTCGCCCGGGTGGCGATCGCCGAAGCCCTGGGACCTGGAGCGGTGACATCGACCGATACCAGCATGGGCGCCGAGGACTTCTCCCGTTATCTCGAGCACGTGCCCGGCGCCCTCCTCCGTCTCGGCTCGGCGCCGAACCACGGGATGAGCGACCTGCACTCCGCAGGGTTCGTGTTCAACGAGGCCGCCCTCGAGGTCGGCATGGTGGCCGGGGCGGCCACGCTCCTCCGCCTCCTGTCCACCTCCTGAGGGGTCAGTCGACCAGACGAAACCCCTCGGCGCGCAGAGCCTCGGCCAGCCGGACCTCCTGGCCGGGTGTGACCGATAGCGTCAGCACACCACCGCCGCCCCGGGTGGCGTGGCGCAATTGCAGGTCGCGCACGTCGACTTCGGCCTCGGCGAGGGCATGGCCGACCCGGGCGATTTCACCAGGACGGTCCTCCAGGAGCACCCTGACCGCCGCCACCGGCGGGGCGAGACCCTTTCTCGCCCGGCGGGCCGACTCGAGACGCTCGGCGACGGCCATCCGGTCGGCGGCCTCTACCCGCTCGGCCCACTCCTCCAGCTCAGCACTCAGTCGGCGCAACAGCTCACTGAGCGGCTGGCGGTTCTCGGTCAGGATGTCGGTCCACCAACCCGGCTCGGAGAGGGCGATCCGGGTGACATCGCGGAATCCCCCGGCCGCCAAGGAGAACGCCGTCGAATCGGAAGCCACGAGATCGACCAGGGCCGACGCCACGACCTGGGGCAGGTGGCTCACGGCGGCGACGGCGGCGTCGTGGGCTTCAGCGCTCATCCGCACCGGGAAGGCACCCAACTCTTCTACGGTCTCCTCCATCACCTTGAGATCCGTCTCGGCCGCGCCGTCCTCTGTGAGGATCCACGCCGCTCCCCGGAACATGGCGGCGCTGGCCGAACCCGGCCCGGAGCTCTCGCGACCCGCCATCGGATGCCCACCCACGAACCGTGCCAGGTGACGGGCCGCCCGCACGACCGGCACCTTCACTCCCGCCACGTCGGTGACGAGGGCATCGGTCTCGAGCCGCTCCAGGGTCTCGATGATCGCCGCTGCCGGGCCGCACAGAACCACGAGGTCGACCTCCCCGGCGGCGCCGAAGGGATCGGAGACGACCTCGGAAACGGCTCCCATCTCCAGAGCTTCGGCCAGGGCTGCTCGATCGGGATCCCAGCCGGCAACGTGCCAGCCCCGGCCCGTCAAGCCGGCGCCCACCGAAGCGCCGATGAGGCCGGTGCCGAGGATCAGTGCCTGGCTCAAGTCGGGATGCCGAGCGCGCCGGCGATGGCGCGGAGCGACTCCATCATCTCGACGAACTCGGAGGGGAGGAGGGCCTGAGCACCGTCGACGAGAGCGGTGTCAGGCGTGGGGTGGACATCGACCATGACGGCATCGGCGCCGGCGGCCACGGCCGCCCGGGCCAGCGGGGCTACCAGCTCCCGCTTGCCGGCGGCGTGCGATGGGTCGACCAGCACCGGCAGGTGCGACATCGACTTGAGGAGCGGCACGGCCGTGATGTCGAGGGTGTTGCGGGAAGCGGTCTCGAACGTGCGGAT
>Ga0207873_1000649_pt1 | contig 37035 bp, 27 predicted proteins | sample BGWIniCompost_FD_187373 | JGI IMG/M metagenome (GOLD analysis project Ga0207873, IMG submission 187373) | Cellulose adapted compost microbial communities from Newby Island Compost Facility, Milpitas, CA, USA - BGW Initial Compost (SPAdes)... ... | reverse complement strand
GAAAAAGGACAAGGCGAAGAAAGCGAAATTCAGTTTCGGATTTTTTAAGGACCCGAGGTTAAAGCTTGCTTTTGGATTTTTCCTGCTCCTGGCCTCTGTTTTCCTCCTTACCGCCTTCATTTCATACCTGTTCACAGGGAAGGCCGATCAAAGCATCGTAACCGCCGGAGGGGATATGGCGCTGATCGAGTCTGGAAAGGAGGCGAGGAACTGGCTGGGTCTTTATGGCGCCATTGTCTCTCACGCGTTTATTTTCCGATGGTTCGGCGTGTCTGCTTTTTTCATCCCGCCGCTCCTCTTTGCGTGGTCTTTCAAGTTGCTGTTCCAACGCTCTATTGTACGTCTCGGCGCTGTCTTCACCTTTTGCCTTTTTGCCACGCTGTGGTTGTGCCTTTTGCTGGGCTACATGACGCGACTCAATGATGCTCCTGGTGAATGGGCCTTTCTCGGCGGAGGCCTTGGCGATGCAATGGCAGAAGTTTTCCAGAGCATGTTCGGCTGGGGAACATTTTTAATCCTCATCCTGTCGCTCTTTGTATTTGTCATTTACTTCTTCAACGTTACAGCACTCAATGTTCTTCAGCACAGGAACCCTAAGCCGATGGGCAACGATGCCATCGTTGAAGATGAGGTTAAGTCATCAGGTTATACTGATGAGGGGGACAACTGGCCGGAAATTGTGGCGAAGACAGCGGAAGCTGAGCCAGCTCCTGATGTACGACCAGCGCGTGAACCTCAACCCGGGCCAGAACCTGACCCTGAAACACAAGTTGAAGTTCAGGTACCAGTAGAAAAGGTGTCGCCTGCCGACAAGAGCATCGATCTTGAAGTCGATAAAACGGTTGCGCCCAAAAAGCAGACTTCGGCCGATCCTGTGTTCACCGTCGAGGAACGAACGGAAACGGAAAAACTTGCCGAACAACTTGTCGACGAACAGGGGTTGTATGATCCGACCCTGGATCTCAGCAGCTATAAATTTCCGCCGCTCGAGTTGCTGCGCGAATATGAACCAAGCAAGGTTCAGGTTACCCAGGAGGAGCTTAATCAGAACAAGGATCGGATTGTCGCGACGCTTATCAACTTCAAGATTGGAATACAAAGCATCAAGGCGACGATCGGGCCAACTGTAACGTTGTACGAAATCGTGCCTGACGCGGGGATCAAGATTTCGCGAATCAAAAATCTTGAAGATGACATCGCGCTGAGTCTCGCAGCGCTCGGCATCCGCATTATCGCGCCGATTCCCGGAAGAGGTACGATCGGGATAGAGGTTCCGAACAAGAACCGCGAGATGGTCAGCATCCGCTCCGTTTTGAGTACGGAGAAATTCCAGAAGAGCGACATGGAGTTGCCTGTGGTGTTGGGCAAGACCATCTCGAACGAGGTGTTCATCGTAGATCTTACGCGTATGCCTCACCTGCTTGTTGCGGGTGCCACAGGTCAGGGGAAATCGGTGGGCCTGAACGTGCTGTTAACTTCGCTGCTGTACAAGCGTCACCCTTCGCAACTGAAGTTCGTGCTGGTCGACCCGAAGAAGGTCGAGATGTCGCTCTTCGCGAAGATCGAACGTCATTACCTTGCCAAACTCCCCAACAGCGAGGAGGCGATCATTACCGACACACGCAAGGTGGTTCACACGCTCAACTCGCTTTGTATTGAAATGGAAAACCGGTATGAGATGCTTAAGGACGCCGGTGCCAAGAACCTGAAGGAATACAATGCAAAGTTTGTTGCCAGAAAACTAAATCCGAAGGAAGGGCACAGGTTCCTTCCGTATATTGTGCTGGTGATCGACGAGCTTGCCGACCTCATGATGACCGCCGGTAAGGAGGTCGAAACACCCATAGCACGTCTTGCCCAGTTGGCCCGGGCCATTGGAATACACCTCGTCGTGGCCACGCAGCGGCCATCGGTAAACGTCATCACAGGGGTCATCAAGGCCAACTTTCCGGCACGACTTTCCTTCCGGGTAATATCCAAGGTCGACTCCCGGACCATCCTCGACACCGGCGGGGCTGACCAACTCGTAGGGATGGGCGATATGCTCTTATCGAACGGATCCGATATTATGCGTCTCCAGTGTCCGTTCATTGATACCCCGGAAATCGAGCGGGTTGTAGACTATATCAGCTCCCAGCGGGGATACGATTCAGCCTACCTTCTGCCTGAATTCGAGGGAGACGACGAAGGCGGCGCCGCCAGCGTCGACCTCGCGGAACGGGATGCCCTTTTCGAGGATGCTGCGCGCCTTATTGTACAGCACCAGCAGGGCAGTACGTCCCTAATCCAGCGGAAATTAAAGCTGGGCTATAACCGGGCGGGCCGGCTTATCGACCAGTTGGAGGCAGCAGGGATCGTCGGACCGTTCGAGGGCAGCAAAGCCCGGGAGGTCCTGATCCGGGACGAGGTTAGTCTGGAACAATTATTGAATGAACTGAAGGAAAAACACGGACAATTATAACTTTGCACCTTACTATCAAGCACAAAACAGAGTCATGAAGCACCTCATTCTCAGCATTTTTCTGGTATTCGTAGCGGGGAAGACTTTTTCGCAATATGACCCCAAGGCCCTGGAGACCCTGGAGGCAATGAGCGCAAAACTGAAGGCGATGGGAGCGTTCGAGGCCAATTTCACGTACCGCCTGACCAACGATGTCGATAATATTAATGAGGAGTTCAAAGGTAAGATGACCGTAAAAGGCGATAAGTACCGCCTTACCCTTCCCGAACAGGAGGTCATTAACAACGGAACTACCCTTTGGACGTACCTGCCCGACGCCAATGAAGTGAACATCGATAACTACGACCCAAATTCTGAGGATGTCAACCCCTCAAAGATTTTTGAGATATATAAAAAGGACTTCAAGTACCTCTACCTTAAGGATGAAACCATCGGTGGCGTGTTGTGCGAAGTAATCGACCTGGTTCCGGAAAAGAAGGACGCACAGTTCTTCAAGATCCGAATGAACATTTCGAAGAAGGACAAGCAAGTGAAGAGTTTCACGATGTTCGACAAGGGAGGCAACCGTTATACGTATTCCATAACAGAGTTCAAGTCTAACATCAACGTGGACGACTCATACTTCGCTTTCGACCCGAAGAAGCACCCGGGTGTTGACATCATTGACCTGCGTTAAGAACACTCGGCCGGAATGAACCGTCAGCAACTCTTTGACAGGATCCGGCAGAAGGGTTCGTATCTGTGCATTGGTCTGGACACGGACATCCGGAAGATTCCACAGCATCTGCGCAATAGTGATGATCCAATCTTCGAGTTCAACCGCCAGATCATTGACGCGACTCACGAGTATTGTGTAGCGTACAAGCCTAACGTCGCGTTTTATGAATCACTGGGGCCTTCCGGTTGGCAAAGTCTCGAGCGAACTCTCAAATATATTCCGAACGGAATTTTCACCATCGCCGATGCAAAGCGCGGCGACATCGGCAATACATCATCATTGTACGCACGGGCCTTCTTCGAGCAAATGCAGTTCGATGCAGTGACCGTCGCGCCTTATATGGGTGCAGACTCGGTCGAGCCTTTTCTCGCATTCAAGGACAAGTGGACGATCCTTCTCGCGTGTACATCAAATCCCGGCAGCAACGACTTCCAGATGATTGAGTCGAAGGCTACAGGCAGACCGTTGTATGAAGAAGTAATTATCAAGGCGCGTGAATGGGCTGGTCCCGATCAATTAATGTTCGTCGCCGGCGCGACTGCCCCCGAGCGCATCAAGAGCGTGCGTCATCTTGCTCCTGATCACTTCCTGCTCGTTCCAGGTATCGGCGCCCAAGGGGGAAGCTTGTCGGCCGTCTCAGAGGCTGGCATGAACAAGATGTGTGGGTTACTCGTGAACGCGACACGGTCAATATTATACGCATCCAACGGAGAGGATTTTGCCCACGAAGCAGCAAAAGAGGCGAGGCGTTTGCGTGGTGAAATGAGCTCTTATTTAGAACGATTTCTTTAAAGTTCCTGCTGCCTACTGCCTACTAATACCCCGCTACTCCACCATCCGGCGATCTACTATCCGCATGTCCGCTTAGCTCGCCCTTTGACGCATCCATTACGATCCCCATCGCTGCTCCTTGTTGTCGGATCTGACGGAAGGTATGTCCCATCTTTGAAAGAATGGCTCGGGTGTCGTCGTTGAGACTGTACTTTTCATAAGTGACGACATCAGGAAGCCATTGATGATAGAATCGTCCCGCTTCAATGGCTGTCGCGATGTCCATTTCGTGATCCACGACGTTGAGGATAACCTGGAGGACAGTGCCGATGATGGACCTGCCGCCGGGACTTCCGACGACCATAAACAACTTCCCGTCCTTCGCGAGTATCGTCGGTGTCATGCTCGAAAGCATTCGCTTACCTGGGGCGATGAGGTTGGGTGGTGTGCCGATCAATCCTTCCTCGTTCGTCAGACCCGGGACAGGATTGAAGTCACCCATTTCATTGTTAAGAAAAAAGCCCAGGCCGTCTGCCACGATCTGTGAGCCGTACGCATACTCCAAAGTGTAAGTGAGTGATACAGCATTGCCTTCCTTGTCGACTACAGAAAGGTGTGTGGTACTTGGACTTTCATAAACCTGAGAGAATTTCACTGGATCGCTTACGGAGACGGTGTCCAACTTAATGGTGTTTCTCAAAGTGTCAGCATACGATTTTGAAATCAGGCGATCCACGGGTATGTCCGGGTTGAAGTCGGGATCACCCAGGTGAAGCGCGCGGTTGGCATATGCCCTGCGCATGGCCTCACTCACAATATGAACAAAGGTTGCGGAGTTGTGTCCGTATGCTTTCAAATCAAATCCTTCGAGAATGTTCAGCATTTGGATCAGCGTAATGCCGCCAGAGCTTGGCGGTGCCATCGAGTAGATTTCGTAATCGCGGTACGTTCCTGTCACAGGCTTCCGCTCTTTTGCCTCATATTCAGCCAGGTCCTTCAGCGTGATGATGCCCCCCTGTGATTCGATGAACGAAACGAGCATTTCAGCCGTCTTCCCGCGGTAGAATCCGTCCTTTCCCTGGCGTTTGATGCGCGCAAGCGTGCGGGCAAGATCAGGCTGACGCCACCTTTCACCGGGTTGATACAACGTCGTGCCATTCCGATACATCACGGCAGCTGTTGACGGGATCATTTTCCACCTTTGTTCATGCGACACGGCATCATGGTATAGCCCGTACGTGTACGAAAAGCCTTTTCGGGCAAGGCGTACGGCCGGTCGTACAATCCGTGACCACGGTAATTTGCCATACAGCTGATGCGCATCGTAAAGGCCGGCAACGGTACCGGGAACGCCAACGGCGAGGATACTCAAGTGATTAAGGTCTTTGATCAGGTTTCCACTTTCGTCCAGGTACATCGTTGGCGTTGCCGATGCAGGAGCCTTTTCGCGGAAGTCGAAAGTCGTGACCTCACCTGAATTTTTGCGATACACAATAAACCCGCCGCCACCAATGTTACCGGCGGAGGGCCAGGTAACGGCCAGCGCAAACGCTGTAGCGACAGCTGCATCGATTGCATTGCCACCGTCTTTGAGAACTTCTTCACCAACATCGGACGCAATTTGCGATGCCGACACAACCATTCCGTTGCGCGCAAATTGCTGTGCGGCCGCTGTAAAGGCCAACACCAAAAGAAACACTGACAGATACGTTCGCATGCCTTGACCTTGAGCGTTCAAAGTAGGTATTTTTGAAATCATTTGGAATCGTCCGATTCCCTCGTTAGCAATCATTCGCATAACAATAAAAAAGACCCTCAATGACAGAAGCATTCGTTCAATACGTGTGGCAGTTCCAGTATTTCGACAAAAAGGAACTGTGCACTACCTCGGGTGATACCGTCGAAGTATTTAACCCAGGTTCACCCAATCATGACGGCGGACCGGATTTTCTCAATGCGAGAATCAGGATTGGCGACATCGAGTGGATTGGAAACGTTGAAGTACACGACAACGCTTCTGGCTGGCGCGATCATCACCACGACGAGGATCCGGCCTATGACAACGTGATTCTCCATGTAGTCTGGTCGTTTAATCACGTAGCCGTACGAAAAGACGGCTCACCGCTTCCCACGGTGGTGCTGGGCAATCGTGTCGACCGCGGCATGATCCTTAGGTACACGAAACTTCTTTCCACACGTTCGACGATTCCATGTGCTGCCCGCTATCCGTTCGTCGATGTGGATACCAGATGCACCATGATGGAACATGCTGCGATGTTGCGCCTGCAGGAGAAAGCTGCAGTTTGTCGCGATATGTGGGAACGCTGCAACAATGATTGGGAAGAAACGTTGTACCAGTTGCTTTGTCGCAGTTTTGGATTTAAGGTCAATGCCGAGCCCATGGAGCAACTGGCTCGCGCGCTCCCGTTCCGACTCATACTCAAACACAGCAACAACCTGCTCCTGGTTGAAGCGTTGTTTTTCGGAACGGCAGGATTCCTGGATATGGGCTACCGCGACACGTATTTTCTTCGTCTCAGGCAGGAATATGAGTGGCTGGAAAAAAAGTATGGCCTCGATTCCAAGAAGCTGAAGCCATCGCAGTGGCGGTTTCTTAGAATGCGGCCCGCGAATTTTCCCACACTGCGACTCGCACAGCTGGCCGCCGTTCTTCATCATCATCCTCGCATCTTCTCCGTCGTTCGCGACGCCAAACATCTTAAGACACTTCGTTCTATATTTGTTGCACGACAGTCCGATTTCTGGTTACGACATTACCGGTTCGGCCTTCGTCAAAGCAAAACGATCGCGCCGATGGGCAATGCCAGTATCGACAACATCATCGTCAACGCCATTGTACCCCTTCTAGCTGCCTACGGGTCAACCATGGATGAACCCTTCCAGGTCGATAAAGCGGTTGCCTTTCTGAAAGCTATCCCTGCGGAGCATAATTCAATCACCCGCAAATGGAGTGCACTGGGTGATCCCCCCGGATCAGCTTTTGATTCGCAGGCGCGGATCGGTCTATACAAGATCTTTTGTCGAGCGCGCCGCTGTCTTGACTGCAGTATAGGGTCATCCATTGTGAAATCTCCTCAAGGATGATGGTCGGCTACATACTTGCGCTTGTTCTCATCGGAGGTCTTATCGGATTGCACTACCGTTTAAACCGTAGCGTGTTGACATCCTGGTATTGGCCAGCACTTGCTGTGAAAATTTTGGCAGGACTCGCGGTGGGATATATGTATGCAATATACCATGACGCTGGCGATCCGATAAACTTTTCCAGGGATGCAAGCTATCTGACCAGCATCGCCGGAGAAGATCCGTCGCGATACATTGAGTTCCTGTGGAGCGGACACATGCTTGAGGGCTTTGTCAACGATCAGCCGCGTTCAGTATTCATGGTGAAAGTTCTCAGCCTGATTTATCTGATCACGTGGGATAACTTCTGGATTGCGTCGGTCTACATATCCTTCTTTTCTTTTATCGGCGCGTGGTTCCTCGTACGCGTGGTCACGACCCGCTGGCACGTCCAGATTCCTGCGGTGATTGCATTCCTGTTTTGGCCCAGTATTGTGTTTTGGACTTCCGGTATATTGAAGGAAGCTATTGCCATACCGTGTCTCTATATTATGGTGGGCTGCGTGCTTATCATTAGGGATCGTCCACGAAGCGTCTATGCGTGGTTGGGCCTTATCCTCGCCTCATGGCTGGGTTGGAAACTCAAATACTATAACGTAGGGGTTTTCCTTGCATCAGGACTTACCGCATTGCTCGTTCAGTACATGATAAGCGTTCTTCAGATTGTCAATCGATACGGACAGGCGTTGTTGTGGTTGGTGGTGTTCGGTGTGCTTACGGGAGGGGTAACGTTCCTTCATCCAAACTTTGACCTTCAGTGGCTACCTGAAGTTGTTGCCTACAATTACCGCCTGTCACTTGAAATGTCTGGAGGTTTAGGTGCGATGGAATTTCCTGGATTGGAAGCCTCATGGACGAGCATTGCGTCGCACGCGCCCAACGCACTGTTTTCGGGATTGTTTAGACCTTTCCTGTGGGAAGCGAATTCATTGCTGGCGATCGCCGGCGCCATTGAGAACCTCGTACTTCTCGTCTTGTTTCTTTGGGCTATCTTCCATTTCCTGCGTAACCCGCGTTGTAATGAGCCCTTGCTGTTTATGGCAGCGGCTGTCGCGATTCTGATCCTCGGCGTTGTCTTGCCATTGTCTACGCCTAACTTCGGAACGCTTTCTCGCTATCGCGTCGGGTACTTGTCGCTTTTTGTATTCTTCACACTTAGGGGCATTCCTCTGCCCCGAATCAGATGAGTAAATAATCAGTTAACTTTGCCCGGATTATTGTTTTGCGAAGCGTATGGACAACCCTGTAATCATATTTGGTGCAACCGCGCTGGGACGGCAGGCGCGCATGATCTTCGAAGAGAATGGAAATACCGTCTACGGATTCCTGGACGATGAGAAGAGCCGGCACGGTAGCGACATTGACGGCGTATCGGTACTAGGATCGATGGATGACGACGGATTTCTGAAGTTCATTGGACGCAAGTGCGAAGCGTTTGTTGCCGTCGATGATTATCCCCTTCGAAAAAGTCTCGTCAAGATGCTGCACGAAAAACGGCATGTGCAGCCCGTAAACTGTGTTCACAAGACCGCCATAATTCCGGATGTAGCGTCAATCGGTCACGGTAATCTCATCGATATGGGCGTCATGATGGGAGCTGGTGCATCGTTGGGCAGCCACTGCCTGATTCATGCCGGAGCAGTCATTGGGTCTGAAGCAACCCTGGGTGATTTCGTTCAGGTAGGTGTCGGTGCGCGGATCAATTCCAATGTGACGATTGCGGATGAGGTGTTCATCGGCTCCGGTGTTGTGATCGTCTCAGGCATCACCATCGGAAAAGGTGCAAGGATAGGAGCAGGGTCAGTCGTGATACAACCTGTTGAAGCAGGGCAAACCGTTTTCGGCAACCCTGCGCAGGTCGTAAAGGCATAGCATGGGCAGCATACCTGCATCGAGCCTTCTTCTCAATCCCGACGGGAGCGTCTATCATTTAGGACTGCTTCCACATCACATCAGCGATGTGATCATCACAGTAGGCGATCCCGATCGTGTCGATCAGGTGGTGAGGCATTTTCATCGCGTTGAATTCCAAAACAGAAATCGGGAATTCGTCACCAAGACGGGTAAATGGGGCAGTCGACGCATAACCGTGCTAAGTACGGGAATCGGAACGGACAACATTGAACTTGTGATGACAGAGCTCGACGCGCTCGTCAACGTCGATCTCCGGAAACGCGAACCCCTCGAGCAAAAGCGAAAGCTTCAGATCATTCGCATTGGCACTTCCGGGTCGTTGCAGCCCGACATTCCCGTTGGAACGCACCTCTATTCCGACTATGCCGTGGGTCTTGATGCCATGATGGCGTTTTACCACTTAAAAATGACTGACTCGGAACAGGCGCTGGCGCTGGATCTGTACGACAAAATACAACTTCCCCTTCGGCCTTACGTTGTGCAGTGTTCTCCAGGCCTCCGCGACCGCATCGGAACCGGAATGATACGGGGTAACACGGTCACAGCACCCGGATTTTTTGCGCCCCAGGGGCGAACGGTGCGCATACCGATTCGTTATTCCAACCTGCTTAGCGACATGAGTGCGTATCGAGCTAAGATTGGTGATGCTGAATTTCGTCTTACAAATTTCGAAATGGAAACTGCAGGCTATTACGCCATGGCGCGACTGCTGGATCACGATGCGCTTAGTGTGAATGCGATTATTGTAAGTCGCGTAGAAGGCGGAGCATCCCATGATCCGAAACGCGTCGTTGACGCGTTGATTGAAGAAGTTCTTGCGCGACTCTAGCGGTCCAAAAACTCCCACTTCGGGACCATTGTGGGCCTGCATTTTTCCGGATCGGGAAAAATTTCCTGTGTTGACGAAAATTCCTGATTCGGGCGAAAGATTTTTTTGCCCTTCCAGCGCGTTATCTGTTGCCATATGTCCGATCCCGACAGGAGCCGTTAGTTGGGCATCACAATTGTATTATTTTGAGCATCCGGACTTGGGCGGAATTGTGTGTGATGCGATCTCCGGTGTACCGCAAAATCACGCGGGATACTGAAGATAAAGGGGATTTAACCCAATGATGATGCCCATGATCTCTACTTCCCGGAAATGGCTGGCTTTAATCATAGTGTTATCGTCAATGGGCTGCTCGGATTCGATGCAGCACCTGGCGAAGACATCCCCTTCCTCACCGCTGGAGCGTGCGCTCGTTGAACTGCTCCGCGACTCAACCATTGTGAGGCCAGAGTCGCTGCATTCGTGGTGTCAGGTAGACGATTTTTATACCCTAAGGAATCACCGTCTGCTGTGGTATAGGGATAACAAAGTCAGCGCGCTCGCTGATTCCATGCTTGCTATCCTCTCGCGCGTCGAATATTCGGGACTAAGACCTGAAGACTATCACTACGACGAGATCAGCATGCTGGCTTTCCGGCTGCACAACAGCAAAGTCGACGTGTATTCAGTAGCACATCTGGATCTCCTGCTCACCGATGCCTTGTTTTCCGTTGCCAGCCACCTTCGGCATGGCAGGGTAGAACCCGATAGCGCGGGCTGGCACAAGCGCACTATCGAATCTGACTCTGTCATACTGAACGCCATAACGCAGGGAATCAGCCGTAACCGTCTATCCGGCGCCCTTGCAAGTCTTGAACCATCCTCGCGGACCTACAAAGCGCTCAAGAGCGCATTGAAAGAAAGACTTGATTCATTGACATCACCGGACCCGACGATCGATCGTGAAGCGCTGGAGCGTGAGGTGGCTGACCTCAGCCTGAGCCTCGAACAGTGGCGTTGGGAAAGCAACGCGCCGGAAGGAAGATATCTTTTGGTGAATATTCCGGCCTACAGACTTACACTGGTGAACGATGACTCTGTCGAGTTCGAGTCGCGTATTATCGTCGGTGCACCATATTTTCCAACGCCTATTCTCGACGGAACAATTACCAATTTCGTAACGTATCCCGCCTGGAACGTACCGCGGCGCATCGCCACCCGCGAACTTTTGCCCCAGATACGTGCTGACTCGTCATACCTCGCCGGGCACCAGTACCGCATCCTGGATGTTAACGGCAACGAAGTTCATCCTGATTCAATCGATTGGCGACCACTGGGAGAAAACTACTTTCCCTACCTCGTGCAGCAGGTTCCGGGCCCATACAATGCATTGGGACTCGTTAAGTTCAACTTCGTAAACCCGTACAACATTTATCTGCATGATACTAACGCACGATACCTTTTTGCGACGAAGTACCGCGCGTTAAGTCACGGCTGCATTCGGGTCGAGCGCGCTCTGGAGCTGGCGCGGCATCTGGTATCAGTCGACAATCCGTGGTGTTCGGTGAACGATTTTGACCGGTTCATGCGGGAGGAGTTAAGTAAACAAGTAAGCGTCGTGCCCTTACCATTGCGCATCCGGTACATTACCTGCGAGGCTTTGACAGACGGCACAGTGGTGTGTCATCGCGATGTTTATGGTCGCAACATCAGGCTCGCAGAGGCGATCAATTGCCGCAATACGCCACCGACGTTAGCCGTAAATCGAGTTGAGGATTCCAGCGAGGCGGATGCCTGCCTGTAAGAGGCGTTGTCGTACCATGGGCATATGCTCGTATGAATACCGATACCCCAGACGGCCATCGCCGATCTCGTAGATTTTGTTCCGGTATGCCTTGCTCTCTTCTGCCCACACGAGTATGCCGGACTGCTGCCATTCTTTGATTTGTTGTTCTCTGGGTCGTTTTAAGGAAGCGGCGAATTCTGTGTAACTCAATTTGGTATCATCGATCATGTCAGCGTCCCACACTCTGTGCAGGTTGCTCGGATGGTTAAACCAGGACACACGTGCGTCGTTGCCACCGCGGTCTTTGCCATTGCCGACGTGCAGTGGCATATGAAGATCACCCACCAGGTGAATAAGAATGAATACACGTTCCCGTTCTTCGGCGGGCGAGAGTGATCCGCTGCGCAGCTCATCGATTACACGGTTGAGTGTTGAGATGATGTCGCCTGCCGGGTTCTTCTCTGCATCGGCATAGCTCATTCCATCTGGTATCGTTACCCAATGCCAGTCGGCCATATGGTCGTAAGCCGGGTCCGACCTTACTTCGTCCATCCACGTAGCCACCATCGCGATAGACTGACCATCCAGTACCTGGGCCAGGCGGGCACGGGCCTTACGGGTAAGATATTGTTCGGCCACTGCCCCCACGACACGGTGACCGGTAGGCCCCCAGGAAAGGGCAGGTCCGGTCGCGGAAATGAGAAACAGGAATACGGCAATGACTGTCTTCATATCGGTTTGGATTTGAGGACACAACCTAATGAATTCTCACCATACTTAAATCTGCAGACTTTTACTTTACCTTTGTGGTGCGTAACCGCAAGCTATGGGAATGGAAATTACGCTCACCGCGTGTCACGTGGCCAAGCAATTAGACCTCAAAGGGATACGAACCGTTTTGGAAAAGCCTGCGGCGGAAGCGTCCTCCGAGCTCTTCTATTCCTTTCCGGGCAATCGTTATCAGTACTACTTTAACTACGGCATCATTGTCTTTTGCGGCTACACGAACGAAGAAATGGAGTCTGCTATAAAGGCGGCTAGTCCTTTTTTTCGGTTTTCGGTTAACCATGTCACGCGGGATGAATTCGGCGTCCTTCATGAGGAAGGCGTAGGCGTGCGTTTTGAATTTCACCGCGTCATTCTGGGCAACCTTACCGACGAGGTGTATCGCATCGTCATGTTTAACCTGGCGCAGTCGGTAGCGCTCGACTACTATGCGAATACTGCGGAAAACCTCCTGATGGAAATCAAGGGTTTTACGAACCAGATGGAACGAAGGGGAACGCTTAGCATCCGAAGGAAAAACATGATGCGATTCCTCGGTCGTGCGCTGAATACACAAAATGAAATTGTAGAGAACATTTACATTTTCGACGTACCCGACCTGGTATGGGAAAATGAATACCTGGACAAACTTCATCAGGGGCTCATTCAACATTTCGACTTACGGACGCGCTTCCGGGGCGTCGAATACATGATGCGCATGATTGACGCCAACCTTGAGGTCTTTTCAGAAATCCTAAACCAAAGGGAGAGCAGTCTTCTTGAGATCATTATCATCCTTCTGATCCTCGTAGAAGTAGTCGACTTCTTTATCAGCAAATTCGTTTGAGCCCCCATGCGGAAAGACCTTGTGCTTGAATTTGATATTGACGCTCAACCCGACGACGTCACCTGCGGGCCTACCTGCCTTCAGGCGCTTTACCGGTACTACAACGATGAGGTACCGCTCCGTCAGGTCGTGCACGAGGTAAAGCAGCTGAAGAATGGAGGTACACTCGCCGTAATGCTGGGCAATCACGCCCTGCGACGTGGATACAAAGCAACGATCTACTCCTACAACCTGAATCTTTTCGATCCTTCCTGGGCCGGGTTCTCGCGCAAAAAGATCATTGAGAGGCTCAAGCGGCAGATGGCGTTCAAGTACAAGAGGAGGAAACTACAGATAGCCTCCAAGGCGTATATCCAGTTCCTGGAGGAGGGGGGAGACCTGCAGTTTGCTGAACTGGATGCCGAACTTATCAGCAGCTACTTGGCGCGATCCCGCCCCATCCTGACGGGTCTAAGTGCTACATATCTGTATGGCACGCAGCGTGAAGTGCCCCAATTCGATATTTACGATGATATCAAGGGCGAGCCGGCTGGCCATTTCGTAGTGATCAGCGGTTATGACGAAAAGAAACGTTGCGCATACCTGGCAGACCCTATGACACCAAACCCGATCGGCAAAGGTCGCGTTTATGGTGTGAGTTTTACACGGCTGATCAACAGCATCATGCTCGGCATTGTTACCTATGACGCCAATTTGCTCATCATTGAACCGAACAAGTAAGGGCCCGCCCCTCACCCAATGGAAAAAATAATCGTTGCCGAAAATCCGGCGATGTGGCGTACCAGCCTCGAGGATTTCAGAATCATCACTCCCGTACAATACATTTCTGGTGAGGTCTACCAGCAGACGAAAGGTCTCAAGGTTCTTAACCTCTGTAAATCGTACCAGTATCAGAGTCTTGGATACTATGTCTCCCTGCTCGCAGAGGCACGCAAGCACCACGTACTTCCCGACGTTGCAACGATCCAGGACTTTCGCTTCCCGTCGATTCTTCGGGAAGATTCACAGGACTTTGACAATCTCATCCAAAACAGCTTCAAGAACGAGGCGACGGATAAGGTCGAGTTTTGTATTTACTTCGGAAGGACGAAAAAGGAGCAACTGAACCGGTTGGCCGGACAACTGTTCCAATACATCCAGGCGCCTTCGCTGCGCGCGACGTTTACCAGGCGGTCAAAATGGATTCTTCAGGGTATCAAGCCCATGAGCCTTGACGAGGTCCCGTCAGAAGACAATGACCTGTTGTGGTCGTCGCTTGAAAAATTTCTCAGACGTAAGCGAAACCTGAAACCGGAAAAGAAGAAATACGACCTGGCCATCCTGGTCGATCCCTCCGATCCCTATCCGCCCTCAGATGAGAAGGCTATACAGAAGTTTGTCAAGGCTGCAGAGCAGGCCGGATTTTACTGTGAACTTATTACGCGCGACGATTTTGAATCGCTGATTCAGTTCGACGCCTTGTTTATCCGCGAAACAACTTACGTAAATCACCACACGTTCAAGTTCGCCAAGAAGGCAAAGTCGCTCGGTCTGGCAGTCATTGATGATCCTGACTCTATTCTCAAGTGCACGAACAAAGTGTATTTGTACGAACTACTGAGCACCAACCGGATACTCACGCCAAAGTCATTTGTGGTCAGTCGCGACAACTACAAATCTGTGCCGGAAAAGATCGGATTCCCTTTCATACTCAAGCAACCCGATGGTGCATTCAGCAAGGGCGTGTTCAAGATCGACAGCGAAAAAGAATTCAAGGAGGTGGCAACGGGAATGTTTCATAAGTCTGACCTGCTGATTGCGCAGGAATATTTCCCTACGCCGTTCGACTGGCGTGTGGGGATTATAGATGGTCAGGCCCTATACGTATGCAAATACTACATGGCGTCCGAACATTGGCAGATTGTCAACTGGAGCGCGCATGAAAGCACGCGGGATGGCCTGGTGGAATGTATTACTGTCGACCAGGCGCCAGCGGGCTTAATCAAGACTGCGCTGCGCGCGACTTCACTAATTGGAAAGGGATTGTATGGCGTCGACATGAAAGAAAAGGACGGAAAGTTCTACGTGATTGAAGTCAACGACAATCCTAACATCGATGCCGGTACGGAAGACAAGATCTTAAAGGACAAGCTGTATTCGGTAATCATAGAAGTGTTTCTCAACAGGATCAAAACGAGCCGATGATATTTCAACCCCCGCGAATCCATTTGTTTCAGGCCTATGGCATTGAACTGGAGTATATGATTGTAGACAGGGATACGCTCAGCGTCAAACCTGTTGCTGATGAACTGATAAAAAGTGAAGCGGGAAACTACGATAGTGATCTCGTTCGCGGCAGTGTTACGTGGTCGAACGAACTCGTGCTCCATGTGGTTGAGCTTAAGGCTTCCCGCCCCGAAGAAAATCTCGCAGCTGTTGCCGAAGCATTGGCGGAAAATGTTCAGTACGTCAACTCCAGACTCTCACAATGGAATGCCATGCTCATGCCTACCGGTGCACATCCGTTCATGAACCCGGCAGAGGAAACGCACTTGTGGCCCCACGGTGATAGTCGCATCTACGAAACGTACAACAGGATATTCGACTGTCGCGGACATGGATGGGCGAACGTTCAGAGCACCCACCTCAACCTGCCGTTCTATGACGACGAAGAATTTGCCCGATTGCATGCAGCGGTGCGACTGCTCCTTCCGATACTGCCGGCGCTCTGTGCCAGCACACCACTGCTCAATGGCAAGTTCACCGGATCATACGATACGCGCCTTAAGTATTACAAGTCGAATCAGAGCAGGATACCTTCGATATCAGGTAAGATCATACCGGAGGCCGTGTATTCGCGGCGTAACTACCTGCAGGTGATTTACGATCGGATCAAAGCTGACCTTGCTCCGTTCGATCCGGACCGCATTCTCAACCCGATCTGGGTAAACTCACGAGGCGCCATCGCGCGTTTCGATCGCGGCTCACTCGAGATTCGCATTATGGATTCACAGGAATGCGTAAAGTCGGATCTTGCTGTAGTTGCAGTGGTTATCGAGACATTGAAAGCATTTGTGAACGGAGCGTTCATCGACCATGAAGCGCAAATGAAATGGAAGACTGAAACACTGGCAAATCTCCTGGATGTATGCATGGAGGCGGGTTCCGAAACAGTTGTTGATTTGCCAGACTATCTCAAAGTTTTTGGAATTGAGGAAAAGAAATTGCGAGCAGCCGAACTTTGGTTGGCGATCGTTGAAAAGGTGATGAACGACCGGCTGTTGGCGTGGAAACCGATGCTGGATGTTATCCTTTCGCAGGGAACCTTGGCAGAACGCATTGTACGGGCGCTACATCAGGATTACGGCAGAGAAAGCATCGTTGGCGTCTACAAGAGTCTGTCCACGTGCCTCGCTAATAACCAAACGTTTGCTTAAGTGTTTTCCCGGTGTGCATCTGCCTCTGCCTCGGCATCTGAATCAAGTTCTCTCAGCAACGCCCGCAGCTTCTGCAAATGCGTACCATATAATTTCCCCAGGTACCACTTGCCAATCCAGAAAGCCAGCGCGACGGAAAACGATACAAGGAAGAGGAGGTAGGCTACCGTCTTCCAGTCTGTCAATGACTCAAGAAATTCGTCGAGCCCCAACTCGGCTATGGCAAGGATCAGCATAAGCATCAGGAATCCGGGAAAAAGAATCGTGTAGCTCTTGTAGTAAAACCGCAGAAAGGCTTCAAGGTCGCTGATCAGTCGTTCGAGATTGGCCCGCACATTGCCCTGGCTGCCCTCGAATCGTCTGAGGAGTTTTATTTTCTTCACGTAGTAGATGATGTAAAGGATAAACGACAGCAAGACGAGGACAAAGGCCGTCCGGAAGGAGGGGCTTGGAATGGAGAGTACGTAATACAGGAGGACGATTCCGCCTGCGATGGTAAAGACGAGTTCGAACCACACGTTTCGCTTGAGCCGTGCAATGGTAGACTTGCTTCGGCCTTTCAGCATATCGCTGATCTCATCTTCACGCCTGGGCTTGTAGAGGTCGCTTTTTTGCCAGATGTTTTTTAAGTCCTCGAGTTCCATAGATCAGGCTTTCATTAGTTTGCGCAGGCGTTCGCGTATTCGGTTCATTCTCACACGTACGTTGTTTTGTGTAATGCCCATGGTTTCGGCGATTTCATCGTACGGTACTTCTTCCAGCGCCATGAGGATCATGGCGCGATCGATTTCAGAGAGTTGTCGTATTGCCCATTGGAGTCGTTGAAGGTTCTCCTCATGGTCAGTGTCGTGCACCTCTGAAATATTGAGGTGACCGTCATGAATGTCTTCAGTAGGTGGTTTTCGATTTTTCTTCCGCAGGCCTGAGATCGCGGTGTTGAGGGCGATCCGGTACATCCACGTCGTGATCTTGGATTCGCCCCGGAATGTGGGAAACGCTTTCCAGAGTTGAAGTACAATCTCCTGGAACAGATCGTTCCGGGCTTCGGGATCAGTTTCGTACATCAGGGCTACCTTGTGGATCAGGCCCTGGTGCTGATTAACAAGCTGGACGAATTTTTTCTCTTCCGGCGTCAATGAAAGGGCTAACGTTAGGGTTTTTTCTCCCTCACCCTTTCCAGATTGAACAGATCGTGAAGCAATTCAGAAATGGACTCGGAGTCACCGCGCTTGCAGGCCGCCTTGAGATGAAGCACCGGGTACTTCAATATCTTCTGCATGAACGACCGGCTCATTTCGTCAAGACGTGCCGCTTCCGCGGGGGTGGCATTCTTAATGTAACGGGCCAGTTCTTCCCGACGGATCTGTTCAAGCGTATTCTTAAGCTTTTGAATGGTGGGGCTAACAATCATTTCGCGGGCCCAGTCCTCAAATTCTTCCAAAGCCTCCCGGATAATTTCCTGCACTCTGGGAATGGCAGCCTTGCGCCGGTTCACAGCTTCTTGTGTCTTTTCTGTGATCTCATCCAGGTTGTAGAGAACTACCCCCGGGATGTGTTCCAGCGCGGGATCGACACTGCGGGGAACTGAAAGATCGATAAAGTACTTGTGGGAAAGCAGCGAGCCTCCCAGCAAATCCGACGTGATGAGAGGACTGGTTCCTGATACGGAACTTACCACGATATCTGCCTGGCGCACCTCATTTTCCAGCATGTCGAGGCCGCCAAACCTGAAACCGCCCTGCTCAGCGAGCTTGCGGGCTTTGTCAGGCGTGCGGTTGAGTACAACAACCTGTTGCGGATCGAAATCCTGGTCGATCAGGTTGCGCACAACGTCCTGGCCAATTTCGCCGACACCCAGCACAAGTATCCTGGCCCGGCGATTACCTCCAGCCAGTTCTTGTATCATTTCCGTAGTGGCGTAGGAAAGCGATGCCGCTCCGTCACGGAATGTTGTCTCCTGCACTACGCGCTTGTTCGTAAAGAAGATCGTGTGCATCAGCCGGTGCAGGAACGGTCCGGCCATATTCATATCGGCACTCCATTGATAGGCGCTCTTTACCTGTCCGCTCACCTGGAGATCGCCGATGATCTGGGCGTCCAGGCCTATGGCCACCTCGAAAAGGTGCCGAATGGCGGCATCACCCTTCAAATCGACAAAATATCGCTCCGCTTCCTCGATAGGAATGCCCTTGATCAGCCTCAAACCATTAAGGAATTCGGCGCGGTGGTCCTTTTCCGATTGGTAATAAATTTCAGTCCTGTTGCAGGTCGATACCACCAGCACATCCGACGCCGACGTGTACGACTGCGCGAACGTCAGCAGATTCTTGACACCCTCCTCATTCAACGAGACTTGCTCCCTCACCGCGACCGGTGCCATCTTGTACGTTAGGATGAGGGCTCTGAAATTCTCTTGCATATTCTTAACCTGCAAAACTACAGTTGGATTGAGATTTATGGATGACTAATATCAGGCTCACCATAATTTAGAATCGTTTTAAATAAGGGTCCTGCATTGTGATACGCTGTATACGTTTGTCGAACGTTCGGAAGTCTACGCGATATCACTTTTTTTGACCGCCAAACCCCCGTCGATAACCGTTTGCCGGGGTGGCAAGTTTTCAGGATATTATGGACCCAATCGACCAAAACCCTCTCAAGAATGCACTTGATCCGTAAATGGATCCGGTTTGTCTTTGGTTTTTCCCGGCGAGAAACCAATGGTTTCTTAATCCTTTTGCCACTTATGGTAGTCGCAGTGTTTTCGCAGCCCGTTGCCCGGCTCCTTTTCCGACCGGCAGCCTCTGATTTTTCGCGCGAGGCGGCTATCCTGGACAGCCTTGAGCAACTGTTTCAGACAACAGGCGCAACGCCACCGCAACATGATAGTCCGGGGTCCAGTTCGGCTGTCAGACAAAATTCAAATGAGCATCGCAAACCCGTCCCGAAATGGGAAAGGAGCAAAAAAACAACTACCCACATAACGTCGCGGTTTGATCTCAACACGGCCGATACCTCGCAACTGATCGCAGTACGCGGCATTGGACCTACACTGGCGTTACGGATTGTGCGTTACCGAGATCGACTGGGAGGGTTTGTAAGCATGGACCAGCTATATGAAGTGTTCCGCCTGGATTCTGCGGCAATTGACGCCTTGCGCGCTGTTGCGTACATCGGCGACGGATTTGCACCAGTACGATTGAACGTAAATACTGCAGATGAGTACAGTCTGTCACGGCATCCTTATGTCGGGCGGAGCCTGGCACGGCTGATCGTCACCTATCGTTTTCAGCACGGACCGTTTGGTGACCTGGAAGACTTGTATAAGATTCATCAGGTAAACGACTCTGTGTATCGACGGATCAGTCCCTACCTGGCGGTCGATTAGGATATATTTGCTTTTTAGCTGTGGCCAGAACCAAGACCCGAAATATTTTTCAGACGTACCTGAACCGTCTCACCAACCTGACGGCCAACAACCGGTCTATTCTCCTGCTTCGGTTGCCGAAAGAGCAATTTATCGACGTCCACAAATTCAACCTGCTTGATCATAAACCGTCGTTCCATGTGATCGCTTCTCTGCTCGCCGGAAAGGCGGCAAAGGTTTGTCAGGTACTCGACAGCCGTGTAGAAGCAAATAACGAAGTGAGCGAACGGCTGAAGCGTTTGCAGCGACTCGATCGATTCATTTTCGAAGAGCGAGGTTCAAACGATTTACACATAGGCTGGCCGTTTGTTCGGGGTAAACTGATGGATGGCACCCTCGTACGTGCGCCCCTGTTGTTTTTCCCAGTCAGCCTGAAACAATCGCGCAACGATTGGTTGATAGAACCCCGGGGTGATGCGGGTGTTGTATTTAACAAATCATTCGCGCTCGCCTATGCGTACTACAACAAAGTAGATCTACCCGACGAACTTCTTGAAACCAACTTCGAGGATTTCGATAAGGACGCCACCGTGTGGCGAACGCAATTGTATCAGCTGCTTCAGGATAGGATCGAGTTGAATTTCAATCGCGACAACTTTCGCGATGAACTTTCGCCTTTCCAGGAATATAAAAAGGCAGACTTCGATGCTGCACACCACGTCGGAGAACTGACCCTATTCCCGGAAGCGGTGCTCGGAATCTTTCCGCAGGCTGGTTCGCAGCTTGTTGCCGACTACAAGTATCTGATGGAGGCCGAGAATTTCGCTGACATCGACGCCTTTTTCCTTCGCAACGTTCCGGCACGCGATGGCGAAAATCCTTTGGAGGAGGAGACGATCCGCGAGGAACGTTTATACATCCCCTTCGAAACAGATGCATGGCAGGAGAACGCTATAAAGAAAGCCAAGGCTGGAAAGTCTATCGTCGTTCAGGGTCCACCGGGAACGGGTAAATCTCAGTTGATCTGTAATCTCGTCGCTGACGCCGTGGCGTCAGGAAGAAAGGTGCTTGTTGTATGCCAAAAACGAGCGGCGCTGGACGTCGTGTATCGACGTCTTCAGGAAATCGACATGGATGATTTCCTCGGGTTGGTGCACGACTTCCGCAATGACCGAAGGGAAATCTTCGCGAAGATTGCACGGCAGATTGACCGCATCGATGACTATCGCGCGCGTAACCGCAGCGTGGATATCATCCATATGGAGCGCAGATTCGTACAACTCTGCCGCAGAATCGATGCCTTGATCGAGGAGCTGGAAGAATTCCGCCGCGTGCTGTACGACGATTCCGAATGCGGACTGTCCGTAAAGCAACTGTATCTTATTTCTAATCCCGCAGGAGATGCGGTGAACCTCAAGCAGGAGTATCAATACTTCAAGTTTCACGACCTTGACGACTTCCTGCGCAAGATGAAGAGTTATGCGGGGTACGCGGAAAAGTTTGTGCGTGACCGCTACGTTTGGAATAACCGGAAGTCGTTTGCCGGACTCAAACAGTCCGACATGAACGACATGATCCAAACCGTCCGCGAAATTCCCGTCTTCCAGGCAATGATCGCGAAGAAAATTGTCGGAGTGCTTCCCTCAGCGCTTTCCCTCGAGGATTGTGAATCGTTGTTATCTCGTGAAGATGACATCCTCGGGATGCTAAGCGTATTAAAGGACGAGGAAACGTACACCTACTTCCTGCACATGCTGAGGGTACCCGATGAAGAGACAAGCCTTCTGTGGCTTGCGAATACGGAGCGTGTCCTGATGAGTTGTTATGAAGGCTCAGGTCCGGAAATTCATACGCCGCCGGAAGAGCTGGGAAAACTGCAGCAGGTACTTCGCGAGTGCATGCTCGCGCGACGAAATCTGTTCCGGTTTATTCGATGGCATTTTTCCGGCGACAAGACGTATCTGCGTAATGTTCTTTCGGCCAATCATCTCGAGTATTCGAAGGAAGGATTTAAGGAACTGGAAAAGAAGCTCGACAGCCGTCTTAACATTGAGCATCATTTTACGGCGCTGAAGCAGAAGTCGTGGTTAATGGACTTCCCGAAAGACTATCGGAAATTTCACATGCGTCGATGGTTTGAGCGGGAGAAACTGGCCGTGCGTGCGAAGATTATCTTCAACACGATCCGTGAGGTAAATGAGTTGATCGATCCGACTGCATTGTCGCGATACGATTTCAATCGCATCTTCCATCAACTGCTGAGTATTTGCAGTGAGATACCGGGTCGAAAGGCTGTGTGGATCAGACATCTCACAACGTTCCAAATCAGGCAACTCGTTCACGATCCCAGTCTTGCTGATGAGTTCGTAGACACATTGAAGCGCGACTTCGACAGCCTCTGCGAATTCGACAAGCTCAGAGAAAGCCTTACCGAGACAGAAATCGGCGTGATCCACAAATTGTATCATCGCCTGGGATGGTGGACATACGAAAAGCTGGAAGCGCTGCTGCGCAATAGCCTTGCGCTTCACTGGATCGATTACATCGAAACCAAGCATCCTGTACTTCGCATTGTTTCGTCCACACGAATGGAGGAACTGCAGGCTGAGTTATGGCAATCGGTTCGCGAGAAGCAACGGTTGAGTCGCGACATTATCCTCCTGAGAACGCGCGAACAGGTATATAGTGACATCGAATACAATCGACTCAACAACCGGGTCACGTATCGGGATCTTCATCACCAGGTTACGAAGCAAAAGAAGCTATGGCCGCTTCGCAAGCTGATCACGGAGATGCAGGGTGAATTGCTGCGCCTCGTCCCTTGCTGGCTCGCGTCGCCAGAAGCGGTGTCTGCCATCTTTCCGATGAAGGAGATCTTCGACCTGGTCATCTTCGACGAAGCTTCGCAGTGCTTCGCAGAACGGGGAATACCCGCGATGTACCGCGGCAGGCAGGTAGTGATTGCCGGTGACGCAAAGCAGCTCAGGCCTTTTGAGCTTTACCAGGTTCGCTGGGAGGAAGAAGATCCCGACGAACCCGACACAGAAGTGGACTCGCTGCTCGAGCTTGCTGAACGGTATCTTGAAGGTGTCAGCCTCCAGGGCCACTACCGTAGTCGGTCTCCGGAATTGATCGACTTTTCGAATCGTCATTTTTACGACGGCAACCTCAGGCAGTTACCGGATCGTTACCTGCTCAATCGTAACGAACCCGCTATCCGCTATCTGAAGGTCGATGGTGTTTGGGAAAGCAATCGCAACCAGGTTGAAGCCGAGACGGTTGTGAATCAAGTCTTTCAATTGCTCGCGGAGCGTCCCGATCTCGAGTTGGGTGTCGTCACATTCAACGCAGAGCAACAGTATCTCATTCTTGATCTCCTGGAGGCAGGGGCAACGAAGCGGGAGGTGGAGCTTCCGGAATCTCTTTTCGTCAAGAACATCGAAAATGTACAGGGTGATGAAAAAGATGTCATCATTTTCTCGTTGGCCTACGCGCCGGACAAGAAGGGAAAAATGAGCATGCAGTTTGGTAGTTTGAATCTGCCCGGCGGTGAGAATCGTTTGAATGTGGCCATTACACGTGCGCGTCAGCAAGTTATCATCGTGTCGAGTATCTGGCCTGATCAACTGAAAACCGAGAAGTCGCGCAACAAGGGACCTCGACTCCTGAAAGAATACCTTGAATTTTGCAAGAGCGTGCAGGAAGGTGAATTCACGCCACGTACGAATCAGGGAGAACGGCATCCCGATTCGTGGTATCTTAAAAACCATCTTGAGCGTTTTGGTCGCGAGCGATTCCCGCAGTCAGAATTTCTCACCGACGTGTTGCCGTATACAGATCTTTGCGTGAAGCAAAATGGTGCATGGCTTGGCGCTATCCTTACGGACGATGAGCGCTACTTTGAGAGTCTTTCAGTGAAGGATACGCACGCTTACACGCCGGAGCAGCTTACGCGTATGCGGTGGGAATTTCGTTCAGTGTACAGCCGCAACTTTTGGCTCGGTGCGGGGAATGTGGAGAACGATATGCTGCGAATCCTGGGTTTGCACGACAACGGAATGTCGTAAAATAAAAGCGCCGCATGAATTTCTCCATGCGGCGCCGTCTACTATCCGAGTGTTCGTTTATTTGAGCGCAGACTTAACGGTCTTGATGATCCGTGCAGCAACCTTGTATGGATCTGCAGAGGAGTTAGGCCGGCGGTCTTCGAGGTATCCCTTCCAGCCGTTTTCAACCGTGCTGATCGGAATACGGATGGACGCACCGCGGTCGGAAATGCCGAAGCTGAACTTGTCGATACTTTGCGTTTCGTGGAGCCCGGTGAGACGCAGGTGGTTGTCTGCTCCGTATACGTCGATGTGTTCCTTGATCACAGGTTCGAAGGCACGACATACCTTTTCGAAGACATCTCTTGATCCAGCTTCACGCAGCGCGCTATTGGAGAAGTTAGCGTGCATACCCGATCCGTTCCAGTCGCCACGGACAGGCTTGCAGTGCCAGTTGATAGAGACGCCATACTTTTCGCCGTTGCGTTCAGCGAGGTAGCGTGCTACCCAAACCTGGTCGCCGGCTTCACGGGCGCCCTTGGCGAAAATCTGGAATTCCCACTGACCCGTTGCTACTTCGGCGTTGATACCTTCGATGTTGATGCCTGCGGCAATCATTTGATCGAGGTGGTCTTCCACGATGTGGCGACCGTATGCCTTACCAGCACCGACACCGCAGTAGTACGGTCCCTGGGGTGCGGGGAAACCGTTTTCCGGGAAGCCGAGCGGCTTGTTTGTATTGTTATCCCACAGGAAGTATTCCTGTTCGAAACCAAACCAGAAATCAGAGTCTTCATCGTCGATAGTAGCACGGCCGTTCGAAGGATGGGGGGTTCCATCCGGATTCAGAACTTCCGTCATAACGAGCCAGCCATCCTTGCGGTCGGGATCAGGGAAGAGTGCCACAGGCTTCAGTAGCAAGTCGGACGATCCGCCCGGAGCCTGCTGTGTGGAGCTTCCGTCGAAAGACCAGACAGGGCAGTCTGACAGTTTACCACTAAATTTTGAAACGATTTTAGTCTTGCTGCGAAGACTCTGAGTGGGCGTGTACCCATCCAGCCAGATGTACTCAAGCTTAGTTTTAGCCATATAAAACGGAGTAATTAGTAGTGAAACATGGTGTGAGGTTGAATAAGACCCGCCAATATATCAGGTTAGGTATTATTCACGTATCGAATTGTCAAAATTTTATTTTACCCTATGCTCCAGTTAAAATTTGTAAATGGCTGCGAAGTTGAACGACAACAGCGTGTCGGTTGTATCGTCCAGATCTTTTGTAACAAAGGAATCATCTGACGTCTTATCAAGCCGGATTTCCGGGATCAGCGTGAGGTTGCCGATTGTTTTATTCAGCGAAAGCGTCAGGTCGATCACGCTGCCGTCACCATCGTCCAGCGTAAACAAATCGATGTAGTCGTTTTTGATTGAGAAGTACTCAGCGCGGAGGCCGATGGAAGTACTTTCCGACAACTTGAGCTTTGGATACAGGGCTACACCCATGAACGAGCCAGCGTCACCGTCGAGGTCTTCAACATTACCACCGCTAACGATTTCGCCAACCGCAGTTTGGTTGTAAGTGGCGTTAACACCGAGGTAGAAGGTTTCGCTGAGATCCCAACCAGCGGTTAGGTCGACCTGAAACAGGTTGCCTGCCGACACCGTGCCGTTCGGATCGATGTCAGCATCCAGTTTGCCGTCCTGGTCGCCATAGAGGAGGTTCAGGTAGATGCCACCTGCATCACCCGTCTTGCCGAGCTGGGCGCCGATAGTGTATGTGTTCAGCGGGTTGAACTCCGTCAGGTCAGTAGGGTTCATCACTGCAAGCATCAAGTTCATACCGTCGCCGAATTCGAGATTACCCTTGATACCAGTGTGAGAGAAAGGTCCCCACGAAAACATGTATGACGTCGAGTAGTGAAAGTTCACCGCCGGCGAGATCACTTCGTAGCCGAGGAAAGTGTTGAAATTGCCGAGCGTCAACGTGAAGTTGTCGGAAGGCTTCCAGTACACATACAACTGGTTAATGATCTGTCCTGTGGAAGACCACATGGGTGACGCAAACACAGCGTCTGATCCGCGCGGTCCGAATACGAGGTCAGCCACGAAGCCTACCTTTTCACCTTCGTAGGAGGCGATCAGGTTGACCATACCCAGCGAAAATCCCTTTAGGTTAGCGAAAGCTGTTGACGGCGCCTGAACATAGTTTTCCCCTCCATCGTAAGTGCCCGCATAGGGGTTCTTGGTGCCGAACGTTGTATGGAGATAGGTGTCTACGGTTCCCGACAAGGTAAAGGATTGTGCCCCTTCCCCGGTTGCGTCGTCCTGCGCGAACGCGACAGGGCTAACCAGCAGAACGGCAGTCATGATGAGTAGTAAGGTTCTAAGTTTCATAGCGGTTTTGGGTTAGAATTGCTGTTTAGTAGAGTAGAAAATGGGTTTCATTAAAACCTCGGGGTTATTTCGTATTGCCTGGCCAGGGCAATACATTTTTTCGAAATTTTTGCAAAACAGGGTTCAAAATGAACCGATCTTGAATAAAAATTTACGAAATCGTTGTAGATAGGGTAAAATCTGACCCTTATTTAGGAAGAACGGTAGACTTTTTTTGAAGTGAGGGTAAAAATTAAACCAAACCCTTATCGATTGACGGTAACGTTCGCCAGATACTTTTTCCACCAGTGTTGAAATACGATCAGGCCCCATATCCGTGCATGAGCATCACCGGGGTTTGAGGAAAACAGCCTTTTTTTAAGCTTCCTGATGGCATCCGAATTGAAGATTCCCTGGTCATGAACAAAAGAATCATTCAGCAAGTCATCCTGAATGATGGATTTCATCTCCTTTCTGAACCAGCTCAGCAAAGGAACCTCGAATCCCTTTTTAGGGCGGTTGTACAGCTGCGGCGGAAGCATATCGCGAAAAGACTCCTGAAGCAGTCGCTTCCGCATATTTCGATCTATTTTCCATTCCGCAGGAAGCGTAAACAGGAAGTTGACAACTTCTACATCCAGAAAGGGTACGCGTACTTCAAGGCCGTTTGCCATGCTCATCAAGTCAACCTTATGAAGCATGTCGCCGGCCAAAACCATTTGCACATCGGTCCGAAGAACATCGTTAATACCACCATTCTCTTGCAGCGCTGACAGCAGCGAGGATTTTCGAGTCTCGAATTCGTTCAATACAATCTTCTCGCGAATGCCCGGTGCAAGCGTTTGCAATGCATCCTCCTGCCCAATGAATCCAGCCCACAGCCAGTACCTGTCAGGCAATGACAACTTCATGCCCTTGCTAAAGCGCAGCAGTTGCCGTACCCTATTGGCCGCTGCGTTGTTGCGTGATTTAGGCAGCGTCCTCCAAAGGGGCTGTAAAAGTCGCACGGCGTGTTCGCGAAGTCCGGGATCAAAAGACCGACGGAATGCTTCGTGCTTGTTGTAGCCTGCCAGAAGTTCGTCGGCGCCATCACCTGACAGCGCTACTGTAGCGTGCTTTCTCGTTTCGCGACTCAAAATGTACACGGCAATGGCAGATGAATCTGCAAACGGCTCATCGACGTAGTCGAGGATGCTGTGCAGATGAGCGTACATGTCATCGTTCGTCAGCGAGAATACTGTGTGAGCAGTGTTGAAATGCGCGGCGACGAGTCGGGCATAGTCAGTCTCGTCAAAGAACTTTGCATCCCGAAAGCCAATAGAAAAAGTATGAAGATCTGCCTTGTGGCGCGCTGCAAGGCCGGTGACAATGGATGAATCAACGCCACCACTAAGGAATGAGCCCAGTGGCACGTCTGCGATCAGCCTTCGTTGCACGGCCGCTTCAAGCAGTTCCTTTAACTTCTTTTGCGCGTCCTCGTAACTGCCCGTAAAGCCTGGTGTCGAAGCATCGGGCAATGTGTAATACACGTGCTCCTCTAGTTTTTGAACACCAACACGGAGATAGTGTCCCGGCTTCAATTTGTATATCCCTTTCAGGATTGTATGTGGGGGCGGTATATAGTTGAGTTGAAGGTAGGTCAGAAGCGAAACTTCATCTATTTCCTTTTCGAGGCCATAATGAAGCATCGCCTTCATCTCGGATGCAAAGATGAACTTGTCTTCATCGAACAGGTATAACAACGGTTTAATTCCAAAGCGATCGCGAGCGAGGAACAAGGTCTCTTCAGCTTTGTCGTAAATGCAGAAGGCAAAAAAGCCGTTTAGCCGGGTCAGACACTTTTCGCCGTCGCGGATGTATAGTTGCAGAAGGACCTCCGTATCGCAACGTGATCGGAACGCGACGCCACCGTTTTCCAGTTCTTTGCGCAGTTCGGGGAAGTTGAATATCTCACCATTGAAGACGATGCAATATCGACCGCTGGCATCCCACATGGGTTGGTTGCCGGCATCAGACGTATCGATGATGGAGAGTCGTTGGTGACCCAGCGCAACGTTGTCTCCGAGGTATATGTCCTGGAAGTCTGGCCCGCGTTTATGCAGGGCCATCGTAGCCGCCGTTACGTGGATCTTGTTGAACTTGCCGACCAGGTTAAACGCGAAGATGCCAGTGATGCCGCACATCAGGGATATACTTGCCCGCAAGTTAAGCGATATTCCTTAAGGGAAGAGGCTGCGCGCTAAAGCGCTCTAATCATGATGTTGCGATACCACACTTCGCCGCCATGATCCTGGAGGTCGATGTGCCCGCGCTTCGGAACAGCATAGCCTTCCACGTCTTTCCATTTGCTGTTTGCCTTGCGGGTGTTCCAGTCTTCAGACCCTATTTCGTATTCAAGAATCTTATCGCCGTTGAGCCAGTGCTCGACGTGGTTACCGTTGGCAACAATCTTGGAAGTATTCCATTCGCCTGCTGGATTGAGACGCTTGTTGATGGGAGGGTGCATGTCGTAGTTCCCGCTGCTTAAGTTTTCTGGCTTTGATTCGCCCTCATAGCCGCCATCGTCGATGACCTGATATTCAGGACCAGTAAGGAACGGCTGATCGTAATCTTCCGTCACCCGGAAAATCACGCCACTGTTGCTTTTCGGAGCGATCTTCCATTCAAATGACAATTCGAAGTTGTCATATTGATCTACCGTCATCAGATCGGCCCGCTTTGACGCGGCCTCGGCCGGCTTACAGTGAAGCGTACCATCGACTACTTCCCAGCTATCGTTCTCTGCGTTCCTGAATGTTCTCCAACCATCCATGGTCTTTCCATCGAAAAGGAGAATCCAGCCTTCGTCGGCCTGGGTGGTCTCCACAGCGGCAGCGCTTGCCTGGCTTGCATCGTCGGTTTGCTTTTGTTTCCCGCAGGCAAAAGCCAGTGCGACACCGATCAGAATTAGGTAGTATGATTTCATAGGCTTTGTATTAGGTGATCGGAGGAAAGGATAATAAAGATAGTATTAAAATATCTTTCCGGGATTAAGAATGCCGTTGGGATCAAACGCCTTCTTGATGTCGCGCATGAGCCTGAGGTTCACTTCACTCATTGCGATGGGCATGTAGGGCTTCTTGGCTATGCCGATACCGTGTTCACCCGACAGCGTTCCCCCAAGGCTTACCGTCAGCTTGAATATCTCACCGATACCCTGCGGAATTTTTGTCTTCCAATCTTCTTCGCTGATGTTCTCGCGAAGGATGTTGACGTGCAGATTTCCATCACCCAGGTGACCGAAGCAAACGGTATTGAATCCATACGCTTTGCCGATCTCCTTGATACCCGAAACCAGTTTGGGGAGGTTGGAGCGCGGAACGACCACGTCGTCCGACTTCGTGAGGGTATACCAGTTCACGGCGGGTGATACGTTCTTGCGCACCTTCCAGAGTTCTTCTTTTTGCGCGCTGCTTTCGGCGAACAATACTTCTCCAATCTGAAACTTTTCAACAACCGACATCACCCGTTCTGCGTCGCGCATGAGCACTTCATCATCGTTGCCATCGAGTTCGCACAGCAGAAACGCATCCATGCCTTCTTCAAACTTCGTCGTGACCGGGCTGTTCAACACCTTCTCGCAATACTCGACAGTACGCGTGATAGCCTCGCGTTCGAAGAATTCCATGCCCGACGGGGTAATGCCCGCGACAAAAATTGCAGATATCGCGCGGCAGGCTTCCTCGCTCGTGCTGAACGGGATCAGCATGAGTACATCCTTGTGCGGATAGCCTCGTAACTTGAAGACAATCTTCGTGACGACGCCAAGCGTTCCTTCGCTACCGCAGATCAGTTGTGTGAGGTTGTACCCCGTCGAGTACTTCAGCACATTGGCACCGGTCCAGATGATCTCGCCGGTTGGAAGGACAACCTCCAGGTTGAGAACATAGTCGCGCGTGACACCGTATTTGACCGCCTTTGGTCCACCCGAATTGTTAGAGAGATTACCACCAAGGAAGCACGAGCCACGGCTTGCAGGGTCAGGAGGATAGAATAACCCCTTCTCCTTCACTGCATTCTGGAACACTTCTGTAATCACGCCGGGCTCAACGGTCGCCTGCAAATTGAGTTCGTCAATACTAAGGATACGATTGAAACGTTCCATAGACATGACGATCCCCTTGTGAACGGGGAGTGCGCTCCCTGCGAGGCCTGTACCCGCGCCGCGGGGCGTAACAGGTATGAGGTGTTCGTTGCAGATGCGGAGTATGGCACTTACTTCTTCCGGTGTACCAGGTTTTACCACGACGTCTGGAAGAAACGCGTAGTCCTCGGTCTTGTCGTGTCCATAATCACGACGTATTTCTTCGTCGAGAATTACGTATTCCCGACCAACTGCCGCTTCAAGCTTCCCAACAACGTCAACGGATACTTCAGTAAGTGCCATGAATGGTTTATATTTGAAAATCGATTTTTTTAAGCTTCGCTGATGAGACTGATTTTTTTGGGGCTCAAAAATAATCAAAAGCTACTGCTTCCTGTTGTTCTGCTTGCTGTTTTTGTAGCAGCCTGCGCATCACATTCGAAGGTCGCGAAAACGGACTCCCGTGCAGAAGAAGTAATCAAGGCTGCCCGCGCCTATCTGGGTACGCCATACAAGTATGGTGGTACCACACGATCGGGGATGGACTGTTCCGGATTGCTGTTGAACTCCTTTCGTGCCATTGACGTAACCCTGCCGAGACGATCTGTGGATCAAAGTAAAATGGGCAAGGAAGTGAAGCTTGACGAGCTTCGGCCGGGCGACCTTGTGTTCTTTGCGACAGGAAGGAAAAAGAACCAGATCACACATGTTGGCCTTGTCACGGAATGCCGGTCGCGCGACGATATCCGGTTCATTCACGCCTCCACATCCCTTGGCGTTGTGGAAACCAACATCTTCACTGACTACTATAAAAAACGATTTCGAACTGCCCGCCGCCTCATCGAATGAGGTTTTGTTTGCATGTTGACATTTGTAATGATAGCTTGGAATAGGAATCACCTTTGATTCCTTAATTCCATCCAATGCATGAAATCGAGAAGAGAATTCCTGAAAATGGCAACGGCAGGAGCGGCAGTAGCGCCGTTTCGCTCGATTGCAAACGTTGACGGTACAGCGATGAAGCCGGTTGTCCTTTCCACCTGGAATTTTGGTATGAACGCCAACCGTGAGGCATGGAAGATCCTTTCCGGCGGTGGCCGCGCACTTGATGCTGTCGAAGCTGGCGCTCGTTTTACCGAGGCTGATCCGTCAGTACAAACTGTCGGTTATGGTGGCTTTCCCGACCGCGATGGTCGTGTTACGCTCGACTCCTGCATTATGGATGAAAACGGCAATTGTGGCTCAGTTGCTTTTCTCGAACACATCAAGCATCCTGTGTCTGTCGCACGCATGGTGATGGAGAAGACACCCCACGTCATGCTCGCCGGAGAGGGTGCGCTTCAGTTTGCCTTGGCCAATGGATTCAAGAAAGAAAACCTGCTGATCGAGGCTTCCGAAAAGGCCTGGAAGGAATGGCTTAAGACTGCACAGTACAAACCCGTCGTGAACATTGAAAATCATGACACGATTGGCATCATTGCCCTGGATAGCAACGGTAACCTTTCCGGCGCATGCACGACCAGCGGATTGGCATTCAAGATGCGTGGCAGGATAGGCGATTCACCCATTATCGGAGCTGGTCTCTACGTTGACAATGAGGTAGGCGCAGCAACAGCCACAGGAGTAGGCGAGGAAGTAATCCGAATTGTTGGATGTCACCTGGTCGTTGAGCTTATGCGTCAGGGTCATGCTCCTGAGGATGCGTGTCGTTTGGCGGTCAATCGCATCGTCGCCAAAAATCCTGAAAAGGCTAAACAGGTTCAGGTGGGTTTCCTGGCGCTCAATAAGCAAGGTGTCTATGGCGCATATTGTCTTCAGCCTGGATTTACATACGCTGTGCGCACACCGGAAATCGAAAAACTCATCAACTCAGCCAGTCACTTTTCATGATCGTTGAGGTTGTCGCTTACAACATCGCCTCTGCCCTGAACGCGCAGGCTGGTGGTGCAGATCGTATTGAATTATGTGATAACCCAGGCGAAGGAGGTACAACGCCTTCTGCCGGCACGATTGAGGTTGTGCGCAAAAATCTGTCGATCGACGTGTATGTTATGATCCGTCCGCGCGGCGGTGACTTCCTGTATTCACGATACGAGTTTCACGCCATGAAGCGCGACATCGCGATGGCCCAACGCCTCAGCGCCGATGGTGTAGTGCTGGGAATACTGAAACCGGACGGAACGCTTGACGTTGACCGGTGCGGCGAGTTGATTGCCTTCGCCCGTCCAATGAAAGTCACTTGTCACCGTGCCTTCGACATGACCTGTGATCTCTTTGAAACGCTGGAAGCCTGTATCGATGCGGGCTTTGATCGTGTCCTGACTTCAGGAGGACGAGCCACTGCCCCGGAAGGCGTCGAAACGATTGGTGAGCTGGTTCGTCGTGCACAGGATCGCATCGCCATCATGCCGGGTTCCGGCGTTAATGAGCAAACAGTGGCTGCTGTCGTTCGTGGAACCGGCGCGAAGGAAATCCATTTTTCTGCTGTGGGATCCCAGGAAAGCGGCATGATCTATCGCAATGAAAGGATTGCGGGCATGGGGGATGATCGCGGGCGAGAGTTTATGCTGAGAACGGTCGACCCCGATCGCGTGCGCGAGATTCGCCGCATCGCGACCGAGGCCGCCAGATAATTTTTTATCAGGATTATTTCTCCCGCGTTGCCTTAAGTGGGAAGGTTCCGAATTCCCCGACAGTCACTGAACCGTTCATGCTGTCGCCTTCCACGATGGTCCGCACCGAAATGCCCATGGGTCCGGCCTGATAATTAAACGTGAGCTCGTTTCCATTCAGCTTAACATTCTCCAGCGTTGTTTCGCGGTTGAATCGCTTGTTGAAGATCGTGCCGCTGAGCGACTCGCCGTCCTTCACTATGGTGATCGTACCATCGCCACCCTGAGGTGATTCGATGACGTAGGCCCACTTACCTTCTGCCTCAACAACGGCTTCGGGATTAGCTGCAGGTGTTTGTACTTGTGCCTGTGGTGCACCAGTGGACGCAGGTCCGCGTCCGCCACCACCGTTGAATCGCCCGCCTCCTGCACCCATCTGCATTTCGGGACCACCGCCTTCTATCCCTCCGTCGCCTCCGGTCTTTAGGTCGTCATTGTTGACCGACCTGCGGCTTCTGCGGTTCTGGCCCTGATCGTTACCCAGCTTGCCAATGCGGTAGCTGAAGTTGATGCGGAAGCCCATGTTGCGCATCGTGTTAACGCTGTTCTGACGAAGAACAGGGGATACCAGTTCACTCTTGATCTTAAACTCCGGAGTGAAAAAGTTTTCTGCGCCGAATCCAATGCTTCCTCGTGAATCGGCGAAATCGCGTTTGATGGCAAGGTTGTATATGCCAAAGCCGCCCTGCGAGCCTTGCAGCTGAACGCTGTTGCCGCGGTAGAACCCGAAGAACTGGAAGCCCCAGTTCTTGGCGAAGTTGTAGTTTCCAAACAGCCTGTAGCTAGCTACCCAACCTTCGTTGCTGGCGTTATACAGGGGATCCGGAACATTGTTGTCCAGCACGGCATAATACACATCTGTACCTCCGTTCAGCGAAAGCTTGCCGCCGATGTTGACGTTGGCAAAGAAGCTCACACCGTACGCGTTTTCATGCCCGATATTTTGGTACGTCGTGCGAATGACGTTGTCGCCCACAACCTCACGCACGCTCTGTATGGCGTTGTCGGTGTTGCGATAGAAGGCGGAGAAGTTCAGCATCGACCCTTTTACGAACGTGCTGTAGGACACTTCGTAGTTGTTTGTGTATTCAGGATCCAACTCTGGATTACCAACCGTGATATTCAGTGGATTCGAAGCTTCAATGTTCGGATTCAGGAAGCGAATGGAAGGACGTTGTATCCGTCGGTTGTACGATAGCTTAACCATGTTGCCGTTTTTCAGCTTCCGTGAAAAGTTTACGCTCGGCACAAAAACGTTGTAGGATGGAATTTCAACTTTTTGTTCGTCCTGGAAGTTAGCGTCGATGGTCGTGTACTCGTAACGACCACCCGCCTTGAGTGAGTAGTTTTCCAGAAAGTTGAACGTGTACGACAAGTAAGCTGCAGCTATGTTTTGCTGGTAGTTGAAGACATTCGTGAGGTTTTCGTCCTCGGAAGGCACAAAGGGACCGTCTGATCCCGTCGCCGTGTAATACTTGTAGTCACTGCTCACGTTGCGCAGGATGGTTTTGGCGCCAAACTCAACCATTTGGTTTGTTCCAACAGGAGATTGATAGTCGGCCTGCAGCGTGAACTCTTCGTTGAAGCTTTCGTTGTCATTCTTGAATCGTTCTGTGATGGAGCGGTCAGAAAGATCGAGGATGTTGTTGATGAAATTGTTCGTCCGGTCGTCCCTGCTGTATTGCGCGAGCACACTGAACTCCTGTTGAGGCTTTTCGTACAGGTGAGTATAGCCAAGGTTTACGTCGATCATGTTGGACTTGTCGACCGTGTTCACGAAACGCATGCTTTCCGAAAGCAGCACATTATCCATGTAAGAGCGCGTAAACAGGTTGTCCTGGTCAGCGTTCCGGTCGCGAATCCCGAATTGTATCGACGACGTGATGAAATTGTTTTTGTTGATGTCGTAATCCAGACCGAGTGTATAACGTCCGAAAAGGAACTTGCTCTTGGTGTCCGCCGACTGAGTGGTCAGCATCTCGTTGTCTTCAGCCGATGTTGTGTATTGTTCGTTGCTGAAGGCCCCCTTAACGTTGTAACCTGCCCGCCCGAATCCACCGAGGTTAATGCCCACCTTTCCCTTGCGCAGGGAACCATTGAGACCAAGGTTGCTGCCCCTGTTACCGAAACCGCTGTTGATGTTCAGTACAGCACCTTCGAGTACATTCTTCTTGGTGATGATGTTGATAATACCGGACGACCCTTCCGCATCGTATTTTGCTGAAGGGGAGGTAATGACCTCTACCGACTTGATATCTTCGGCCGGGATCGCTTTTAGCGCATCAGCGATGCTTGATGCTGCGATCGTTGAAGGGCGGTTGTTGATGAGTACACGAATGTTGCTGTTGCCTCGAAGGCTGACGTTGCCATCAAGATCTACCGAAAGCATGGGCACGCGCTTCAGGACGTCGGTCGCGTCACCACCACGGGTTGTAGCGTCATTTTCGGCGTTGTAGATGGTCCGGTCGACGCGTTCTTCAATAAGTACCTTTTGTCCTTCAACGGTTACCGCCTCGAGAATCTCCGTCTTCACTGCAATCTTGACTTCGCCCAGGTCAATGTTGTTTCCGCCCCTGATTTCAACGGGGATCTCGTGAGGTTCATAACCGATGAACGAGATGACGACATTATACTTGCCATCGGCTATCCGGCTGATGGTGAAACGGCCCTTCTCATCACATACGGTTCCATCGACAGGTGACCCCGTCTGCGGGTCGTTCAGGGCTACTGTTGCATATTCAATGGGCTGACCTGACTCCTGGTCTTTAACAACGCCTGAAATTTTCCCACTGCCCTCTCGTCCCTGGGCAAACAAAAGATTGCCGCTAAGCAAAATGACCACAAAAAATAGTATTCTCTTCATTGTCATAGGTTAGTCCATTCTCAAACTGCACTCCTGGATCAGGTAACTCATTGCCTACCCGCTCAAAACAACGACAAAAATGAAACAAAGGTTTGAATGGTAAATCGGGTATTAGACGATCGGTCAATAATACTCGACGCGTTGGGCGGTTCCTGAAACGCTAACGATTGTTGAGTGGAAAGCGTCGATCGTCGGCCACCTGTGCCGAACGGTAGAAAACCTGTGCCAATGGCCGGAAGGCTGGCTAACATGCGTTACCTTTGAAGAAGGGATTCATTTTGATATGCAATCTTACGTACAAAAGCACAGGGTATTTTTGCTCCATTTTTTGTTTTGGTGCGTATACCTGTCATTCCTTTTGTACCAGGTTACCTACCGCCAACGCTTCCGGGAGGAAACCAACTGGGACCACGTGGCCATTTTTGTGGCTATACAGTTTGTCTTCACCTGGGTGATTGCCTATCTCAATTACTTTTACCTCCAGCCCCGATTCCTGGAAAAAAAGAATGTCTGGCGCTACCTCGCCGAGTTCTCCATACCGTTTACGCTGATCCTGGGATTGCGTGTTGTTCTCACCCGGTACCTTGTCGATGGATATGCGTACCGCGAAATGTATTTCTACTCGAGCCTGTACATCGTACAGACCGTCGTAGTCACGCTCTTTATTGTAGTGTTTATCGCCATGCTTCGGTTCGCGGTCGAGTGGTTCGAGTTGGAATCGCGAAAGAGGGAGGTTGAAAACGAAAAGCTTACCGCTGAACTGAACTTTTTGAAGGCGCAGATCAACCCGCACTTCTTGTTCAATACGCTGAACAATCTGTATTATCTCGTATATACAAAGTCTGACAATGCCACAGAGGTTATTGCCAAACTATCGCAGATGATGCGATACATGATATACGACTCCAACCATCCCAAGGTGAAGCTTTCCAAGGAGATCGAGTACATGCAGAACTACGTTGAC
>Ga0207873_1000647_pt1 | contig 37063 bp, 35 predicted proteins | sample BGWIniCompost_FD_187373 | JGI IMG/M metagenome (GOLD analysis project Ga0207873, IMG submission 187373) | Cellulose adapted compost microbial communities from Newby Island Compost Facility, Milpitas, CA, USA - BGW Initial Compost (SPAdes)... ... | reverse complement strand
AGCAGGTCCCAAGGGTATGGCTGTTCGCCATTTAAAGTGGTACGCGAGCTGGGTTCAGAACGTCGTGAGACAGTTCGGTCCCTATCTGCCGTGGGCGTTCGAAACTTGAAGGAAGCTGCTCCTAGTACGAGAGGACCGGAGTGGACGTACCTCTGGTGTTCCGGTTGTCACGCCAGTGGCACTGCCGGGTAGCTAAGTACGGACGGGATAACCGCTGAAAGCATCTAAGCGGGAAGCCCCTCCTGAGATGAGGTTTCGCTGGGCCCTTGAGGCCCCTGAAGAGCCGTCGAAGACTACGACGTTGATAGGCTGGGTGTGGAAGGTCAGTAATGGCTTAAGCTAACCAGTACTAATTGCTCGTGAGACTTGACCATATAACCCCAAGCGGTTTGATTGCTTGGGTGTGTGGCTGACACGCAACTGAGCGCCAAATCAACTTTCTGAATTTTGAGGATCGTGAGTGCCGTACGGCGCGCATGATTCTGAAACCAGTTTGCCTGACGGCAATAGCGAGCGGGAACCACCCGATCCCATCCCGAACTCGGAAGTGAAACTGCTCAGCGCCGATGGTAGTACGAGGCCTCCTCGTGCGAGAGTAGGTCACCGTCAGGCTCTTGATCGAAACCCCGGTCCTTTCAGGATCGGGGTTTTTTATTTCCGGCTTTTTTGATCTGCATTATCGCTAGTAACGGCCTCAGTTCGCTTCTCTCTCTCATCGCCCCTTCTTTTGCTCTCGCTTCATCTGTCTTGCCTTCATCACGGCCGCGCAAGAACTGCTTGGGGTTTTGCCGGTAATGGCAGCTCAAACCGCCGATGCTAGTCTCGTTGTTCCTCACAACGTGAGCGATTTCGCGGGAAAAAGAAGCATCGGATGGAAGCACATCGGCGTTCTGAACCAGGTTCGATTGCGATTTTCAGAGCATTGCAGCTCGGCGACATGCTGTGCGCGGTTCCGGCATTCCGCGCGCTACGAAAAAGATGGCCGCGGGCACGTATTTCCCTGGTCGGCCTGCCGTGGCAGCGCGAGATCGTCGAGCGCTTCCCGGAATATCTCGACGAGCTGATCGTCTTTCCAGGTTATCCGGGCCTGCCAGAGCAAGGTCATGACCTGGCGGCGTTGACAGCGTTCCTGGAAGAGATGAACAGGCGCTCCTTCGATCTGCTGCTGCAGATGCATGGCAACGGGAGCATTCTCAATCCGCTCCTCGCACTCTGCGGTGCGAAGAAGATCGCGGGATTCAGCGCGCCGGATGCGTACCGTCCTGATGCCGGAATGTTCATCGACTATCCGGAAGACCTCCACGAGATCGAACGGCTGCTGGCCCTGCTCCGCCACCTCGGAATCGACGGTGAGCCCACGCTGGAATTCCCGATTTCCGAAGACGAGCGCCTGGAGTTCTATCGGCTCGCAAATCGGCACAAGTTGCGTGCCGGCGGCTACGCATGCCTGCACCCCGGTGCTCGCGACCCGGTGCGGCGTTGGTCGTCCGAAAACTTTTCCGAAGTTGCCCGCCACCTCCTGGCGTGTGGACTCCAGGTGGTCGTCACCGGCACGCCGGCAGAAGCACGGATCGCAGAGCAAATTGTGGCGGCGACCGACGGGCGCGTAGTCAATCTCGTCGGCGAAACGTCGCTCGGAATGCTTGCGGCGTTGATCGACAACGCCCGCGTGCTCGTCTGCAACGATACCGGCGTCTCACACGTTGCCGCCGCGAGAGGCACGCCAAGCGTCGTGCTCTTCACCGCATCCGACCCGGCACGCTGGGCACCGCTCGACCAGACACTGCATTTACCGGCACCGCCTGACCTCAACCACGACGTAAGCAGGGTGCTGACGCTGGTGAATACCGTGCTGGCAAGACGCGACGACAAGCAGGCCTTGTGATGCGCGTGGAATGACGGAGGAAATGATGAGGCGCCGCCCGCGGGTACTGACCTGGCATGTGCATGGAAACTATCTCTACTACCTGACGCAAGCCGATTGCGATTTCTTCCTGCCCGTTGCGGACGGCAAGTCCGGATACAGCGGCCGCTCCGGCTCGTTTCCCTGGGGACGCAATGTCATCGAAGTCCCCGCCGACGAGGTCCGGCATCTCGACATCGATTGCGTGATCTACCAGTCCCGTGACAACTACCTGCGGGACCAGCATGAGATTCTTTCCGAGGCGCAACGCCGCCTGCCACGGATATTCATTGAGCACGATCCGCCGCGCGAATCGCCAACCGATACCCGTCATGTAGTGGATGATCCGGAAGTGCTCCTCGTGCACGTGACGCACTTCAACGCGCTCATGTGGGACAGCGGCAGAACCCCGACGCGCATCATCCCGCATGGGGTGCTGGTCCCTGATGGCGTTCGTTACACGGGCACGAAGCCGAAGGGCATCGTCGTCATCAACAATCTTGCTACCCGGGGCAGGCGCCTTGGCCTGGATGTCTACCAATACGTGAGCCGTCATGTGCCGTTGGACCTCGTCGGCATGGGTTCCAAGAATCTTGGCGGGCTGGGCGAGATTCCGCAGAAGGACCTGCCGGCCTTCATGGCGGAATACCGCTTCTTCTTCAATCCGATCCGCTACACCAGCCTTGGCCTTGCGGTGTGCGAGGCCATGACGGTCGGGCTGCCCATCGTCGGACTCGCGACGACCGAAATGCCGGTGACCGTGGTGAACGGCGAAAGCGGCTGGGTGGATACCAATGTGGATCGCCTGATCGGGCGCATGAAGAGCTTGCTTGAAGATCCGGCGGCCGCGCGCCGCCTCGGGGAAGGCGCGCGGCGACACGCGCTCGCCGCGTTCAACATTGAACGATTCGCGAATGAATGGCTGGATACCATCAACGAAGTCACGGGTCAGGCAGGGCTGGCACGGGCGGAAGGTGCGCAATGATGGACCGGATCGCGTTCATCAGCGAGCACGCGTCGCCTCTCGCCCTGCTCGGTGGCGTCGACGCGGGCGGGCAGAACGTCTACATCGATCGCCTGGCGCTGGAGTTCAGCCGCCGCGGAATCAACGTTGACGTGTTCACGCGTCGCGAGGATCCGGCCCAGCCGCGGATTGTCGAGCATCATCCCGGCGTGCGCGTCATTCACGTGCAGGCCGGGCCGCCGGCACCGATGCCGAAGGAAGAGCTGTTCCCGTTCATGGACGAGTTCGCAGCCGACATGCTCGGCTTCGTGCAGCAGCAGCGTCTTCGCTACCAGCTGGTGCACGCACATTTCTGGATGTCGGGCTACGTGGCAAACCAGCTGAAACAGGAAGCCGGTCTGCCGTACGCCATCACCTTTCATGCACTGGGAAAGATCCGGCGCCTGCATCAGGGTTCGGCGGATCGCTTTCCGGACGTGCGCTTCCGGATCGAGGAAATCGTGGCCCGCGATGCGGACATGGTTTTCGCCGAATGCCCGCAGGACGAAGCGGACCTTCTCGAGCATTACAACGCACCCAGGGAACGCATTCGCGTCGTGCCGTGCGGCTTCGATCCGCAGGAATTCCATCCCCTGAGTCGCGCGCAATGCAGGGAATTCCTCGGCCTGCCACAGGATCGCAAGCTGGTGCTTCAGCTGGGCCGCATGGTGCCGCGCAAGGGCGTCGAGAACGTGATCCGTGGTCTCGATCGCCTGTTGAAGAAGGATTGCGATGCGCACCTGCTCATCGTCGGCGGGGATTCGCCGTACCCCGATCCCGCGCTGACACCGGAGATTGGCAGGCTGCAGGAAGTCGTGGCGTCTCTCGGCCTGCAGGAACGCGTGACCTTCGCAGGCGCCTGCCCGCGCGGCATGCTTCGCTACTACTACAACGCCGCCGACGTGTTCGCGAGCACGCCGTGGTACGAGCCTTTCGGCATCACCATCCTCGAAGCCATGGCATGTGCACTGCCGGTGATCGGCGCCAATGTCGGCGGGATCAAGTACAGCGTACGCCATGGCGAAACCGGCTTCCTGGTGCCGCCCGAGGATCCAGTCGCGCTGGCGGAGCGCCTGTACCAGGTCCTCGAATCTCCCGCGCTCGCCCGCCGCCTGGGCGAGAACGGCCTGCGCCGTGCCGGGCGCTTCTTCACCTGGGAGCGGGTCGCCACGCGTATCCTGGATGGATACCAGGAAATGCTGAGTGAAGAATTGCCTGAAACCGCGCCAAGCTGGCAGCTGTCGCCGCCGGTGGAACGGGGCTACCGGGAACCGCCGCTGCGGGACTGAGTTCCACCTCCAGAGTTTCTTTTCACGGGGAATGTCGAATGAAGCAACTCGAAGGAAAAGTCGCGGTCGTGACTGGCGCTGGCCAGGGTCTGGGGGCTGCGATCTGCAGGAATCTGGCCGAAGCCGGCGTGGTGGTCGCGCTGACTGACGTGCGGCCGGATGGCGCGGAAAGGCTTGCCGGTGAACTCGAAGCCAGCGGGTATCGCGCCCGCAGTTATCCCCTGGATGTGTCCTCGCACCAACAGGTCGAGGAAAGCCTGCAGCGAATCGCAGGCGATCTCGGCGGAATCGACATCGTCATCAACAACGCGGGCGTGGATTACACCAAGCCGGTGGAGGAACTGACCTACGACGAATGGAACAAGGTGATCGACGTGAACCTGCGCGGCCCTTTCAATGTTTCGAAAGCAGCGTTGCCGCACATCAGGAAGCGCGGTTCCGGGCACATCGTGAATATCGCATCGACGGCCTGCAAGCGAACCTGGGCCAATGCCGCTGCCTACCATGCAAGCAAGTGGGGGCTGCTCGGTTTCAGTCACGCGCTGCACGTCGAAGCCCGCGAGATGAACATCAAGGTGACCGCCGTGGTCGCCGGCGGCATGCGAACGCCTTTCATCCTGGAACGTTTTCCGGGAACGGACCCCAACGTGCTGCAGCCGCCGGAAAACGTCGCGCAAACCGTGCGCTTCGTGCTGACCTTGCCGCCGGAGACCGTCATCCCGGAGGTGATGGTCATCCCGATGACGGAAACCTCCTGGCCGTGAAACCGGGAGGCCGGACGCCAGCGATATTCATCGACAAGGACGGCACGCTGGTCCGGGATGTGCCATACAACGCCGATCCGCGGTGCACCGAGTTCTATCCGGAGGCGGAAGACGCGCTTCGCCTGCTGACCGAGGCCGGTTATCGGCTGATCGTCATATCCAACCAGCCGGGCATTGCGCTCGGCATCATCAGCGAAGCGCAGCTGCAGGAAATCATCGCGCAGATGCAGGAATTCTTCGCCTCCGCCGGAAGCGAGCTTGAGGCCTTCTATTACTGCCCACATCACCCTGATGGAAGGATCGAGCGTTACAGGATGAACTGCGAATGCAGGAAGCCCGCTCCCGGCTTGATCCTGCGCGCCGCGGCGGAGCTCGGGGTGGATCTCGCCAACTCCTGGATGGTCGGAGACATCCTCAATGATGTCGAAGCCGGCAACCGGGCGGGATGCCGCACCGTCTTCGTCGATCGCGGCAACGAAACCGAATGGCTTTATGGCGAATACCGCCAGCCTACCTACATGGTGACCGACCTGGTAGAAGCGGCGAGTCATATCCGCGACTGCGTCGCTTCGCGCCGGTTTACGGAACAAAGATGATGAACAAGGGTGCCATTGTCGAACTGTTCAAGGATCGTCGTGTTCTCGTCATCGGCGATGCGATCCTGGATGTCTATCTTTCCGGAATCTCGACGCGCCTGTGCCGCGAGGCACCGGCACCGGTGGTGTCGCTGCAGAGAAGGGAAGCGAGCGGCGGCGGCGCGGCAAACACGGTCGTCAACCTCGCGGCCCTGGGCGCGCGACCCAGCTTTGCCACCGTCATCGGCGCCGATCCCGCAGGCCAGGAGCTGCGCGAGATACTCGAGGGTGCCGGCGCCGATACGACGCCGGCGATCATCGATGCCGGCCGCAGAACGCCGAGCAAGACCCGCATTTCGGCCTCCGGCAGCATCATCGCGAGAATCGATGAAGGCGTATCTGATGAAGTATCGCCACATGCCCATGACGCGCTCGCGGCATGGGTGCGGCGGAATGCGAGCGCCTTCGACGCCATCATCCTTTCAGACTATCGCTGCGGTGTCGTCGAATGCCGCCTCGTAGAGGCGCTGCGGGAAATGCCCGCCCGGCCGCCGCTCATCGTGGATGCGCGCGAGCCTGAAAGGTACCGCGAACTGGAAGCCGACGTTCTCAAGCCGAACTACGAGGAAGTCTGCACCTTGCTTGATCTCAAGCCCCTTCCTGGCAGCGAGCGCGTCGCGCAGGTGATGCAGCAGGCCGACGTGCTGCTGGAGCGAAGCGGCGCGAAAGCGGTGTTCGCGACCCTCGACGCCGATGGTGTCGTTGTCGTTGAGCGCGACCGGCATCCCTTCTATCTGCCGACGCGTGCGCGCCCGCATTCGCGCAGCATAGGCGCAGGCGACAGCTTCGTGGCGGCGATGACCCTTGCGCTATGCAGTGGCGCGAGGCCTGCGGATGCGGCGGCGGTGGCGCAGACCGCGGCGGAGGTCGTGCTCGACAAGGAAGGCACCGCGGTGTGCAAGGCGGATGAGCTACTGCGCGCGCTCGCGGGCGGCGGCAAGTATCACGACAGCATTACCACCCTCTCGCGCCAGCTCGACGAGCTCAGGCGGCAGGGGCGGCGCATCGTATTCACCAACGGCTGCTTTGATGTCCTGCATCGTGGGCATGTGGACTTCCTGCGCCAGGCGCGCCGGTTGGGCGATTTTCTTGTCGTTGCCCTCAACTCCGACGCGAGCATCCGGCGCGTGAAGGGGCCCGGACGACCGATCAACACCCTGCAGGATCGCATCGAGGTGCTGTCGGGCCTGCAATGCGTCGATGCGCTGGTTGCCTTCGAGGACGACACGCCGATCGAGCTGCTGCGGCAGCTGCGCCCGGAAATCTTCGTCAAGGGGCGTGCGCACGCCTCGCAGGTGGTCCCGGAAGCGGAGCTGGTGAAAGCGCTCGGCGGCGAGGTCCGCCTGATTCCTTCATCCGGCGCATCCACCGGCCAGTTGCTCAGCCGCATCCGCGGCGAGACGTCTTCCATGCTGCTGCGTGACGACGGGTATCGTTCATGAGCGCAGGCGACTGGAAGAACTGCAGAAGAATATTGTGCGTGCGGCCGGACAATCTTGGCGACCTGGTGATGACCACACCGGCGCTGCGCGCGCTGCGCGCCGCGGTGCCTGGCCGCACGTTGACCTTGCTGGCCTCGAGCGTTGGCGCCGCGCTCGCGCCGCACCTTCCGGACATCGATGACTGCATCCGTTTCGATGCGCCGTGGTACAAGCACGACATCCAGGACTCGCCCGCACAGCTTGCTAGCCTGATCGAAACGCTTCGCGAAAGGGATTTCGACGCGGCGGTGATCTTCACGGTGTTCAGCCAGAGCCCGCTGCCGAGCGCGATGCTCTGCCATATGGCGGGTATCCGCCGCGTGGCGGCGTATTGCCGCGAGAACCCATATGCGCTCATCTCCGACTGGATTCCCGACACGGAGCCGTTCAATGGCATGCCACACGAGGTCGAGCGCCAGCTGCGCCTGGTCAGCCGCGTGGGAGCCGTTCCGGATGATGCACGGCTATCGGTGAAAGTGAAGCGCCGTGATCGGGGGCAGGTTGACGCCGTACTGGAAGAACTGGAACTCGCGGACGACGATCGCTGGGTGCTGATGCACCCCGGCGCGAGCGAGGAAAAGCGGCGCTATCCCGGGGAACGTTATGCTGCCGTGGCGCGCAGGCTATGGAAACGCCACGGCGTGCGCACGGTGATTTCCGGAAGTGCCGCGGAAGCGCCGCTGGCAGCAAGCATCGCGGAAGGAGCCGGGCACGGCGCGACGTCGGTTGCCGGCAGGTTCTCGCTGGGCGAGTTCATAGCGCTCATCGAGCGCGCGCCGCTGCTCGTCTCCAACAATACCGGCCCGGTACATCTCGCCGCCGCGCTGGGAACGCCTGTGGTCGTCATGTACGCCCTGACCAATCCGCAGCACACGCCATGGCAGGTGCCGCACCGGGTGCTGTACTTCGACGTGCCGCCTGGCCTTGAAAGCCGGAACGTGCTCGTCAGGCTTGGCGCTCGACACGCTTTCCCGGAGCCGGCGGGCCTGCCCGAACCCGGCCAGGTGGTTGCAGCCATTGTTGAACTGCTGGAGGAGGAAGAAGTGACATTGACCATGAACAACGCAAGCCTGCCGGTGTCTTCGCACGCTGCGGGCTTCGATGGAGTTGCGCCATGACCCAGGTGAGCGTGCTGATTCCGACCCGCAACCGGCCGACGGCATTGGCATCGACGCTCACCTCGCTGTATTTCCAGGCGATTCGCGATATCGAGATCATCGTTGCCGATCAATCGGACGGGCCGGTGGAACGCGAGCCCAGCATCGAGACCTTGCGCCGGCTCTTCGAGCAGCGTGGCCAGGAACTCATCATCGAACGCAATCTTCCTCGCCGCGGCATGGCGCAGCAGCGCCAGTTCCTGCTGGATCGCGCGACGAGCCCCTATTGCCTTTTCCTTGACGATGACGTGCTGCTCGAGGCCTGGGTGATTCGCAACCTGCTGCGCGTCATTCGCGAGCAGGATTGCGGTTACGTCGGCAACGCCGTGATCGCGCCAAGTTACGCGGACGATGTTCGTCCGCATGAACAGCACATCGAGCTGTGGGAAGGCGCCGTGATGCCGGAGGAAATCACGCCGGGTTCGCCGCAGTGGCGCCGGCATGTGCTGCACAATGCCGCCAACGTCCTGCACGTCCAGCGCATGCTGCGAGCCTCGCCGGAAACGCCCATCGCCTACAAGGTCGCCTGGATAGGCGGCTGTGTGCTCTTCGACACGGCGAAACTGCGGCAGGCAGGCGGCTACGGTTTCTGGAAGGAGCTGCCGCATGTTCATTGCGGCGAGGACGTGCTGGCGCAGATCCGCGTGGCGCGACGCTTCGGCGGGTGCGGCGTGCTCCCCAGCGGCGCCTGGCACCAGGAGCTGCCGACCACGGTCCCCGATCGCCGGGTCAACGCGCCCGAATACTTCCGGTCATGAACGCCGCGCGCGCGCTCGATCCACGCCGGATGGCGGTGCTGAGAGCGAATGCGCTGGGCGATTTCATCTTCGCGCTGCCGGCGCTGGAAGCGTTGAAACGGCGTTTTCCCGCAGCGGAGCTTGTCTACATCGGCCGTGCCTGGCATGCGCGCTTCCTGCACGGAAGGCCGTCGCCCGTGGACCGGGTGCTGGTGCTGCCCGATGCCATTCGCACTGATCAGCCGTTGCAAAGGAACGCCGAAACCGAGCGGTTTCTCGCTGCCGTTCGCGCCGAGGCATTTGACCTTGCGTTCCAGATGCACGGTGGCGGCGGCTACACCAATCCGCTGCTGCGGGAGTTTCACGCGAAACTCAGCATCGGATTGCAGGCCAGCGGCGCGCCGCCGCTGGACGTGAACATCCCTTACCAGCGTTACATGCCGGAAGTGCTGCGTTACCTGGAAGTCGCGGCGCGCGCCGGTGCGCCTCCGGTGAGCGTCGTGCCGCGCCTGCAATCCATTCCCTCCGATCATGAAGCGTTGTCGAAGGCCATTCATCTGCCGGAGCGATACGTCGTGCTGCACCCGGGCGCGACCGACGTGCGGCGGCGCTGGCGGCCGGAGCGCTTCGCCGCCGTCGGCGATCATCTTGCGCGAACCGGCTTCACCGTCTGCATTACCGGCACGAATGACGAGCGGCCGGCGGTCGAGGCGGTGATGACCGCGCTGCGCTCGCGCGCCGTCGATCTCTGCAACCGCGTCAGTCTCGAAGCGCTGGCCGCGCTTCTCGACCGGGCTTCGCTTGTCATCTCCAATGACACCGGCCCGCTGCATCTCTCGCGCGCGCTGGGCACGCCGACGGTGGGCATCTACTGGCTGGGCAACATGATCACCTACGGCCTGGTCGAGGCGAGCGGGAACCGTGTCTGCGTCTCCTGGCAGGCAAGCTGTCCGCGCTGCGGTCTCGACATCCTCCGCCATGATGCGCACGTGGCCGTGGCGGGCTGCGATCACGCCGTGTCATTCGTGGACCAGGTATCCGCCGGGGAAGTCATCCGTTGCGTCGATGAGCTGATCGAGCCGATCGAGGCGCCCGACAGGCGGGCGGCGTCGCGATGAAAGCGCCGATCAGCCCGCTGCCTTGCGCGGGCGGCGGCGCCGTTCCGGCTTGACGATCAGGGAGAAGAAGGAAAACGGCATGCTCACCACCGAGCGTATGCCGGCGATCGAGGTCAGTGCGCGCGCATCCCGCCCGAGGTCCGACACCAGTTCCGCCAGCACCACCCGTCGTTCGGTCTCGCCCGCTTCCTTCACGAAGGTGAGCCGGTAAAGCGCGAACAGGCCGAAGATGAATGCGGTGATGAAGAAGAAATCCCAGGCCTGCAGGCTGAGCGTATGGAAGACGCGGTCGCCTTCCGGGCTGGTCCATTCCAGGTTCCAGTTCAGCTGCCGTTCCGCGAAGTAGTCCGCGAACAGTCCGCCGATCACCGGCGCGACGCCGGCGAACATGGCGTTGGTGAGGCTGCGCGTCGACAGGAATACGGCGGCGTCCTGCTTTCCCGGCGAAAGCTTGAAGCCAATGTTGTTGAGCGCGAGGTTGATGCCGGACAGCGCCATGCCGCTCATGATGTGAATGACGACAAGCAACGGCACCGTGAGCGCATGACGGTCCGGGAAGGTGGTGAAGGTCCACAGGAAGATCGCCACCAGGTAGATCGGCGCGCAGATCCGCAGCACCGTCTTGTTGCTGTACTTGTCCGAATAGCGGCCCCAGATGCGCACGAAGAAGATGTTCGATATCTGGCTGACGAAGGTGAAGAAGATCACCCAGGAGAACGAGAACTCCAGCATGGTCAGCATGTAGACGGTGAAGAACGGCGCGGCCAGATTCACCGCGAACGCCCACACCGCGATGAACGCCAGCAGCTTGCGGAAGTTGGTGTCGCGCAGCGGCGCCTGGAACAGCCTGAACAGGTTCTGCTTCACCGGATAGATCATCGGTTCCGGCGTGCGCGCCAGCAGGTACGCGCCATAGAGGCCGACAATGCCTGCAATGGCGAACATCGACGCGTAGGCCACATCAAGCTCGCCCGGCTGGTTCGCGGTCACGTAGTCCAGCACGCTGGCGGTGAGGATGCTCATTACCACCGCCACGATCTGGATCTTGCGCGAACGGTTCGAGAAGTACGCACCCAGGATTTCTTCCGGCACCAGGTCCTTCATCCACGATGACCAGCTGGTGCCGGATATCGCGCCGAAGAAATGATGAACGAACAGCAGGCCGATCAGCAGCATCAGGCCGAGATCGGTCGGCATGAACAGCGGCAGGAGCGCGATCAGCAGCAGGGGCACGCGCGCGGCGATGGTGCAGATCACCGTGATGGCGCGCCGGTTGGCAAAGCGGTGCAGCAGCCAGATGGCGACCAGCTGGAACAGGTTGCCTATGGTCGGCAAAGCGGCGATCAGGCCGATCTGGAAATTCGATGCACCGAAGGACAGCGCCACTGCCACCAGGAAGGCGCCGCCCGTCAGCGTGGTCATCATTTCCGCCGCCACGCCGTCGCGGATGACGAGTTTCAGGCCGCGTTCGACTTCCTCGCGCGGGATGTTCTGTTGCGGTTGAAAGAGCATGCAGCGTCGATTCCGGTAGGGCCCCAGAAGGCGGATTTCCCCTGCCGAAACACGCCACGGCAGGAAGCGAACAGACATGGATTCTAGGTAGCGAGCGGGCCGGCGTGCTTCGGGTATTCCTCCGGGACGGGTTAGAAAAGGGAGCTAAGCCCAAAATAATGTTGACAAAGTGGGTGTATGCACCCAGATTTAACGCCTGATGGGGGATTTACCTTTCAAAATCGGGGAGGATCGCCATGAACATCAGGAGATTGGGCATAGCCTTGTGCTTGTTTCTGTTGACGCCCGCTGTCCACGCGCAGGACGAGGGAAGGGCCGAGCTGGAGCGCGTCGAGGTCACCGGTTCGCGCATCCGCCAGGCCAACGTCGAGGGTCTCAACCCTGTACAGAGCATCAGCCGCCAGGACCTGGAGCGCAGCGGCCTGCGCAACATCGGTGACTTCCTGCAGCAGCTGACGGTCTCCGGCTCCACCATCAACACCCGCTTCAACAGCTCGGGCAACTTCGGTTTCCCGCCGGACGGCACCGGCGTCGGCGCGGGCGCCACCTATGCCGACATCCATTTCCTCGGTCCCAAGCGCGTGCTGGTGCTGGTCGACGGCATCCGCTGGGTGAACGATTCGTCCGGCTCCGGCATCGGCGCGGCCACCGACCTCAACACCATCCCGATGGCCATGGTCGATCGCATCGAGATACTCAAGGACGGCGCCTCGGCGATCTACGGTTCGGACGCCATCGCCGGCGTGATCAACATCATCACCCGCAAGGATTTCGAAGGCCTGGGCGTGGACGCCTACTACGGCGCCTACGACGAGGGCGACGGCGAGACGGCTTCGGCTGACATCATCTATGGCCTCGCGAGCGAACGCGCCAGCATGTTCGTCAGCCTGTCGCATTTCGACCAGCGCGAGGTGAGCGCCGCGGACCGCGAGCAGTCCTTTTTCCCGGTGCCCGGCACCGGCGTGACGCAGGGCAGTTCCGGCACGCCGCAGGGACGTTTCATCTTCCTCAATCCCGATGACGCGGGCGGCCTCTGTCCCGAGAACGTCTGCAACCTGACCACGCCGCAGGGCTCGTCCTTCCCGGGCGGCATTCCGTCCTTCCCGGATGACTTCATTCCCTTCTCGGACGAGGAGCGCTTCAACTTCGCGCCGTTCAACATGGTGCTCACGCCCAGCCGGCGCACGTCGTTCTTCAGCCAGATGAACGTGGAAGTCGCCGACAACCTCGAGTTCTACCTGCGCGGCCTGTACAACTACCGCCGCTCGGTGAACCGCGCCGCGCCCGAGCCGATCTTCCTCGGCTCCGACGCGGGCACGGGCGGTCTCGGCGACCTGGTTTCCATCGACGCCACCAACCCTTACAACCCGTTCGGCTTCACGCTGGAATCCGGCGTGAACTTCTTCCTGCTCGGCCGTCGGCCGCTGGAAGGCGGGCCGCGCATCTTCGAGCAGGACGTGAACACCTTCTACGCGGGCGCGGGCCTGCGCGGCATGTTCATGGTCGGCGAGAACACCTGGCACTGGGACGTCAACGCTGCCGATTCGCGCAGCCGCGCCGACCAGACCACCTACGGCAGCTACAACATCCGGCGCATCGCCAATGCCGTCGGCCCGCTCGCGGACTGCGAGGCGGATCCGGCCTGCGTGCCGCTGAACCTGTTCGGTGGCGTCGGTTCCATCACCCAGGACATGCTCGAGTACATCCAGCCGGTGCTGCATGACCTGTCCGAGAACCGGCTGCGCATCTACTCCGCCAACATCACCGCCGACCTGATGGACCTGCCGGCCGGTCCGCTGGCCTTCGCCGCGGGCGTGGAGCGGCGCGATCTTTCCGGCTTCTACCGGCCGGACGCGCTGGTGGTGGCAGGCGAGAGCAACGGCGTGCCATCGACGGCCACCAGCGGTTCCTATGAGGTGGACGAGGTGTACGTGGAAACGGTGGTGCCGCTGCTGGCCGGAGTTGCCGGCGTGCAGCAGCTGGATCTCTCCATCGCCGGACGCTGGTTCGACTACAGCACCTTCGGCAGCGACTCCACCTACAAGCTCGGCATCATGTGGCGTCCCACCGACCAGTGGCTGGTGCGCGCCTCCACGGCCGAGGGCTTCCGCGCGCCGGGCATCGGCGAGCTGTTCGGCAGCGCGGCGCGCTTCGACGCGCAGCTCAACGATCCCTGCTCGGGCAACGTCACCGCGAACTGCACCGCGCTCGGCGTGCCCGACGGCTACGAGCAGATCAATCCGCAGATCTCCATCACCACCGGCGGCAACCCGGATCTCGTGCCGGAGCAGTCGGACAGCCTGATGTTCGGCGTGGTCTACAGCCCGGAATGGGCGGTGGGCCGCGACTGGGTGAATCGACTGGACTTCGAACTCACCTGGTACGAGCACGACATCAGCGATTCCATCCAGGCCATCGACGCCCAGCTGCAGCTCAACGAGTGCGTCGCCTCCGGTGACCCGGACTCGCCGTTCTGCCAGGGCATCACGCGCACGCCCACCGGCCAGATTTCGAGCTTCGCCAACCGCCTGACCAACATCGGCGGCGTGAAGACCTCGGGCTTCGACTTCAACATCCGCTACGCCTCGCCGGACTTCGGCTGGGGCAACTTCACCATCGACTGGTACAACTCCTTCCTCGACGAGTACGAGGAGGAGCTGCTCGGCCAGCGCAACAACATCGAGGGCCGGGAACGCGCCGACCGCAGCTGGCCGGAGTTCCAGTCCAACGTGCTGACCACCTTTTACGTCGGCTCGTGGAACTTCGGCTGGACCATGCGTTACATCGACGCGGTCATGGAAGAGTGCACCTATGCCGAGTTCGGCCTGTGCTCGCATCCCGCCAGCGGCGAGAACGAACTCGATGCGACGCTCTACAACGACCTGTTCGCCACCTACAACTTCGGCGGCGGCAGGCTGTCGGTCACCCTGGGCGTGAACAATGCGCTGGACGAGGACCCGCCGATCTGCCTGTCCTGCTCGCTGAACGGCTACGACGCCTCCACCTACGACCTGCCGGGACGCTTCTATTACCTGCGGGCCAGCTGGCGCCCCTGACCTTCGCCCTTGAAGGGCTTGCGCGGGCCGCCGACAATGGCGGCCCGCTTTCCTTTCAGGATCACGATGAGCGCGCAGCTTGCCGATACCGTCGCCATGGTGGCCGCACCCGCGTTCGGCTCCAATCCCGAAACGCAGGCCAGCAACGCCTTCCAGCAGGCGGGCACGGAACGCGATGCCGCGCGGCTCGCGGCAGGCGAGCAGGACATGCTGGCCGCGAACCTCGAGCGCGCCGGCGTGCGCGTGCTGCGGCTTGCCGGGCAGAGCGGCTCGCCGGATGCGCTGTTCCCGAACAACTGGTTCAGCACGCATGCAGACGGCACGCTGGTGCTCTATCCCATGTTCGCGCCATCGCGGCGCCGCGAACGGCTCGCCGATCTCGGGCGGCAACTTGCGCAGGCGGGCTACGAGACGCGCCGGGTGATCGATTACAGCCACCATGAGCGCGAGCAGCGTTTCCTCGAAGGCACCGGTTCGCTGGTGCTGGATCGAGAGCGCCGGATCGCGTTCGCCAACGCTTCGCCGCGCACCGACGAGCTGCTGGCGCGCCAGTGGGCGGAAGAATTCGATTACGAGCTGTGCTTCTTCGAAGCGCGCGATCCCGAAGGCAATCCGCTTTATCACACCAACGTTATCATGAGCCTCGGGCCGGGCGTATCCATCGCCTGCCTGGAAGCCATCGACGAAAACGACCGGGCGCGCGTGCGCGGGCGGCTCGAGGCGCGCGGAGAGCTCATCGAGATCGGCTGGACCCAGGTGTGCGCCTTTGCCGGCAACCAGCTGTTTCTCGCAGGCCCCGAGGGCCCGGTGCTGGCATTGTCGGCGCGCGCGGCGCAAAGTCTCGATGCGGACCAGAAAGCGCGGCTGGATCGCCACGCGCGACGGGTGGTCACGGACATTGCCGTCATCGAACGGCATGGCGGGGGCAGCGTGCGCTGCATGCTGGCGGAAATCTTTCTTCCGAGAAGTACCAGGAGCGAGGCATGACGGAAAAAAGCCTTCAGGACACTTACGCGCCGCATAACGCCTGCTTCGGCTGCGGGCCGGCCAACGAGAAGGGGCTGCGCATCAAGAGCATTCCGAAGGGCGACGTGGTCGTCGCCGACTGGAAGCCCGAGCCGCACCACGAGGCCTTCCCGGGCATGGTGAACGGCGGCATCATCGGCGCGCTGCTGGATTGCCATTCCAACTGGACCGCCGCCTGGCATCTCATGCAGAAGAGCGGCGCCGACACGCCGCCGTGCACCGTCACCGGCGATTTTCACGTCAAGCTGCTCAAGCCCACGCCGTCGAAGGGTACGCTGCACCTGGAAGCACGCGTGGTGGAATCCAGTGAACGGCGCGCCACCATCGACGCGGAGCTTTCGGTGGATGGCGAGGTCTGCGCCACCTGCCGCGGCAATTTCATTGCCGTGAAGCCCGGGCATCCTGCCTATCACCGCTGGTAAGCCATTCATGATCCCGCGCCGCCGCGCGCTGCGCGCCCGCTGGCTGCTGTTCGCCATCGCGGCGGCGCTGCTCGCGGCCGATCTCTTCTTCCTGCCGCTGACGCGTTCGCTGGAATTCCCTGCCGGCGACGCGCTCATGGCGGCGGCGTCGGCGTCGCGTACGCCTTCATCCGGCATCGTGCTGATCAACATCGATGAGCGCAGCCTGGAACAGATGGCCGCGGAATTCGGCCGCTGGCCCTGGCCGCGCTCAGTGCACGCGGAACTGCTGGAGAAGCTGCTGGCGCAGGAGCCGCGCGCGGTGGTGTTCGACATCCTGTTCAGCGATCCGGACTTCGTGCATCCCGAGGGCGATGCGTATTTCATCGAGGTGGCGACGGCGGCGGACAACGTGTTCTTCCCGCTGCACGTGCTGGAAGAAAACGCCTCACCTGGCCTCGCGCTGGACGAATGGGGCGAGCGTCTCGGTTTCGAGAAGACGTCCTCGGCGCAACCCGGCGCGGAGCTGCATTTCGTGCCGCCGCTGCGGGAGCTTGCGGAAACCGGCCGCAGCGGCGCGATCACCGTCATCGAGGATGTGGACGGCACGCTGCGCCGCTATGCCGTGCATTTCGAGCGCCAGGGCTGGCGCATTCCCTCGCTGCCGGCGAAGGTCGCGGCACATCTTGGCGCGGCATTGCCCGCGCAGGCCGACATTCTTCTTCATTGGGACGGCGGGCCGCGGGAGCGCGAACAGTACAGTTACGCCGACGTGTTCCGCGATCTCGGCAGCAGGCAGCCGGAAATGTTCGGCGATGCGTTCCGCGATGCCATCGTCATCATCGGCGGCAACGCCGCCGGCCTGCATGACCTGAGAAAGACGCCGCTGAGTCACCTGCATCCTGCCGCGGACATCCTCGCCACCGCACTCGACAACCTGCTTCATGATGACTGGCTGCGACGAGTGCCGGAGTCGCTGGTGCTGCTCGCCGGCCTTCTCCTGCTCGCTGCCATCACCTGGGCATTCCACGCCGGCCGCGGCCTGCCTGCGGGTGGGGCGATGCTGATTGCCGCGTCCGTCATCTGGCTCGCGCTTGCCTGGTGGCTGCTGGGCGCGAACCGTTACCTGCCGGTGATGGCGGTTCCCGCATGGGCGCTGGCGCTGTATGTCGCGCTCGGGCTTTACCAGGTGCTGCATGAACGCGCGCGCCGCGATGCCGCCGTGAATGCCTTCGGCCGCTTCATCGACCCGCGCGTGGTGAAAAGCCTGGTGCGCGAAGACAGCGATGCGCTGCGCGCGCCGCCGCAGAGCCGCGAGATCACGGTGCTGTTTTCCGACATCCGCGGCTTCACCACGCTTTCCGAGACGCGCCCGCCCGAGGAAATCGTCGACCTGCTGAACCGCTACTTCGCCCGCCAGGTGGAAGTGATCTTTCGCCATGGCGGCACCATCGACAAGTTCATCGGCGACGCCATCATGGCGTTCTGGGGCGCGCCCGTCGAAGACCCGCGGCAGGCAGAGCACGCGGTGCGCGCGGCGCTGAAAATGATGCAGGTCGCGAACGGCTTCCGCGCGGAACTCGCCGCGCGCGGCATCGACTTCGACATCGGCATCGGGCTCAACACCGGGCCTGCGGTGGTCGGCTTCATCGGCGCCGACAATCGCCTGGACTACACCGCCATCGGCGATACCGTTAACCTTGCCAGCAGGATAGAGGGGCTCACCAGCCGCATCGCGCGCGTGCTCGTTTCGGATGAAACGCGCAGGCGCTGCGGCGAGGTGTTCGGCTTCATCGATCACGGGGAATTCCAGGTGAAGGGCCGCGCACAGCCCGTACGCCTGCACGAGCCACGAGGGGAGGGGGCATCGTCATGAACTGGAAGATCATCCTGGCATGCGGTCTCGCATGCCTGTTGCCCGCCGTCGTGCTTGCCGACACCGGCACGCTGACGCGCGCGGCGCGCATTCTCGATGCGCCATTCGCGGATGCGGCGAGTCGTGCCGAGCTTGCACAGGGGACCGTCGTCGAGGTCGTCACGCGCGAAGGCGGCTGGTACCTGGTGAGGACGAGCGACGGAAACGAAGGCTGGCTGCGCCTGTCCAGCCTCCGGCTCGGCGAAGGCGCGCGCGAAAAGGGCGCATCGCTGTTCACCTCCACCGGCCGCGCCGGTGCGCGCAACGCCAGCGCCACCACCGGCATCCGCGGTCTCAGCGAAACCGAGATCCGTGACGCCCATGCCGATGCCGCGGCGGTGAAGCGGCTGGATGACTTCGCGGCGGAAGATGCCGAAACGCAGCGGTTTGCCGCGGAAATCGGGCTTGCGAAACGTGACGTGTCGGCGCTGCCGAAGGACGTCGAGAAGGGAGGCAAGCGATGAACATGCTCATGAGAATGCTGCTTGCCGTGCTCGTGCTGTCGCTTGCAGGCTGCCGGATCGATCTCGCCCGCGTCGTCGACAATCTCGGCAACATGAAGACCGCGACCGTAGGCGTCGACGCCGAGGAAGAAGCCGCGATCGGCTTCGAAGCCGCCGCGACGCTGCTGGGCGCCGCGCCCTTGCTGGATGACAAGGAAATGCAGCGCTACGTGAACCGCGTCGGCCGCTGGGTGGCGATGCAGAGCGCGCGCCCCGGGCTGCCCTGGCGTTTCGCGGTCATCGATCATCCGGGCGTGAACGCCTTTGCCGCACCGGGGGGTTACGTGTTCATCACTCGCGGCCTGCTGATGCAGTTGCGCAGCGAGGCGGAGCTGGCCGGCGTGCTCAGTCATGAGATCGCGCATGTCGTGCGCAGGCATCACCTTGAGGCGCTGAAACAGCAGGCACGGCTTGCGCTGGCGGGCAGCGCGCTCGCCGTCGCGCTCGAGCAGCGCGGCAGGGATGCGAACGACTACGCCTGGGTGACGGAAGGCGCGAAGACGCTGTACACCCGCGGTCTCGATCGCGATGACGAACTCGAGGCGGATCGCCTCGGCGTCGTGCTCGCGGCGCGCGCCGGCTACGACCCCTATGGATTGCTCGTCGTGCTGCAGCGGCTGGATGCCATGGCGGCGGACGACAGCCGGCTTGCGCTGCTGTTCAAGACTCATCCCGCGCCGGCGGACCGTCTCGAGGAGCTTGCGTTCAGAATGGACGGTCGCATGGACGGGCTTGCCGCGGTGGATGGCGCGGAGCGCTTCGGCATCCATGTGCAGAGGCTGGGGGCGGGCGGCATGATGGCCCGCTGAAGCCTGAGGAGAAAAGAAGAAAAGCCGCGCATCGCGCGGCTTCTTCATTCGCGGTTGTCCAGCGCTTCCATCTCGTCGAGGAAGGCCACCGCGCGGCGCAGGTGCGGGATCACGATGGAGCCGCCGACCACGAGGCCGATGCTCATCGTTTCCATGATCTCGTCGCGGCTCGCGCCCGCCTTCGTGCTTTGCGCGATGTGGTAGCTGACGCAGTCATCGCAGCGCAGCACCAGCGAGGCCACCAGGCCCATCAGCTCCTTGGTCTTCACGTCCAGCGCGCCGCCTTCCATGTAGGTCAGGCTGTCCAGCGAGAACATGCGCTTGATGACGCGGTTGTCCTCTTCAAGAATCCTCTCGTTCATCTTCCTGCGGAATTCAGTGAACTCCTCGTAGCGGCTCTTCACGGTGCTTCTCCTGCGACGGCGAAAGGCGGCAAGCCTAGGGCAGCGCCCCGGCCGCTGCCAAGGGTTAGGGGAAATACCTTATGGGAGACCACCCCAAACGGAGGGTACGGTCCTCCCACTTCTCATCTTCCCAGGCTGGGACACGACGAGGGGAGTCGTGGTGAGAAGGCGTGCTCCGTCACGCGTCTCCATGCCTGCGGCGCGCGCATCCATTCCAATCCAAAGAGGGGAAACAGGTGAAACTGAAATCAATGCTGCTGGCAGGCCTCTGCCTGTCCCTGGGCTCCAGCCTCGTGCTGGCGAATGACGGCCTGAGCCGCGTCTACGTGGGCTTCCAGCCGGGCAAGGCCGGCGAGGTCATGCAGACACTGCAGGCCGCGGGCGCGAAGACACATCATCGCTTCGATGCGCTGGGCGCGGTCGCGGTCAGCGTGCCCGAGCAGGCGCTGAACGGCCTGCGCAACAATCCCAACGTGCTGTACGTGGAAGAGGACCCGAAGCGTCACCTGATGGCGCAGAGCACGCCGTACGGCATCCCGCTGGTGCAGGCCGATGACCTGTCGCTGCAGCCGGCTTCCGCAAGCCACACCGTCTGCATCATCGATTCCGGCTACGACCTCGGCCACGAGGACCTGCCGTCCAGCAACGTCACCGGCGTCAACGATCCGGGCACCGGCACCTGGTACACCGACCAGAACGGCCATGGCACGCACGTGGCCGGCACCATCGCCGCGCTCGACAACACCACCGGCGTGGTCGGCGTGTTCCGCGACCAGAACGTCAAGCTGCACATCATCAAGGTGTTCGGCGCCGACGGCTGGGCCTATTCCTCCAGCCTGGTCGCCGCCGCGACCCGCTGCGAGGACGCGGGCGCGAACGTCATCAACATGTCGCTGGGCGGCACGGTGAAGTCGCGCACCGAGGAGCGCTACTTCGAACAGGCGACCGCGCGCGGCGTGCTTCCGGTGGCGGCTGCCGGCAACGACGGCAACACCCGCTACAGCTATCCCGCCTCCTATCCGTCCGTGGTCTCGGTGGGCGGCGTCGATGCGGCCAGGAACCTCTACACCGGTTCGCAGCGCAATGACCAGGTGGACATCGTCGCGCCTGCGGTGCTGGTGCAGTCCACCGTGCCGACCGGCACGGGTTCCGAGGCCTCGGTGTCCGTGGGCAGCAATGGCTTCGCCGGCATCGCGATGGAAGGCTCCGCGCTCGGCACCGCCGGCGGGCCGCTGGTGGATTGCGGGCTTGGCGCCGCGGCGTGTCCCGGTGGCGGCGGCCAGGTCTGCCTGATCCAGCGCGGCACCTACAGCTTCGCCGAGAAGGTGCAGGCCTGCGAGGCCGGCGGCGGTTCCGCCGCGGTGATCTACAACAACGAGACCGGCGGCTTCGCGGGCACGCTGGGCGGCATCACCACCGGCATTCCCTCGCTGGGCGTGTCCGACAGCGATGGCGCCGCGCTGCTTGCGCTGCTCGGCCAGAATGCCTCGGTGACGGTGGCCGCTGGCAACTACGCCTTCTTCGACGGCACCTCCATGGCCACGCCGCATGTGGCCGGCATCGCCGCGCTGCTGTGGAGCAACTTTCCGGCATGCACGAACGAGGACATCCGTACCGCGATCCTCAGCACCGCCGAGGACCTCGGCAGCGCCGGCCGTGACAACTCCTTCGGTCATGGCCTGATCCAGGCGCGTGCCGCCTACGACTTCCTCGCCGCCAGTGCCTGCGGTGGCGGTGGCGGCGACCCGGATCCTGAGCCGGGCGACATCACCCTGAGCGCCTCGGGCTACAAGGTGAAGGGCGTGAAGCAGACGGACCTCAGCTGGAGCGGTGCGAGCGGCGCTTCCGTGGACATCTGGCGCGATGGCACGCTGCTCGTCACCACCGTGAACGATGGCGCCCATACCGACGTCACCGGCCTGAAGGGCAGCGCCAGCCATGTCTACAAGGTGTGCGAGGCGGGTACTTCGAGCTGTTCCGCGGACGTTACCGCGACTTACTGATCACGTTCATTTCGTGCAATGAAAAAGGGGGAAGAGACGATCTCTTCCCCTTCTTCTTCCATCTCTGCAAGATCAAAGGATGGTGCGGCCGAGCGCGGACTGGATCAGCCAGACGGCGAACTTGCCGGTCTTGTTGTTGGTGTCCAGCGTCGGATTGAGTTCCACCATCTCCATGCTGATCAGCTTGCCGGTCCTGGCGGCGCGCTCGCAGACAAGGTGCGATTCGCGGAAATCCAGGCCACCGGGAACCGGCGTGCCGGTGCCGGGCGCCACCGACGGGTCGGAGCCGTCGAGGTCGTAGGAAAGATGAATGCCGCCCGAGGCGCGGCCGACGATCTCGAAGGCTTCATCGAGACAGGCGCTCACGCCGCGCTCGTCGATCTCGCTCATCGGGAACACGCGCACGCCTGCCTTCTTCACCATTTCCCGTTCGGTGCGATCGATGTCGCGCACGCCGAAGATGACCACGTGCTCGGGCTTGAGCGCGGGCGGCTCGCCGACGATGTTGATCAGTTCGGGATGGCCGTAACCCAGCAGCGCCGCGAGCGGCATGCCGTGGATGTTGCCGGAGGGGCTGGTCTCGTGGGTGTTCATGTCGGCATGCGCGTCCACCCACAGCACGCCGAGATCCTTGCCCTGCTTGCGCAGATGGCGGGCGAGTCCGGCGATGGAGCCGATCGCCTGCGAATGATCGCCGCCGAGGATCAGCGGAAACTCGCCGGCCGCAAGCGTGCTCTCGGCGGAGTCCGCAAGTTCCATGCAGACGGGGCGAATGTAATCGAGGTAGCGCACGCGCGGGTCGCCGACCTCGAGCTTTTCCATGGAGTGCTGGCCCACGCTGCTGATGCCGACCACTTCATGGCCGAGCTTCTCCAGCGCGGGCACGAGCCCGGCGACGTGCATCGCGGAAGAACCCATGTCCGTTCCGCGGCGGCCGGCGCCGAGATCGATGTGTACGTTGGTGATGCGAATCTTCATCGGATTCATACAACTTTCTTTCCTTGCCATAAGTGCCTGCAATTCTACCGTTTTTGGCCCTGCGGCTTCGAGCGACCACGTCGCGCTGCTAAACTCGCCGCTTTCGCGCACGCAAGGCAGGTGACCGTGTTCAGACTCGTTGTCGGCATCCTGATGATCAGCCTCTCGGCGGTGTTCGTGAAACTCGTCGAGGTGGAACCCACGGCCACGGCCTTCTGGCGCATGTTCTCGGGCGGCGTGGTTCTGGCTGCGATCACCTTGCTGCGCCGCGAGTCGCTGTGGTTCGGCGCGCGCTACATGCTGCCTGCGGCGGTCGCCGCATTGTGGTTCGCGGGCGATCTGTTCTTCTGGCATCGAAGCATCCTGCATGTCGGCCCGGGCCTGGCGACGCTGCTCGCCAACTTCCAGGTGTTCCTGCTCGCGCTGGCCGGTTTCCTGCTGTATCGCGAACGGCCGGGCGTGCGGCAGTTGATCGGCATTCCGCTGGCGTTCGCGGGTCTCGTACTGCTGGTGCTGCCGGAGTGGGGCGGTGGCGGCGACTACCGCCTGGGCGTGGCCTACGGACTCGTTACCGCGGTCTGCTATGCGGGCTACACGCTCGCGCTGCGCTCCTCGCGGCTGGGCCAGGTGGCCTCATCGAATTACGCCAACATGGCGGTGCTGTCGCTGATCTGCGCCGCGCTGCTCGCGCCGATGGCGCTTGCCGGCGGCGAGTCGCTGGCGATTCCTTCCTGGGAGGATGCCGGCTGGCTGCTGGTCTACGGCGTCACCGGCCAGGTGTTCGGCTGGGTGCTGATCTCCAACGCGCTGCCGAAACTGAACGCCGCCGCCGTCGGCCTGCTCCTGTCCATGCAGCCGGTGGGCGCCTACGTCTGGGACATCCTGTTCTTCGACCGCCGCCTCACCGCGCTGCAGTTCACCGGCGGCATGCTCACGCTGGTGGCGATCTATCTTGGTTCCCTGAAGGCGCGAAGCCGCGAGCAGTCTCAGTCGATGACCTGAAGCGCGCCCGGATGCAGGCGGATATGCAGCCTTTCCGTGCCGTGTTCGAGCAGTTCGCCATCGGCATGCACCGGCAGCGGCAGCTCGCTTTCCACCAGCAGCTCGCGGCTGCGCAGGAAATGCACGCCGGGAAGATCGAGGTGGCGTCCGCGCAGCACGGCGGGCACGAGCCCGAGAATGCGCGTTCGCGAGAAGTCCTCCGCGAAGATGACGTCGAGCATGCCGTCGCCGATGCTGGCGCCCGGCGCGATCCGGAAGCTGCCGCCGTAAACGCGGCCATTCGCCGCCGCCAGCATGGTAGAGCGCAACACCATGCTGCCTTCATCCGTGGTGATGCGCACTTCCGGGTTGCCGTGCTGGAAGACCAGCGTGCGCGCCAGCGCCACGCCATACACCGCCTTGCCGCGCAGCCAGCGAATGCCGTTGGCGACGCGCGCGATCTTGGCATCGAAGCCGATGCCGACGCCGTTCGCGAAATACAGCCCGTTGCATTCGCCCACGTCCATGGGCCGCGTATGGCCTGATGCGAGCCGGTCGCAGACCGTCTGCCAGTCATGCGCATCCAGCATCTTGGCGAAGTCGTTGCCGGTGCCGACCGGCAGCACCGCGAGCGGCGTTGCGCCGCCTGCGCGCATCAATCCGTTGACGGTTTCCAGCACGCTGCCGTCGCCGCCCGCGATGGCGACGCATTCCGCGCCTTCGCCCGCCGCGGCAGCGGCCAGCTCGGTGGCATGGCCGCGGTCATTGGTGATGTGCGCTTCGCAGTCGAAGCCGTGTCTGGTGAGGTAGGTCGCGATGTCCGCGCCGAGCCGCGCCGCTTTCCCCCTGCCGGCGCGCGGGTTGATGATGAGTCTTATGTTCTTCACGCAAGCTGTCCCGCCCAGGTCCGAGGGCGAAGCTTACACGATGACGCGTGCGCGCATTCAGCGCGTGCGCACCCGCTGCAGGAACTGTTGCGTGCGCTCTTCCCGCGGCTGGTCGAAGAGCTGCTTAGGCGGTCCCATTTCGACCACGCGACCGCCGTCCATGAACACCACGCGATCGGCGAACTGGTAGGCGAAGTCCATCTCGTGCGTGACCAGCAGCATGCTCATGTCGGTGCTGCGGCCGAGTTCGCGCAGCACGTCCAGCACCTCGCCGACCATTTCCGGGTCGAGTGCGGAGGTGACTTCATCGAACAGCATGATGTCGGGCTGCATGGCGAGCGCGCGAGCGATGGCGACGCGCTGCTTCTGCCCGCCGGAAAGCTGCTCCGGCCAGGCGTCCGCCTTGTCGGCCAGCCCCACGCGTTCCAGCAGTTCGCGCGCGGCCGCCTCGGCGTCCGCCGCCGCGACGGATTGCACGAGACGCGGCGCCAGCGTGAGGTTCTCCAGCACGGAAAGATGCGGGAAGAGATGGAAGTGCTGGAACACCATGCCGAGGTGTGCGCGCAGCCGCTGGGTTGCCGTGCGATCCGCGGGCCTGCCATCGCGCCACAGGTAATCGCCGTGCACGCGCACGTCGCCCGCCTGGATGTCCTCCAGCGTCATGGCGATGCGCAGCACGGTGGACTTGCCGGAACCGGAAGGGCCGATGAGTGCGACCTTCTCGCCGGCGTCGAGCGCAAAGTCGAAATCCTCCAGCACGACCTGTTCGCCGTAGCGCTTGGCGACCTTGCGGAATTCGAGAACGGCATCAGCGGCGGATGGCATGGCGGGTCTCCAGGTGACGGACGGTCCACGAGGCGAGCAGGCTCACGACGAGGAACACCACGCCCGTGATGGTCAGGGGTTCGAGATAACGGAACGACTGCGCGCCGGTCAGCTTCGCGGTCTGCAGCATTTCCATGACGGTGATCGCCGCGAGCAGCGGCGTGTCCTTGAACATCGCGATCAGGTAATTGCCGAGCATGGGCAGCGTCGGCCGTATCGCCTGCGGCAGGATGATGCGCGTCCAGGTGGCGCGCGTGGAAAGGTTGAGCGCGCGTGCCGCTTCCCACTGCCCCTGTGGTACGGCTTCGATGCCGGCGCGATACACCTCCGCTGTGTAGCAGGAGTAGTGCAGGCCGAGCGCGATGATGCCGGTGACGAGCGGCGACAGCGCGATGCCGTAATCCGGCAGCACGTAATAAAGGAAATAGAGCTGGATAAGCAGCGGCGTGGAGCGCACGAACTCGACGATGCCGGTGGCGCTTGCCGCCAGCCAGCGCCACGGCGACATCCGCGCCGTCGCCCAGCCGAGGCCGAGCACTGCGGCAAGCGCGAAGCCCGCCAGCGTCGCCTGCAGGGTGACGCCGAAGGCGCGCAGGATGTCGGGCAGTACCTGCCAGGTGTAATCCCAGTTCCAGATCATGCGCGCCCCCTGCGCCGCGCGATGCGAGCTTCCACACTGCGCATGCCGACTGCCAGCACCTGCGCGACCAGGAAATAGATCAGCAGGGTGAGCGCGAACAGCGGCACGGTGTCGAGGGTAGCGGCGCGCTGCACCTGCGCGGTGAAGGTGAGTTCCGATAGCGTGATCAGGGAAACGAGCGCGGTGTTCTTCAAAAGCTCGATTAGCAAATTGCCCGCGGGCGGCAGCATCATCGGCAGCGCCTGCGGCAGGATCACGCGGAACAGGATCTGGCGTTCACCGAGATTCAATGCGCGGCCTGCCTCCCACTGGCCGCGCGGCACGTTGGCGATGGCGCTTCTCACTACCTCGGCGCCGTACGCGCCGCTGTTGAGACCGAGTACCAGCACGCCGGTGACGAGCGCGGGCATGCTCAGGCCGAAGAATGGCAGCGCGAAGTAGAACCAGAACAGCTGCACCAGCGCCGAGGTGCCGCGGAAGGCTTCGACGTACACGTTGGCTGGCCAGCGCAGCCAGCGCGAAGGCGAGCGCCGCGCGAGCCCCGCGACAGTGGCGAGCAGCAACGCGAGCAGCGCGCCGCCGACGGTGAGCTGCAGGGTGACGCGCAGGCCGCCGACGAGCGCAGGGAGGTGGGTCTGCAGGAACTCAATCATGGCCCGCTCCGCAAAGCTGCGCGGCAGTGACATCTCCGGGCAGCGTGTTCTCGCCGAAGCCGAACGGCTCGACCAGCTCGAGGTGCTGTGGCGTGCCTATCGTCGCCTTCAGCACCTGGTTGAAGGCGTCGCGGAAGGTCCTGTCATTGCGGCGGAAACCGAAGGCGCCGAAACCCTTCACCGGCTTGCCGTCGATGACCGGATCCTCGAAAGGTTCGGCGCGGGCGAGCGGCGCATCGGTCTTGGACAGGAGATCGTTTACCGTGAGGCTGGTGCCCGCATAGGCGGAAACGCGCCCCGCGGCGACGCCATCCACCGCCGACGGCGCATCCGGAAAGATGCGGATGCGCGCATCCGGAATGCCCATCTCGCGCGCGTAACGCAGCTGGATCGCACCGGTGACGACTCCCAGCACCGCTTCGGGCGTGTCGCGCAGGTCGCGGTAGCCGTGCAGGCCGAGCGGATTGCCATCGGGAACGATGAAGGCCTCGCCGATGGCGTAGGTCGGATCGGAGAACAGGACTTCGCGGCAGCGGGCAGGGGTGATGTACATGCCCGCGGCGATGACGTCGAAGCGCCCGGCCTTGAGCGCGGGGATCAGCGAGCCGAATTCCGTCAGCACGCCCTCGATCTCGGGGACGCCGAGCTGGCGGAAGATCAGCCGGGCAAGCTCGGGCGCCTCGCCGGTGAGGTGCCCGGTTGCGGTATCGACAAAGGCGTAGGGAGCTTCGTTGGCGAAGCCGACGCGCACCACGCCGCTCGCGCGTATGCGGGCAAGCGTGTCGCCGCCGCTGGTCTCGCCATCGAGCTCGCCCGGCCGCGGCCACAGCCATGCAACAAGCAGCACGATGGCAAGTGCGCCCGCGGCGAAACGCAGTTTCTGCAACACGAATCCCCCTCGATGACTTCGTCGATCTCGTTGTCGTTGTCGCCGGGCAGTCAGCCTGCCTGGATCGGCGCGAAATCCCGGCGGTTTGCAATGAACTGCGGCCGCGGCTTCAGGCCGCAGAAGGGATCGACCAGCGTGTTCTCGACGCTGTTGAACACCACGAACACGTTGCTGCGCGGCAGCGGCGTGATGTTCGAGTTCGAGCCGTGCATGACATTGCATTCGAAGAAGGTCACGCTGCCGACGCCGCCCTTCGCGACGAAGATGCCGCCTTCATCGAACAGCGCCTGCAGGCTGGCGTCGTCGGGCACGCCGATCTCCTGGTTCTTCAATGACTGCCGGTAATGATCCTCCGGCGTCTCGCCCACGCAGCTCAGGTACTTGCGGTGCGAGCCCGGGATCAGCATCAGCGGGCCGTTGTACTCGGTGTTTTCGGTGAGGCTGATGGAGCAGCTCACCGCGCGCATGCGCGGCATGCCGTCTTCCACGTGCCAGGTCTCGAAATCGGAATGCCAGTAGAAGCCGTTGCCGCGGAAACCCGGCTTGTAGTTGATCCGCGTCTGGTGGAAGTACACCTCGCTGCCGAGCAGCTGGCGCGCGATGTTCACCACGCGCGCATCCTCGCAGAGCTTCCTCACGATGGGGCTGAGCTCGTGGATGGCGAAGATGGAGCGCACCTCGCCGCTGTCGGCCTCGGTGATCGTCTCCTCGCGGGCGCGCATGCCCGGGTCCTGGCCGAGACGGCGCAGTTCTTCCTGGCAGGCGCGCAACTCGTCGGCAGAGAACAGCGATTCGAACTGAAGAAAGCCGTTGCGCTCGTAGAACTCGAGTTGCGCAGTCTCGAGCGGGCCCTCGGGCCCGCCCCAGACCACCGGGTCCTGGCGCGGCGCCAGGCGCGGCGCATCACCGATGCGTGAAGGATAAAGGTCGACGGTCTCCAGGCGCTTGCCGGCTACCACGGACATGATGTCTACCTCCGGTATTCGTTTCCTCTCTGCATTGATGATTGAGTGTGTGCCGCGAGGTTGGATATCAAGCGGCGGTGTCATCGACCAGCGGATACGCGCCGGTCTCGTCATGGACCTCGTTGCCGGTGACCGGCGGGTTGAACACGCAGACCATGCGCATGTGCGTGCCCTTGTTGGCGCGCAGGATGTGCCTGTCGTGCTTGTCGAGGGCATAGATCGTGCCTGCCTCGAGCTGGTGCGTCTCGCCTGTGCCGAGATCGGTGATCTCGCCCTTGCCCTCGATCAGGTACACGGCCTCGAGATGGTTGGCGTAATGGAAGGTGCACTCGGCGCCTTCGTGGATCACGGTGTCATGCACCGAGTAACCCATGCCGTCGCCCTTCAGCAGCAGCCTGCGGCTGGTCCAGCCCAGCTCCTTGCCGCCGACTTCCTTGTCCGTGCCGATGAGGTCTTTGAGTTTGCGTACGATCATCTTGATTGAATCTCCCTGGTATCGGTCAGTTTGTTGAATGAGATAGAAGAAAGTTTTCTTCTCCCTTCTCCCTCGATCAGGCCGCCGCGCTCTTCGCGTCCTTCTCCGCGACCTTCTTCACCGCCGCGGCGATGATGTCCAGGCCCTGGTTGAGCTCTTCCTCGCTGATGGTGAGCGGCGGCATGAGCTTGAGGACTTCGTCGTTGATGCCGGCGGTCTCGATGACGAGCTTGCCGGCGAAGCATTCCTTCGCGACGGCGCCGGCGACTTCCGTATTCTCGAAGGCGATGCCGAGCATCAGCCCGCGGCCGCGTACCTCCGCTGCATGCGGGGCGGCGATTTCCTCGAGACGCCTGACGGCAAGCCTGCTTTTCCTGCGCACGTCCGCGGCAAGCGCATCGTCGGCCCAGAAGTCCAGCGCCTTGCGCGCGGTCACGAAGGCAGGGTTGAAGCCGCGGAAGGTGCCGTTGTGCTCGCCCGGCGCCCAGACGTCGAGCTCGGGGCGGAAGATGAGCATCGCGAACGGCAGGCCGTAACCGGACAGCGACTTCGACAGCGTGACGATGTCCGGCGTGATGCCGGCTTCCTCGAAGCTGAAGAAGCGCCCGGAGCGGCCGCAGCCGATCTGGATGTCATCGACGATCAGCAGCACGTCGTGCTTTTTCAGTACCGCGGCGAGGCGGCGCAGCCAGTCGGCGCTCGCCACGTTCACGCCGCCTTCGCCCTGCACGGTCTCGATGATCGCCGCGGCGGGCTTGTCCACGCCGGAACCCGCATCCGCGAGCATGGCGTCGATGTAGGCGATGGTGTCCACGCCTTCGCCGAGGTAGCCGTCGAAGGGCATGGGCGTGACGTTGTCCAGCGGCACGCCGGCGCCATGGCGCTTGAAGGCGTTGCCGGTGACGGCGAGCGAACCCAGCGTCATGCCGTGGAAGCCGTTGGTGAAGCTGAGCACGCGCTCGCGCCCGGTGACCTTGCGCGCCAGCTTGAGTGCGGCCTCGACGGCATTGGTGCCGGTCGGTCCCGGGAACTGCGCCTTCCAGTCGCCCATGCCGCGCGGCGCGAGGATCACTTCGAAGAAGCGCTCCAGGAATTCGCGCTTGGCAGTGGAGAACATGTCCAGGCTGTGGGTGATGCCGTCACGCGCGATGTAATCGAGCAGCGCCTGCTTCATGGCCTCGTCGTTGTGGCCGTAGTTGAGCGCGCCGGCGCCGGCGAAGAAGTCCAGGTAGCGGTTGCCGTCGGTATCGGTCAGCCAGCTGCCCCTGGCGGTGCTGAACTCGCAGGGAAAGCCGCGGCAGTAGCCGCGCACTTCGGATTCGTATTTCTCGATCGGATTCATTGCTCTTCCTTAAAGGTTCTCGGTGGCGCCGCCGGCATCGAAGGTGCCGATGCGGAACAAATCCTCGGCGACATGCGATTCGGGGAACGCGTCGGCGCTGAAGAACTCGCTTTCCTCGCAGCGCACGTTCATGTCCTCGGCGAGGCCGCGGAACAGCTTGCGCGAGGGCTCGTTGTCGCGCGCGACGGTGGCGGTGATGTACTGCACCCCGCGGTTGGCGGGCAGGGTGAGCAGGTGGCCGAGCATCTTGCGGCCGATGCCGCGGCCGCGCAGTTCCGGCAGCACGCCGATCTGCCAGACGAAGATGTCCTCGGGCTGCGCCGGCGGCCGGTAGGCGAGCACGAAGCCCGCGAAGCGGCGACCGACCGCGCCGTCGGCCTGGTCGGCGACTTCCGCGATCACGCAGTGCGGGCCGAAGTGCTTCGCCATGATCATGTAGCAGTAGGCGGAGTTCAGCTCGAGCACGCCATGGTCGCGGACGAAGGCGTACATGCGCGCGCCGTCCTCGGGCTTCGCGGCGCGCAGGAACAGTTCCGGCTTGTTGATGTCTTCTTCGCGGTTCATGCCACGGCCTGCCTTGTGGCCGGCTGTTCGATGAATTGCCGATGCAGCCACTTCATCACGTTGGCGCGTTCGCGCCGGGGAACGATGGCGGCCAGCGAATGCGTGCCGCAGAAGACGCCCTTGCATTCCACGCCGGTGTCGGCGAGCGCGGCATCGAGCCGGTCGCGCAGCTTCCTGCAGCAGCCGGCCTTGAGGCCGATCGCGGAAGCGGAGGCAAGTCCCGTCTCCACGTGAACGGCGCCATCGATGCGCTTGTCGAGCTGCCGCTCCAGCGCCTTGATGTCGGCGATCTCGGTGGCCGGCACGTACAGGTCGCGGCGGCCGTCGTCATGCTCCACGGTGAGGAAGACGTCGGCGTCGCCGAGCAGGTCCGCGGTGATTGCGCGGCTTTCCTCGTCGTTCGCGGTGTTGATGCGCACCAGCGAGGGATGCCCCGCGATGCCGCAGATGGATTCGTCGCCGGCGACGTTGGCGGTGCGCGTGATCAGCGTGCCTTCGGCATCCACGAAGGTGCCGCGGGCACGCAGGTCGAGATCGCGCTTCCACGCGTATTCCACGGCGCGCGGATTGAGCACGCTGGCGCCGTGCCGCGCCATTTCCAGCATTTCCTCGTGGTGCAGCTCGTTGAGCAGGCGCGCGTCGTTGACCACGCGCGGGTCGGCGGTGAACACGCCTTCGACATCCGAGCAGATCTCGCAGCACTCGGCATCAAGCGCCGCGGCCAGCGCGGCGGCTGTGGTATCGGAGCCGCCGCGTCCCAGCGTGGTGACCTCGCCCTTGCCGTTGAAGCCCTGGTAGCCCGCGACCACCACGACCTTGCCGGCGGCCAGCTCCTGGCGCACGCGGTCGGGCTGCACATCGACGATGCGCGCATTGAAATGCGTGTCCGTGGTCTTGATGCCGGCCTGCGGGCCGGTCAGCGAAATCGCCGGCTCGCCCATCTGCAGGATGGTCATGGCAAGCAGCGACATCGAGATGCGCTCTCCGGCGGAAAGCAGCATGTCGAGTTCGCGGCGTGCAGGCTGGGGGGCGAGGTTGGTAGCGAGGTCCAGCAGTTCGCTGGTGGTGTTGCCCATGGCGGATACGACAACGACGACGTCCAGCCCGGATCGGCGGGCGGCGACGACTTTCCGCGCGACGAGTCGCATTCGCTCCTCGGACGCGACGGAGCTGCCTCCGTACTTCTGGACGATGATGCTCATCGTGGTTTCTCCCTTTGAATTGTTCGTCTTGGTTTGCAAGGCAGGCGCGCGGCGCGAGGTGCCGCGGGACGGGTCAGGGCGTCGGTTCGCCGTTCTGACCGGCGGGGCCGTCCTCAGTGAGCAATGGGGACAAAGCGACGCCTGCCAATGAGGCGTTGTGCTCATTCAGCAGCGGGTCCGGCGGAAGGTCGTGGGACTCCATCATGTCCGCGACCTTGGCGATCACCCGCTCGATTTCCTCGCGTTCCGCGGGCGGCAGTGCGTTCAGGCGGCGCGAGAAGGTCTCGGCCAGCGGCGGCGGCATGCGGCGCGCCGTCGCGAGGCCCGTTTCCGTGAGCGTGATGCAGAGGCGACGCTTGTCGTCCGGGCTGCGCTCGCGCCTCACCAGGCCGCGCTTTTCCAGCCGGTCGACGATGCCGGTGACGGTGGCAGGCGACAGCGAGATGCGCCTGGCCAGTTCGCCCGAGGCCATCGGGCCATGCCGCAGCAGGTGTCGCAGGCAGACGAGCTGGGGGCCGGTGAGGTTGTAGCGGAGGGTGAGATAGCGGCTGTAGAGGTCGACGGCGCGGATGATGCGGCGAAGCGAGGCAAACAATTGTTCCTCGGACTCCGCCGCCGTGAGCGGCGCGAGGTCCTCGGCCAGGGGTTGTTCAATCATTAGCGTGCAAATATTTCGTGTTGAAACTATTTTTCCATCCTAACATTAGTGGCCGGCGGGCACAAATCCGCATGGCCGGCCGCGCCGTTCCCGGCCTGCCGCCTGCTACAATCGCGCCTCCTTATTCCTTGCGGGGGAGCCATGTTCGAATTGCTGATCAAGGCGTTGCTTTCCTATCTGCTTGGCGCGGTCATTGGCAGCCTGGTGGTGGGCAGATTCATGGGCGGCACGGATATCCGCTCGGAAGGCAGCGGCAATCCCGGCGGCACCAACGCATTCCGCACCCGTGGCTGGAAATTCGCCCTGCCGGTGGTGCTGATCGATGCCGGCAAGGGCCTTGTCGCAGTGTTGCTGATCGCGCCGCTGAGCCTGCCGTTCGTCGCGCCGTTCATGGGCAATCCCGGCTGGCTGGCGGTGAGCTGCGGCGCGGCCGCGGTGATCGGCCATGTCTGGCCGGTGTGGTTCGGCTTCCGCGGCGGCAAGGGCATGGCCACCTACGTGGGCGTGCTCGCCGGGCTGGGCTGGCCGCTGCTGGCCGTCGCGCTGCTCCTGTGGGTGGTTGTACTCATCCTCACCGGCTTCGTGAGCGTGGCCACCATGCTGGCGGCCATCGGCGTTGCCCTGTACACGCTGCTCATTGGCGCCGTCGGACCGCTGTTCGCCTTCGCCGCCGTCATGGCGGCGTTCATGATCTACACGCACCGCAGCAATATCGTGCGGCTGCGTGATGGCACCGAGCATCGCTTCGAGAAGGTCATGCTGCTCAGCCGGTGGCTGGGAGCCTGAGATGCGTTCCACGCGGCGCGAGCTCCTGGGCCTGCTCGCCGACGGCGCCACGCATTCCGGCGAGGCGCTAGGCGCGGCGCTGGGCATTTCCCGCGCCGCGGTGTGGAAGCAGGTCTCGGCGCTCGGCGCGCTGGGATTGCAGGTCGAGCGTGAAGCCGGCCGCGGCTACCGCCTGCGGCAGCCGCTGGACCTGCTGGAGCCCGGGCGGATCGAGGCGGCGTTGTCGGATCGTGCCCGCAGCATGTTGGGCGAGCTGCGCGTCGCCGAGGTGGTCGGCTCCACCAATGCGCTGCTGATGGAGGAAAACCTGCCTTTCGACGCGCCCCCGGTGGCGCTGTTCGCGGAGCAGCAGACCAGCGGCCGCGGCCGCCGCGGGCGGCAGTGGGTGTCGCCGTTCGCCAGCAGCCTGTCGTTTTCCCTCGGTTTCGGCTTCGAGCGCCTGCCGCCGGATTTCCCGGCGCTGGGCCTGGCGCTGGGCGTTGCCGCGCGGCGGGCCTTCTCCCGCCTGGGTATTCGGCCGCCGGCCCTGAAATGGCCGAACGATCTTTACGCGGGCGGCGCCAAGCTCGGCGGCATCCTGCTGGAGATGCGCGGCGAACCGCCCGGCGCCTGCCGGCTGGTGGCGGGCATCGGTGTGAACGTCGCCGTGCCCGGCGAGCAGGGCCAGGGCATCGGCCAGGCCTGGGCCAACGTTCGCGATCTGTGCGAGCCGGACCAGGTGCCGGGCAGAAATGCGCTGGCCGCCGCCCTCCTGGAGGAGTGGCTCGCGGCCCTGCCACTGTTCCAGGCGGAAGGCTTTGCGCCCTTCCTGCCGGAGTGGCGCGAAGCCGACTGGCTGGCGGGCATGCAGGTGGTCGTCCTGGAAGCCGACCGTGAGCTGCGCGGCCGGGCGCAGGGTGTCGCCGCCGATGGCGCGCTCGAGGTCGAAGTGGAAGGCCAGCTGCGCCGTTTCGTTTCCGGCGACGTCAGCCTGCGGGAGGCGAAATGAAGCTGCTGATCGATCTCGGCAACACCCGTCTCAAGTGGGCTGCCTGGCATGCCGGCGAATGGCTGGGCGAGGGTAGCCAGGTGCTGCAGGACGAGCCCGTGGAGCGCATCGTCGAATGGTTGCGGGCCGCACCGGAACCCAGGGAGATCTGGATCGCCAGCGTGGCCGCCGGCGAACGCGCCCAGCGCGTGGCCGAGGCCTGCGAGCGGGCGTTCGGCCTTGTGCCGCGCCGCGCCGTCACGACTGCGGAAGCCTGCGGGGTGCGCTGCGCCTACGCTGAACCGGCACGCCTCGGCGTCGATCGGTGGCTTGCGGTGATCGGCGCCTATTCGGCGGCACGACGGCCGGCGGTGATCTTCGATTGCGGTACGGCCATCACCGTCGATGCCGTCACTGCCACGGGCGGGCATCTCGGCGGCCTGATCATCCCCGGGATCGGCCTGATGCGGCAGGCGCTATTCTCCGCCACCGCCGGGATTCCCCGCGAGGACGAGGGCGACGTCGGGCTGCTGGCGCGGGATACGCGTTCCGCGGTCAGCGGCGGCACGCTGTATGCCGCGGTGGCCTTCGTGCAGCACGTCGCGGGCGAGCTGCGCGCGGCGCTAGGCGCGGACACGCGATTCATCATCACCGGCGGGGACGCCGAGCGCCTGCGGCCGTTGCTGCAGGGCGATTTCGAGACCCGGCCGCAGCTCGTGCTCGAGGGCTTGCTGGCGGTGTCGGGAGAAGCCGGATGCGAGTGATATTCATGCTGCTCCTGCTGGCCAACCTGGGGTTGCTGGCCTGGACCTGGTGGCATGCAGGCAACGAGGACCTGCCGCGCGGGCGGCCGGCGGCGGTCGCGCAGCGCCTGCTGTTGCTCGACGAAACGCCCTCGACCGGTGCTGGCGAGGAGCAGCTGGCGCGGAATGCGACGGAGGAGGAGATCCCTGCCGTCATCGAGCCCGCGCCCGCGCGGCAATGCTTCTCGGTCGGGCCGTTCGAGTCCGTCGAGCAGGCGGAGCTGGCCACAAGGCGGCTGGCGGAGCTGGGTATCCGTGCCGGGATGCGCGAGGCCGGCGGCCAGATCCGCGCCGGTTTCTGGGTGTACCTGCCGCCCTTCGGTTCCCGCAGCGCAGCCATGCAGGCGGCGGACGAACTGCGCGGCCGTGGCGTGCAGGACCTGTTCGTGGTCACGGATCCGGCGCAGCGCAACGCCATTTCCCTTGGCCTGTTCAGCACTCCTGATCGCGCCGACCAGCGCGCCGCGCAGATCGGCCGGCTGGGCTATTCCCCACGGGTGGCGGAGCGCTTTCGCGACGCCACCGTCTACTGGCTGGACTTTGCCGAGCCGGCGGGCGCGTCGCTGGAGCCCGAGGCCCTGGGGGTGACCGCGTCCGGCGATACGGTGCCGGAAAAGCGTGAGATTTCCTGCGATTCGATTGCGGTCGCCCGACCCCGCGCCTAAAATCCCCGGCCTGCATTGCAGGGCTGGTGTAGCTCAGCTGGTAGAGCGGCTGATTTGTAATCAGTAGGTCGCAGGTTCGATCCCTGTCACCAGCTCCATTTCCACGTTCCCGCGGTTCCGCCGGCCGTTGCCATTGTCAGGCGAATCAAATCTCTCTACACTACGCGCCCCCGCGAATCCGGCCGGAGAAACCGGCTGAAGGGTCGCACCCGGCTTGACACGGTGTGTCGAACTCCTTGAAAATTCGCGGCTTACGTCCGCGGAGGGGTACTCAAGCGGTCAACGAGGGCAGACTGTAAATCTGCTGGCTATGCCTACGTAGGTTCGAATCCTACCCCCTCCACCAGAATTAGCGCGTCCGGATCCGCGCGGCGTTTGAAAGATCCGGAAGCTGGTGAGCGCGAAGGGTGGGGTTCGAACCTGCGTCCTGAAAGAGGAAGGTTCGGCAGGATCACGCAGCGATCCTGAACCGCCGGAAGCGCGGGCCCGGAGGGTGAGGCGCGTGGCGCCGAATAATCCTGCTCCCTCCGCCACGAATGCGTTGCGTTTGCCAGGGATGTGGCGAATGTGAAACCGGTGAGAGACGCCGGAGGATTCCAGGAGCGCGCAGGGAGGACTTCTGTGTCTCCGCGAGATTTCGCGCCGGGCAGTGCCTGGCGGGAGATGCATCCCCAGGATGGTGGATGGATGAACGGCTGGCCCCGCCGGCGATGCAAAGGGGTATGCGCGGCGGGTGTAGTTCAATGGTAGAACCTCAGCCTTCCAAGCTGATGATGTGGGTTCGATTCCCATCACCCGCTCCAGTTTGCGAGGCGGTGACGCGCTTGCCCATATAGCTCAGTCGGTAGAGCACTTCCTTGGTAAGGAAGAGGTCACCGGTTCAAGTCCGGTTATGGGCTCCATTTTCAAGCGGCCACGCGGCCGGGTTTTCTCAATAACAGGCACTCACGTAGTTCGGGAGACACCGATGTCCAAGGAGAAATTCGAGCGTACGAAGCCGCACGTGAACGTCGGCACGATTGGTCACGTTGACCATGGCAAGACGACGCTGACGGCGGCGCTGACGG
>Ga0207873_1000645_pt1 | contig 37131 bp, 29 predicted proteins | sample BGWIniCompost_FD_187373 | JGI IMG/M metagenome (GOLD analysis project Ga0207873, IMG submission 187373) | Cellulose adapted compost microbial communities from Newby Island Compost Facility, Milpitas, CA, USA - BGW Initial Compost (SPAdes)... ... | reverse complement strand
GGCGACGCTGGTCAGCGCGCCGATCGTGGCGCCCTTCCTCTCGTTCCTCGAGGGCCTCTACGCCATCTCGGCGAGGATCATCGACGGCATCATGAAGCTGCTCGCCCCGTGGGCCGTCGCGTGCCTCCTCTTCACCAGCACGGCGGGCTTCGGGATCGAGCTGCTGGGCGCCCTGGCGTGGTACGTCGGCGCCGTGCTCCTGGGGCTCGGTCTCCAGATGTTCGGTGTTTACCCGCTCATCCTCCGCTTCCTCGTGAGGATCAGCCCGCTCGAGTTCTTCCGCCGCATCAAGACCGTCATCCTGACCGCCTTCTCGACCTCCTCCTCCAACGCGACGCTGCCGACGGCGCTGCGCGTCGCGGAGGAGAATCTGCGCGTGCCGCGGGAGATCAACTCCTTCGTGCTCACCGTGGGCGCGACGGCGAACCAGAACGGGACGGCGCTCTACGAGGGCGTCACCGTGCTGTTCCTGGCGCAGCTCGCGGGCGTGGACCTCTCACTGGGCGCCCAGATCGGCATCGCATACCTGGCCATCCTCGGAGGGATCGGGACGGCTGGAGTCCCCTCCGGCTCCATCCCGTTCATCGTCTTGATCCTCTCCTCGATCGGCGTGAATCCGGCGCTGATCGGGATCATTCTGGGGATCGACCGCATCCTCGATATGTGCCGGACCACGCTGAACGTGACCGGCGACATCACGGCGGCCGTCTACATCGCTCGATCCGAGCGATTCCCGCTGCTGGATGAGGCGCCGCCGCCGAGACGCGATGCGGCGCTCGCGCCGGCCGGGGCAACGGCGTTCACCGAGGGATTCGAGGATGCCCGCCCGTGAGCCAGTCGCGCGGGCATCAGTGCCTGTCAGACCCGACCGAGCGGCCCGTAACGGATGCCCGCCGCTGCGGGTGATGCATCCGTGACCTGTTCCACTCAGCCCGAGAAGCCGATGAAGACTCGCCACCTCGTGCTCATCGCCATCGCCCTCGCAGCCGGCAGCGCGGCCATGCCTGCGCGGGCGGCGGCAACGGTCCCGGCGGCGCCCACGGCGCCCGCGCTGGCTGCGGCCGTACCCTCGGCGGTTGCAGCATCCGTCACGTCCGCGGCCGCGATCCAGGAGGAAGGGGGTGGCGGCGGGTTCATGGACGTGGCCGACCGGGCGATGGGGCGCGTGAACGCCGTCATCAGCGCCGTCCTGTTCTTCGACATGATCTTCTGGGACAACACCGTCGCACCGGACGGGACGGTCAACCGCGGGCGCGAGTTCCCATTCGTCGTGCTCTGGCTCATCGTTGCCGCCATCTTCCTGACGGTCCGCATGGGCTTCATCAACCTGCGGGGCTTCCGGCACGCCGTGCACGTGACCGCCGGGAAGTACACGTCGCCGGACGAGCCGGGCGACATGTCGCACTTCGCGGCGCTGAGCACCGCGCTCTCGGCGACGGTGGGCCTGGGCAACATCGCCGGCGTGGCGATCGCGATCATGATCGGCGGCCCGGGCGCCACGGTCTGGATGATCATCGCCGGCCTCTTCGGCATGACGCTGAAGATGACCGAATGCACGCTCGCCCAGATGTACCGGGAGACGCGGCCGGACGGCACCGTGCTGGGCGGGCCGATGCAATACCTCGCCAGGGGCCTCGCGGAGAAGGGCGCGCCGAGGTTCGGCAAGGTGCTGGCCGTGCTGTTCGCGTTCATGTGCATCGGCGGCTCGATCGCCGGCGGCAACAGCTTCCAGGTCAATCAGTCCATGGGCGCGGTGGCGGAGACGATCCCGTTCTTCGAGTCCGCGCCCTGGGCGTACGGCCTGCTGATGGTCGTGCTGGTCGGCATCGTGATGGTCGGCGGCGTGCGCCGCCTCGCCAACGTGGCGGACAAGATCGCGCCGATGATGTGCGCCATCTACGTGCTCGGCTGCCTGACCGTGATCATCATGAACGCGGCGCACGTCCCCGGCGCGTTCGGCGAGATCTTCCGCCAGGCCATCGCGCCGGATGCCGCGTTCGGCGGGTTCATCGGCGTCATCGTGCAGGGCTTCCGGCGCGCCGCGTTCTCGAACGAGGCGGGTGCCGGCTCGGCGCCCATCGCCCACTCGGCTGCGAAGACGCAGTACCCGGTCCGCGAGGGCATCGTCGCGCTGCTCGAGCCCTTCATCGACACGGTGGTCGTCTGCACCATGACCGCGCTGGTGATCAACATCACGGGCGCGTACAACAATCCGGCGTATGCCGACATCATCGCCGCCCGCGAGGGCGCGGCCCTCACGTCTCGCGCGTTCGGCGAGCAGATCTCCTGGTTCCCGTACGTGCTCTCGCTCGCGGTCTTCCTGTTCGCCTACTCGACCATGCTCTCCTGGTCGTATTACGGCGAGCGTTGCACCGTGTGGCTGTTCGGTGAGCGCGCGTCCAAGTACTACAAGGCCCTCTTCCTCACCTTCGCATTCCTCGGCTCGATCATCACGGCCCGGAACGTCCTGGAGTTCGGTGACCTGATGATCCTGGGCATGTCGGTGCCCAACCTGATCGGCGTGTACCTGCTGCACGGAAAGGTGAAGGCCGCGCTGGACGACTACTGGCGCAGGTACAAGGCGGGCGAGTTCCCGGTCTACGAGAAGCGCCGCGAGGTGCGGAAGCCGGAATACGCTGGAGGGTGAGGCGGCGTCGCCGGTCGGGCTCCCGCGAGTGAACCGGCGCCCCGGGCCAGCGAGGTCCGGGGCGCCGCGCATTCCGCCGGCGCTCAGCTCGCCGGCCGCGTCGCAGCGCCGATCTGATCCAGGATCAAGGGATCCTTGATCTCGCGGTCGCGCGCCAGGCACGCGCTGATGCACGCGAGCAGCCGCGTCGCGAGCTCGGCCGCGCGCGAGCGCGCTGCAAGCCTAAAGCAGGGAAGCGGCAGCGAGCAGGCCGACCACCGCCAGCAGGACGAGGAGCATGGTTCGCGCGCGCCGTGCCGGCCGCCTCACGTGGATGAGCGGCGCGTGCGCCAGCGCGTGCGCGATCCGCGGGACGCCCGCTGTCGCCATCACGGCGGCCTGGTGAGCTGTCGGTCGCGAGATGCTACCGGCACGCTGGATTACGGACATGGCTTCTGTCGCAGGTGGACCGCGCGGGGGAGAGAGGGAGGGCGCGGGGAAGTCGCACGCAGGCGAGGAACGCCTCCGCTCGGAGGCGGGGCCTTACGCAAAAGAATTCTAGCCGGAGTGCACGATCCTGACAAGGCGGCGCCCCGCGCGGTCGCGATCCGACGACCGCGCGCATGCCAGGGCCGCGCATAGGCCGGGGCGCCTCACCGCCTCACCAGCACGACCGGCACGCTCGCCAACGCCGCGCTGCCGAAGACGCCGGCCGCGCCACGGAGGCCAACGCCCGCCTTGTTCCCCGGGACGGCGTACACGTCCTCCAGGGCCACCCTGGCGTACTCGCTGTAGTTCGCGTCGTAGATGGCGAGGACGAGGCGCGCGTCGAGCCGGGCGGGTACGCCCTCCCCGCACTCGACGAGTCCCGTGCGCAGCGTCGCGGAAGCTGCGCCGGTGACGTCGAGGTAGTGAGTCGAGGAGCCGTAGCTGTCCTCCCGCAGCATCGCGACGCACTCCTGCCGGTCCGCCAGGAGCCCGACCTCCATACGCCGGTTCGGCGGGTCGGCGCGCCATGTCGCGACGAACGGCGCCGGTTCGAGCTCCGGCAGCACCCGCATCTCGATCTCCGCGCCTGGAGCCGGAGCGACCAGCGTCGGCGGCTCCGGCACCGTCGTCGCGCCCGTGATCGTGCCGCCGCCCGGCAGCGTGGCCTCGAGCTCGTATCGGGCGCCGACCACGATTCCGCCGGGCACGGCGCCGGTGTAACAGCCGGCGGAGAGGTCGGCCTCGCCCGGTACGCCGAAGCGCTGCTCGCAGTCGCCGCCGGGAACGAGCTCGATGCTCTGCTCGCCCCGGATCAGCCGAACGCTCGCGTCTGGCACCGGATCGGCCCACGTCAGAGCCGGGTCGTGCGGATTCGCCCGCGTCACGAGCACCGACGCCGTTTCCTGCCCCGCAACGAGGATCGCGTGCACCGCGATCAGCTCCGGCACCGCGTCCAGCGGCGTGGGTTCGCGCATCAGCTCGCAGCCGCCGAGCGCCGCCACCAGCATCGCGCACGCGGCTGCCGCGCGCGTCCGTGATGCGATCAGAAGCTCCATTGCACACCGAACGTTGGGAAGAAGGGGAGCTGCGGCCAGTACTGCAGCTTGGGCCCGCCGAAGGCGTACGGCTGCGGTTCGGCCAGGAGCACGTTGCGCGTGTTCAGCACGTTCAGCACCTGGACGTACGGCGTCACGGTCGTGCTGCGGCCGAACCAGCGCTTCTCCATCTGCTTGCGCACGGCCACGTCCAGACGGAGGTAGCCGGGGAGCCGGGCGGAGTTCCGCTCGCCGAGCACGACTTCGACGCCGCTCGACTCCCACTGGCCGGTCACCGGATTGTACCGGAACGGCGACGTAATGCCGACCACCGGCGAGTACGGCTGCCCCGATCCCAGCGAGAGCTGCGCGCCGAACGTGCCGGTCTCGCCCAGCGGCAGCGCGGCCGCCGCGGTCAGCAGGTGCTGCCGTTCGTACCGTGGCGTGTACTCTTCTCCGCCCACACGCAGTCTCGTGGAGCCGAGCGCGTAGGACAGCGTGAAGTCGGCGCGGCCGCGGCGGTAGCGGCCCAGCAGCTCCAGCCCGCGCATGCGCGCCGTGCCGACCCGGAACGAGTCCGTCACCAGCGCCGGCGCATCCAGCGGGCTCGCCGTTTCGGGTCCGACCACGATCCCGCGCGTCCGCTTGGCGAATGCGTCCACGCGCAGGGACAGGGACTCGGATTCCCACTCGATCCCCGCCACCACGTCCTCGCCCCGCGCGAGGCCGACCGTCGCGGGCTGCACGGTCGTGATGTCGTACGCGATGAGGCTCGCCAGCGCGGACTCCTCGTCCCGCATGCTGCGCAGCGCCTGCGCGTACCGCCCGCCGCCCAGCGAGAGGGAGAGGCGCGGCGTGACGTGCAGCCGCGCGCCGAGCCGCGGCAGCCATGAGGAGCCCAGCACGCCCGCATCGAGGAAGCGCAGGCCGGCACGCAGGTCCAGCGCGTCCGTCGCTTGCCATTCGTCTTCCACGTAGACCGCGGCGGTACGCACGCGGCTGGCCTCGTCCACATCCCGGACGAGGTCATCCGAGACGTCGCCGAGCTCGAGGGCGTGCTCGAAGCGGTACGCGTCGAGCTGCGCGCCCAGCGCCACCGTGTGCCGGCGCCCGAACCATGCGATGTCCACGCCCAGCATCACATCGCGCGTGCGCGTCTTGCCGCGGAAGAGCAGCGCCGTGTCGGTCGGCTCGCCGGGCCCGGAGCAGCCGTTCGGCGTGCAGATGATCGGGCCGTCCCAGCGCAGCTCCGTCGCGTCGAAGTCGCCGTGGAAGTCGCTGTAGCCGAGGCGCCCGCGCAGCAGCAGCGCGCCGCCGATCGGCTGGCGGTAGTTGAGCGCGAGGAGGCGCGAGCCCCAGCCGAGGTCAGTCCGCATGTTGCTTGATTTTTCCACGTCCCGCCCGAACCAGAAGGCCTCGGAGTTCAGGTAGCCCGAGAGCGAGAGGCTGCCCAGCTCGCCCACGTCCTGCGTCGCCTTCAGGTAGACATCGCTGAAGCCGTACGGCACCTCGGTGGGAATCAGGTCCAGCGCGTGTGCGGCCCCCGTCGCCGCGTCCAGGTACGTGCGGCGCGCCGCCACGAGCAGCGCCCCATCGCCGCCCGGCAGCGGCGTGCTCGCCGTCGCGTGCGCGGAGATCAGCCCCACCGTCCCGCTCGCGCGCACGCGATCCCGCCCGCCGTCGCGCGTGTGGATGTCCACCTGCGCGGAGAGCCGGTCCCCGTTGCCCGCCGGCAGCGCGCCGGGCACCACGTCCACGGACGAGACCGCGTCGAACGGGATCGCGCTGAACACGCCGCCCATGTGATACGGGTTGAACAGCGGCACGCCGTCCAGCCTGATCAGCGTCTGGTCCGGGCTGCCGCCGCGCACGTACAGCGCGCTCGAGAAGTCGGACGCGGCGGCGACCGACGGCAGGATCTGCACGGCGCGTAGCACATCCGGCTCCGCGAGCCCGGGCAGCACCTCCAGCGCCGGCACGTCCACGCGGAACGCGGGCGGGCCCGGCGACCGCGGCACGCTCGGCGAGACCCGCCGCGACTCCTCCTCCACCGTCACGCCCTCGATCGGCACGGGCTGGATCGGCAACTCGAAGTCGAGCCGCACCACGCCATCCTCGAGCACCACGGTGACCTCGTGCTCGCGGTAGCCCAGCGCGGTCGCGACGACGCGCCAGCGCCCGGCCGGCACGTCCGCGAGCACGAAGTATCCGCGCTCGTCCGTCAGCGCGTAGCGGCGCAGATCGGGGATGCGCACGGTGGCGCCGGCGATCGGCTCGAGCGAGCCCTGCGCGCGGACCATGCCGCGGATCGCCGCCGCCTCCGGCGTGGCCATTGCGAACAGGAGGGCAAACAACGCGATCATCGCACGATCTCCGCAGCCGTCTAGTGATCGCCGCTGCGCGCGGGCAGCACGATTTCCGCTCCAGCCGAGGATGCCCCAGGCGCCAGCACTTGCAACGACCCGCCGCTCTTCACCACGTACGCTACGCCATCCACCTCGATCGTGGCGCGCTCCACGGCGGCGGGCAGCGCGAGCCGGATCTCACCGGACTGCGGCTCGACGATCACGAGCCGCCCCGGCGCTGACCGGAAGGTCGCATCCGCGGCGGCGCCCGTCGCCCGAACCTCGGCCTCCGCACCGTCCCACTCCCGCACGCGGATGCGCACGTCCGCGCCCGGCCGCTCCACCGCGATCGTGATCGCGCCCGCATCCGCGGTGACCAGCAGCACGGCTTCCGGCGCGGCGGGCTCGGCGGCCTCCGGTGCTGCATCGGTGGGCGGCGCCTCCGGCGCCGGCGCGCGCACCGCGGTCCATGCGCGCGCAAGCCAGTCACGCACCGGCGAGGATGGCACGGCCGCCGCGGCGCCGCCTGCGGCCAGCAGCACCAGCGCGGCAGCCCACGCGGCGCGGCGTCGCGTCGCGCGCGCCGGCGGCTCCTCCAGTGGCGGCAGCAGGACGACGTCGCCCCTCTCGAAGCGCTCGCGGATCGCCTCCCACGCGCCCGCCGGCGCCGACGTGGGCTCCGTCGCCGCCGCACGCGCGGCGCGGCGGACCTCGCGCACCCAGGCCAGCCGCTCGCGGCACCGCGCGCACGACGCCAGGTGCCTGGCCACGCGTCCGCGCTGAGGCTGGTCGAGCCCGGCGGCATCGAGCGCCGCCAGCGTGCCCGTCGAGATATGCGTCATCGCGTCATCTCCCGGCGCAGTTGCTTCCACGCCCGCGAGAGCCGCTGCGCCGAGTTCGCCGCCGTGATGCCCAGCATGCCGCCGATCTCCTCGTGGGAGTAGCCCTCGATCTCCTTCAGCACGAACACCGCGCGCAGCGGCTCAGGAAGCCGCGCCAGCGCCCGCTCCAGCTCGATCCGGTCCACCGGGTCCGCGCCGCGCGCGGCCACGGGCGAGCTGGCGTCTTCCAGCGGCGATTCCCGCTTGCGTTGGCGCGCGCGCATGCGCATGAGCGCGACGCGCGCGGTGACACGGCCGAGCCACGCCGCGAACCTGCCCTGCTCACGGTAGGACGCCGCGGCGCGTGGCAGGCCGAGGAAGACGTCGTGCAGCACGTCCTCCGCGTCCGCCCGCGAGCCGGTCAGGCGCAGCGCCAGCGTGTAGACCGCGTCCGCGTGCGCGCGGTACAGCTCGCCCAGCGCTTCCACCGAGCCCTGCCGGACCCGCCGCAGCAGCTCGCCGCTGTCCTGGTGTTCGGAAATGGTGCCCGATCCCACACTCGCTCCTGCGTCGCCGCGTCCCGTCCCCGTCCCGCTCACACCCTACCAATGCCGCAACGGCGGGAGACATGACAGGGGGAAGCGGATGACGCTTCACGAGCCGTACGCCGGCGGTGCAGGCGCCGTCTCCCGACGCGCGCCGGAAAGCCTGCGGTACGCTTCATGAAGGTCAGCCGTTCCCGAGGGGCTCCGTGCGAGCGTGGGCGGGCGGCGGTGCGGCGGCGCAGTGGCGTCGAACCTCGAGCCAGGAAAACGCTCTCGCCCTCGCCCTTGCCCCGGCCCTGGCTTCCGGGGAGGAGCGTCATGGGGCGGCGAACCTGGATCGGACTCTTCGGCTGGCTGGCGCTGTGCTACGGGGTCTCGGCGTTCGGCTCGCGGTTCCAGGGCGGGGCGTGGTACGATCAGCTCGCCAAGCCTGCGCTGACGCCGCCCGGCTGGGTGTTCGGCGTCGTCTGGGCCGTACTGTACGGCCTCATGGCGATCGCGGCCTGGCTCGTGTGGAAACGCCGCGGCTTCGCCGGCGCGCCCTGGGCGCTCGGCGCGTTCCTGGCGCAGCTCGCGCTCAACGCCGCGTGGTCCTGGCTCTTCTTCGGCATCCACCGCATCGGCATCGCGCTGCTCGAGATCCTGTTGCTCTGGGCCGCGATCGCGATCACCACGATCCTCTTCTGGCGTCACCGCGGCCTCGCCGCCGCGCTGCTTCTCCCCTACCTCCTCTGGGTCACGTTCGCGATCTACCTGAACTTCGAGATCTGGCGGCTGAACGCCGCGTCGCCCTAACTTTGCTGTTCCAGCACTCAATCCAGACCATCCGTACGCGAGGGGGCAGCCATGTCTCGGGGACCGACCCTGACCCGCGCCGCGATCGCGGCCGCCGCGGCCATCGTGAGCGCGTGCGCTGCGGCGCCGCAGGACGATGCCGCTGACGACGAGCCCGCGGCCGGGGGCAAGATCGCGATCGCGATCCACGGCGGCGCGGGCACCATCCGGCGCGGCGACCTGACGCCCGAGCTCGAGGCCGAGTACCGCGCCGCGCTCGAGCAGGCGCTGCGCGCGGGCTATGCCGTGCTCGAGGCGGGCGGCACGAGTCTCGACGCCGTCGTCGCCGCGATCATGGTCATGGAGGACTCGCCGCTGTTCAACGCGGGCAAGGGCGCGGTGTTCACGAACGCGGGGACCAACGAGCTGGACGCGGCGATCATGGACGGCAGCAACCTCGCCGCAGGCGCCGTGGCCGGCGTTAAGCGCGTGAAGAACCCGATCACGCTCGCCCGCGCGGTGATGGAGAAGTCGCCGCACGTGATGATGATCGGCGAGGGCGCGGAGGCGTTCGCGGCGGAGCAGGGAATCGAGATGGTCGACCCGTCGTACTTCTTCACCGAGCGCCGCTGGGAGCAGCTTCAGCGCGCGAAGGCGCAGGAGGCGAGCACGAGCGCGGCGCCGACGGGTGCGCGGCCGGCACTTGGCCCGGATGACCTCAAGTTCGGCACGGTCGGCGCCGTGGCGCTCGACCGCGCGGGCAACCTCGCCGCCGGCACGTCGACCGGCGGCATGACCAACAAGCGTTGGGGACGCGTCGGCGACGTGCCGATCATCGGCGCGGGCACGTACGCGGACAACGAGAGCTGCGCCGTCTCCGCGACCGGCCACGGCGAGTACTTCATCCGCAACGTCGTCGCGCACGACATCTGCTCGATCGTGCGTTACACGGGCGCGTCGCTCGCCGAGGCAGTCGACCGCGTGGTGATGCAGAAGCTGGTCGAGCGCGGAGGCGAGGGCGGCGTGATCGCGCTCGACCGCGCGGGCAACATCGTCATGACCTTCAACAGCGAGGGCATGTACCGCGGCTCGATCGACACGCAGGGCAACATGACGATCGGGATCTACAGGGACTGAGCCTGGCGCGATGGCGCAGGAAGCGGCGAGTCCTTCAGACTCTCCGCCACGCGAAACGGGCCCGGGCGCTGGCAGCGCCCGGGCCCGTCTGCGTGCGGATCACGCCGGGCTCACATCTGCCCCGTAGATCCCGCCTCTGCCGGCGGGCAGCTCACGTTGGGGTTCCAGTCCGCGAACGGGCCGTTCGGGTTGTCCACCAACCAGACGTGCAGCGCCCACACGTCGAGCTGTTCGTTCGCCGTCATCGGCTGGCCCAGGAACGTGGGCGGCTCCGGCGCCGTCCAGTCCGCGCGCGGGATCACGTACGCGAAGCCGACGAGGCGGAGCGAGCCGTCCGCCTGCGGCTCGTACATCAGCGCCTCGGGCTGGAGCGCGTCGAGCTGCGCGCTGTCATTGATCAGCTCCGGCTTGCCGAAATGAAGGCCCTGGGCGCCCTGCTCGGACGCCATGCACTCCGTGATCTGCTGCGTGTAGCCGGCGGCTTCGGCCTGCGCGCGGTCCGCGAACGCGGCGACCGCTTCGCGCGCGGCGGCGAGCTGCGCTTCGATCTCCGCCGCCAGCACGGGCATCGGCTCTTCGACGGGCTGCTCCGCGAGCTGCTCGTCCGCAGGCGGCTGCTCCGCCATCTGGTCATCCGCGGACTGCGCGCCGCACGCAGCGACTGCGCCTGCGAGGATGATGATGAGTCCACGTGTCCTGCGCGAAGTGGGCATGGGATCCTCCTCCGGATCGGGTTGACGCGCGGCGCCCGTCGCCGCCCGCGTGGAGCCATGGTCCGTATTGCCAGGATACGTGCCCAGGCCCATTCGGCCGCCCGATGAGCGGCGTTGCCTGTGGCTATGTTTGGAGTGCAGGGGAGAGACGCAATTCTCGTTCCGCCGGTGGGCCGGTGTGCGTTGCCTGGAGCTGGCGAGGGGAGGCGGCGCCGTGCTGCGCACGGCGCCGAAAACGGCCCCGACGGTGGCGGCCGGCTCAGCCGCCGAGCTTGCGGATCAGTTGCTCGAGCGATGCGCGATCTGGCACGCTGCCCTGCGCGACGCGGGGCGAGCCGCCGCCGCGGCCGCCGACCTCGGCCAGCGCCGCCTTGAGCGCTGCGCCGGCGTTGATGCCCGAGTCTTCGGATGCGGCGAGCAGCAGGGCGGGCGGCTCGTCGATCGCCGCCACGAGCACGGCCTTCGGCAGTGCGGCGAACGCGTGCGCAAGCGCGCGCAGCTCCTCGAGCCCGCCGGCAGCGCGCCGTTCCACCACACGCCGCACGCCGTCCGCGCCCGGGCTGGCCTGCTCGTACAGCGCGCGTGCGCGGAAGCCGGCCAGCTCCTCCTCCGCGCGCCGCAGCGCTGCGCGCAGCTCGCGCTCCCGCTCGCGCAGCCCGGCCGCGAGCGCGGGAACCTCCTCTGGCCGCGCGGAGAAATCGAGCGCGAGCCGCGCCAGCAGTGCGTGGTCCTCGCGGGCGCGGCGGATGGCGCGCCCACCGCACACGAAAGTGACGCGGGCATTGCCGCGCACCCGCTCGACGCCGCGGATCAGCACCGGCCCGAGCTCCGCCGTGCCGCGCACGTGCGTGCCGCCGCACGCGCTGCGATCCACGCCATCGATGGTGACGATGCGCAGCGGCCCCTCACGCTCGGGCCTCTTGCGCAGCCCGGCCGCCTCCGCGGCGTGCTCGTAGCTCACGGTCACGGCGCGGTTCTCCCACACCAGCGCGTTCGCGCGCGCCTCCGCCGCCTCGAGCTGCTCCGCCGAGAGCGCATCCGCCGCGAGGTCGAGCGTGGACGACTCGGCGCCGAAGTGCACGCTCACCGTCTCGAGGCCGTACAGCTCCACGAACACCGCGGAGAGCAGATGCTGCCCCGTGTGCTGCTGCATGTGGTCGAAGCGCCGCTCCCAGTCGATGCGGCCTTCCACCCGCGCGCCCGCGGCCAGCGGCGCCGGCTCCGCCAGCACGTGCGCGATCCGCTCGTCCTCGTCCACCACGTCCACCACACGCACGCCGGCCAGCTCGCCCGTGTCGTGCGGCTGCCCGCCGGATGTGGGATAGAACGCGGTGCGATCGAGGTAGACGCGCAGCCCGTCCGCCGACACCTCCGCCACGTGCGCGTCGAACGCGCGGAGGTATGCGTCGTCGTAGTAGAGTCTCTGGGTCATGAGGGCGAGAATATAGCGTGCGCGGGCACCGTTTTCACGCCCTGTTCGCGCATGGGCCAACACAGAGACGCGGAGCATCAGGCTCACACAGAGACGCGGAGACCGCGGAGGGGCGGAGGCGCGGAGGGTCGGTTCTGGAGCTCTGGCGCTGCGGAGACTGCGCGGCGTGTTCAGGGATCCTTATGATGTGGTGGTTTGGTCCGGGCGAGTCAGGGTTCGCGGCGTGAGGCCTGCCTCGCCCGGTAGCATCCGTGGTGGGATGAGCCCGGATCCCACCGGAAGAAACCACATCAAATATGAACGTGGATCCGGGCGAGGAACGCTCGGCACCAGGAAGAACGCAGCCCGGCCCGGGAACCCCCTCCGCGGCCCCGCGTCTCCGTGTGAGCCCATGACTCCGCACCTCTGTGTGAACCTCGCGCGGCTCCGTGTGACAAAGAGAGCCGCGGAGGACGCAGAGAAGGACCCTCCGCGCCCTCTGGCAACCTTGCCCCCTCCGTCCGGGCGCCGCATCCTGCCCGCGTCCGGAACCAGGGAACCAGAAACTCCCAGCCCACACGCGAGAGACTGCCATGCGCCGTCCGCTCATCCTCGGCCTCTGGGTGCTGCTCACCCCCGCCCTCGCCCCTGCCCATGCCCTGGCCCAGGGAGGGGCAAGGGTGGAGGGGCATACCACGGTTCCGCCACTCGCGCCGCTTGTCGCCGCGCCCGCGAGCGAGCTGCGCGACGTCATCGAACGCTACGCGACCGACCGCGCCGTGCTGCTCCGCCGCTACGACGCCGAGTACTCGCCCGAGCGGCAGCGCCGGCTGCGCGAGTTCTACCAGGCCTGGCAAGCGCGGCTGCGCGAGCTGGACTTCGACCGCCTCGGCGTCGAGGGCCGCATCGACTACGTCCTGCTCGACCACGAGCTGCGGTATCAGCTCGCGCTGCTCGACCGCGAGGTGCGGCTCTTCGCCGAGACGGAGCCGCTCCTGCCGTTCGCGCGCACCATCCTCTCGCTGCACGACGCGAGGCGTCGCCGCGAGACGATCGACGCACGCGCAGCCGCGGACACGCTCGCCGCGCTGCTCCGCGCCATCGACGAAGCGCGCAAGGCCGCGGCGCCTGCGCAGCGCACCACCGCGAGCGGCACGCGCACCGTCGCCTCGGCTGATGGAGCCGGCAGGGCCGCGAACGACGACGGCGCGCGCAGCCGCACGTCGCGCGTCGTCGCCTACCGCGCCGCCACGATCCTCGACGGCCTGCGCGACGTGCTCCGCCGTTGGCACGGCTTCCACGCCGGCTACGACCCGCTCTTCACCTGGTGGACCGCCGACCCCTTCAAGCGCGTGGACTCGGCGCTCGTCGCGTACGGCCGCTACATCCGCCGCGAGCTCGTGGGCATCAGCGAGGGCGAGCCCGACCCCATCATCGGCGACCCCATCGGCGCCGCCGGCATGGCCGCCGACCTCGCCCACGAGATGATCCCTTACACGCCCCAGGAGTTGATCGCCATCGCGGAGCGCGAGTTCGCCTGGTGCGAGGCCGAGATGCGCAAGGCCGCGCGCGAGATGGGCTTCGGCGACGACTGGAAGGCCGCGCTCGAGAAGGTGAAGACGCTGCACGTCGACCCCGGGCAGCAGCCCGCCATGGTCCGCGATCTCGCCTATGAGGCGGTCGCCTTCGTCGAAGAGCGCGACCTCGTCACCATCCCGCCCCTGGCCAAGGAGGTCTGGCGCATGGAGATGATGTCGCCGGAGCGCCAGCGCGTCGCGCCCTTCTTCCTCGGCGGCGAGGTCATCCTCGTCTCGTTCCCGACGGATGGGATGACCCACGAGGAGAAGCTCATGAGCATGCGCGGGAACAACATCCACTTCTCCCGCGCCACCGTCCACCACGAGCTGATCCCCGGCCACCACCTCCAGGGCTTCATGACCAGCCGCTACAACACCCACCGGCGGGTCTTCGCCACGCCGTTCTGGACCGAGGGGTGGTCGCTCTACTGGGAGATGCTGCTCTGGGACCTCGGCTTCCCCTCGACGCCCGAGGACCGCATGGGCATGCTCTTCTGGCGCGCCCACCGCGCCGCGCGGATCATGTTCTCCCTGGGCGTCCACCTCGGCACCATGACGCCCGAGGAGGCCATCGAGCTGCTCGTCGAGCGCGTCGGCCACGAGCGCGCCAACGCCGAGGCCGAGGTCCGCCGCTCCTTCATCGGCACCTACCCGCCGCTCTACCAGGCCGCCTACATGATCGGCGGCCTCCAGATCCGGGCGCTGTACAGGGAGCTGGTCGAGAGCGGCCGCATGAGCGCCCGCGAGTTCCACGACGCCATCCTCCAGGGCGGCCGCATGCCCATCGAGATGGTGCGTGCGCGGCTCACCGGCGAGCTGCTGCCGCGCAACTACACGGCGCAGTGGCGGTTCGCGGGAGACCCGTAGCCCCCTGCCTCGCCACCCCGTGAACTGCGGGCGAGGGCGGGGGCGCCCCCCCGCCCCCGCCCTCCCACCCGGGAGTCCGCTCCTATCCTCCCCGCCACCCGGGTGGGGGAACTGCGGGTAAAATGCGGGCGGGGACGTTCATCGCGCGGATCCGTGAATCCGCCGCGAACGCCCCCGCCCGCTTCTATCCCGCTTCTCCCCCGCCCGGGCAGCGGGGCTGAGGTGGGGCGGTCGCCCGGGTGGAAGGGAAGGGGGAAGGGCCGCCCCCGCCCCCGCCCGCAGTTCAAGAAGTAGCCGCCAGCGGGGTATACCGTTCGGTGCCCGAGGGAACGGCAAGCGCGAGCTCGAGCGGGAACGCGCCGGGTTTGCGCAGCTACCAGTGAAGGCGGACCCGTGTCAGATTCATGCGGGACGTCCCCAGCGACCGAAGCAACCTGAGGAACAGAGAGGCCATGCAGTCCGAGGCCCTGAGGATACCGGGCTCCGCCGCGCAGCGAAACCGTCCGTGCGGCGCGCGGCGCCGCAACAGGCGCGGGCTATGAGGCCGGCCGCGCCCCCGCCTTCGCCAGACGACGCGGTCCCGCCGATTCAGATCGGCCGGCGGGACCGCGTGCTGGCGCTCGCCGGCGTGCTGGCCGCGCTGCTGCTCTCCGGCCTGGACCAGACCATCGTGGCGACGGCCGGGCCGGAGATCCAGCGGTCGCTGCGGATCCCCGCGGCGCTGTACGCGTGGCTCACGACGGCGTACCTGATCGCGCTGACGGTCTTCCTGCCGATCTGGGGGAAGCTGTCGGACCTTTACGGCCGCAAGCCGGCGCTGGTCGCGGGCGTCGTGCTGTTCCTCACGGGCTCGACGTTCGCGGGCCTCGCGCCCGGAACGGTGACGCTCCTGATCGCGCGGGCGGTGCAGGGGCTGGGCGCGGCCTCGCTGTTCACCAGCACGCTGGCCGTGATCGCCGACCTGTTCCCGCCCGCCGAGCGCGGCAAGTACATGGGTCTCATCGGCGGCGTGATGGGGCTCTCCAGCGTGATCGGCCCGCTGGCCGGCGGCGTGATCACGGACACGCTGGGCTGGCACTGGGTCTTCTTCATCAACCTGCCCATCGGCGCCGTCGCGCTGTGGTTCATCATCACGCGCATGCCGCGCCTGGGCGTGCCTCGGCGGCAGGCGCGCGTGGACGCGGCCGGCGCGCTCTGGCTGCTGGTCGCGGTGGTGCCGCTGCTGGTCGCCCTCTCGCTCGCGGGCGAGAACGCGGGGCCTCGCGGCGGGGGCGGGGCGGCACCGCCGCTGGCCCCGCTGGTCGCCGCCGGCGTGATCGGGCTCGTCGCGTTCATATGGACGGAGCGCCGGGCGCCGGACCCGATCCTGGACTTCGCGCTGCTGCGGCGCCCCGACATCGGCGTGCCGATGGCGACGACGTTCGTGCTGGGCGGGGTGTTCCTCATCAGCATGGTCTTCCTGCCGCTGTACCTCATCAACGTGCAGGGCGTCTCCGCGACCAGCGCCGGCCTCACCATGCTGCCGTTGACGGTGGGCATCGTGAGCGGGAGCGTGAGCGCCGGCCAGCTCGCGAGCCGCCTGGGCCACGCGCGCACGATCCTGCTGACCAGCCTCCTCGTTCAGATGCTCGCGTTCGCGCTGCTCGGCTTCCTCTTGCGGCCGGACACCTCGCGGGCCGCCGTGAGCGCGATGATGGTGCTGGTGGGCCTCGGCATGGGGCCCGCGTTGCCGCTGTACACGCTGATCGTGCAGAACGCGGCGGGCCACGAGAACCTGGGCGTCGTGACCGCCGGCGCGACGTTCGCGCGCATGCTCGGGCAGGTCGTCGGCGTGACGGTGTTCGGCGCGGTGTTCGCGGCACTGCTCGGAACGCCGCTGACCGCGGGCCCGGACGGGGCGGCGATCGCGCTGAACGGCGGCGCTGCGGCGGATCCGGAGTACGCGCGCTCGCTGACCGCCGCCGTGGCCACGCTCTACCGCGCGGGCATCGGCGTCGTGCTGGTGGGTTTCCTGCTCACGCTGCGGGTCCCCGAGCAGAGGCTGGGCGGGAGCGTGAGCCCGGCGGCGCACTGATCGCGCGCGTACCTCGCCCTCCGCCCGGCTGGATGAGCGGCTACAACGTTTCGCCCCGGTTGCGTGTCAGATGAGATGCGGGGCGACCGGCTGCTCCGTTGGGCTCACGGGGCTGCCGGGTGCCGCGCGCACGAATACAGGCGTCCCGGCCGGACTCCCCACCTGCGCTCCTCCCGATCGCGCGTTCGAGTCCGCGCCGGGCGCCTTTTCGTGCGGTCCGGCCCTCGGCTGATGACGCCCGCCCGGTGAAAGGGGTTGCGCTGCGCGGCGTCGTGTCCCATTCATAGCGCGTCGCGCACGAGGAGGCGCGTGGCGCGAACGTCCATCCGTCCAGGGCAATGCGTGCAGTCAGACTGGCCATCCTCATCCCCTTCGTCCTGTGCGTCACGGCTCAGGGTCGGGCGCAGAGCCTGCGCGGCTCGTCGGCATCGCTGACGCGGCAGTACGAACAGGCGAAGCGGCACGATTACACGTTCCTCCGGCGGCCCGGGGACGTCCAGCGGTTCGTCGACCTGGGATTGCTCGTGCCCATCCGGCCGGGCCCCGCGTACGACCTTGCCCAGGTCTCCTTCCCCTACGCGCGGCCGGAAGTGAAGCTCTTCCTCGAGCGGCTGGGCACGCAGTACCAGGCCGCGTGCGGCGAGAAGCTGGTGGTGACGAGCCTGGTCCGGCCGACCACGCGGCAGCCACGCAACGCGGCGGACCGCTCGGTCCATCCCACCGGCATGGCGATGGACCTCCGGCGCAGCAACAAGGCGTCGTGCCGGCAGTGGCTCGAGCGCGTGCTGCTCCAGCTCGAGGCGCGCGGCGTGCTGGAAGCCACCCGCGAGCGACGTCCGCCGCACTACCACGTCGCCCTGTTCCCGCAGCCGTACGTGCAGTACGTCGCAGCGCAGACCGGCGAGAGCCCGCGGGCGCTGCTGGCGTCCATCACGGAGCCGCGCGCCGACCGCGCCGCGAGCGACGTCCTGGCCGTCGTGGATCCTGGCGTGGCGGAGGCAGAGGTCGAGGTCGCGGCGGCGGACGATGCCGCCGAGGCGGGTGGACCGAACGCCGAGGCGACGGGGTCGGTCGTCATCTACCGCGTGCAGAGGGGGGACAGCCTCTGGTCGATCGCGCGCCGGTACGGCACGACCGTGGAGCGCATCAAGGAAGAGAACGGGCTGACCTCTTCCAAGCTCATGCCGAAGCAGGTCCTCCGCATCCCGGTCGGTGGCTGAAGCGCGGCGGCCGCGGGCGGCGCGCGTCTCCTACTGCGCGGCGCCCTGCGGCTGGAGCCGGCGGCGCCACGGGCGTCCGGCCTGCCGCGGCACCACTTCCAGCCGGTCCTCCACTGCGCTGACGCCCTTGACCTGCGCGGCCAGCTCCCGCGCCCTCTCCCGCTCCTCGTCGTTGCGGACCTGCCCCGTGATCACGACGTGGCCGTCCTCGACCTCCTGCGCATCGATGGTGCGGCGGCCGAGCACACGGTCCGCCCACAGCGCGTCCAGCACGCGGTCCTCGATGCGCGTGCGGCGCCGGCCCTGCCATGCCTCGCGGACCAGCTTGCGGCCCTGCCGCGATGCCAGCAGACCCGTCGCGACCGCGCCGAACCCGATCACGCCGGCGATCCCGAGCTTCACGATGAGGCCAGAGACCTTGCGCCCCCGATCACGTCCCATGTACCGCTCCTCTCGACCCTGTCGACCCCCCGTACGCACGCGAGCCGTCATCAACGATGATGGCTGCGGCGTCGAAGCTCCAGTGGGCGGCGGGCCGCGCGCCGCGTGGCCGGCCAACTGGCGGGACAGTGCGTCGTCCAACGTCTTGTTTTCGGGCGGCACAGGGCGCCGTTGCCCGGGGTACCCCAGCCCGTGACTCCGCTGCCGGAGGTGAGGCGAATGAGATACCGCGTGCTGTACATCTACCTGCCGCTGCTCGGGCTCGCGCTCGGCGTCGCATGGGTCCTCGGTCAGCGCGCGCTGGACCCCGGGCGGAGGCCGGTCCGGGTCGAGGCGGAGGCCGGGGCGCCCGCCGCGGAGGTGGAGCTCGGAGCCGATGTGGAGGCGACGACGTCGCCCCCCGCATCACCGGCGCCCGAGGATCCCCGCGACCTCGAGATCTTCGCGGAGAAGCTGGCGTTCGCCCGGGAGGAGCGCCTGGATACGCTCCCGATCGGCGAGATCATCGCGCGCCTGGGCGTGACGTTCGTCGGCACCACCTACACGCCCGGCACGCTGGAAGTCCCCGGCCCTGAGCGGCTGGTGATCAACCTGCGCGAGCTGGACTGCGTGACGTTCGTCGAGAACGTGCTGGCGCTGTCCCGCCTGGTGCGCGCCGGCGAGGCGGACTTCGACGCGTTCCGCGCCGAGCTCACGCGCATGCGATACCGCGGCGGCGAGATCGACGGCTACCCCAGCCGGCTGCACTACTTCAGCGAGTGGATCGCCGACAACGAGCGCAAGGGCCTGGTGCGTGACATCACGCGCGAGCTGGGCGGTATCGTGGATCCGGAGCCGATCCGCTTCATGAGCACGCACGTGGAAGCCTACCGGCAGCTCTCGGATCCGGCGAACCTCGAGGCGATCCGCCGCATCGAGGCGGCGCTGAGCGAGCGTCCGCGCTACTACATCCCCGAGGACCGCATTGCGGAGGTCGCGCCCCGCATCCGCAACGGCGACATCATCGCGGCGACCAGCACGGTCGAAGGGCTGGACATCGCGCACACCGGCGTGGCGTTGTGGAAGGATGGCGAGCTGTACCTGCTGCACGCGCCGCTGGTCGGCCGGGCGGTCGAGATCAGCGCGGTGCCGCTGGCCGAGCGGATCAAGGGGATCGAGAAGCAGGACGGCATCATGGTGGCCCGGCCGCTGTAGCGGGCGCCGCTCCGGGGATCGGCCCGACGACGCGGCTCGGAAGGCGCCTGGCGGCCCGGTCGCCATTGCACGCGCCGCGGCCGGTGCCCGGGCGGCCGCATGCCCCGGCGCCCGGAACATCCACCCCTTTTTCCCGCTACATCACCCGTGCGCCACGTCCACGGCGGCGGCTCTCTTGCAGGTGGGGCAACGGAGCAGCAGGCGGCGCCGCACGTAAGGCACATCGCGCCGGGGCCGCACCTCCTCGCGGACCAGGTCGCCGCCGCACACCGGGCAGCGCAGCGGCTCGCCTCTGCGGGCCGCCTCCGCCAGAGCCCGCCGCTGGGCAGAGCTGTAGGCCGCGCTCACGCGTCGGCGCCCCCCCGCTCGGCCGCCGCAGGGGCGCCCGGACTCAACGAAAACGTGGCTTCGCGCATCATCCATATAATGTGTGGACAGGGTCGCGGCGCCATGCCGTGGCCGGATTGGATCATGACGGACGACCGGGGACGGCGGGACACCGCCGGTACGCAGAAGAGATCTTCACCCATGAATTTGCTGTTCCGTCGCGGCCGGGTCGCCGCAGTCGCGTTCGGCATCCTGATCGCGCCGGTTGCCGGCGCGGCACAACAGCCCGTCCGGTCCGTGACGCTGGAAGAGGCGATCCGCTTGTCCCTGGAGCGCGACCCCGCGGCGGTCGCGGCGGAAGAGCGCATCGCGACGGCGCGGGCAGACCAGCTCGAGGCGCGCGGGGCGCTGCTGCCCAGCGTGAACCTGAACGGCATCTACGCGAACTCGAGCAACCAGCGCTTCGACCAGGCGACCGGCCAGCTCGTCTCCGAGAGCTACGCCGCGCAGGCGCAGGCCAGCTACGAGCTGTTCAGCGGCGGCCGGCGCCTCGCGCAGCTCCGGCGCGCCAGCGCCGAGCTCGAGGCCGCAGACGCCGCCTACCGGGCGCAGCGCTTCCAGACCGTGCTCGCGACGACCGAGGCGTACTACACCGCCGTGGCCGCGGGGGAGCTCGTCCGGTCCGCGGAGCAGCGGCTGGAGCGCGCGCGGCAGCAGCTCGCGTTCGCCCAGACGCGGCTCGAGGTCGGCACGGCGACGCGGTCGGACGTGCTGCGGGCGGAGCTGGAGGTGGGACGCGCTGAGCTGGCGCTGGTGGAAGCCGAGTCCGCGGAGCGGAACGCGCGGCTGCAGCTCGGCCGCCAGATCGGCATCCTGGGCGAGGTCGAGCCGGCCGTGGAGGCGTTGCCCGAGGCAGCGCCCCCTCGTCCGCCGCTCGAGGAACTGGTCGCGGAGGCCGTGAGCCGGTCGCCCAGCGTGCTCGCCGCGCACGCTGAGCGGGACCGCGCCCGGGCCGCGCGCCTCGCCACTTACACGGCGTATATTCCGTCGGTGCGCGCCACGGGAGGCTACGACTGGACCGCGTTCCGGTTCCCGCCCAACGAGCGGAGCTGGAGCCTGCGCGTGACCGCGTCCATACCGCTGTTCAACGGGTTCCAGCGCGAGGCGGCGGTGTCGCGGGCCGCGGCGACGGAGCGGATGGCGGAGGCGCGCGCGAAGGATGCGGAGCTCGCGGCCCGCGTGGCCGTGGAAGCCGCGGCGCGGCAGATCGATGCGGCGGAGCGCCGCGTCGCGATCGCGCGTCGCGGCATCGAGCTGGCGCGCGAGGACCTGCGCGTCCAGGAAGAGCGCTACCAGATCGGCAACGCCACAATCCTGGACCTCCAGGCATCGCAGGTCGCGCTGACCGAGGCGGAGATCGAGTGGGTGAGCGCGCGTCAGGAACTGGGCATCTCGGTTGCGCGGCTCGAGGCGGTGCTCGGCCGCAGGCTCGAACCATAGGATCGACACGACGCCGCGGCGGCCGCACGCCGGCGCGGCGTGGAGCGCAGATGAGACAATCAACACGCCACGCCGCACGGCGGTATCGTGCCGCATCGCCCCGTGCGCGTACGCTCGCCGGTGCGGCACTCGTGGTTTCGTTCGCCGCGGCCTGCGGCGATGGAGGCGCAGCACCGCAGGGCGGGCCGGGAGGACCCGGCGGCCCCGGCGGGGCCAGGGTCGCAGCGGTCGAGACGGGACCCGTCGTGGTCGGCACCATCCGCCGCGAGGTCACCGTGTCGGGCATCGTCGAGCCGATCCGCACCGTGGGCGTCAACGCCCAGGTCGGCGGCGCGGTGCTGTCCGTGAACGTCGAGGAGGGCAGCGAGGTGCGGCCGGGCATGGTCCTCGCCCGGCTGGATGACCGCGAGATCGCTGCGCAGGTCGCGAGCGCGGAGGCCAACTTCCGCGTCGCCGAGGCCAACTTCCAGCGCGCCGAGCGGCTGCGCGAGCGGCAGGTCATCACGTCGGCGGAGTACGACCGCGACCGCGCCGCCTACGAAGCCGCCCGCGCGCAGCTCGAGCAGCTCCGCACCCGCCTCGAGTACGCGACCGTGCGCGCGCCCGTCGCCGGTGTCGTGACCCAGAAGCTGGTCGAGGCGGGAGACATCGTCGCGACGCAGACGCGGCTGTTCGAGATCGCGGAAGTCTCGACGATGGTCGTGCGCGTGCGGGTCTCGGAGCTGGACGTCGTGCACCTGAAGGTGGGCGACGCCGCCACCGTCGCGCTCGACGCATTCCCCGGGCAGCCGCTGCGCGGCCGTATCCGCCGCATCTATCCCGCGGCCGACCCGGCGACCCGCCTCGTGCCCGTCGAGGTCGCCATTGAGGGAGCGGACGCATCGATCGCGCGGCCCGGCTTCCTCGCGCGCGTGACGTTGACGCTCGAGCAACGGGACAACGTGACGCTCGTGCCCGCGACCGCGATCGTCGGCAGCGCCGGCTCCGAGGCGGTCTTCATGGTGGAGAACGGCAAGGCGGTCCGCCGCAACATCCGCGTCGGCCTCATCTCGGAGGGCCGCGTCGAAGTCCTTGCCGGGCTCCAGCCCGGCGACACCGTCGTCGTCGCGGGCGGCAACGTGCTTCGTGAAGGCGTCGACGTGCGCGTCGTGAACCGCACCACCGTAGGTGAAGACGCCGCAGGGCTGCCCGTCGGCGCGGACGTCCCGCCCGGCCCGGGCACGACCGCCCGGCCGGACGAGCAGCCGGCAAGCGCCGCCACGCCCGGTGAGGAGAGGAGGGCACCCGGATCATGAGCCAGAACACGCCCGGCCGGCAGCACTCCAACATCTCGAGCTTCTCGATCCGCCGGCCCATCGGCACCCTCATGCTGACGTCCGTGGTGCTGGTGCTCGGCGGCTTCTTCCTGTCCGGGCTGCCGCTGGACCTGCTGCCCAGCATCGTCTACCCGCAGCTCAGGGCGGGCGTCACCAACGCGGGCGTCGAGCCGGAAGTGCTCGAGGAGACGATCGCCAAGCCGCTCGAGGCCGCGCTCGCGGTCACCGAGGACCTGGTCCGCATCGAAACCGAGATCCAGGAGGGCCGCGTCGGCGTCAACCTGCACTTCAACTACGGCACCGACATCGACTTCGCGCTCCAGGACGCGGCCAAGAACCTCGAGCGCGCACGCGGCCGTCTGCCAGAGGAGGCGGACCCGCCGACGATCTTCAAGTTCGACCCGCAGCAGCAGCCCGTCTTCGAGGTCGCGTTCTCCTCGCCCACGCGCGACCTGATCTCGCTGCGCGACTGGGTCGAGAACCGGCTGCGCCCGCAGCTCCTGACCATCGAGGGCGTGGCGTCGGTGGACGTGGCCGGCGGGCTCATCCGCGAGATCCAGGTGGTGCTGGATCCTGAACGGCTGCGCTCCTACGGGTTGACCGTGTCCCAGGTCATCGACGCGCTACGCGCCGCGAACCAGGACGTGGCCGCGGGTCGCCTCACCTCCGAGGACCTCGAGCTGGTGGGCAAGACGGCGGGCAAGTTCCGCAGCGTGGATGACATCCGCGCCGTGCTCTTGAACCTGCCCAATGGCGGCCGCGTCCCGCTCACCGAGGTCGCCGCCGTGCGGGACACAAGCCGCGAGCAGCGTTTCTGGGCGCGGCTGAACGGCGTGCCGGCCGTGCGCATGAGCATCCGCAAGCAGCCGGACGCCAACACGGTGACCGTCGCGGACGGGGCGCAGGAGCGCCTCGCCTCGCTCTTCGAGAGCGGCTTCTTCCCGCCGGACATCGAGTACGTCACGCTGCGCAACCAGGCGGACTTCATCCGCAACTCGATCAACGCCGTGCGGGATGCGGCCGTGATGGGTGCGGGGCTGGCCATGCTCATGGTGCTGCTGTTCCTGGGCTCGCTGCGCAAGACCTTCATCATCGGCACGGCCATCCCGATCGCCATCCTGGCGACGTTCGTCATGATGGGGCTCGGCGACCTCACGCTGAACATCATGTCGCTGGGCGGCCTCGCGCTCGGCGTTGGGCTGCTCATCGACAGCTCCATCGTGATGCTGGAGAACATCTTCCGGCGTCACAAGGAAGGGATCGCGGATCCGGAGGAAGCCGCGCACGTGGGCGCGGCCGAGGTGCAGAGCGCGCTCTTCGCCGCGACCGCGACCAACCTGGCGGCGGTCGTGCCGTTCCTGCTCATCAGCGGGCTCGCCGCCCTGATCTTCCGCGAGCTGATCCTCACGATCTCGTTCGCCATCGCGGCGTCGCTGATGGTCGCGCTCACGCTCGTGCCCATGCTCTCCGCTCAGCTCGCCAAGGTGCGCTTCACCAGCGGCATCGACCGCTGGAAGCCGCTGGTCGCGGTGGACCGGCTCGTGGACGCCGGGCGCCGCGGCTACCGGCGCATCGGCGGGCACGTGCTACGCTGGCGGTGGGCCGTGCTGTCCCTGTCCGTCCTCGCGCTGGTGGGCGCCTGGTCGCTCACGCGCAACCTGGGCAACGAGTTCCTCCCCCAGGTCGACGACGGCAACGTCGGCGTGTGGCTGCGCCTCCCACCCGGCGCGACCGCGGTCGAAACGAACCGCGTCGCCATGGAGATCGAGACGCTCGTCGCCGAGATGCCGTACGTCCGCCACGTCTTCACCAACGCCGGCGGCTTCGGCTTCGGCGGCTCGACCGCGGAGCAGGCGGGCCGCGGCAACCTGGACATCTACATCGGCCGTCCCTCCGAGCGGGACATGACGGCCGACGAGTGGGTGCGCATGCTCCAGGCGAAGATCGACGAGCGCGGCTTCCCCGGCGCCCGCATCTTCGTCCGCCCGCCGCGGATCCGCGGGCTGCGCACGTCCGTCTCGGGCGAAGACGTGGCGATCACGATCCAGGGCGACGACCTGGACGAGCTCCGGCGCATCGGATACGACATCCTCGCCCGTCTCCAGGGCGTCCCGGGCCTCCAGAACCTCCAGCCGTCCGCCGAGGAGGCGAGCCCCGAGCTGGCCATCGAGCTCGAGCGCGAACGCGCTGCCTTCCTCGGCCTGAACGTCGCCACGGTCGGCCAGACCGTGCGCACGGCGCTGGACGGCACGATCGCGACGCGCTACACCGAGGGGAACAAGGAGTACGACGTCCGCGTGATGTTCGAGCGCAACCGGTTCCAGAGCCCGGAGGACGTCGCCGCGATCGCGCTGTTCCCTGGCGTGGCCGGCCGGCCGCCGATCTACCTGCGCGACGTGGCGCGCGTCTACACGGCGCTCGGCCCCACGACGATCAACCGCGAGAACCAGAACCGCATCTTCCGGCTGACCGGCGACGTGCTCACCGAGGTCGCGTCGGTCGGCGAGGTCAACGACTCGATCCGCGCGCGCCTGGCCGGCTACTCGTTGCCGGACGGCTACTCGCTGATCTTCGGGGGCGAGGAGGAGGCGATCCGGGAGAACAACCGGCAGCTCACGATCGTCATCCTGCTCGCGGTCTTCCTGGTCTTCGTGGTGCTGGCCGTTCAGTACGAGAGCCTGGTCAACCCGTTCGTGATCATGTTCGCGATCCCGCTCTCGCTGATCGGCGTGGGCGTTGCGCTGTGGATCGCGCAGGTGCCGCTCAGCGCGCCGGTGCTGCTGGGCGTGATCCTCCTCGCGGGCATCGTGGTCAACAACGCGATCCTGCTCGTCGAGTATACGGAGAACTTCCGGAAGGAACGCGGCGGCTCGCTGGAGGAGGCGGTGATCGACGCGGGCGCGGTCCGGCTGCGGCCCATTCTGATGACGACGCTCACCACGGTGCTGGGGATGACGCCGCTCGCGCTCGGGCTGGGTGAGGGGTCGGAGATGATGCGGCCGCTGGCGGTCGCCGTCGTCGGCGGACTCACCTTCTCGACCCTGCTCACGCTGTTCGTCGTGCCCTGCGCCTACGTGATCTTCAACCGCGGCGCCGAGCGGCTGCGGGTCTGGCTCACGGGCCGGCCGTCGGCGTACGCGGCCCCGGCCGGCGCAACGCCAGCGACCGCGGCGGTGCACCGCGAGGCGGCTGCGACGGGCGGCGACTAGGTCGCCTGAGCCCCCGGCCGCCCCTCCTCCAGCGCCGCCCGGCGCGCCAGCACGCGCGCCCGGCGGCGCCACCGTTTCACGGACCACCGACCGCCGCCCGCCTCCGCGAGCGCGGCCAGCGCGTTCGCGGCGCGCGCGCCCTCCGCAGACCAGCCCGCGCGCAGCGCCACACTGTACGCGGCGCGGCACAGCGCGAACGCGCTGGCCGCGTGGCTGAGCCGCGCGGCCTCACGGCTCGCGCCGATCAGCACGCCGCACACGGCGCGCGGCGCCTTCCGGCGCGCCCCGTCCACCAGCGCCGCCAGCCAGCGCCGTTCGCCGAACCGCGGCGGCACGGCCGCGACGTACTCCTGCGCCGCCTCCCGCTCCGCCGCCAGGCCGGCCCCGCGCAGCTCGCCCGCCATGGCGCCCAGGACGAGCCGGACGGTCGCGTACCGCGCCAGCACCAGCGTCGACTCGGCCGCGTCGCCCGCGCACAGCTCCAGGTCCTCGAGCACCGTGCGCCCGTCGAACGCCTCGTCCTCCTGCTCCCACGGCTCCAGCGGCCGGCGCGGCCGCAGCGGCTCCCGCTCGCGCCCGCTCCACGGCCACACCGGGCCCAACTCGCGGCCTCGCCGGCTGAACGGCCACTCCAGCAACGACTTGCGCATGCGCTCCCCCTCCGGTCCAGGGTTTCGCTCCGGGGTCCACGTGCAAGATGAAGGGTGCGCCTAACGGGGGCCATGGCGGGATGGGACAACCAATTGCGCGATGTGGTCCGTCGTTGTATCGTCTTTTGCTAGCTGTGGATTGCAGCGCCTGCGGAGGCTTTGTGCCGAAGGAAGCGATCGAGATCGAGGGTGTCGTCAAAGAGGTCCTGCCCAACGCCACCTTCCGCGTCGAGCTGGAGAACGGTCACGAGGTCCTTGCCTACCTCTCCGGCAAGATGCGGCAGCACTACATCCGCGTGCTGGACGGCGACCGCGTCAAGGTGGAGCTCTCGCCGTACGACCTCACGCGGGGTCGGATCACGTATCGGTACAAGTAGTCTCGCCCATCCCGCACCAGCGCGCGGCAGCGCCGCGCGCCTTTCACGTACCAGCGAGACCCACTCCTTCAGGCGCGACCGTCTCGCCCTTCCCGTGCGAGCGCGCCGCAGCGCGGCGCGCCTTTCCCGCACGAGCGAGACCCACTCTTTCGGGCGCGAACTGCCCACCCTTCCCGCAGCCCCCCACCCCTCACGGCTGCGGGGCGGCGGTGGGCGCCTCTCGCTCGGCCTTGCGACGGTACAGGTCCCGGTCTGCCGCGCGGATCAGGTCCTCGGGCCCGTTCATGTCCGGCGTGTAGGTCGCCACGCCGACGCTGACTCGCAGGCCAGCGGGCCCGAGAAGCGGGTCCGCCTCCATCGCCCGGGAGATGCGCTCGGCGAGGGCGAGGCCGCCGCGCGCGTCGGCATCGGTGAGCACGGCAATGAACTCATCCCCCCCGTAGCGGGCGGTGAGGTTCATGGTGCGGGTCTCCGAGCGGAGGATGCGGGCGAACGCGCGGAGCGCATCGTCGCCGGCCTGGTGCCCGGCGGTGTCGTTGTACTCCTTGAACCGATCCAGGTCGAAGATCAGCACGGTGAGCGTCCGGCCGCGGCGTGCCGCGGCGAACTCGCGCTCGATGTAGACCGAGAGGTGGCGCCGGTTGGCCAGGCCCGTGAGCGGGTCGGTGAGCGAGAGCACGCGGATGCGCTCGTGGAGCCGCGCGTTGCCCACGGCGATGCCGGCGTGCGTGGCGAGCCGCTCGAGGATGCGCAGGTCGTCCGGCGAGTAGTTGCGCTTCGCCAGGTGCCCGACGGACAGCGCGCCGATCACCTGGTCGTCCGAGACCAGCGGCACGACGACGCCGCACTCGGCGCGCACGTACTCGCGCAGCTCTTCCGGCACGAGCTCGTTGTCGCGGACGTGGGGGAAGACGACGGTCTCGCGCCGCTCCGCGACGCGTTCGTACAGCTCATCGGAGACGGTCAGGCGCGTGCCGGGCTCGAGGCTGGCGGGGCCGCGGGAGAGCGCGACCTCGACGAGGCGCTCGCCGCACAGCAGCCAGACCGCGGCGCTCTCGGCCTCGACCAGCTCGAGCGTGGTGGTGACGATTCGCTCCAGCACCTCGGACAGCTCGAGCGAGGAGGTGAGCGCCCGGCCGATCTCCTCCAGGCGTTCCGCCTCGCGGCGCCGGCGCTCCGTCTCGGCCGCGTCACGCGCGTTCTGGAGCGCGACGGCGGCCTGGTCCGCCACGGCCACGAGCAGCTCGAGGTCGGCTTCGGTGTAGGCGTCCGCCCTGTAACTCTGCGCGCAGATGATGCCGAGCATGTGATCGCCGCGCATCATCGGTGCGGCGATGGCAGAGCGGGTGACCTCCTCGTCCTTGGGCCCGAGCAGGATCAGCGAGGGGTCGAGCCGGTCGAGGCGGCGCAGGATCGGGCGCCGCTCGCGGATCACGATGCTGTCGGAGCCGCGGTAGGTGATGGGCGACCAGTCGATGCGGCCGCGGTCCGCGAGGAAGACGACGGTCGCGATGTCGGTCTCCTCGTCGTACAGCGAGACGAAGAAGCCGGTCGTTTCGAGCACGCGGCTCGACTGTTCGTAGATCGCGAGGTACAGGTCCTTGGGCCGGCGCGTGGCGGCGAGCCGGCGCGCGATGTCCAGCAGGACTGCGTATCGTTCGTGGATCCCCGGAGAGGAGGGACGGTTCGGCATCATCGAGCGGTGCTTCGGGATGCGCCCACCAGGGCGTACGGATACGACGACGGAGGGGGGAGCCGGGGCGGGTCCTCCGATTCGCGAACAATAATCACGGCCCGTCGGCCGAACAAGGGCGGGGCGGCGGGCGGGGGCGGTTGCCCGGGAGCGGGGGCGTGAAGCGGTCGCCGTTGGTCGTACTCTGCGCGGCAGTGCTGATCGACATGATCGGGTTCGGCATCATCCTGCCGCTTCTGCCGTTCTACGCAGAGTCCATGGGCGCTTCACCTCTGGAAGTTACTCTACTTATTGCGTCGTATTCTGCCACCCAGCTCGTGGCGGCGCCGCTCTGGGGGCGGTTCTCGGACCGGCGCGGCCGCAGGCCGCTGCTCGTCGCCAGCCTGTTCGCCTCCGCCGTCTCCTACCTGATCTTCGGCCTGGCGACGTCGCTCTGGTTGCTCTTCGCGTCCCGCATCGCGGCGGGCGCGGCCGGCGGCACGGTCACGCTCGCGCAGGCGTACGTCGCGGACACGACGACGGCGGAGGAGCGGGCGCGGGGGCTGGGCTGGCTCGGCGCGGCGTCCGGCCTGGGCGTGATGCTGGGCCCGTCCATCGGCGGGTACTTCAGCGCGTACGGCCTGGGGATGCCGGGCTTCGTGGCCGCGGGGCTGTGCGCGGCGAACGCGGTGGCCGCGATCGTGCTGTTGCCCGAGCCACCGGCCCGGCCGGAGCGCGAGTGGCGCCGGGGCGAGGCGGCGACGCTCCGGGGCTGGGCCGCGGCGATGACGCGCTTCCCTCTCTCGGTTCTGCTGGGCGTCTACTTCCTCTCGATCTCGTCGTTCACCGGGATGACGGCCGTGCTCGCGCTGTACATGGAGCGCACGTTCGCGGTGGACGCGGCCGCGATGGGCGTGATCTTCACGATCGCGGGCGGCGCGACGGTGGTCATCCGGGGCCTGCTGCTCGGCCCGCTGGTGCGGCGGTTCGGCGAGGCGGCGACGGCGCGGATCGGCACGATCGGGCTCGGCCTCGCCCTCGGGCTGATCCCGGTCATCCCGAGCGTCTGGTGGATGGGCCTTGCGGTCCCGCTCTGGGCGTTCGGGACCGGCACGCTGTTTCCCTCTCTCGCGAGCCTCACCTCACGGGCAACGGACGCCGGCTCGCAGGGCTCGATCCTGGGCGGCAGCCAGGTGGTGGGCGGGCTGGGCCGCGTGCTCGGCCCCCTGTGGGCGGGCCTGCTGTTTCAGCACGTCGGAATCGCGAGCCCGTTCTGGGCCGGGCTCGGCTGCGTGACGTTCGCCGCGCTGCTGGCCTGGCGGATCCCGCAGCCGTCCCCCGCAGCCGCGCGGGCGGGCGAGCTCCGCGGCGCGGCCGCCGCGAAGCAGTAGGCGCTACCGCCCGAGCAGTCGCCTCGTCGCCTCGACCGCGGGTGGAATGCGGAGGATGGCGAGGTTGTCCCGCACGTGCGCCGGGGTCCTCATTCCGACCAGCGCGGCGGTCACTCCGGGCGTCGAGCGCGCGAAGTGGAGCGCGCGCTGTGCGTCCGTGCGCAGGTTGGGGAACGCTCCGCGCAGCTCGAAGGGCAGCGCCCGCGCGAGGCGGGACTGCAGCAGCGTGGCACTGGCGACGGCGGCGATGCCCATGTCCGCGGCCACCTCGAAGAGCGGCTTGCGGCGCGGAGGCCGGACGGGCCACGGCGCCGCCGGCGGGGCCCCGTCGTCGTTCACCGGATCGGCCTCTTGCGTCTCGGCCAGCGCGGCCTCGGGCATGACGACGTTGTAAGGCGCCTGCACGACGCGGAACCGGTGCGACTCGCCGCCGACTTCACGGGCCAGCGCGACGAGCGTGCGGAGCGAGAGGTGCTCCCGCGCATCGGGAAGGATGCGGTAGCCGTCCCACGTCGCGGTGCCGTAGACGCCGATCCAGCCCTCGTCGCACAGCGACTCGAGCAGCTCGAACGCCGCGCGCATGCGCGCCAGGAACCCGGCGCGGTCCACCGAGCGGAGCTGCGTCTCCGGGTTGTGCAGGTAGTACACGTCGATGCGCTGCACGCCGAGGTTCGCGCGGCTGCGCTCGACCTGCGCGCGCAGGAACGCCGGCGCGAGGCAGTGATTGCCGCCGACCAGCTCCTCCGGCCGGCACAGGCCCGGCTCGATGAAGCGCTCGCGCACGTACTCGATGTACGCGCGTGGCGAGCGAGGCGCTGCGCCGTCGAACGGGATGTAGCCGCCCTTGGTGCAGATCACCACCTCATCGCGCGCGGCGATCCCCTGCTCGATCGCAGCGCGGAGCGCGCGGCCGAGGGCTCGCTCGCTGCGCTGGCAGCGGTAGTTGATCGCGGTGTCCAGGAGGTTCACGCCGCTCGCCAGGCATGCGAGCGCTGCGGCCTCGTAGCGCTCGTCGTCTTCCGCGCCGCAATCGCCCAGGTAGGTGCCCAGGCCGATGGATGAGACCGTGAGTCCCGCCAGCGTGCGCCAGTGGCCGGGCGCACACCGGCCTGCGTGCCGCGCGGCGTAGGCGGCGGTGGCGGCGGCGGAAGACGACGGCCCGGTCATGCGACTCCCTGACGAACGGTGGGGGCGGCCAAAGTAGGCGTGCCCCGGAGGAAGTCAATATCCTGGGCGCCCGGTTAGGGGGTTCGGCGTTTCCGCGTTCCGGCGCCACTCTGGCTCACGCGGAGGCGCGGAGTCATTCGCTCACACAGAGACGCGGAGAACGCGGAGGGTCGGAGGGCGTAGAGGGTTGCCTCTGGGTCCGTGGCGCTGCGGAGACTGCGCGACGCGGGGCTGCGCGGCAAACCTCCATTCTCGTGCAATCGGTGCGCGATCGCGTGTGGACTTGACGGTGCTGGCGACGGTCAAGTTCCAGGCATCCGGTTGAGCCGTCTCTTGCGTGGGACTTCGCCGCGCCCGGCGCGGCCAACTTCCACCGCGCGGAGCCGTGCGGCGGCGAGTGCGGGACTTTGCCGCGACCCCGCAAAGACGGCGCACGCCCCGGCGCAGGACCCGCAGAAACCACATTCACAATGAACGTTGACTCGGGCGGGGAACGTTCGCCCCGCGACGAACGCAGCCCGTCCCGGCACCCCCTCCGCGTCTCCACGTTCTGTGTGAGCGAATGACTCCGCGCCTCCACCTGAGCCCCCGCAACGCACCGGGCCGAGCCGAGGAGCTCTCCGCGCCCTCCCCCTTGCGGAGGCCGGCCCGGACGGCTATATCGATGCGCCATGGACTTCGTCGCTGGCTTTCTGCTCTGGCTCGCCGTCGGCTTGCTCGGCGGCTTCCTTGCCCGGGCCACCTATCGTGGGGCCGGGACCACCGCCACGCTGACAGTGTTGTTCGGCGTGTTCGGCGCGTTCATCGGCGGCATGCTCGGCATGTCCGCCTACGTCTATCACAACCCGGTGCCGCTCCGGCCGGGCGGGATCCTGGGCGCGGTGCTCGGCGCGTTCTTCTTCTCCTACCTCTACAACTTCGTCGCGCGTAAGGCCGTCTGAGCGAGGACGTCATCCGCCCCGTGGAGCCTGGGGGCGGCGGAGGTGAGGAGGACCGCGTCGATCCCCGTGGCTGCCTGTTCTCGGCCGCGCGCCTGGTCGGGTGTTTCTCCATCCTCTACATCCTGATGTTCCTCGCCATCGTCATGGCCGCGGTCATCAGCCTGCTCTTCTTCCGCTGAGCCCGCGCGGTTGCCCGGCGTCGCTCGACGCCTGACATTGTCACCCATGCGCGCCGTCGTCATCACTGCCCCCGGCGGGCCCGAGGTGCTCGAGCTGCGGGACGTGCCGGCTCCCGAGCCAGGGACCGGGCAGATCCGCGTGCGCGTGTACGCGTCCGGCCTCAACCGCGCCGACCTGCTCCAGCGCCGCGGCCGCTACCCGGCGCCTCCGGGCTGGCCCCAGGACATCCCGGGCCTCGAGTACGCCGGCATCGTGGATGCGGTGGGCCCGAGCGTGCAGCGCTGGAAGCCTGGGGACCGCGTGATGGGCCTGGTCGGCGGCGGCGGCTGTGCGGAGGCCGTCGTCGTGCACGAGCGCGAGGCGATCGCCGTGCCGGCCGCGCTCTCGCTGGACGAGGCCGCCGCGATCCCGGAGGCCTTCATCACCGCGCACGACGCGCTGTTCACTCGCCTCGGGCTCGGGCTGGGCGAGGCCGTGCTCGTGCACGCGGTGGGCAGCGGCGTGGGCACGGCCGCGCTGCAGCTCGCGAAAGCGGCGGGCGCGCGCGTCGTCGGCACGTCGCGCTTCGCGTGGAAGCTGGAGAAGGCGACGGCGCTCGGCCTCGATCTCGGCGTGGACGCCACGCGCGAGGACTTCGCTGACGCCGCGCTCGCGTTCACCGGCGAGGTCGGCGTGGATGCCGTGCTCGACCTGGTCGGCGGCGCGTACCTCGCCGGCAACCTGCGCGCGCTGGCGACGGGCGGCCGGCTCGTGTTCGTCGGCACGGTCGCCGGCTCGCGCGCAGAGCTGGACCTGCGCATCGTGATGACCAAGCGGCTGCGCATCGTGGGCACGACGCTGCGGGCGCGGCCGCTCGAGGAGAAGATCCAGGCGACACTCGCGTTCGCGCATCACGCGCTGCCGCTGTTCGAGCAGCGGCGGATCCGGCCCGTGGTGGACCGCGTGCTGCCCGCGGACGACGTGCGCGAGGCGCATCGCCTGCTCGAGGAGAACGCGGTGTTCGGCAAGGTCGTGCTGCGCTGGGCTGAAGAGGGCCGGGAGGCGCCGTGACGAGCGGGCAGCGGTTCGAGGAGCTGCGCGAGCGCTACGCGTTCGACGAGTGGCGCGGCACGCGCACGTCGGATGAATGCGTGCTCGTGTGGCGCTTCCAGCTCTCCGGCCTGGAGCTGCCCGGCTGGATCGCGCATCGCATCCAGACGCTGCGGCCGGCCGGCATGCCGCCGGCCACCCTCTCGCTCTGGCAGGACTCGCGCGAAACGCGGGACACGCTGCTCTCTGTCGCGTTCTTCGAGTGTGCGTCGCGCGAGGCGGCGCACGAGCAGGTGCTGCGCCTCCTCGGCGAGCTCGAGGGCGTCGGCCTCGAGCGCAGGGACTGGCCGGGCGATGTGGCGTTTGGCTCGGCCGACGGCGTGCTGCTCTTCGCGCGCGGCAACATGGCGCTGCTGGTGCACTGCGACGAGCGGCGGCCTGCGCTCGCGCTGGACGCCGCGGCGCGGCTCGACCGACTGCTCGTCGGCCGACCCGCGCCTGCCCCCGAGGGGCCCACGATCCTCGAGTTCCGTGCAGCGGACGATGCCAGCGCCTCGGCCGTGCCCCTCGTGATCGAAGCGGAGGCGCCGCCCGGCCACAGCGTCTGGTTCAAGCTGTACACGCGCAACGGCGAGCTGCGCATCGAGGATGGCCGCCCCGTCTATGCGCCGGCTGACAGGGGCCCGCGCGAGGTCACGGCGTACGCGGTCGGCCGTGACGGCAAGGCGGGAGCGGAGCGGCTCAGGTTGGAGCGATAGCTCAGCGCAGCCCCTTCGGCAGCAGCCCCCGCTCCTCCGCCCACTTCATCACACCGCGCACGCCTCCCTTGAACGAGTACGCCTCGTAGCCCGCACGCTGCATCTTCTCCGCGATGTACGCCGTCTGGATGCCGTGCTGGCAGTACAGCACGTAGGTGTGATCGCGGTCCAGCTTGTTGAACTGCTGGAGCAGGTCGTACTCGTCGCGGTGCTCCGCGCCGGGAAGGTGCCACGCGCGGTACTGCGACTCCGTCCGACAGTCGAACACGCGCGCGCCCGGCGGGATGTCCGTCGCGAACAGGTAGGGGGCGACGAGGTCCGTCGGGCTCAAGGACCGCAGGTCGAGCACTTTGCGCTCGGAGATCGCGCGGTCGAGCACGGAGAGGTCGAGCTTCGCCTCCTCGGCGGCGACGGCCTCCACGCGCGCGGCCGTCACGGGGTGACCCGGCGCGATGGCGCAGTACTCCTTCACCTGCTCGGACAGCGACGCGGTGCCGATCGCGCGCGCGCGCTCGATGATCTCCTCCTTGTCGAAGCCGAGCAGCGGGCGGAAGACGGGCAGGTCGGAGGCCGGCTCGATCGCGCGCAGGTTGGTCAGCGTCTGAGACGAGACCTGGCCCACGGCCTCGCCCGTCACGATGGCCTGCGCATCCAGCTCGGCGCCCACGCGCGTCGCGGCGCGGTACATGAGGCGCTTGAGCACGACCTGCCAGTAGCTCGCCTTCGACTTCGCGCGCATCTCGTCCACGACCGCGCCGAACGGGATGACGTGCAGCCGCGGCCGCGTGCCGAAGCTCCAATCGTCCGCCAGCACCTTGGCGACCTGTACCACGGCACGCTCGTACGCGTCGCCGCCCAGGTTGCAGAACACGTAGTCCAGGGCGACGCCGCGCTTGAGCAGCAGCCATGCGGCGACGGCGGAATCGTAGCCGCCGGAGATGAGCGCGACGGCGTTTCCCTCGACGCCCACCGGCAGCCCGCCCGCGCCCGGGATCCAGTCGGTGAACAGGTACGCCTCGTCATCGCGCACCTCGACGTGCACGGTGACGTCCGGCTCGTCGAGGTCCACCTCGGCGTAGCGGTTGAGCGCGGCGCCGAGCTGGACCTGGATGTCCTGCGAGGAGAACGCGTGCCGGCCCGCGCGGCGCGCGCGCACCGCAAACGTCTTCCCCTGCACCCGCTCCCGGAACGCTGCCTCGCCCGCGGACACGATCGCGTCCAGCTCCGCGGGCACGACGACGTCGACCGGCGAGAGCGAGCTCACGCCGAACACGCGCGGCAGCACGGCCTGGGCCTCGGCGGACGGCGTGCGCACCCACACGCGGCCCCAGGTGCCCTCCACGCGGAACGGCGCGCCGGTGCTGCGCAACGCATCGCGGATGTTGGCGAGCAGGCGGCGCTGGAAGCCGGTGCGCGTGCGCCGCGACTTGATCGCCAGCTCCGCCCCGAGGCGGAGGAGGATGAGCCGCTCCGGCTCGCGGTTCGTGTTCGCTTCTTCGACCATGGGTGCGAAGGTAGCCATGCGGCGCGGGGGAGGGAAGGGTGTGCGCGGCTGGCATCCGACCGCGGCCCTCCGAGTCCCCCACCCGGGCGGTGGGGCGGCGGCGGGGCAGGCTTCCAGGTGGGGGTGAGTGGCCGCGGGGGCTCCCCCGTCCCACCCGAAGTTCAGCCTGACGGGTGCATCCCTTGCCCCTACCTTGCGTTCACATTACTCTGTGAACAGCCGGCGCCCGAAGCCCGGCCAGGCGTGCGCCCCTCCACCGAAGCAGGCCCATGGCGCTCTCGATCTCCCGCGGTGCGGTCCTCTGCCTCCTGCTGCTGTGCGCTGTACAGGTGCCAGTCGGCGCGCAGCTCGCGCCGCAGCCGCTGCCGAAGGAACTTGCCTTCTCCAGCGCAACCAACACCGCGCTCTGGACCGCAGTCGACCCTGCCGCCGAACGGCCGATGGCGTACACGGCACGCCAGCGCGAAGCCGCGTTCGAGGCGGCCAGGTTCATTGGCGAGACGGCCTTCGGCGCCGTCGGCTCGCTGGGCGGCTGGTTCCTCGGTATGACCACGACGGCGACCGCGCTCGACATGCTCGACATGGGCATGGCGTGCCCGGGCGACGAGTGGTTCTGCGACGACCTGTACGTGGCGCTCATCAGCGGCGCGGTCGGCAGCGTGCTGGGCTCGGGACTGATGGCTCGCTTCGGCAACGACGTGCTCGGCGGGCACTCATCGTTGCGCGGCAGCGTGATCGGCGGGCTGGCCGGCATGGTCGTGGGGTGGGTGCTCGCGGTCAGGCTGGCGTCTGATCCGACGGTGGACGAGAGAGCCCCGGTGGTGGTGTACACCGTCACGCAGGGCGCGCTTGCGGCGGCCGGCGGCCGGCTGTTCCAGCGAGATCCATGACGCAGCAGAGCCGGCGGAGCGAGAGGCCCGCCACGGACGCGCAGCAGCGCACCGCCATCGTCGCCCTCGATGCCGCGTCCACCGCGTGGCCCGAGGACGTCGCATCACCCGAGGCGGCCGTGGCCGCGGTCTACCGGGAGCGCGGGTTCTGGGAGCGCGAGGTGTGGCATCGGACCGAGCGGTTCGGCAACGTCACCCACGTGTTCAGCGCGTACGAGTCGCGCCTGGGCAGCCCGGACAGCGCCCCGGTCGGGCGCGGCATCAACAGCGTGCAGCTCGCGCGGTCACAGGGGCGCTGGTGGATCGCCAGCATCGCGTGGGACGTCGAGACGCCGGCGAACCCGATTCCGGAGAACGACGAGTAGCGTCGCGCTGACCTCACCTCACAGCGCCTGGGCGGCCTTCTGCGCCGCGTCCCCGAGGCGGTAGCCGCGCCCCGGATCTCCTCTAGTTCAGCTCGACCCAGCCCGTCCGCCCGTCCGGCGCCTGGACGTACAGGTACTCGCCGAAGCGGCCGAGCACCGGCACCTCGGCGCCCGGCGCGATGCTGTCGACCACCGCCGCGGCCGGCGCCGGATGCCGGCGCAGCCCCACGGCCGTGGCAAGACGCTCGCGCCCGATCGCGTCGTCGGCGTGCTCGAGCAACCGCCCCACCACGAACCCGACCGTCCCATCTGGCAGCCGCACGCGGTACCACGCGCCCGTGCCCGCGAGCACGCGCATCGCCGTGTGCTGCGGCAGCTCCAGCAGCGCGGGCGCCTCCTCGGCCGGCGCGGCGCGCAGCCGGATCCCATCCCGCGCGGCGCGCGTCCACTTCCCGAACGAGGCCGTGTCCACGGCCAGCCGCGGCGGCTCCGCCGGCGGCCGGTACAGGAACCAGTACGGGTCCACCGGCCCCTCGCCCCGCCGGTAGATGCCGAAGTGCAGGTGCGGCGGCGTGGTGCGCGCGTTG
>Ga0207873_1000644_pt1 | contig 37132 bp, 24 predicted proteins | sample BGWIniCompost_FD_187373 | JGI IMG/M metagenome (GOLD analysis project Ga0207873, IMG submission 187373) | Cellulose adapted compost microbial communities from Newby Island Compost Facility, Milpitas, CA, USA - BGW Initial Compost (SPAdes)... ... | reverse complement strand
GGCTCGAGCCGCTCCACGGCGTCGAAGCCGAAGAACTTCAGGTTGTTCACGAGCACGGCCACGGCCAACACCTTGGGCACGTACAGGCGCGTCTCCCGAGGCAACGCTCCGAGCGTCGACAGCTCCCAGAAGTCGTCGGTGCCGTGCTCGGCGATGCGGCGCTCCAGGCCTGCGTAACCCAGGTTGTAGGCGGCGAGGGCGAGCTCCCACGACTGGAAGCGCGTGTGCAAGTCTGCCAGGTGCTCGGCGGCGGCGTCCGTCGAGCTCCAGACGTTCATGCGCTCGTCGTAGTGCTCGCTCACGGTCAGCCCGTACGCCCGCGCGGTGTGCGGCATGAACTGCCACAGCCCCACGGCACCAGCAGAGGACTTGGCGGTCGGCCACCAGCCGCTCTCGATGAACGCCACCGCCCGCAGGTCCTTGGGCAGGCGCCGCTTGTCGAAGGCCTGAGCCACGATGGGCTCGTACTTGCCGCTTCGCCGCAGCCAGGAGGTGAACATCTTTCGCCCCTTGGGCTCCTTCGTGAAGTACTCGATGTACTTCCGGACCTCCGGGCGTCGGGCGATCGGGATCTCGGGCTTCTGGAGCCCGTCCAAAAAGTCGTCGGAGTCGAGCCCGTCCGTGAAGAAGGTGGCCCTCTCCTGGCGGAGCTCCTCGTCGCAGGAGCTGTCGGTGCAGTCGAGATCGGCGGGATCGACGGGGCTGGGGCGCACCGCCGAGTCGATCGGGTCCGGCGCGAACATCTCCAGCTCCGCCAGACGCAGCACCCGTAGCTCGGGCGATTCCGCTCCGAGGCGCCCGAACTCCACGGGGCTCAACGCCGCCCGGGCGTTCGACGTCGTCGCTTCCGCCTGTCGAGGCTCGGCGTTCTCGAAGCCGAACAGCTTGAATTGCGGGTTGGTGCCCAGGGCGAATCCGGCGAGGAGCGCCAACGGTACCGACAGCTTCTTCTCGTGCGACACGAGCGCACCCTAAACCACACACGCACACACCCCCAACTTTTCGGCGACGCTCTTCTCTCGCTCAGCGCCCCGGGCCCGCGCCGTCGGCGAGCCCTCTGCCGTCGGCGAGCCCTCTGCCGTCGGCGAGCCCTCTGCCGTCGCGGGTTCAGCGGTGTCGTGGAAGCGCCCAGCTGCCTGCGCCCGCGGAGGTGCCCACCGTCTCGCGGAGCTGCTCCAAGACGGCACACTGGTCGTGCACCCAGTCGCGAACATCCAGGCGGACGTCGCGCCCGAGCCGAGCGATCACCTCGAGGATCATCAGCTGCCGCTCCTCGCGTGGAGCCCGCTGATGGAGCAGATCCTCGACGAGGATGGTCGGTTCGTGAGGCCAGCCGCGGCGATAGCGTCGGTTCGGATCGAAGTTGGGTCCGTAGGCGCTCCAGTACTCGCGCCAGGGGGGCGCCCGGAGCGTGGGGAGCTCGATGAAATCATCCGAGCCCGGATCGGCGGCGTCCCGCGGGTCCTGCGCCGTCTGCAGAGCGGAGCCCGGGGGGGGCGGGGGGTCTCCTGCGACCCGATCCGGCGAGAGACGGATCTCCTCCCAGAGCTCCTCCCCGGTGATGCGAATGAGGGCTCGGGCGGCCGCGAGCTGCAGCTCGAGGTCGTCCCTCTCGAGCAACCCGATGAGCACGGGCACGGCGTCGGTCAGCCCCGCGAACCCCAATGCCTCCGCCAGGGCGGGCGTCGGAGCCGCTGAGGCCTCCGCCAGAAGGAGCTCTGCGTCCCGGCGCTCCGCGTGGATGCCCAGGATCCGCGCGGCCTCGTCCTTCTCCGCCGAGCCGAGCTCGGTGGCGAGCAGCGGTCCCAGCCGTGGATCGCCCAACAGGCACATGCTCCGCCACGCGGCGACTCGCAGGTGCGAACCGCCCCGCCGCAGGGCGTCGTCGATGAGCTCCCGCGCGTCGATCGGGCGACGCACCACGAGGGCCGGGAGCGCCAGGGCCGCCACCTCCGGCTCGTCCACGAGCGCCGCGCGTAGCTGCTCCTCGGAGGCCTCACGACGCCAGATCAGCACCTCCAAGGCCGTGGCTCGCCGGCGCAGGCTCTCCGAGCGCAGCCAGCGCTCACACAAAGAGCCCACGTCGGGATGGGGGACGAGACCGAGCCCCTCTGCGAAGGAGCGATGCAAGGCATCTTCCTCCTCGGGGTAGGCCCGGAGCAACACCTCGAAGGCCCACTCCGCGAGCGCGAGGGAGTCGGCGCCATCGAACGCGCCGCACAGCACGGTGAACGCCAGGATCCGTGCCGGATCGAACGCCGGGGCCTCGAGCACCTGATCCTGGATGCACTGCAGGGCAGGCCGCCCCAGAGCGGCGATCGCGTCGACACAGGCGCGCAGCCGCTCCTCGAGCACCTCCACCGATCGCCACGCTTCGCCGAGCTGGGGCGCCCGTTGGGTGCACAACATGGCGAGATCCTCGAAGCAAATCCGCGCCTGCTCCTCGATGAAGAGCCGCGTCGGATCGAGTTCGACCTCGGGTGTCGCCTCCTCGCCTTCCTCCTTCGAGGCCTCCTGCTTCTTCGCCGCCCGCGCATCGGCCCGCTGCCGGAGCGCCTCGATCGCCGCCTTCAACTCCTCCACGTTCGCGGGGGGATCGAAGGGCTCGGGAGTCTCCGTCACGTCGGGGGGCGGCGGAGGGAGCACGGCGAAGTGGGGCACCACGGGAGGAGTCAACCGTCCGTGCAGGCGCAACGAGGTGGTGCTGGCTCGCAGCTCCTCCACGCTCGCGGGCGAGGACCACACCACGCTGATCGATGCGTCGACGGCTTCCAGAGCGGCAGCGCGGCCCGCCTCCAGCCCCGTCCGCAAAGCTTGCAACGCGGGCTCCTGCAAGAGCCTCACGGGGGCCAACGCCTGATCGAGCGACACCACGGCTGCCCGCAGGCTGCTCGTGGGCTCCACGTCGAGCCGCTGCGCTTCGAAGAGCCGCGTCATCGCCTCGCAGAGACTCTCCACGACGAAGGCGACGTCGAGCACCTCGTCCGCCTCCCCGCTCCGCAGCATCACGAGGGCCCCGATCAGCTCGGAGACGCAGTCCTCCGCGGCTCGCTTCCAGCGAGGCCGGCCGGTGGACGGCTCGTCGTCAGGGAAAGGGGGAGCCCACACGTCAGCGAGATCCGAAGGAGGAGCGGTAGTGCTCGAGGAGACGGGAGAACCGCGCGTGCAGGGTGGGATCGCCGGCGAACTGCGTCTGGAAACGGTGGCGGAGCGCCTGCACCCCGGCCACGTCCAGCTCGTAGCGTTGGAGCACCGCCGCTTCTCGGGAGGGGTGGGCGAGCAGCTCCGCCTCGAAGCACGCGTACTGTTCGAGGCTGAGGCTGCGCAGGGCGGCTTCCACGCTCGGTGAGAGGGGGGCCGACGGCGCTGCCCCCGCGGGGAGCGCGCCTGGGAGCGGCGCCGCTCCGGGGACGGCGTGAGCCGGGTTCGTCCCCAGCGCCTGCGACGGACCGCCCGGTGTCCCTGGTGGAGCCCCCCGCTGAGGAGCGCCTCCCGAGAGGACATCGAAGGACGGCGCCAAGGGGCGCAGCCCGGGTCCGTCGCCGGGCCCCCCGAAGCTGGGATTCAACGGGGCGAGGCCTCCAGGGCCTGCCCCCGACGCTGCTCCGGTGAACGGGGCATGTCCGGCTTCGGCGGAAGCCGGCGTGACGGGGACGGCGCGCGGTGGTCCCTCCTGACCGAAAGCGGGAGCCAGCGGCGGCAACGCCCCTGGACCACCACCCGCCCCGAACACCGGGTTCAGCGCCGGGAGCGGACCTGCGGCGGGCGGACCTGCGGCGGGCGGACCTCCCCCAGGAGAATTCGCGAGCGGCCCTGGCATGGCCCCAGGCGTCCCAGCGGGAGGTGGCGCCACGAAGGGCGGTGCGTTCGGAGCGGGTGCTGCGCCGGGCGTGGCAGCACCCGGCGCAGCCACGAAGGCGGGTGCGTTCGGGACGGGTACGGGCGGTGCTGCGCCCGGTGGCGCCACGAAGGCCGGCGCGTTCGGTGGGGCAGCGCCCGGTGGTGCCACGAAGGCCGGCGCGTTCGGTGGGGCAGCGCCGGGCGCGGCACCCGCGGGGGGACTGCCCGGCGCCGCACCCGGGAGCTGGTGGAGGCGCGCCAGGAAGTCACTCGCGTCCGCCACCATCGTCGCTCCCGCGTGGAATCCAGCGCCTGCTGGGCCGACGGGGCTGCTCGGAGGTGGGCCCCCCAAGGGCGGCACCATGCTTCGACTCCAGGCTCCGCTGCTCCCGAGGGCGCGGCGCGGCGGAACCCCTCCGCGAAAGAAGTCCCGCGCCGCGAAGCTACGAGGAGCCCTCAGGCGTTCCTTGGGTCCCTCGCTCGTCGTCGACGTGGTCGCGGCACCTTCTCCCAAACCGCTCACTACCGGCGCGGCGGCGCCTGCGTCCGCGGGGCGGCCCTGGGGAGCGGAGGGTGGGACGGCGGCGGCAGGCGGAGGCTCCTGGATCGCCGGAGGTCCTGCGGGGGAGCCGGGCGCTCCGGTAGCAGGCGGCGACGCGACTGCCGGCGGGGGCTCGATGATGGGCGGCGCGGCAACAGGCGGCGCGGCAACGGGCGGCGCGGCTGCTGCCGGCGGGGGCTCGATGATGGGCGGCGCGGCCGCGAACGGTGCCGACGGGGGTTCCGCGACGCGCGGAGGCTCCCCCGCAGGCCCCGCGATCAGGGCGGGAGGCGACACCTGCCCTGGTGCCGCCGGGACTCCTGGAGGGCCAGCGATCGGCGGTGGTTCGGCGATGCGGGGCGGCTCGGCGGGCCGCGGCGCTCCGACGACGGGCGGCGGTACGGCGGGGGCAGGCTCCGCGATCCGCGGCGGCTCGGGTGACGCTCCCGCCCGTCCGAGGGGCGGCGGCTCCATCACCTGGGGTGCTGCGTGCTGCGCGAACAGGGGGGGACTCGCTGGAGGAGACGCCAGGAATGGGTCACCGACGGCGGGCGGGGCGACGGCCGCGGGTGGCGGGACGACTCCCGGCGGTGCAATCCCGGGCATTGCGCCTTCGGGCGGAGCAGCGACCGGCGGCGCGGCTACCGGCGGTCCGACCATCGGGGGACTGGCCGCGACACCCTGACGCTCCGCCTCCGCCCGGGCTTCCGCATAGAGCTGCGCGTACCGCCGCTGCAGGGCGAAGTCGCGCCGGGCGACGTCCCGCGACATCCTGTCCAACCAGGCCTTCTGGGCCACCTCGAACTCGTCCAGGGTCAGCCCTGCGCCCACGAGGACTGCGTCCCGCGATCGCCCCGCGTCGACCTGCGCCGCGATCTGGGCGAGGGCCGCAAGTGGCAGCAGCTCTTCGGGACTTCGTGTCATGCAGCCCACTCCATCCGGGAGACGAGATGATCGCGAGCGCCGATCGGTGCGTCAACTCGACCGCGCCGCGAGGACCCACCCGTCCTCCCGGAAAGCCCGTGGCTCCTCACCCATCGGACCCGAGGGCATCCTGAGGGTCGCCCCCCGGAGGGGCGCTCGGCCTCGACGTCGGCTCGCCCCCCAACCGACTCGACACCATGCGGTCCCACAGGGCCTCCGAGGTCGCCTCCGCCTTCCCATCACGGACCAGGAGGACTCGCTCCACCTCCGCGCGGCGCAGCTTCTTGCCCGTCTCGTCCGTCGCGGACACCTGTTCGACGAGGCGAATGGCTCCCTTCTCGAAGGTGGGGGACGTCACCAGCTCGTAGCGCACCCGTCCCGGAATACCCGGCTCGGTGTTCTCTCCGAAGCGGACCCGACGCAGCCCGAGCTCCGCGAAGGGGACGAGCTCGCCGCGGTACGGCAGGAACACGTGCATGAGACTTTCGCACGGCTGGGAAGGCTTCTCTCCCGCGCAGCGCTCGTCGACCGCGGTCACCGCCAGGTTCCCGCCCATGCGCTCGACCTGCAGGCGCGTCCGCTCCGCGTCGCCCCGATACACGCCGACGGCGTAGGCTTCCGCCACGTCGTCCACGGCACGGACGAGCGCCAGCGCGCCCGCGGCGGTGCCGTCGTCGGCGCGGTGCGACCTGAGCCACACGACCCGAAGCCGATTGCCTCCGCCCCCGTGGAGGATGGCGTCGGGAGGGATCACGACGGCCTCCGCGGAGCCCCCGGCGATGGGCTTGGTGCCCTGAAAGACCGGATCCGTGAAGAGCAGGCCCCCCGCGCACGATCTCCCGTCTCCGGGGACCTCGCTCCGGGACGCTCCCGGGAAGACCAGCGACCAGTAGTCTCGCTCTTCCAGCTGCGGCATGAAGCCACGGTCCGCGTCGCGCCGAGGCGGCATCCGGCGCACGCAAGCGGGCACCGGCGTGAGCGCGCGGCTCGGATCGGCGCTCTGGGAGCGGGTTGGCTCGGCGCAGCTCGGCGCGAGCCCCAGCCCTCCCAAGAGCACGAGCCCGGAGAGGATCAGGCTGCTCCAGGGGCCGTACCTGCGCCGGGAGCACGCCTCCTCGACGGTACTGCCCTGATCGGCGCGGTAGGGGGCGACCCGCTGCTGCTCGTGACCCAATGACATCGCGTTCGAATTTTAGCGGACCCCCACGGAGGTAGCCTACTTTTCAGCACCTCTTCGCGCCGCTCCGCCCCCCCAGCGGCCCCAGCGCGGCCCCACGACGCTTGCCGCCCGACGGCGAGCGCTTCTCACTCCACCCCGGCAGCGTCCCTCGCCCGACGGCGAGCGCTTCTCACTCCACCCGGCAGCGTCCCTCGCCGGATGGCGCTCGCTCCTCATCTCAACCCCACGGCGCTCACTTGCCCGACGCGCGCGCCCCAAGCGCGTCGCGAGACGGCGAGCTCGTGAAGCCTCGTGAACCCATCGCGACTCACCAGCATCACCCCGCACCGCCGACCGCGCTCGTTCACTTCGACGGCGCGCGACCTGCGGAGGCTCCGGACCTCACCAAGCTCTCACCAATACTCGCGCGCGGAGGCACGTGCACGCCGCAAGCGAGCCCCCTGCGCGCACGTGAACGTCGTCGGAACTCGCGCACCGAAACCACCGCACTCCGCCCTCCGCGCCCTCCGCGCCCTCCGCCCTCCGCACTCCGCAACCACAGCGCGAGCCACCGCGGTCGAAACACCGCGCGTCGAAACACCGCGCGTCGAAACCACCGCGCACTGAAACAAGACTCGAGTACCGGAGCGCCGCGGGTCCAACCCGCGGCTGGACGGTGCCCCCGCGCCTCCGGTCCTGGGAGGGCCCGTCGAGGACGGCCTGTCAAGGACGACGACGCTCATCGAGTACGCGCCCTCGGCGGCTCCCGCCACCCGAGGAACGCCGCCGTCAGAACGCGAGCCGATGCCCGGTCTATGTCCTGCTTACGCAGCGAACACCCAGCCCCTTCCCTCCCAACGAAGACGGCGTCGCGCACCCCTCGCCGCCCCTCGGTCACCTGCATTTTTTTCTGCCCATCACCAGGGTCACGCAGCGCCCGGGCGGTGACGACCGACGCGCGGAGCGCGACCACCAGCGGGCACCAGACGCGCGCGCAAACCCCTGAAATCTGGCTTCATGACGTCGCTCGGGACAGTCGCAGCGGAAGCCCGCGCACGGGGTCCCGTGGTCACCGGGTGCCTCTCGCCACCGGTCTCGGGGGAGCGCACCGGCGACTGAGTAACGCCTCACGTCGATCGAGGATTGAAGGATGCTCGACACCTCGCTAGGTTGGCGCGGAAAGTGAGGGGCTACGCCCCTTCAGCGTCGAATCATCAGTGAGGGTGTCCCATGGCATATGAGTTTTACGTAACCATCGAAGGAACGCGGCAGGGTGCATTCAAGGGAGAGAGCATCCGCGAGGCTCACTCCAACAAGATCGCCGGGCTCGCGTACCATCACGCGATCAAGTCACCGCGCGACGTGGCCACGGGTCTCGCGAGCGGCAAGCGTCAGCACGGCCCGATCACCATCACGAAGGAGTGGGGTGCGGCGTCGCCACAGCTCCTCCAGGCGTTGTGCACGAACGAGGTCCTCAAGTCCGTGCTGTTCGAGTTCTTCCACACCACGCCCGACGGACAGGAAGAGGTCTACCACACGATCACCCTGACCAACGCGACGGTGTCGGCCATCGAGTACACGACGGGCATCGGCGACAACTCCAAGACGACGTCCGCCTACGATACCCACGAGCTCGAGCGCGTCTCCTTCACCTACCAGAGGATCGTCGTCGAGAGCCTCACGGGACAGACCTCCGCGGAAGACGACTGGACCCAGTGAGGTCCGCGTCGGCCCCGGGTGACGGCGGGCATGTCTCGCCGTCACCTGCCCGACCCCCGGCTGTTCCCTCGAGTTCCGGCGCGCCCGCCGATCTCGGGTCCTGGACGAGCTCTCACGGTGCCGCCCCGAGGCCGCAGAGAGCCGAAACCACAACCCGAGATTGGCGGGCGTCCTGATCTGATAAGATGTCGGCGGCGCCCGGTCGCAGCGGGTCTCACCCCGCGGCCCTGGCGCGATGGCCCTGGTCCCGTCACTCGGCCCCCGACGACACACCCCCCTCCCCTCCTTGGCAGCCCGTTCTCTCCTCTCCCGCATCCGCCGCCCCGACTCGGGGACTGCGCGACGCTCGATCACGGACGCCGAGCTGCGTGAGACCGTGCTCGAGCACCTGCGCGTCATGTGCGGGACCCGCCAGGGCACCATGATCACGTGCCCCGACTACGGCACGGCGACCGTCAGCGAGATGGTCCACGCGTTCCCCGACGCGATCGCCGAGATGGCACGGGCCATCAAGCACACGATCATGAACTACGAACCGCGCCTGAGGAACGTGCGCATCACCCACGTACCGACGGACGACATGACCCTGCGCTACGAGATCCACGCGCAACTATGTCGTGAAGGCAGCTCGGTTCCGGTACAGTTCGAGACGAGCATCGACGCTTCGCGCCGCATGTCACTTCGCTGACCACCCGGGGTGGGCCGGCCGCGTCGCATCCGAGCCAAAGGGCCTAGCGTGGCATTCAACAAATACTTCCAAGACGAGCTCAAGTACCTGAGGCAGCTCGGCGCGGAGTTCTCGCGCACTTACCCTGCCCTGGCCCCGATGTTGGCGGATCGCGGCGGCGATCCCGACGTCGAACGCCTCCTCGAGGGCGTCGCGTTCCTCACGGGCCGGATCCGACAGAAGCTCGACGACGAAATCCCCGAGCTCATGCTCGCGGTCGCCTCCCTCTTGTTTCCGCAGCTCGTGCGCCCGCTGCCGGCGAGCGCCATCCTCGAGCTGAGCCCCCTGCCGGGTGTGCTGCGCGAACGGCGCGTCGTCCCGCGGGGCGCCGAGTTCGACAGCGTGCCCGTCGACGGGACGCGCTGTCGCTTCACGTCGACGGACGACTGCGAGCTCGCTCCCCTCCAGCTCTCCGGAGCCCGCCTCGAGTCCCCCACGCCGGGTCAGCAGCTCTTGCGCCTCACCTTGAGCGGGATGAGCGGGACCCCCGTCGAGGCCGCCCTACCGCCGCGCCTGCGCCTCCACTTGGCGGCGCAAGATCGCTCTGCCGGGATGCTCCGGCTTTGGCTCCTACGTCACGTGACCGCGGTGCGCCTCGAGGCGGGCGGGCAGAGCGTGACGCTGCCCAAGGGCTGCGTCGAACCCGTGGGCTTCGAGGAGGGGCAGGCGCTCCTGCCGTGGAGCGAGACGGGTTTCCCCGGGTTCCGGCTGCTGCAGGAGTACTACGTGCTCCCGGCGAAGTTCCACTTCGTCGACGTCGTCGGGCTCGAGCGCTGTGCGGAGCTCGGCAAAGACCTGAGCCAGGTCGACGTGATCATCGAGTTCGAGCGCCCGCTGCCGGACGTGCGCGACGTCTCCACCTCGGACGTGAAACTCCACTGCGTGCCCGTGATCAACGTCTTCGAGACCACGGCAGAGCCGGTGCGCCTCGACGCCGGTCGCGAGCAGCACCTCTTGCGGGTGGCGGGCCATGCTCCCGCCCATGGAGAGGTCTACGCCCTCAAGGCCGTGCGCGGCTCCCACAGGAACTCCTCGGAGTCGACACCGATCCTCCCCTTCTACAACTTCCAGCACGCCGCCGCGGGCCCGGACGCCGCGCGCCCCTACTACAGCACTCACCTGCGACCCAGCGTCGTCACGGAGGGCGCCGACTTCTACATCGCCGTCGGCACTGCGGAGGACTCCGGTCTGCTGGCGAATTTCGACTTCCTCTCCATCGACCTGCTCGCCACGAACGGCAGCCTCGCCAACGCGGTGCGCGGCGGCGAGATCAACGTGCCGACGCCGAGCTCGCCCCCTTACGCCAAGTTTCGCAACCTGACCGCGGTCACGCGGCACGTGCCTCCGCCCTTGGGGCAAGAGCTCCAGTGGCGCGCCACCGCCCACACCGCCATGAACCTGCGCTCGTTGGCGGAGCCCGCCGTGCTGCGCTCGATCCTCGGCGTGTACAATCTCCCGGCGATCGCGGACCGTCAGGCGGCCCGCGCGCACGAGCTCCGCGTCGAGGCCCTGCGCGACATCCGCGTGCGCCCCGCCGAGAAGCTCATCCGCGGCGCGCCCGTGCGCGGCATCCACCTCGAAGTGGAGCTCGCCGAGTCCGGCTTCGCTGGTGATGGTGACGTGTTCCTGTTCGGGAGCGTCCTCGATCGTCTCTTCGCCGAGTACGTCTCCCTCAACTCCTTCGCCCAGACGTCGGTCACCCTCCTCCCCTCGAAGGCAGCCTGGTCATGGCCCCCCCGGAACGGCGCGCGCACCCTTCTCTGATCGAGGCGCTCGGCGCCCAGGGCCACCGCTTCGGATTCTTCCAGGCGATCCAGCTCCTGCACCGGCTCGCCCCGCGGAAGGTGGCGCTCGGCTACCACGGCCCCCCCGAAGCGGAGCCCGTGCGCCTCCAGCACGACGTGAGCCTGCGCTTCCCGGCCAGCGACATCGCCGGGATCACCATCCCTCCAGACGACGGGGGCCAGGCGGTGGTCACCACGACCTTCCTCGGGCTCACCGGCGCGGTCTCCCCCCTCGCCTCCCACTTCTCCGAGGCGGTCCTCGACGCCGAGCTCAACGACGAGCACTCCCTGCGCGCGTTCTACGATCTGTGGCACCACCGCGCGCTCAGCCTCTTCTTCCGCGCCTGGAAGAAGTATCGGTTCCCGGCAACCTTCCGCGCCTCCCTCGACGACGAGTTCACGCGCCGCGCCCTCGCCCTCATCGGCATCGACGCCGCCAGCATCCCCACCAGGGGTCCGCAGCTCCAGCTCCAGCTCTCTCTGGCGCCGCTGCTCGCCATGCGCAGCCGCCCGGAGCGCACCTTACGCATCATCCTGGGGCGCATGTTCCCGGGAGTGCCGGTGCGCATCGAGCAGTTCGTCGCCCGTCGCGCCCGGATCGATCCTGAGGACGCGCTCCGTCTCGCCCGCGCCAACTGCCGCCTGAATCGCGACATGGTGCTGGGGGCTCACTGTGAGGATCGCTCCGGGCGCTTTCGCTTGATCCTGGGTCCGCTCCCGCGCAGTCGTGCGGAGGCGTTCTTGCCTGGCGGCGCGGATTTCCCGCGGCTCCGTGATCTCGTGGACCAGTTCACGCGGGGCGTGCTCGAGTGTGAGCTCGAGGTGCGAGTGCGCGCGGAAGAGAGCCCCCAGTTTCAGCTCGGCGGCTCGAACTCCCTGCTCGGCGTCACGACACAGCTCGCCGGCCGACCGCGGAAGATCGCGACGCGCGTCGTCCTCTCCGACGACCTGGCGACCCTCCGACCTCGCCTCGTCAGCTACGACGACGACATCTCCCCCGCGAACGACGCGACACCGCGCTCCGTTCGTCCGTCGCAGTGCGCGTAGCCACGAGAGCCGCTTCCGGGGCCCCCGGAGCTGCGCGTAGCCGCTTCGGCGACCCCTCGGTGCTGCGTGCTGCCGCCCGGACGCACCTGGCGCCCCTCCGACCTCGCCTCGTCAGCTACGGCGACGACGCCATCTCCCCCGCGAACGACGCGGCGCCGCGCTCCGTTCGTCCGCCGTAGTGCGTAGACGCCCGAGCCGCTTCGAGAGCCCTCAGAGCTGCGCGTAGCCGCCCGGGACGACGAAGTTGTCGTCGCGACCCGCGATGCTCAACACTCCCCAACACACCAACTTCGCCTCGATGGCGAAGGCGAGGATGTCGTCGACGTCGGACACGGGCCCCAGCACGGCCAGGTTCCCTCGGTGCACGCCCCACGAGCCCTGCCCATGTTCGAGCATCGCCTCGTGGAGATCGCGGGCTGCCTCGCGGGCGGTCTGCAGCGTCGCGACCCGGAGTCGGACGACGCGCCCGTTGCGGTTCACATCCACGTAGTGGAGGTCCTCGCGGGCGTTGACCTTCTCGAAGTCGATCCCCTGCTCCTCGAGGAAGCGCGTGAAGGCGTCCACACGGAGGCCACCGTAGACGGACGTCAGGTCGGCCCCGGCGCAGACCTCGTTGCCGACGTGCACGTCCCCGAGGCTCGTTCCCGAGCGCTCCACCTCGGGAGCGTCTGCGGAGACGGCGTACACCTTGCCGTCCAGGGACGTCGGCGAGGTGGACATCGAGGCAGAGGCACTGCAGCCCCCCAGGGCAGCCCCCGAACCCCAGGCGACGAGCCAACCGACGACGAACACGTGAGCGCGCTTCATGGCGCCGCGGTTGTACGGTGGATCCGGGGGGCGGGCCCAGTTTCCCGCGAGCGGGCTCCCAGCAAACTTGCCCGTGGGGCGCCCGAGTCGAGTAGCCTTGCGCCGTGAAAAGTCGCGCTCTGGGACTGCTCCTGCTGCTGGCCGCAGGCTGCGCCGGCTCCGGTCAGATCCGACCCGAGGACAACCAGGTCTTCTACCATCGGACCGCCGGCGGGGCGGAGGGGGATGGCATCGACGAAGACGTCGAGACGGCCTATCCGCCCCTCGATCTCGAACGCGCGGACCTCTCTTACAAAGGAGTGTCCGTGCTCGGGGGGATCGTCCGGCTCTCCCGCCCCGAGGACTGGACGGTTCGCGCCGCCAGCCTCGAGCCCGAGCGTCGCTTCATCCAGTACGCGTCCCCGCGGCAGGTGCTCTTCACGGTGTACGAGCGGCTCGAGTCCCCCCGGGATCCGTGGCACGTGGTGATGGGCCGCTACCAGGAGGAGACCACCGAGCACGGCGGGATCTTCTTGGGCCCTGGGGTGCCCGCCGCCGTCTGGAACGCCCAGGCGCGGGCCTACGACGTCAAGCGGTTGGTCCCGGCGCCCAAGGCAGCCTTCGAGAATCACAGCCGCGAGTACCTCGTGCGCGGTGCCCGCCGCTTCTTGCTCGTCCAGGTCGTGCGCCCCGACGAGTCCCTCGCGCCCATCACCCCCGAGCTGCTGCGGGTCATCGAGACCCTTCAGGTCCTGTAAGGCACACGGCCCCAGCCCCAAGCACGGCGCCGCCCAGCCCCGAGCACGCCTCCCGGCCCCGAGCACGTCGCCTCAGACGACCCCTGCGCGGCGAAGCACGAGAACCGGACAGAGGCGGCGCTGCAGAGCCCACGACGCAAAGAGGCCCGCCTCCCCTTTGGGGTGGCGGGCCTCGGTGCTCTCCAGCGCTCCCGGCGGTGAACCGCACGGTTCACCGCCCCGCGCTCACTCCTTGTCGAGCTTGCCGACGAGGCTCAGCGTGAAGAACGCGCCCATGTACTTGAAGTGCGGGCGCACCTTCATGTCGACCTTGTACCAGCCAGCGTTCCCGGGGACCTCTTCCACGGTGATCTTCGCCTTGCGCAGCGGCCGACGCCCACGCACGGCCGGGGTCACCGAGTCCATGTCCGCCACGTACTGGCCGATCCACTTGTTGAGCTCGTTCTCCAGATCCTGGCGCTCCTTCCAGGTCCCGATCTGCTCGCGCTGCAGGACCTTCAGGTAGTGCGCGATCCGGTTCATCACGAACATGTACGGGAGCTGAGTGCCGAGGCGGAAGTTGAGCTCGGCCTCCTTGCCCTCCGGCGACTGCCCGAAGTACTTCGGCTTCTGCGTGCTGTTCGCGGAGAAGAAGCACGCATTGTTCGAGTCCTTGCGGTACGTGAGCGCGATGAAGCCCTCCTCGCTGAGCTCGAACTCGCGACGCTCGGAGATGAGGACCTCGGTCGGGATCTTGGTCTGTACCTCACCCATCGCCTCGTACTGGTGCAGGGGCAGATCGTCGACCGTGCCGCCCGCCTGGGGCCCGATGATGTTCGGGCACCAACGGTACTTGGCGAAGCTGTCGGCGATACGCGTGGCGAAGGCGAACGTCGCGTTACCCCACAGGTACTTGTCGTGCTCGCCGATGACCTGCTCCTCGTACTGGAAGGACTTCGCCGGCACCGTCTTCTCGCCATAGGGCAAGCGCAGCAGGTACCGCGGCATGAGCAGGCCGACGTTGCGCGCGTCGTCCGAGTCGCGGAACGCCTGCCACTTCGCGTACTGAGGTCCCTCGAAGATGCTCTTGAGGTCCTTCAGGTTCGGGAGATCGAGGTAGTGGCTCGATCCGAAGAACTGAGGACCCGCCGCAGCGAAGAAGGGCGCGTGGGACATGGCCGCCACCGCGGCGCAGCTCTGCAGGAGCGTGATGTCCTGGGGCCCGGGCCCGAACTCGTAGTTGGCGAACACGGCCCCGTAGGGCTTGCCGCCGAACTGGCCGTACTCCGCCGTGTAGACGATCTTGTAGAGACCGCTCTTGGTGACCTCCGGAGCGTCCTCGAAGTCCATCTGGAGGTCGTCCTTGGAGACGTTGAGCATCTCCACCCGCACGTTCTCGCGGAAGTCCACCCGATCCACGACGAACTTGAGGCCCCGCCACGCGGACTCCAGCTGCTGGAACGCCGGCGCGTGGAGGATTTCGTCGAGCTGTCGGGAGATCTTCTCGTCGATCTCGGCGATCATCGCGTCGACGAGGGCCTTGTCGACGCGCTCGACCTGCCGCTCGGGTCCGAGCAGCTCCGAGATGAACGCGTTGACGCCCTTGCGCGCGACCTCGTAGGCCTCGTCGCCGGGGGACAGCTTGGTTTCGTTGAGAATTTCCTCGATCAGCGAGCCTTCCGCGAGAGCAACGGATGCCTCGGCCTGCGCTTGTTCTTCCGACACTTTGACCTCCAATTATCCTTCGCTGGACTCGCCGCCATCCACGTTGAGCTCGGCGAGGAGACGCGCGCGGGCCCCCTCGTCCTGGAGCAGAGCCTGAATCTTCCGACGGAAGTTGGGGACGTTGCCCAACGGCCCCTTGAGCGCCGTCAACGCCATCCGCAGATCGAGCAGGCTCTTCAGCTCCGGCACCTGCTCGGCCAGGGCGTCCGGCGAGAAATCCCTGAGCTTCTTGAACTTGAGGGACATGCTGAGCTCCCCGTCACCCGACAGCCGGTTCGGCACGGTGAGATCGACGCTCAACTTCTGCTCGCCGAGCACGCGCTCGAAGTTCTCCTTGTCGACGTTGATCGGCTTCCGCTCCTCGAGGGGAGTGTCGTCCGCGCGGCCCGTGTAGTCGCCGATGAAGAGCATCTTGAGAGGAAGCTCGACCTCCTCCTGGGCATCTCCTACCGAAGACTTGTATGTGATGTTGACGCGCTCCTGCGGCGCGACAGATCCCTCTTTTGCCATGCTCGTTCCTTCCTCAGCAAACCTTACTTACCACGCAGCCGCCCTCGCTGGCGATGGGTTCGGCCGTACAATCACAGCTCAGCGTCCTAGCACCTTCAAGGCCGCCGCGGGGTCCAACCGACACAACACGTCGAACAGGTCCTGGTCGGGTACTCCCGTCCGTTCAGTGGGAGCCGCCTTCCGCGCGGCGAGCAGCAGCGCGTAAAGCTGGGCGCACAGCTTCGGCTCCCAGCGGTGGAGGGCGTGCTCCGTCGCCACGTCCAAGAGCCCCTCCAGCATCGCGCGCGCGACCTCGGGCTTGGCCCCTTGGAGCGCCATCTGCGCCACGAGCAGCCGGCTGCGAAAACGCGAGCGCAGGTCGGCGCCCCGCTCCGCGAGCTGCACCCCGAGGGACATGGCCTCCGCCACCTTTCCAGCGGCTGCCAGCTCCTTGGCTTCCTCGAAGCGCGCCTGGAGCTCCTGCTCCTCCTCGTCGAGCTGGGTCGAGCCGCCGCCCCCGCTGCCTCCGCCGCTGCGGGCCTGCTCCTCCTCGAGCCAGGCCTTGGTGCCCGCGTCGGCGAAGGGGGTTCCATCGGCGAAGGCCAGATCCGGCAGCATCGGATGCGCGGCGAGAAACCCGAGGGTCTCCGAGACCACCGTCTTCCGCGCCTCGACGAACAGCGCTCCCAGTCGATCCATCGCCAGGGCAGCCCAACGGTGCAGATCGAACCAGAACAGGTACGTGCTCGTCATCCCCTCGGCGGTGTTCAACAATTCCATCCACTGCTCGCCGGCCGCGAGGGTCTCGAGCCTCTTCATCTGCGGCGGTGGCGGCGGCGGGATCCGGGTCTTGCCGCCCTCGGCGGGTGGCGGAGCCTTCACCGCCAGCCAGAGCCCGGTGCGCTGCAGGCGATACGCCCAGGCGGACGCTGGATCTTCCTTCCGAAGCTGCGCCGCGCACTCACAGATGCTCTTGCCCAGGGTCCGCAGGGCGGGCAGGACGTCCCCGGCGCCGCTCACGCGCGGCGCGGTCACCGCCACCGGCTCGGCGGCCGCCGGCGGGGGCGCCGCTGGGGGCGTTGCGGCCGGCGTCGCGGGCGTCGCCGCGGCGGTGGGCTGTGGACTCTGAGCCGCAGACGCCGGTGGGGTCGCGGCGGGGGGCGCGGGCGGAGGCGCCGCGGGGGCCTCGGCGGGCAAGCGGCGCAGCTTCTCCCGGAAAACCGACAGGAGCCCGCCGAATCCCGGATGATTCTGGCCGAGCTTCTCCGTCAGCACCTCGTCGAGCTCCCGGAGCAGCTGATCCGCTGCCGCCAGCGCGTCCCGATCGCTGGGGCCCAGCTCCAAATCGGTGAGGTAGGCAGCTCCTTGATCGCTGAGCCACCCGGCGAGGTTGCCTCGGGCCCTGGCCCGCTTCGCCGACGGGTACATCGGCTCCCAAAACGCCTTGCAGATGGCCGTGGTCGCGGCGATCGCCTCGTTGAAGCCCCGCAAGCCGCGGGTCTTGAGGCGCGCCATGGTGAACCACGTCAGCAAACGCAGGTCCTTCGTGCGCTCCCGGAGCAGCTCCTCGCCCATCACGGCGATCTCGGACCAGTTCGGCTGCTCCCCCGCCATGCTCGCCAGCTTGTCGATCTCCCCCTTGAGGGTCTCGAAATCCGGATCGTAGGAGAGATCCTCGCCGACCGGTGACGCCCCCTCGATCGGAGCGACCAGCGATGTGGCGTAAGCCGCTACTTCTTCCAGCATCTTCGACATGACGTGAGCCCCAGGATCTACCAGTCCTCTATCTCATAGGGAACACAGGAACTCGAAGATCGATGTCTGACCTGCGAGAGCCACTTGCCGCGGTGCGTCCACGCCGCCGTGCTGGGCGCCGCCGTGCTGGGCGCCGCCGTGTTGGGCGCCGCCGTCTGCGCCACCTCCTGGGCCGGCGCCGCGTCGACCAGCGCGGTGTTGGTCATCGGTGGGGTCCGCGAGGTTGACGGGGGCGAGGGTCAGCGGCTCCGTGAGGTCGCAGAGGTGTTCACTTCCCGCCCGGGGGGCCCACAGCTCGCCGAAGGTGCTCGGCGGCGTGTGTCCAAGCTGGACCACCAGATCCGAACGCCGCGAGGAGACGGACCAGAAGCAGGTCGGGACCATCTGACTCCACTCCGCGATCCGCCGCGCGACGTCGAGCCAGAGCACCGCGCCCCCGGCCCCCGCGGCCCCCAGGGGGAAGCGCAACGCGACGGGCGTCGGCGGCTCCGACTGACCCCGGAACGGAGCCGCCGCCGAGCGGATGAAGGCGACGGTCCGCTCGAGGCCGTCCAGATCGTAGGGATCGTGGATCCACGCGAAGGCGTCCGCGATCGAGGTCCGCTGCGCCCACTCCGTGTAGGCGCGGGCCTCGTCGATCACGGGCGTGACCGTGAGATCCGTGAGCCCCTCCAGCCGCGCCTGGAGCAGCTTCGCGTCGCCGCCCCGCACCCCCTCCTGCATCCGCTCGTAGATCTTCTGGAGGAGATCCCCGAAGCAGAGGGGCGGGAGGTGCGGGAACGAGCGGTAGGGTTCCGTGTCCACCTCGACCCCGACGACGAGGGGGAAGCGCCGCCCGACGGCGTCGCGACTCGGCGCCAACACCCCGACGAAACAGCGGTTCGCCGTCGCCTTCGACCGGTACACGCACGCGAACGCCGTGCCCTTGTCGAACTGCCCCGGGAACTCCGCGTTCCCCGCCGCACGCGCCACCCCAGCCTCCACCCACTCACGGAACTCGAGCACGAGGGGAGTGGCGCTCCCCCCGGACACGAAGTCTCCATGGCCGTGCAGCTTGCCGAAGAACGAGAGCGGAGGACGCACCGACACCTCAGCGATTGGGCCGGGAGATCACCCGCGGACACGCGACCTTGCGGAACACTTCCTTCGTGAGAGGCAGCGGCCCCCGCTTGGTCCGCACGTGGAGACGGAAGAAGGTGCGCTCCGAGGGGAGCTCCCAGGTCGCCACCAGGGTGCGCCCGTCCCGGGGCGCCTCCGGATCCGGGACGATGGAGTGGGCGGCGTCGAGGAGCCGGAAGAACCCGAAATCACCGTCGCGGATGATCTCCTCGTCCAAGGCGTTCCTGCCTCGGATGCGCACCCGGGCTCCGGGCGCCTTGGCGTCCTCCGCCGGCCACGACGCGGAGATCCACTCCTCCGGCGTGTTCTTGTACACATGCTCGACGCCGTCGATGGCCAGACGGACCTCCGACACGTTCGGGCTCACGGAGTGCAGGTTCACCTCGAAGGCGAGGCGCGGCTGGCTGGCCCCTTCGGGGAAGAACTCGTCGGTCACCAGCGCCGAGCGGCCGAGGCAGTCCGCCAGGAAGGTGCCTTCGAAGCTCACCCCCGCGTCGAAGCGCCGCGTGGGCGAGAAGGTGTTGCCCACCCGCTGCAGCGATCCGGAGAGGTTGTCCTCGTAGAAGCCCCACAGGAGCCCCGTCTTCGGCGCGAAGAACTCGGCGAAGTCGCTCAGCTTGGCGTCGTTGGCCGTCGCCGAGAAGGGGTAGTGAGGCTGGAGCGTCGTGCGCCACTTGTCCCAGACCGTCACCTCCCACAAACCGCTCGCCGCTCCGCCAGCGTCGTTCACGACGCCCGTCCAGGCGCCGGCGATCGGCCGCATGAGCAGCGGCTCGAGCATCGGGCGCGTGTAGCCGTCCTGGGTGCTCAGCAGACCGCTGGTGGTCCGATAGGCCTGCTGGAAGTCCGCCGCGGCGTCCTTCGTCTTGGGGCTCGCGTCGGAGTCCCGGAGGTCCGTCAGCACCCCCACCAGCTTGGCGATGATGCCCTGATACTCCGCCAGCCCGGTGGGCGACGACGACCCTGGGGGGGCCACCGCGAAGTCGATGAGCGGCCGGAACGCGCGCTCCACCTCGGACACTCGCCGCTCGGGAGCCTCTGGCTCCTCGCTCTTTTCGCCGACCCGCTTCTCGACCTCCTTCTTGGCCGCCTGGATCAGCTTCTCCTTGACGCCGAGCTCCTCGTCCTCCTCCACGTCGAGGCTCACGTTCTCGTGGAGGGTGCGGATCAAGCGCAGGTAGGGCCACTCGGGCTCGCTGAGGGCGTTCAGCTCGTCCAGCGCCTTCTCGTTGCTCTCGGGCCGCTCCACGCGCAGATCCAGGAAGAAGTCCCGCCACGCCTTCTTGTAGCGACCGAAGTACATCTCCTTGAGGCGCTCGATCTGCTTGGCGCTCTCCGCCGCCGACTGCTCGACCTTCTCTCCCAGCACCCAGCTGTCGTCCGACAGCTGCGAGCGCTTGGCACCGAGGAACGTGCGCACGTGGCTCCAGCCTTCGCGCGTGTACGCTCCGGCCACCACCACGTCCTCCTTGCCGCTGACGTAGGGCGCCACGGAGCCGTAGAAGATCGTCTCCCGGCGGATCGGCGCGACGCGCGCGTTCGCCTCCCTCACGAGGATCTCATACATGCGATCGACCTGGGGGGCGCGAAGCAAGACCGTGCGCGAGCGGCTCACGAGCTGCGGCTCTCCCGGCCACGGCGGGATGTCCCCCCGCTTCATCAGCACCAGGTAGTACTCCGCGTGGGGCTCCATCGCCTCGAGGACCTTGGGATCCTGCGTGCGGAGCGCCTGGGCCCACAGGTTGCGCAGGGGCTCCACCGCCCACTCCACGTCGAGGCGGTTCGGCTCCGAGAGCATCAGATAGAGCTTCAGCGCGTTGTACTGACCCGCGTACTGCGCGTTCGGGAGCTCCCGGAGCTCTCCCAGAGCACGCAGCTTGCCTTCGAGCTCCGTCTGGGACGGCTTCTCGAGGCCGGCACGCAGACTCCTCACGTAGGCCGTGCGGAGGGCGCCGCGCACCGGCTCCCCCGCGTACATCCCCCAGCGCATGGACAGGGGCGGACCGTCCGCGGCCCAGCCATCCAGGCGCAACAGCAGATCCCGCGTCGGGTCCAGCGCCTGCACCTTCTGGAGCTGCTGGCCCGGCTCCGCCCACACCACCGCTCGCGCCTCGCCCGCGACGCTGCGCGCCGCCGAGAGGAGCTTCTGGTTCTTCACGTAGGAGGCGATGGCCGGGACGACCAGGCCGAGCCCCACGAGGGCCGCGGCGCCCGCGATCAAGCCCCGCGTGAGCTTCTGCCGCCGCAGCTCGCTGGCGGTGCGACCGGCGATGTCCTGATCCGGGAACACCACCTGTCGGAAGACGTCCGTGACGAAGTAGCTCTTCGCCTCCGTCGGCGCCTGATGGAAGTCGGGCGCGCGGATGCCGAAGGCGCGGGCCATACCGCCGATCACCCGGGCGAACGGGCGCCCCTCCTGGGTACCGCTCGTCAGGTAGTAGCCGCGGAAGAGCGGGTTCTCCTGGAACGTGTTGCGCTGGAACAGCGCGCGCACGAAGTGCTCCAGGTTGTGCCCGAGGGCGTTCAGCTCCAAGGGGAACTCGTAGATCCTGCTGCGCAGCTCCACGCGGCGCTCACGGCCGATCGTGCGCAGCGCGCGGGCGTGGGCCACGCTCACCAGGTTCTTGAAGGTCTCTCGGAAGGCCTCGCCCGCGTCCTTCTGATCCGCGCCGTCCAGGGCGAAGGTCGCGCCGAGGATCTGATCGCGCTCGCTCTTGCGCAGATCACCGTAGAACTCGGTGAAGCCACCGATCAGGTCCGCCTTGGTGAAGACCAGGTACACGGGCAGGACCATGTCCAGCCGGGTCATGATCTCGTCCACGCGGCTGCGCAGGTTCGCCGCCTGGGCCGCGATCTGATCTTCCGTCGCCTCGACGAGGTCGGAGATGGCCACGGCGACCAGCAAGCCGTTCAGGGGCTTCTGGGGCCGATGCTTGCGCAGCATCGCGAGGAAGGAGAACCACTCCTCTCGATCGTCCTCCTCCGTGGCGTAGCGCCCGGCGGTGTCGAGCAGGATGCCCTCGTTCGTGAACCACCAGTCGCAGTTGCGCGTGCCGCCGATGCCGCGCACGCCGCCGCGGCTCGGATCGAGGTGGGGGAACACGAGCCCCGACTGCTTCAGCGCCGTCGTCTTACCGGCGCCCGGAGGGCCGATGATCACGTACCAGGGCAGCGCGTACAGGGCCCGCGCGCCGTGACGCTTGCCGACCTTGGTGTTCTTGAGGGCGGCGATGCCGGCGAGCACCTGCTTCTGGAGCTCGTTGATCTCCGCGCGCCGGTCCGGGCGCGCCATGGCCGCCTGCTGCTCGCTCTGCTTGAGGATCTCCCGCTCGAGCTCCTTGGCGCGGGCGAGCGCGCGCGCCTTCCGCCACGCGATCCAGCCGAGGACGGCCGCGACGGTGACCACGGTCACGATGAGCGGGATGGACATGGGGACCTCCACCTCCATGACCCGCAGCAGCAGGACGGAGCCCCACGTCAGCACCAGGACGATGATGGCCAGAGCCCAGATCAGCATGCCCGCACCTCCGTCCCGACCTGCACGACGCCGTCGCCCGCCGCGCGCGCTTCCCCGGCGATCTCGTCCTCGGTGCTACCGATGTTCATGCTGAGGAGCACCCGCAGCACCACGAACAGGACGATGCACAGCCCGAGCAAGCCGAAGCCCGCCATCAACACGGGGACGCGCTTCTCGCGCAGCGCGTCCAGGCCTCGTTTCGGGTATCCCTCCGGGCTCAGCACCTCGCTGGGTACGAGATTACGGCTCGCCGTGGCGAGCGCCCTATCCTGAAGATCCACCAGCTCTCCCGTCGCCGACAGCGCGTACTGGCCCTGGAAGCCCAAGGCGATGCACAGCGCGTAAATCTGTAGAACGTGCTCGCGGCCCGGCATGCCCGAGAGCGCCTGCATCCGCACGAAGAAACCGTGTCCCGCCGTGTTCTCCTGGAAGAACGCCAGCTGGAGCGGCTGAGACATCCACTGCTGACGCCCCGGCCACGGCGACCTCAGGATTTGTTCGTCCATGAAGGCCGCGAGCGCGTACGTCGCCTCGTTGGTGTCGTCGACCGGGATGCCCGCGTCGCGCCCCTTCTCGCGCATCTGTTGGAAGAGCGACGCGACGCGTTGACGCAGCACGTCGGGCGCGGGCAGATCGTGCGCCGTGCCGAGCTGTGTCGCGAGGGAGATCGCGTCGGCACACACCCAGTACATTCTTTCCTGCATGCTTTCGTGCATCGCGCCTCAGAGGTTCTGCGGATCCACTGCGTAGAGTTTCAGCTCCAACGAGTCGGAAGGGAGCGGATGGTAGATTGCTAGCGTCCCTGTCCCTTGGATGTCCATCCAATATTCGGGGGTCTTGAGGAGCCGGAAGAACGTGAGCCCGGGGCGGATGGGCAGCGCCCCTGGCGGGCGATACTCCACCTCGATGCGCGCGCCGTTCACCGCCGAGTTGAGCAGCCCTCCGATTTGTCCCCACGAGGCGATCTTCGAGAGCTTCGGGAGCCGATCCCGGACGTCCTGCTCGGACAGCGTCCCCGTCACGGCCAGGAAGAACTCGAAGCGGAGCACGCTCGCGTCCTCCACCTGGGCCAGGTGCATCCCGTCCTCGCGCCGGCGCAGGGGGATCTCCACGTAGCGCTCCTTGATGACCGCATCGAGCAACGAGAGGGCCCGCGCGAAGAGCGGCTCGAAGGCGTCGCGCATCGCCAGGAAGTCGAACTTCGGTAAGCTGGCGGGGTCCGCGTCTACGGCGAAGGTGCACAGCCGTCCCACGAGACCCACGAGGGCCTCGTAGGCGCGCTCGGGGTGCGCCTGCCCTTGATCGACCAGGTGGCTGAATATCGGGATCCAACCGTTCAGGGCGTCGAGGAGCCAGTACTTCTGGACGTCGCTGGCCTGGAACTCGATCTGGGCCGCGTCTCGCTGCCGTCGCGACGCGCTGAGGGCCCGCTGCCGGGCCACCATCGCCGTGAGCACGCGGCGCATGCCGGAGTGCAGGAAGGGAGACGTCGCGATCCGCGCCACGGGCGGGATGTACGTGTCGCAGAGGATCGCCTGCCCGGAGGGGTTGCGGATCAGCTCCGCGATCTGGAGCGTCGCGTAGCCGTCGCGAGACTCGTCGCCGAGGAAGAGGCGCACGTTCGGCTTGGCCCAGGTCACCTCCTGCTCGTGGGACCCGTCGTTGAAGTCGACGACGCGGGTGGTGCGACGCTCGAAGCGGGCGGCGGTCCCCTCCGCGACGTTGGCGGTCAGGTCCGACTCGTGCCGCAGGCCGACGTAGACCGGAAGCGCGCTCTTCGTCGCGGGGAAGGCCGCCCCGATGTCTCGCGCGGACAGCTCCACCTCGGATTCCCCGCCGATGGTCAGGATGGTCGCGTCGGGCAGCACCGCGCTGAGCCGGCGCACGACGATCTGGCCGTTCGCCAGCGCACGCGTATCGATTTCGAGCTCCGTGATCCCGAAATGGAACGTCAGCGAGCGCTGCATCGTCTCGGCGAGCAGGCTCTCGTGATAAGCGTCCAGCTGCTGCAGGTGGTGCTGGGTGATGAACAGCCCTTCCGTCCAAACGGGCTTGCGAATGGTCACTGCGCTGCCTCCGTCGGGGCCGCGCTGAGCGTCCCGCCTTCAGGGAAGTAATCCGCGTACTCGATGCCGTCCTCCACGCGCGTGTCGTCGATCCAGATATAGAAACGCGGATCGAGCACCGGTCCCTCCGCACACTCGCCGTCGGGACAACGCGCGCCGCACTGGCCGTCGGCGGGCGACGGCGGCAGCTCGAAGGACTTGAACCAGTTCTTGCCCGTCGGGTTCCGGAACAACGCCGCGGCCACGATGAACTGGGCCGCGTCGTCGCGCTCGAACTTCACCTCCGTGCGCGTGTCCGGATAGACGGGGAACTCCTCCGCCTTGACGAGATCCTCGCCCAGGACCTCCGCGTCCTTCTTCCAGACCTCCTCGAAGTCGGAGTTCAAGAAGCCGACGTCCGACTTGAGCTGGTAGATCCGGACCTGCACCGGTCGCGGCTCGCCCCGCTCGCTCGGGTTGATGTACGGGGACGTGATGACCGCCGAGGTCACGATCTGCAGATCGCACTTCTCGGGGACCTCGGGGGGCGGCGTGCTGGAACAGGCGGCGAGCCAGCTCGCGAGGCCGCACAGGGCCACCCGGATCCTCCGGTCACCCTTGCTCTTTGCAGCGTACTTCGTCATGGGGGGCATCTTCAGGGCGCGCACACGATGGCGCCGTCGTCGCCGAGCGAGAGGGTGAGGTCCGGGACGTCCTGCTCCTCCGCCAGCGCGGCGAGGATCTTCGAGGAGAGCACGGGCATCACCGCCGCTCGGAGGATGTGGTCCGCGTTGCGAGCGCCGCTCTCCACCTCCCGGCAGCGCTCGGCGATCGCCTCGATGACGGCGTCCTCCACCGTGAGCTGCACCCCATGGGCGGCGCGCACCCGGGCGCGGATGGCGTCGACCTTCATGCGCACGATCTCGACGAGGACCTCCGGGCGGATCGGCACGTAGGGCACCACCGTCATGCGCGCCAGCAGGGCCGGCTTGAAGTACGCGCTCAGGGTCGGCTTCACCGCGTCGACCAGCTCGTCGTGGTGACGGGGCGGCTGCGTTGGGTCCGCGATCTCGGTGATGAGATCGGTGGCGAGGTTGCTCGTCAGCACGACGACCGTGTTGGAGAAGTCGACGAGGCGGCCTTCGCCGTCGGCGAGGGTGCCCTTGTCGAAAACCTGGTAGAATAGATTGAGGACCTCCCGATCGGCCTTCTCCACCTCGTCGAGCAGGACGAGGGAGTAGGGCCGGTGACGCACGGCCTCGGTGAGCACGCCCCCCTCCCCGTAGCCGACGTAGCCCGGAGGAGATCCGATCAGCCGCGAGATGGAGTGCCGCTCCTGGAACTCGCTCATGTTGACGGTGACCACGAACCGCTCACCGCCGAACATCTCGTCGGCGAGGGCGAGGGCCGTCTCCGTCTTGCCCACGCCGCTCGGCCCCACGAGCAAGAACACGCCCAGCGGCGCGTTGGGAGCCTTCAGGCCCGCGCGCGCGGAGCGCAGCTCTCGGGCGAGCACCGCCACGGCCTGATCCTGCCCCCGCACGCGCCTCTGGAGGCGCGTCTCCAACTCCAGCGCCGTCTGCAGATCGTCTCGGAGCATGCGCCCCACGGGGATCCCGGTCCAATCGCTGATGACCGAGGAGACGATCTGCTCGTCGACGTCCGCGGCGACCAGGCGATCTTCCGGCTTGATCGCGGCGAGCTCCGCGAGGGCGGCCTCGAGCGCGCCCGGCTCCGCGGCCTCGTCCTTGCGCAAGGCCTCGATGCGGTCGCACAGCTCCCGCTGCCGAGCGCAGGCGGCCTCCAGCTGCGCCGCGCGCTCCCGCAGCGCCGCTTGCTTCTCCAGAGCCGCCGCGCGGGCGCCGGGGTCCGCGGGGATCCCGGCCTTCTCGTCCTTCGCCCACGCCTCCAGCTCCCGCTCCACCGACTCGAGCAGCGCGCGGGAGTCTTCGAGCTCCGCGGGGGGCGCCTTGCGCACGAGGTTCACGTAGGCGGCCGCCGTGTCCAACACGTCGACGGCCTTGTCCGGCAGCTGCCGCCCGGAGATGTAGCGGCTCGACAGCTCGACGGCGGCGCTCACCGCCTCGTCCCGAATGATCACGCCGTGCGCCTTCTCGAACCGGGGCGCGACGCCGCGGAGCATCAGCTTCGCCGTCTCGATGGACGGCTCCGCCACTCGCACCGGCTGGAAGCGTCGCTCGAGCGCCGCGTCCTTCTCGAAGTAGCGCTTGAACTCCGCGTAGGTGGTCGCCGCGATGGTGCGCAGCTCACCGCGGGCCAGCGCCGGCTTCAGGAGGTTGGCGGCGTCGCCACCGCCCTGGGGGCCGCCCGCGCCGATCAGCGTGTGCGCCTCGTCGATGAAGAGGATGATCGGCTCGGCGCTGCCACGCACCGCGTCGATGACCCCCTTGAGCCGGTTCTCGAACTCACCCCGCACGCCCGCGCCCGCCTGGAGCGCGCCCAGATCGAGGGACAGGATCTTCACCTTGGCCAGGGGCTCCGGAACGGTCCCCTCCACCACGCGCATGGCGAGCCCCTCGACGAGCGCGGTCTTCCCGACCCCGGGCTCGCCGACGATGATCGGGTTGTTCTTTCGGCGCCGCACCAGGATCTCGATCACCTGGCGCACCTCGCGCTCCCTGCCGAAGACGGGATCCAGCTGGCCGTCGCGGTAGAGCTGCGTGAGATCCGTCGTGAAGCGCGCGAGCGCTCCCTCCCCGGCGGCGGCCTTGGCGGGGCGCTTGTCGTCCCCGGCGCCCTGGGCCGCGACCGCCTCGACGCTGTCCCGAGTCAGGTTCGGCAGCTCCCGGCGCACCTCGTCCACGGGGATGCGCTCGAGCTCGGGGAGGTCGAAGGGGAGGTAGCGGCCCGGCGCGAGCAGCAAGCGCGCGAAGAGCGCACCGGAGCGGACGCTCGCCTCCTCGTGCTCGGCGGAGGCCAACACCCAGGCGTCCTGGATCCATTCCAGGAGCCGCGAGCTGAACACCGGCTTGCCCGCGTTCCCCGCCCGCAGGTCCCCCACGGCGCGCGACAGCGCGGCGCGCACCACGTCCACGTGCACGCCGTAGTGAGTGAGGATCAATCCTGCGTCGGCGCGGGGGTCCTCGAGCAGCGCCGCCGCGAGGTGCTCGACCGTCACTTCGTAGTGGCGCGCGCTCACGCATCGGGAGGCCGCGGCTTCCAGCGCGGTCGTGCAGTACGGATTCAGGCGCCGCAAGAGGGCTCGTGGTTCTACTGTCAGCATATTTCCTGTGCCCAGCCCGCGCGGAACACGGGCGCCGGCACGGTCTCACGATCCAAGGGAGGAAGTGAAGAAAAGGGGCATGTCGAAGAGGTCACTTCTCGGGGACGTCCACCCCACAGAATACCGGCCCGACGGCCAACCGCGGAGACTTCCCTACCCGCGCCCCCGGCGAACTGCCCCGTTATCTTCGCCTGGGCCGAAGCTTGCCTGTTACGCTACGCCCCGTGCCTACCGGAGTTCGCATCCTCATCACCGATCAGAGTCAGGGCGGCGTCCTGATCGACAAGACGTTCCCACGTCTCCCCGTGCGCATCGGGCGCAATCCGCTGAACGACCTGGTGGTGCCGAACGGCTACGTGTCGCAGTTCCACGTGGTGGTCGACGAGATGGGCGACCAGCTCTCCGTCCGGGATCTGGGCAGCACCAACGGGACGCTCTTCGACGGACAGCGGGTGGCGCCCAACCTGCCAGCGCCCGTCCCGCCGCAGGGGTTCGCGATCATGTCCCTGCACTTTCAGCTCACGAAGGTGCAGGCCGCCCGCGTCCCCGCCCAGTCCAACCGTAAGCCGATGATGGTGACGGGGCTGCTGGCGGCCCCGAACTTCGACCTGCTCAACCTGCAGGCGCAGGCGCCCCAGCACGACCTCACGGAGGCGCGCCGCCTGTACGCCGCCTATCGCTCCGCCTGGACCGAGCTGCTCCGCTCGCTCCAACGCCAGGCCGCCGAGCTCCCGCCGGAGCGCCGCCCCGCCTTCTACGCGAAGGTCGCCGGAGAGCTCCCGGCCATCCTCCAGGAGGAGGATTTCCGCGGCATCGCCCCTCCCGAGACCGGCGCTCTGGCGACGGGACCCAAGCCGGACGCCGTCGCCCTCGCCGGGCTCAAGGAGCTCGCCACGGACTTCGCCCCCGACCGGCCGCCCCCGGAGACGTCCGACGACGTGGTGGCCTTCCTGAGCAAGATCGCCGAGGCCCTCGACGTCTTCCTCAAGTGCTTCGTCCCGCTCCGCGAAGGCTACCAACAGCTGGCCAAGGAGCTCGGGGTGCGCACGGGCCCCGGGCGCGTCACCCACACCCCCGGCGACGCAGACCCGCGCCAGCACGTCGAGCGCGCCCGCGATCCCAAGGAGCTCGGGCGCGTCCTCCTGAACTACAAGGACAAGACCTCGGAGGCGATGGCCGCGGTGGAGAGCGTGTTCGCGGACTACATGATCCACCAGGTCGCGATGATGAACGGCGTGATGACCGGGGTGAAATCGCTGCTCCAGGAGCTCTCACCGGAGTCGGTCGAGCGGGCCTCCCTCGACCCGCGGCGCAAGAAGGGGCTCGGCTTCGGGCCCCTGCGCTACAAGTCCCTGTGGGACCTGTACACGGAGCTGCACGCGGATCTCGCCCACGAGGACCGCCACGTGTTCTCGGTCCTCTTCGGCCGCAAATTCGCGGAAGCCTACGACAAGTCCAGGGAGTCCCGGGACTCGACGCGAACCTGACGCCCTCGCATCGCCGGTACCTGACGGACCAGGACGCCCCCGAGGCGCCCCCGGCGCGAGCGCCCGGCGACGTGAAGGGTCGTTTTGGACACGCTGGTTAGTTGCCCCGCGGGCCCGGGCTCCGGCATAGCTACACCGGCGCGCCAGAGCAGGCGCGCGGGGACGAAACCATGCGAAAGCCCGTTGTCACTGCCGCAGTCGCCGCGGCTGCCCTCTTCCTGGCACCGACGAACGCCTCGGCGCAGGTGCCTGAGCGCAGCCAAACCTGGAACGACGTCACCCTGGCCACCACCCTGGTGGCGGGCGGCGCCCAGCTCTTGATGCCGAGGGTCTACTACTCGTCTCCCGAGGCAACGGTCGGGTGGAAGGCGCGCTGGCACGTCTCCGTCCTCGCGCCGGCCATGACCCTGACGACGCTCGCGCTCCTGAACGAGCACCACTTCAAGCCGGGCTTCGAGGGCCACCGCCCGGGCTGCAACGAGGCGAACCAGGGACAACCGGGGTGTGAGAGCTATGGCATGCCGTCCACCCACAGCTTCGGCTCCGCCGCCGCCCTCGGGCACGGCACCGCGGTCTTCCTGGTCGACACCATCAAGTACAGCGGCGGGCGCTTCCACTTCGGGTCCTTCGCCGGCAACGTGATCCTGCCCCTGGCGCTCACGAGCGTCACGGTCGCCGGGCGGCGCGCCGGGGACTGGGAGGATTGGGGCCAGATCGGGGTCGGCGCGGGGGCGGGGCTCGTGTCCGGCGCGGCCATGGGTCTCCTGTACGCGATCCTGCAGCCTCCCGATTGCGGCTACACCGGGTCGCTGATCTGCTGGTGACCCACGCCGGGCTCGAGGTGGGGGCCCCGGGCGAAGCCCGGGGGCGGGGTCCTCGCCAGGGACGACGTTCGGAGCACCCGGATGCGCCCGCTCAGTTATCGAGGACCATGCCCACGTCGACGGTGTTCCCGTCGAACTTCACGCTGGCTCCCGAGATCGCCACGCTCGCCGGGCTCAGGGTCACGCTCGCGCCCCCCATGGTGATGCTGAGGGAGACGGAGGCCTCGATGACGACGTTCTTGGCCTTCACGGTCGTGACCCCGCCCACCGTCTCCGAGTAGGCGATGGTGGCGCTCTCCGCGGAATCACCGTCGACCTTCACCAGCAGCGCGCCCCCAGTCTGCGCCGACAACAGCCCCGCCTCGACGCCGCGGTTGCCTTTGGCGAGGATGACCTTGGCGGCCCCCGTCGTCTCCGTACGCGCGCCCCCGACTAGCAGGGAGCGATCCGCGGCGGTCATCTGGATGTAGGCCGCGCCGACGTCGTGGGTGTACGCGCTCGCGGTGGAGTCGCTGACGTCGCCGACCACGAGGTTGATGTCGTTCCCGCCGACGCTGCAGCTGCTGTCGCCGGTCACGGTGCGGCGATGATCGCCGCCGATCGAGTGCATGCGGTTGCCGCCGATGGAGAGCGTGTGGTTGCCGCCGACGTCGTCGACCATCAGCGCCGACACGGAGATCGTCTGGTTCGCGCCCACGTCGATGCTCTGGTCGGCCCCGACGGTGGAGCTCACGCTGTCGAGGACCGCCATCGTCTGGTTGGCGCCGACCTGCACCGATTGATCGTTCCCGATCGAGAGCGTGGCGTTGTTCCCGACGTTCACGCTCATGTCGTAGGAAGCGTTGAGGAACATCTGCTCCTCTCCGGCCACGTCGCTCATGCGCAGCTCATTGCTGCTGCCCCCGCCGGGGGTCGTCGCCGTCTGGAGCGACGAGCGCGCCGCGTTCGCCGGCAAGGAGTAAGGCGGCGGCGTGAGGCCGTTGTAGAGGCGCTCGACCACGACGGGTTGGTCGACGTCTCCTTCGGCGTACCGCACGGCCACCTCCCAGCCCACGCGCGGCAGCAGCATCGAGCCCCCAGTGGGCACCTGCGAGGTGCGCATCCAGCAGCCCGAGTGCTCGTCGTGCTTGCCCTGCCGATCCCAGAGGAACTGGGCCACGACGCGCCCGTGTTCGTCCGTGTGGATCTCCTCCCCCGCGGGCCCGGTCGTCATCGCCAGCTGGATACCGGGGGCCACGCGGGCCACGGGGCGCGGCTCCGGGCGCAGCACGGTCGCCCCGGGCACCGCCTCGAAGCGGCAGACGTGATGCTCCCGCTCCGTCTCGTCGCCCACGGCGAACTGACGCCCGGCGCTCCCGGAGAACTCGAGCCGGGTGACGATGCACGGACCGTTCAAGCGCTCCCAGGGGTGACCGACGATCTCGAAGGAGTGCCCGAGCTCCAGGTGGAGCGCCCCCGTCTCCCCGTCCACCACGTGGCGATCGACCTCGAGGGACTCTCGCAGCCGCATCGCCCGCACCTCCACCTCGTCCGGCTCCGTGGCGCGCGCGGGGAACGCGTACACCTCGAGGCTGGCGTCGTCCTCGCAGCCCTCGCTCACGTGCTCCAGACCCAGGCTGGGACGCTCCGGATCGTAGTCGCGGGCGGTGACCCGACCGGGACGGATCCGTGAGCGACGTGAGAGCTTGAAGATGTCGTCGCGGCTGCCGTCTGCGCCGAAGCTCGTGGTGAAGGGCAGCTCCGTGGCTCCCCGCGTGACCTCACCGAAGCCGGTGCCCTCGTCCCCGAACAGCACCTTCTCGTCCTCGTCCGGATCGTGGAGGCAGCAGAAGTAGATGCCCGCCTCCGCGAGGAGCCGCTGGCAGAACTCGAGATCCGTCTCCTGGTGCTGGACGACGTACTTGCGCACGGGGTGGGTCTCCACGAGCCGCCACTCCTGACGCGCCGCGTCCACGCCGCCCTTGTCCAGGACCTCGCGCACGATGTCCGGCACCGCGAGATCCTGGAACACGCGGCTGGAACGCCGCGCCGCCAAACGCCAGAGGCGCGGCCTCACCTCGAAGACCGTCGTCGCGACGCCGCGGACGGACTGCTCCACGGACACCCGCACGATCTCGCCGGTGAAGTGCAGCGTGGCGTCGTCGCTCAAGCGCCGCAGCCGAAACCGCGCGGAGGCGGCCACGAGCGCTTCGGGGGGCAACGGGGCCGTGTCGGGGATCACCGCGCGGCAGTGCAGTCGGTCCACGGCTCCCAGGCGCCGCTGCAGATCGTAACCCAGCACCATGAAGCGACGCGAGCCGACCGTCAGCTCGGCTTCCATGCGACCTGCTTGCGCCATCAGCCACCCACCTTCAGTTGACCGCCCGTTTTCTTGATGAGGCCCGCCTTCACCTGGATCTTGGAGCCCTTCAAGGTGATGGGGCCGCCCGCCAAGGTGAACTCGCTCCCGCCCGCCTTGAGCTTCGCGTTCGCGCCCAGCACGGACACCACCAAGCCCTTGACGACGTAGTCGCCGGTGATCTTCTGGTTGTGAGCCGCGCCCACGAGGCGCGTCGTGGCGCCGTCGCTCGAGCTCGAGTCGTTGCCTTTCACGATCTGCACCTCCGCGCCCGCGATGGTCCGCGCCTTCGCCCCCGCGACGACCTCCCCATGGCTGCCCCCCGTCACATGCACGCGGACGGCGCCCACGGAGGACGACGACGTCGTCAGGTAGTTCTCTGCGATCGCGCCGACCGAGGCCGTGAGCTCCAGGGCCCCCACCGTGCGCGAGAAGGTCCCCTGGACGTTGCGGCGCTCGCCGTTCGAGATGGTCGTCTGGTTGCCGGCCACCGTCTGGCTCCGTGAGCCCGCGATCTGCTCGAGGAAGTTCGCCTCGGCGTCGTGCTGATCGTTGGCGCCGATGGTGATGCTCTGATCACCTGCGACGTTGAGGGTCGAGTGAGCGCCCACGCTCACCGACTGGTTGGACCCCACGTTGACCGTATCGTTCACCCCGACGGAGCGGGACAGGTTGCTGGCGATGTGCGTGTCGTCGTCGACGCCCACCTCCTCGGTCTGATCGTGACCGGTGGTCATGTTCAGATCCTTCTGAGCCTTGATCGAGAAGCCCTGGCTCCCGCCGGTGTCGCACATCGTGATCTCGTTCGACCCGGCGCCTCCCGGAGACGACATGCTCGTCAGCGAACCCGACGCGCGCCCCGCGGGCAACGCCATGGGCGGTGCGTTCTCCCCGTTGTAGACCCGCCCCAACACGACGGGGCGATCGGGGTCACCCTCCAGGAACACCACGGACACCTCCCAGCCGATGCGCGGGAGGATCATCGAGCCACCGAGGGGCACCTGGCACGCGCGGATCCAGCAGCTCGAATGCTCGTCGTGTTGGCTGACTCGATCCCAGAAGAAGCGCACCTTGATGCGGCCGTACTCGTCCACGTGGATCGACTGCGGGGGGCTCCCCGCGGGACCCGTGACCACCGCCGTCTGGATGCCGGCGATGCGCGGGCGCCGAGCGCGCCGCGGCGGCAAATAGGGGGTGCCCTCGGGCACGCCCCGGAAGCTCACGTCACAGCTGACGTTCGTGGCGCTCTCGTCCGCCGCCTGGTGCCCGCGGGTCGTGACCTCCGTCAGCACGTAGGTGCCGTTCAAGTCGTCCTCGGCGGCGCCATCGACGGTGATGCGCCCGCCCACGGACAGGCCGGGCGCCTCGCTGCGTCCCTCGCAGACGTCCGCGTCGTGACGGAGCTGACGGAGCCGCGCCGACGCGCGCACGTTGCCCTCGGCGGCGACGGTGAAGCGGCCGGGATAGTCGTAGTAAACCGCGGGCCAGCGGTCCTCCGCGGGCAGCTCCGACTCCGGAGGCACCTGGGGGTTCTCGAAGTCGTAGTCCCGCAGGGTGAGGTGGGTGCAGCGCAGCGCGCGACGCCGCGAGAAGGAGCGGAGCGGCTCGCCGAAGGCCAAGATCCCCTGCGAGAGGCTGTGAGGCACCGGCTCCCCTGCCTGCTCGAAGGCCGCCGGCGCGTCCGCCACGATCATGCGGTGCCCCTCCTCGTCGTGGACGAAGAAGTAGAAGAGCCCCTCCTCCTCGAAGAGGCGCTGCACGAAGTTGAGCGCGCTCTCACGATACTGGACCACGTACTCCCGGGGCGCGTAGCTCCCGGACACCTCGAAGGTCACACGGTCCATGAAGCCCGCCTCCGTGAACAACGTCTCGGCGATGTCCAGCACGCTCTCGTCCTGGAAGATCCGGGAGTTCACGCGGTAGCTCAGGGCCCACAGCGCCGGCCGGAGCTCGAAGGAGAAGTGGAGCTTGCCCGAGCGCGCTGCGACGAAGCTCGCCTCGGCCACGACCCCGTCGAACCAACGCCGATCACCCCGGTGGTTCACCACCTCGAGCAACATGCGCTTGCGCAGACACCCGTCCACGTCGAAGTCCACGTCGCTGGTGCAGAAGTCGACCCGCACCTGGTACGGCTCCGACATCACCTCGCGAGCCACGTACGACGTCACCAGGACGTCGATGGGTAGCCCGTCCCCATGCAGACCGAACTGCGCCGTGGATAACCCGAGCAGGTTCACGATCGACGAGCTTAGCGGAGAACCACCCTCTGGGTCGAGGTGCGCCGCACGCCTCGCGGCGCAGTGATCGACCCTCGACGCTCACGTCGACGGCTCACGTCGACGTGAGCGTCGTCGGCTCCTCGAGCTCATGTGTCGAGGGCCCCATTTGCGGGGTTCACGGCCCCGCGGAGAGGCTCTGTGAACGCGACGTGAGGGGTGAAAGCGACGTGAGGGCGACGTGACCTCGACGTTTCGACGTCTCGACGCTCGAGGTTCGCGGTCCGGATTTTCGAAGGAAGATCCGTGACGGCGCCTTCGTAGATCTTGGATCGACGATCAGAAGCGCCCCGAGAGACCGGCGGAGCCGAGCCCGACCCAGGGCTGCACGCCCGGCTTCAGCTCGGCGGACGTCGCCTTCGACGACGAGTCACCGATCAGGAGCAGGGTCACGCCCGTGGCGATGCCGACGACGCCCACGCCGAAGCCGACGAAGGAGAGGGTGCGCGCGGAGCCCGCGTCCTCGTCGAGAACCCTGATGTCCTTGCGCTGCGCTTCGGTGCACCCGGGGTTGCAGGCGGCGAAGGTCCGATCGGCGTCGTTGCTCAGGCCGTTCGCCTGGGCGAAGAACAAAGCGCCCACGCCGACACCAATCGCGCCCACGCCGAGCGACGAGTAGGCGATGATCTGACGCCCGCTCGGCCCGCTGTCCGGGGTCCCCGCCGTGGCCTGGGCGGGAGCCGATTCCCCCGCCGCGGGAGCCGCCGCAGCCTGGCTCGGCCGCAGGGTGAGGATCACGGTCTCTTGCCCGCCCTCCTTGATGGTCACCGTGTTGCGGGAGCTCTCACTGCCCACCGCGGTGGCGTAGAACTCGTGCGTCCCGGGGTTGACCGGACGGGGGATCCCCACCAGCGCCGACGGCACCTCGCGCTCGTCCATGAAGACCTGCAGTCCGTCGGTCTTGCCTCCCTGGACCACGACGGTGATCTGGGGAATGCGGGGCTCCAGCTGATCGAGCTCCTGCTCCGCTTCCTTGCGGGTCTGCACCAGGACCGGGTTGGCGCGGGACGGCACGGCCTCGTTGATGATCGCCAGATAGCTCTCCCGGGCCTCCACCAGGCGGCCCAGCTTCGTCTGGGCGCGGGCGATGTAGAGAAGGTGCGGGGTCGCGTGCACCACAGCCTCGGCCCGTCGGAAGAGCTCGATGGCCTCCTCGTAGCGCCCTGCGTCGAAGGCGTCCGCCCCGGCCTCCGCGGCGGCGCGCGCCCCCGCCCGCTCCTCCGCCGTCTGGGCGTGGACCAGCCCGGCCGAGGACAGGACCAGGGAAGCTGCAATCGTTGCGCTGAAAAGCGGGCGAAGAGCAAGGATCATGGCGACCGGCATGCTAAGTGGGGGTACGCTCCACCACAACCTCTTTGACCTTCGTCCGGTGGGGTCGGGTACGTTTCTGGGGGACGATCCCCGGAAGCGCACCGTACCCGTCCAGGGCGACCCGCCCCCCCTCTCGCACCATGCTCCTGGAACCTGACCAGCTCCTCGACGGGAAGTACCGCATCGTCCGCCTCCTCGGGCAGGGCGGCATGGGCGCCGTGTACGAGGGCCACCACGAGCTGATCGATCGCCGCATCGCGATCAAGACGCTCTTGCCCAGCATCCAGGAGGAGGCGAGCGTCGTTCGCTTCGAGCGTGAGGCCCGCGCGGCGGGGCGCATCGGCAACGATCACATCCTCGAGATCTACGACATCGGGTCCCTGGCGGACGGCGGCCGCTACATGGTGATGGAGTACCTCGACGGGGAGACGCTCTCCGACCGCATCCGCAAGCGGCAGCGTCTTCACCCTGCCGAGGTCGTCCACATCGCCCTGCAGCTCCTGAACGGCCTGGGCGCGGCCCACGGCGCGGGCGTCCTGCACCGGGACCTCAAGCCCGACAACATCTTCCTCGTCGGCACCAAGGCGGGCATCCGCGACTTCGTGAAGATCATCGACTTCGGGATCTCGAAGTTCAACCTGGGTAAGGACGAGATGCGCATGACCGCCACGGGCATGGTGGTCGGCACGCCCTATTACATCGCCCCGGAGGTCGCCAAGGGCCTCGGCGACGTCGACCACCGCGCGGATCTCTACGCCGTCGGGGTCATCCTCTACGAGGCGCTCGCCGGGCGCGTGCCCTTCGACGCGGACAACTTCAACAACCTGCTGTTCAAGATCGTCCTCGAGGAGGCCCCTCGCCTGACGACCCTGGTGCCCGACCTCGACCCGGCCCTCGCCGACCTCGTGCACCGGGCCATGGCGCGCGAGAAGAACGATCGCTTCCAGACCTGCGCCGAGCTGGCCGAAGCCCTCCAGACCTGGGCCGCCGCCGCGGGCATCACCTTGGGCGGCTTCGAGACGACGACGGGCATCGGCCGCCCGAGCCAGGCGTCCGTCGCTGGCATCGCAGGCATGCCCACGGGCGAGCAACAGACCTTCGCGGGCGCCGCGGCGGCTCCGCACGTGTCACTCCAGCACTCCGCGCCCCATTTCACCCCTGGCCCCTCCACCATCCAGGCGCCAGCGGTCCGCGCCGCGACCCCTGGCGCCTTCGGCGCCTCACAAGCCGTCGAGGTGCAGCGCTCCAAGCGCCCGCTCGGGCTGATCCTCGGGGCGAGCGCGGCGGTCGTCGCCCTCGCCGCGGTCATGGTCGTGGCGCTGTCCGGCGGCGGCGAAGACGAGACGGGAGCGGCCGCCAGCGCCACGGCAGCGGACGCGCAGGATCCCGCCGTCCTCGGCCCCGACGACGCCACCCCGACCGAGCCCGCCCCCCCTGCGGACACCGCCAAGCCCGCCGCCGACACCCCCTCCACCGCGGCGAAGGACGAGCCGGCGGACGGCCCAGAGCCCGCAGACAAGCCGGCCAAGGCAGCGGACGCCGCTCCCGACAAGCCGGACGCATCGCCGCAGCCCACCAGCGACGCGACCGCCTCGCCACGGCCGACCGGCGATACGTCCGCAGCCTCGACGACGACCCGTCGTGCCCCGACGACGACCCGCGCCCCAGCCCCGCGCCCCAGCCCCGCCCCCGAGCCAACGACCACCGAGCGCTCGCGCCGGAACTTTGGGTATTGAGG
>Ga0207873_1000643_pt1 | contig 37217 bp, 53 predicted proteins | sample BGWIniCompost_FD_187373 | JGI IMG/M metagenome (GOLD analysis project Ga0207873, IMG submission 187373) | Cellulose adapted compost microbial communities from Newby Island Compost Facility, Milpitas, CA, USA - BGW Initial Compost (SPAdes)... ... | reverse complement strand
CGCGCCTGTTCGCCAATACGAGTGACCGGCAACGTGTGCCGGTGGTTCGCGGGCGACGAGCCACCCCCACAGCGTCACGCTCATGCCGTTCCGGGCGTGAGCGGACCTAGGTATCCTGCTCCCGCCCGGCGCGCCGGTTGTTTGGCACGATGCGCTCACCGGGAAACAGCTGCGCGCCCGCCAGGGCTCAGCAGGTTGGACGATCCTCATTCACCACGCGCTCCGCACACTCCCGGTTTCCCTGCTGGTCGGGCGCGCGAGCTCGGCGGGTTAGGCACCGGTAGCACCAACCCGCGGTTGCGAGAGCTGGTCAGGTTCGGCGTCCTCGGTCGGCCGGATGTGGTAGGATTACGTTGTGTTCTTGCCTTCTCGCCCCTCCGGCGCTTTCAACACCCCGACAAGTGCCGGTGCGGGCCGCGGCCGGTCCCGGTCGTGGGCGAGGATTCCGCACCACGCGGCTGGCAGAGACTCCCATAGCAGTCCCGGTCCACGTGATGCGATACAGACACGAGGCTTGCGCGTGCCGAAGGCCGCATCCCACCCGTGGTGTGGGTGCACGGGCTACAGGCCCGAGGCAGGCTGAAAATCGGCCGCGCGAGCGGAGAAGGAGGATTCATGGCACGACCAACACAGCGACGAGGTGGCGCGCAGGCGCCAGCACGCGGGCCGCGCCCCAGCAACCCCGACGCGATCACCGTCGAGGGACGGGTCGCTGAGGCCCTGCCCAACGCGATGTTCAGGGTTGAACTCGACAACGGGCATACGGTCCTCGCTCATCTGGCGGGGAAGATGCGCAAGCACTTCATCCGTGTGCTCCCTGGCGACCGCGTGGTCGTGGAGCTGTCACCCTACGATCTGACCCGGGGTCGCATCACCTACCGCTACCGCTAGCGGCCGTTTCCCCAGTTCCCCACCCGGCACGCCGGCGGCGCGGTCCGCCGCCGCGCCTCGCCGCGATACCCCTTACACCGCCGCGTCGTCGTTCCTGTCCTTCGTTCACTTGCCGGCTGGATGCGGCTATAATGACGGCAACGACTCACCGGCGCCCGCAGTGCGCATCGCACTGAGTAGATTGGACGGACGATGGGTTTGCTATCCCGATTCACCACCCTCATCAAGGTCAAGGTGAACCGGCTGCTCGGTGCGGCCGAGGATCCGCGTGAGACGCTCGACTACTCCTATGAGCGCCAGTTGGAGATGCTGCAGCAGGTCAAGCGCGGAGTCGTCGAGGTAGCGACCTCCAAACGGCGGCTAGAGCTGCAGAAGGCCAAGCTGCAGGAGAGCGTCAACCGGCTCAATGAACAGGCGCGGCAGGCCGTCGCGGTTGGGCGTGATGACCTGGCGCGCGCCGCGCTCGAGCGCCGTGCCATGATCCAGCAGCAGTTGGCGGACCTGGATCAGCAGACGGCGCAGCTCGATCAGGAGCAGGCGAAGCTGGAGCAGGCCGAGACCCGGCTGCGGATGAAGATCGAGTCCTTCCGCACGCGCAAGGAAGTGGTCAAGGCCCAGTACTCAGCGGCCGAGGCCCAGGTGCGTATCGGTGAGGCGGTAACCGGACTCTCCGAGGAGTTGGCCGACGTTGGTCTGGCCCTCGATCGCGCCCAGGAGAAGACCGAGCAGCTCCAGGCTCGCGCCGGTGCCATCGACGAGCTGATCGCCTCCGGCGCATTGGAGGACTTTACGACCTCCGGGCGTGATGCGATCGAACGGGAGCTGGCGCAGATCACCGTGCGCGAAAGCGTTGACGCCGAACTGGCGGCGCTCAAGGCCGAACTTGGTGCTCCTGAGCAGCCAAAGACGCTCCCAGAGGGAGGCCAGCAATGATCGTGCGGATCGCGACCGAGGGCCAATACCGGATCGACAGCGCCTACCTCGACAAGTTGAACGAGATCGACAACGACCTTGTGGCGGCCATCGCTGCCGGCGACAAGGACCGCTTCAAGGTGCTGCTCAACGACCTGCTGGCCCTCGTGCGCGAGCATGGCACGCCCGTCCCGGCGGAGGAGCTGGTGGAATCTGAGATCGTCCTGCCGCCTCCCGACACGACCTTCGAAGAGGCCAGCGAGATGTTCATCGGCGACGGGCTGGTTCCGGGCTAGACGCTACCGCACGACGAAAATTCCATGGGTGACAGAGGGGAGCCGCGATGATGGCTCCCCTTCGTCGTGATCTCTCTAGTTGGTGTCACCCTCCGCCGAGGTGGCTGCTCGTGCAGGACCGATGACGGTGGCCTGCTCACGCTGGATCACGCAGGCTGGCCCGCCCGCCGTTGTCGCGGCTAGAACGGGATGTCCCAAATGGGATACCAGCGCTCCAGCTCCGGCTCCACGGGCAGTTCCCGCTCCATCGCGCTGCCCATCCGCAGCTCGAGCGCGTTGTCGCGAGCGCGATTACCCCGCGGGACGAAGGGGTAGAAACGTCCTCGCTTGTAATTGTAAATCCAGTAGACGTGCTGCCCCTCGGCTGTGGTGAAGCCGAACACGCTCGCAAGGAGCTGCTCGCCGAAGCCGTTGGCGACCAGCTCCTCGCTCACGATGTGGATCGTCGCGACCAGGTCCTCGAACTCAGGATCCTGGAGGATGATCCAGCGGAAGTTGTACTGGTCAGTCTTCGTCTCGAAGCGCGACCCGGTGTCGCGGGTGCTGATCTCAAGGAGCGCGTTCAGGTCGACGCTCATGCGCTCGAAGTAGTTGGACTCGACCGGCTTGAAGGTGATCCCGGCTCGGTCGATCGCCTTCAGGCCGAGCTGCAGCTCCAAGGTCACCATCGCCGTGGAGATGGCGAACAGGCGCTCGTTCTTCGCCGGAAGGGGTCGAGCGCGCCCCAGCAGCGCATCCAGGAACCGCCTCACAGCCCCTCCATCTCCCGCGACAGACGCCGCAGCCGTTCCAGGCGGTTCTCCAGCGACGGGTGCGTCGAGAAGAGCTCGGCCAGATCCCGGCCCTTGGCAGCCGGGATGATGAACAGCGCGTTCATCCCCTGCACCTCGCGCAGGTCGCGTTCGGGAATGCGATCCATCACGCCGCTGATCTTGATGAGCGCCGACATCAACTGCGACGGTGCGCCGGTGATGATTGCGGCGCCGCGGTCCGCGGCGTACTCCCGGTAGCGCGACAGAGCGCGGATCAAGAAGTAGCTGATCACCCAGACAAGAATCGACGCAAGGTAGACGAGCGCGATCGCTCCGCCACCGCCATCGCGCCGGTCGCCACGCCGGCCCCCAAACCCGCCGTACATGCCGCCCCAGAACAGCCAGCGCATCAACAACTGCGCGACCACGGCGAAGAAGGTCGCGAGCGTCATCACCATGACGTCGCGGTTCCGGATGTGGCTCAGCTCGTGCGCCAGCACCGCTTCGATTTCAGGCGGGTCGAGACGCTCCAGCAACCCCTGCGTGACGGCCACCACGGAGTTCTTGGGGTTGCGCCCCGTCGCGAAGGCGTTTGGTACGCGTGAGGGCGAGATGGCCACACGCGGCTTGGGCAGGTCGGCGATCTGGGCGAGGCGATCAACCATCGCGTGCAGCTCCGGCGCCTCTTGCGGGGAGACCTCTCGGGCGCCCATCGTCATGAGCGCAATCTTGTCCGACGCGAAGTACTGAACTCCCAGCAACGCAGCCGCGATAACGGTCATGGTGATGAAGTCCACCCCGGCATACCACAACACCGCGATGAAGCCGAGGTAAACGGCTGCCAGCAAGAACATCACGATGAACATGCGGACAGAGAGTTCAGTGTCTCGGCCCCAGCGGGCCATTCGACCTACAGTGCTTGCCACGTTGTTCCTCGCTTTATGTAAGGTACCGAGCCACCTCGATTGAATTATACCCGTAGCGACGAGGCCGACGCGGTGGGAATGGGCCCGAGAGTTGCCGCGAGGCGGTATACTGGTGGGCGTCCAGCGCGCTGCTGCCTCGCTGGTGTAAGCAAGGCTTGTCTGAAGGGTGGTCGATGGAACCGCACCGCGACGAACCAGTCATCATCAGCCGCGGGCTGCACAAGGCATATGGCTCTGTTGTCGCGCTGGATCACCTCGACCTGGAGGTGCCGCCCGGCGCCATCGGTCTGCTGGGACCAAACGGCGCTGGCAAGTCCACCCTCATCAAGCTGCTCCTCGGACTGATCCGCCCGACCCAGGGCGAGGCCAGCGTTCTCGGCTTTGACATCGCCCGCGACGGTATCCAGATCCGCCAGCGCACCGGCTACATGCCCGAATCGGATTGCCTGCCGGGCGATGTGACCGCCGCCGACTTCGTGGGCCACATGGCGCAGATGTCGGGGCTACCTGCCCGAGCCGCGCGCCTTCGGGCTGCAGAGGTGCTGTACCACTGTGGCGTCGACGAGGAGCGCTACCGCCTGATCCGGGAGTTCTCGACCGGCATGAAGCAGCGGGTCAAGCTGGCCCAGGCGATCGTCCACGACCCCGATCTGGTCTTCCTCGATGAGCCAACCAACGGCATGGACCCGCAGGGCCGGGACGAGATGCTGGAGCTCATCAACCGGATCCACCGCGAGGTGGGGATCACCGTGGTACTCAGTTCCCACTTGCTCGATGACGTCGAGCGCGTCTGCGACTATGTCTTGCTGATTGCCCAGGGCCGGCTGGTGCAGCATGGCCCGGTGCGTGAGCTGATCGCGGGGGCCGGCGACATCCTGGTAGAGGTCGACGGCGATGCAGCTCGCTTCCGCGAAGCCCTGATCGCGCGCGGCGCGACCGTGACGGCGAGCGACGGCATGCTCGCCGTTAAGCACACCGATGACCTGGTCTTCGATCTGATCCGGGACACGGCTGCGGACCTCGATGTCGCCCTTCGCGGGTTGCGGGTGCAATCGCGCTCGCTGGAGGACGTTTATGTCCAGCAGGTGCTGGCAGCCAACGGAGGGAGCGACGGTGTCGAGCGTGCCGGGTGAGGCCGGCGCCGCCCAGTCCGGCGGGCGCTATGGCGAGGTCTTCGATCGTGGCTACCAGCACTACGAGGGACGTCGGGAGGGGCGTGCCCACGCGGTGCGTGCGCTGACCTGGTACTCGGTTCGGCGCGCGCTGGGCGTCAAGAAGCGCTGGACGGCCAAGATTATCCCGATCTTTCTCTACGCCGCCTCCTTCCTACCGGTGGCGGTAATCATCGGCATTCGCGCCCTGGTCGGCCCGGTGGCAGAGGGGTTCAACTACAGCACCCTGTACATCGCCCTCTCGCCCTTGCTCCTGATCTTCGCCGCGGCGGCTGCGCCGGAGATGCTGTGCGACGATCGGCGGGAGAACGTCCTCCCGCTCTACTTCTCCCGGGCCATTACGCGCAGCGACTACCTGTTGGCCAAAATCGCGGCACTCGGCATTCTTCTGGGCTCGATTGCGATTCTGCCGCCGCTGCTCCTCTTCATCGGCAACGTGCTGCTAGCCGACTCCCCGCTCACCTACCTGCGTGAGCAGCCCGACGAGGTCGGCCGGATTCTGGCTACGGGTACGCTGCTCTCAATCTTCTATGCCGCCATCGGGTTGGTCATCGCGTCGTTCACCGCCCGTAAAGGGGTTGCGGCCGCCATCTACATCGGGTTCATCACCATTGAGACGGCGATCGTCCAAGCGCTCGCCAGCGCGATCACGGCCTCGTGGCGTGATTTCCTGGACCTGATCAGCCTCGCCGACGTCCCGGACCGAATCATCAACTGGATCTTCGGCGGCGCAACGGCGGTCGGCTCACCGCCGATCGGGGCACCACTACAGGGATGGCTCTATCTCCTGGTCGTGGCCGCCGTGGCTGCTATCTGCGGCGTCGTCATGTACCAGCGCTACCTGGCCGAAGATTGACGCACTACGTCGGACCGAAAGGCACGGCACGGTGGTAGAAGTCGAACAGCAAGCCGAAGAGCAGAGGCCGGTCGCCGGGTTCGTGCCTCCGGACGGCCCGCGGACGATCGAAGTCACCGAGGTGTCAAAATGGTACGGTGACGTCGTCGCCGTGTCGAACGTCTCATTCGCGATCGGTCCTGGGGTGACTGGCCTCCTGGGACCGAACGGTGCGGGCAAGTCCACGATCCTGAAGATGCTGGCCGGACTGCTTACCCCATCCATGGGGACCGTGCGCGTGCTCGGCGAGCCGGTACGAGCCAATCCGGGGCTCTACCGACGCGTCGGCCTCGTGCCCGAGCAGGAGGTGGTCTACCCCTTCCTTACCGGTCGGGAGTTCGTCCGGCTCAACGCAATCCTTCAGCGGCTGCCCGATCCAGAAGCCGCCGCAGCCGCGGCAATCGCCCGGGTGGAGATGACGGCGGCCGCGGATCGACCGGTCGGCGGCTATTCGAAGGGGATGCGCCAGCGGATCAAGGTGGCTGCCGCCCTGGTCCACGAGCCGGAAGTGCTCATCCTGGACGAGCCGCTGACCGGCACCGACCCGTTGCAGCGCCTCCAGCTCATCAAGCTCATCCGGTCGCTCGGCGCCGAAGGTCGCACGGTGATCGTCTCCTCCCACATCCTGCACGAGGTCGAGCGCCTGGCAGATCAGATTCTGGTGCTGGTCAACGGGAAGCTCGCCGCGGCGGGTGACTACCGCGCGATTCGCGACAAGATCGACGAGCACGCCCGCCGGGTGCGGGTGCGCGCCGATGACGCCCGTACCCTGGCGGCCGCGCTGATCCGCCTGCCGGCACTTGAGAGCGTCCGCGTCGACGGCGACGCCGTGCTGATCGAGACCGGCGACGTCCGGGATCTCTACCGCGCCGTGCCGAAGGTTGCGCGAGAGCTCGGTATCCGGCTGTACGAGGTCACGGCGCTCGACGACTCTCTGGCCAGCGTTTTCGCCTACGTGACCGCACGTTAGACCCCGAGGAGGGCGGAGAGCAGCATGTCAATTACCCGCCGCGCGCCGATCCTGTGGCTCACGCTGCGCCAGTTTCGCGCCGGTCGAGCCACCCTCCTGGTCGCTCTCTTCGCAGCAACCCCCGTCCTCTTCGCCGCCATCTTCCGCTGGAGCAGTGAGACGGGAGACGCCGCCGAGTTCCTGACCAACCAGTTCCTTGAGATTCTGGCGCCGACCATCCTGCCCCTCGCCACGTTGATCCTGGCGACCAACGCGCTCGGCAACGAGATCGCCGACCGGACGCTCGTCTACATCGTCCTCAAGCCCGTGGCACGCAGCCGGTTGATCGTCGAGAAGTTCATCGCCTCGGCGCTCGTGACGGCTCTGGCTTTCACGATAGGATTGGTGGCGACGTGGGTCGTCGCGTCTGGGGGCAGCGGCTCGGGGCGCATGCTGGGCGCCCTGCTGGCCGGAACCCTGGCCGGGGTCGCCGCCTACGGTGCGCTCTTCCTGCTGGTCAGCCTGCTGGTCCCGCGGGCCCTGCTGGTAGGGATCATCTACGTCCTGATCTGGGAGTCGGCACTGGCGCGCTTCATTCCGGGCATTAAGATGCTGAGCGTGCGTCACTTCGCCCAGTCGGTCTTCGTCCGGCTCCTCGACAACCCGGCCGTCCGGCTCGATCGTGCGCTGCAGCTCTCCTCCGCCACGATCGTCCTCGCGGTGCTGGTCATCGCCGCGCTGGCGCTCGCGACCCTCCGCTTGCGGCAGATGAACATCCCCTGATACGCTGCCGGCTATACGCCCGCGCTCCCTGCCGTTCCTGACCTGTACCCTCAGGAGTGTGGTGCCCGATGCCGTCGCTCTCGCTCCGCGGCCCGGTCTTCCTCCACCGGCGCCGCTACGCGGAGATCATCACCGTCCTTTCTCGCCACGGGCTGGGCTGGCTCTTGTACCAGCTTGGCCTGAGCACGCTGATGCCACTCCAGCGGTTGCCGCTGCGCCGCGCCAAACAGGTTCCGCGATACACCCAACCCGAGCACCTGCGCCTCGCGCTCGAGGAGCTGGGCACGACTTTCATCAAGCTCGGTCAGATCCTTTCGACCCGTGAGGACCTGCTCCCGCCGGAGTACGTGGCCGAGCTGAGCAAGCTGCGCGAGCATGTGCCGCCAGTCCCCGCCGAGGCCATCATCGCCACCATCGAGGAGTCGTTCGGCCGTCCACTGTCCGACCTCTACAGCGAGTTCGACCCGACCCCGATCGCCGCCGCGTCGATAGGGCAGGTCCACGCGGCGCGCCTCCCAGGCGGGACGCCGGTGGTAGTGAAGGTCCAGAAGCCGGGGATCGCTGCGCAGGTCGAGGAGGATCTGGCGATCCTGATGCAGATGGCGCGGTTCGCCCAGCGTCGCGCCCCCCTTGCTGAGGCCTACGACCTGGTCGCGCTGGTGGACGAGTTCGGCTGGACGCTCCGCAGCGAGCTGGACTACATGCGCGAGGGCCGCAATGCGGACCAGCTTCGCCAGTACTTCGCGGACTCACCCTACGTCGTGATCCCTATTGTCTTCTGGGAGCACACAACGTCCCGCGTCATCACCCTGGAGCGGCTCGACGGCATCCACATCGACGACATCGACGCGCTGGACCGCGCCGGGATCGACCGCCGGCGCCTGGCCCGCAACGCCGCGAACCTCATCCTCGATCAGGTCTTTGTCCACCGCATGTTCCACGCGGACCCACACCCCGGCAACTTCGCCGTGCTACCAGACGGCCGCATCGCCGCGTTCGACTTCGGCATGATCGGCCGCATCGACGACGCAACGCGCGACGCGCTCATGAGCGTCGTCCTGGCGGCGGTGAACCAGGATGCCGATGGTCTGGTGGACGGGTTGGCCGCGCTTTCGGTCGTGGGCCGCGGCACCGACCGGGACGGTCTCCGGCGCGATATCCAGCACCTTCTGGACCGGTACTACGGCGTAAGCCTGAGCGAGTACCGCTTCAACGAGATCTTCCAAGACCTGATGGAGATGGTGCGCCGTCGCCGGCTCCAGCTCCCCGCCGAACTCAGCCTGCTGTTGAAGACGCTCGCAATGTACGAGGCACTGGGTCGCAAGCTGGACCCGGACTTCGAGCCCTTCGCCGTGGCCGCGCCCTACGTGCGGCGGGCCGTCCTGGAGCAATACCTGCCCCAAACCTGGGTGCCGCAATTGCTCGCCGCAGGCGACGACGCGATGCGCTTGCTCACCACCCTTCCTCGTCGCGCCAACCGGCTCCTGACGCGCGCTGAGCACGGCGACCTGGAGGTTGCGATGCGGGTCATCGGGATCGAGGAGATGACGCGCCAGGCGCACCTGCTGGTCAACCGCCTGATCGGCGCCATCCTGATCGCCGCCAGCCTGGTCAGCCTGGGCCTCCTGCTGACCGTCTACCACCCGCCGTGGCTGCTGACGTGGCTCGCTCCGTTGGTCGGCGCAGGCGTGCTCGTCACGCTGGCGCTCGGCCTCTTCCTCGCCCTCCGCGCCCGCCGGAACGGGCGCCGCTTTCGGTGAGCTGCGGGATCACGTTCACGCCGCGCCCGCGGTCAAGCATTGGGGTTCGTCACCGGCCGCGCGTCGTCGGGAGATTCGCCTTGGTCCAGGCAATGATGCCGCCCGTGATATTTGCGGTGCGTTCGTGCCCGCGCTGCCGGTAGAAGTCCGTCGCGTAGGCGCTGCGATTTCCCGAGCGGCAAAGGAAGAGCACCTCCCGATCGGAGGGGATGGTCTCCACCTCCTCATCCAACTTGCCCAGTGGAATCACCAAGGCGCCAGGCACGGCGACCTCCGCGACCTCATCCGGCTCGCGCACATCCACGATCACGGCGTCGCCGCGTGATGCCCGCTCCCACGCCTGCTGGGGGTCGATCTCAGGAACGACAGGTCGTTTTCCGGTGACTGTCACCATCAATGCGTCCTCTCTGCCCTGTGCCTGTGACGTCAACGAAGTGTACCAGTCGATTCACACCATGAGTTACCCTGGTCGTGTTGTCTTTGCGGCGAGAGGCCATCCCCATTTGGTCGCTGCTGTGCGTCGCGCGGCCACGAGTCCACCAGCGTGGCCCGCGCGGACGCCAACGACGCAACCCGCCTGCCCGGACTGTGGGGAGACCGGTGCAGCACGGGGTCCGGCTCCCTTCGCTACCGCTCGCAACGACGCCGGCGCCGCGCGCATTCCCGGCATGCATAGCCCGGCGCCCCCGGTGCTCTGCCGGACCACGCTACCTACATCGCCCGGGCAATCAGCGTGATTACCACGACGGCCACAGAGGTGCCCTGCAGCGTCCCTGCGCTATAATGGCGCGCCCCCACTCTCACCCGGGTTTCACGGTAGGATCGAGCGCGAGTTGGGCGGCAGCACGACATTCGGAGGAGCAAGACGGCCATGGCCATGGAGGAATACCAGGAATTGGCGGCGCGTGTCCGAGCCTTCGGCGAGCGGGTACTCGCACCCACCATCGAGGAAGAGTTCCGCGAGGGCCGCTCGAACGCGCAGGCGATCCCCGCCATGGCGGCCGAGGGCTTTCTCGGATGGAGCCTCCCGCCCCGCTACGGCGGCCTTGGGTACGACTACCGCGCCCTCGCCGTCCTCTGCGAGGAACTCGGACGGATCGACACCGCGCACCAGATCACCGTGACCGTCCACCTCGCCCTGGTCGGCCTGGCGATCCTCCAGTGGGGTACGGAGGAGCAGCGCTCGTACTGGCTGCCTCGGCTCGCGCGGGGCGAGCGAATCGCCACCTTCGCCCTGACTGAGCCGGGCGTGGGGTCCGACGTCGGCTCGCTCATCGCCAGCGCACGCCGCTGCGGCGACGGCTACGTCCTGAACGGCGAGAAGGCTTGGATCAGCCTCGTAGACGAGGCAGACCTCTTCCTGGTCTTCGCCACCGTCGATCGCTCCCGCCGCCATCACGGCATCACGGCGTTCCTCGTCGAGCGCGGGACTCCCGGCCTCAGCACGACTTGCTATCGAGGCAAGCTCGGCATCCGGGCCGGGAGCACGGGGAGCGTGGTGCTGCAAGACGTGCGGGTCGGGAAGGACGCGCTGCTCGGCCACGAGGGCGAAGGATTCGCGGTCGCCATGTCAGCCCTGGGCAACGGTCTGTACACCGTGGGAGCCGGTGCCGTGGGGGCAGCCCAGGCAGCGCTCGACGCCACGGTAAAGTTCCTGCACGAGATTGACCCGCGCGGCACCGGCCCGGCGCGTAGCCAGTGGGTCCAGCAGCGCGTGGCCAACATGGTCTGTGCAGTCGAGCGCAGCCGCCTCCTCATCCACCGGGCGGGGGCAATGAAGAACAAGGGAGTGCTCAACGCGCGCGAGACGGGGCTGGCCAAATGGCAAGCGACCGAAGCCGCGTATCAGGCCTGCCGCGACGCGCTGGAGATCCGCGAGACGCTAGGGCCACCGCCCTACGAGCCGTTCGAGCGCCTCTTGTGGAACGTCAAGGGGAGCGTCATCTTCGGTGGGACGAGCCAGATCCACACCGGAATGCAGGCTGGCTATGCACTCGGATACCGGCGGGAGCGCGCTCCTCGCTGCCCCGCACCCACGGCCGTGGACCTTGCGGTGCGCTGATGCCGGTGATCAACTCTCGTTACCAGGCATGAGGGCGATGATCCGGGCGACCTCCGCGACATCCCGCCCTTCAACCTCAGCGATCGCCTCCAGAGGCCACCCATCCACGTGGTGAAGCAGGTAGATCTCCTGCCATGCCTCCGGCACCGCGGTTGCATCCGTGGCCGGGCGCGCGTCGAGGCCTTTCCACGACAGGCCTCGCCGGCACATCGCCAGCGCAGCATCGATCTCGTCGCGAACCAGGCTGCGGAGCCAGGGGTAGATCCCAGTTCGCAGCGGTGCCGACTCCGATTCAAGGCTCGCGGTGATGTAGACGCTGGCGAGGATATCGTGGGCGCTCACGCAGGTGGCCGGCACGCCCGCCGCCCGGCAGCGGCGTTCGATCTCCTGCTGGGTGTAGCGTGCCAGGGGCCGGAAGAGACGCAGGCTCTGTTCGAGAATCTCGGCGCGGCGAGCCTCGCGCCCGCGATCCGCTCGGACGGGAACCTGACTATCTCTGCTGGCCGAGGTGGCGTGATCCATCATCGGTTCCCCTCATAGCCAGCCGCCCGATCAACGGAGGGCATGATTCGCCCGCTCACACTCTATCGCATCATGGATTACAACCCCGTCAGGGCGGCAACCCGCGAATCACAGTGTCGCGACAACCCCCATGGGGACCACGCCCGTCGCGCTGCGGGCCGCGAGCGGAACCGAAGGGCGCGGCCGGAAGTGGTAGAATTGTGTAGATCGTGGAGGACGCACTGGTCCTCTTCGAAAGAGGATGGGTGAATGCCTGACCTTGAGACGGCCCTGCGCCTCCTTCTGCGGGGCTTCCTACGCCGCTGCCCCAACTGTGGTGACCCGGGCCCCTATCGCTGGTGGTGGAAGATGCGGTTGCGCTGCCGCCAGTGTGGGCTCCATTTCGAGCGCGAAGAGGGTTACTGGACCGGCGCGATGGCGATCAACCTGATCGTCACCGAGCTGGTGTTCGCCGCCATCATGGTGGCCACCGTGATCATAACCTGGCCAGACGTGCCGATGCTCCCGCTGCTCCTGGTGGGCCTGGCGGTCAACGCGGTAGTAGCCGTGACGTTCTACCCGATCGCCCGCACCATCTGGATCGCGATCGATCTGCTCCTCCACCCCCTGGAGGATGACGAGGTCCGCGAGACCGCTGAACTGCGCCGTATCCGCGACCAGACGACCGCGAACGTATAGCCCATCGGCGCTACTGTCCCGCGCCTCCCACACGGCCGTAGATTTCCGTGAGGGAAGCCAGGCGATGCGCGCGTTCTCGGGTGAGCGCGTCCTCGCGAACACGCCACCTCCAGTTGCCGCTCGCCGTGCCCGGGACGTTCATGCGCGCCTCGCTGCCCAGCTCCAGCACATCCTGCAGCGGGACCACCGCTATGCTCGCCACCGACATGAACGCGAGCCGGATCAGATCCCAAACGATGTCGTGGCCGTCGGTCCCCAGGTAACGGAGAGCGTGGTCCCGCTCGTGGGGCGGGCAACTTCGGAACCAGCCGAGGGTAGTGTCGTTGTCATGCGTTCCGGTGTAGACGACCGTGTCCGCCTCGTAGTTGTGGGGGAGGTACGGGTTGTCGCTGCCGCTACCGAACGCGAACTGCAGGACCCGCATTCCCGGGTAGCCGAGCTGCTCCCGCAACGCATGGACGTCCGGCGTGATGATCCCCAGATCCTCCACGATGATCGGGACAGGGCCCAGCTCGCTCTGCAGACGGCGGAAGAAGTCCAGACCCGGACCGGGTACCCACGCGCCGTTGATCGCCGTCTGCTCCCCGGCCGGAATTTGCCACCCAGCGGCGAACCCCCGGAAGTGGTCCACCCGCACCAGATCCACGAGCTCACGGACACGGCGGAACCGGTCAATCCACCAGCGGTAGCCGGTGGCGGCCAGCACATCCCAGCGGTAGCACGGGTTGCCCCAGAGCTGACCGGTCGCGGAGAAGTAGTCGGGCGGCACCCCCGCGCGCATTGTCGGCTGGCCCGCCTCATCCAGGGTGAAGAGGTCCTGGTGCGCCCAGACGTCGGCACTGTCGTGGGAGACGTAGATCGGGATGTCCCCCACGATACGGATGCCCCGCTCGTTGGCGTAGTGCTTCAGAGTGGTCCACTGGCGATCGAAGACGAACTGGAGGAAGGCGTGAAAGCGGACCTCACGGTCCAACCGCGCCCGCCACTCGGCAAGTGCTGCGGGCTCGCGCCGGACGAGGCCCGGCTCCCAGCGGTACCAGGGCAGGCCGTCGTGCGCCGTGCGCAGCGCAGCATAGAGCGCGTAATCGGCCAGCCAGGCCCTCTCCCGCTCCCAGAACTCCTCATAGGCAACGCGCAACTCGCCATCGCCGCTTGCCTCAAAGCGCTCGAATGCCCGCGCAAGGGCGGTCAGTTTGACGCTGGTCGCCCCGGCGAAGTCGGCACGCTCCGGGTCGGACATCAGCGGTGGCGGCACCTCGTCGGCGGTAAGCAGACCCCACTCGACCAGCGGGGCCAGTGCGATCAGCAGCGGGTTGCCCGCAAACGACGACCGCGCGTCGTACGGCGAGTCCCCGGCGCCGGGAGGCCCCAGCGGCAGGATCTGCCACAGACCTTGCCTTGCCTCGCTGAGCCAGTCGATGAACCGCGCCGCCGACCCGCCAAGATCCCCGACCCCATGTGGCCCCGGGAGCGACGTCGGGTGAAGAAGGATCCCTGCCGTCCTGCCAGACACTACCACGCTGGTCCCGCCTTCCCTCTGCGAGGCACTCTCCGCTGACCCCCGCGCCGGAATGATGCCATGGCGTGCCGTCAGAGATCGGCGTCGACTACAATGGGGACCATGGAGTACCGAGAGACCGCGCAGTCATCCCTCGACGGCAGCGACCGTCGCAAGCGAGCTGCCGAAATCACGCGCCGCCTGCGCGTGGCCCACGGAGTTGGCCCGTTGCAGCCAACCGGCACGCCCGTCGAGGAGCTGGTTCAGACGATCTTGTCGCAGCACACCTCGGACGTCAACTCGGCTCGCGCCTACGCCGAGCTCCGGCAACGGTTTCCAACGTGGGACGAGGTCGTCGCTGCGCCGGTGGAGGAGGTGGCCGACGCGATTCGGAGCGGCGGGCTCGCGCGGCAGAAGGCGCCACGCATTCAGGCAGCGCTGGCGGCTGCTCTGAACTCGGGTGAGGACCCGCCGCTGGCATCGCTGTTCACCCTGCCGCTTCCCGAAGCGAAGCGCCGCTTGACGAGCCTGCCGGGGATCGGTCCCAAGACCGCGGCCTGCGTGCTCCTCTTCGCCTGCGGGCGCCCGGCATTGCCGGTTGACACCCATGTCTATCGCGTCTCCCGGCGGGTCGGGTTGATCGACCCGGGCGTCAGCGAAGCTGCGGCGCACGACCGGTTGGAGCCGCTTCTGAAACCCGACGAAGTCTACCCGTTCCATGTCGGCCTCATCCGGCACGGGCGGCGGGTCTGTAAGGCCACGAGGCCACGCTGCGACGAGTGCTGTATCAGCGACCTCTGTGACTACTACCAGGCAGGGTGTCAGTCGTCGCGCCAGGAAGCCGCGGCGGGAACGTGAAGCGGCGCCCCGGTGTTATGATGAATAGCACAGTCGAACGGTTTGCCCCGCGTGGTGGTCACTCAGTGGGGGACACCGATGGGGACTGAGATCATCTTTGTGCGACACGGGGAGACCGCCGGAAACCTGGACGGGCGCCTGCACGGCCGGACCGACCTCCCGCTGACCGAGCGCGGGCGGCTGCAGGCGCAGCGCGTTGCTGAGCGGCTCGCCGGCCTCACGGATATCGGCGCGCTCTACAGCAGCCCTCTCCAGCGAGCGCGCGCCACCGCTGAGACGATCGGGCGACGACTCTCCCTGACTCCGACGCTGCACGACGACCTCATGGAATTGAACTTCGGCGACATGGAGGGACACACGCTCCAGGAACTACGGCAGAAGCACCCCGACCTCTACGCCCGGCTGATGGACAGTCGTGATCTCGATGCGGGCTTCCCCAACGGCGAGACACGCCGGGAGTTTCATGCCCGCGTCGCGCGCGCCCTCGATGCCCTCCGCGAGCTGTACGCCGGGTCGCGGCTGGTTATCGTGAGCCACCTCATGGTGATCGGGTCCGGGCTGGCGCAGCTCCTGACCGGCGACCCCAATCGGTGGGACGAGTTCCTGGTCGCCAACTGCAGCGTCACGCACCTTGAAATTGCACCGTCCGGGGCCGTTGCGCTCCACTGCTGGAACGACATCTCGCATCTCGACCAAACAACGGAGGCAACCGGGTGGACCTTACCGTCCTAGGCGGCGCAGCCGCCTGCCCCAACCCGGCACAGGGGTGCGCCGGATACCTTGTCACGCACGAAGGCACGCGCGTTGTCCTCGACTGCGGTCCGGGGATCCTCCCGGTGTTGCGCGATCTTACCGACATGCGCACGCTGGACGCGATCATCATCTCCCACCTGCACGCCGACCACACGCTCGACCTTGTGCCGCTGCGCTACGGGTTGAAGTACGGGCCGGGCGCGACCGATCGCCGTCTACCGGTCTTTCTCCCGCCCGGTGGGCTGGCATTCCTCGACCGCATCGCGGGAGCGTTGGCGACCGACGGCGAACCGGCAGGCGACTTCTTCGAATCCGTCTTCGCGCTCACAGAGTACGACCCGGCGAGCGTGCTCACCATCGGAACGCTGACGATCCGATTCCACCCCACCCGGCACGCAATCCCGTGCTGGGCGATGCGCATCGAGGACGGCGAGCACTCGCTCGTCTACCTCGCCGACACGGCACCCACGCCGGACGTCGCGCGCTTCGCCCACGGGGCCGACCTCGTCATCTGCGAGGCCACCCTGAACGACCCGGAGTTCAGCGCGACGGTTGGCCATCTAACCGCGCGGCAAGCCGGGGAGATGGCAGCGGCTGCGGAGGCCCGTACTCTGCTCCTCACCCATTACTGGGTAGAGTTGGGGCGCGACCGGCTGCGCGCTGAGGCGATGGATGCATTCGGCGGCCCCGTGGAGGTCGCCACGCCCTATGCAACGTTCAAGCTTGGTTCCGACAAGGCCGGGGACGGGAGCAGCACCGCGTGAGTGACGGCGAGTGGGAGCCGTTCGAGATTGCCGGGTTCCGCGTGGGTCACTGGACGCATCCCACCGGTGCGACCGGCTGCACGGTGATCGTCGCTGATACGCCCGCGCTGGCGGTGGCCGACGTGCGCGGCGGCGCACCGGGAACTCGTGAGGTCGCATTGCTGGAGCAGGGACGGCTGGTCCAGCGCGTCGACGCCGTTCTCCTCACCGGCGGGAGCGCGTTCGGTCTCGCTGCCGCCGACGGCGTCGTTGCGTGGCTGCGCGAGCACGGGCGTGGTTTCCCAACCTCCAGTATCCCGGTTCCCATCGTCGCGGGTGCGGTGATCTTCGATCTCGACGGCCCAACGCCGCCGCTGCCGACGGCAGATTCAGGCTACGAGGCAGCCGCCAACGCGGTGCCCCACGGGTGGATCTCGGGCCGTGTCGGTGCCGGCAGCGGAGCGACTGCCGGCAAGCTGGCGGGGCGCGCCCGCGCGACGCCGACGGGGATCGGATCGGCCTATGTCCAGACAGAGTTAGGCGCGCTCGGCGCGCTGTTCGTCGTCAACCCCTACGGTGATGTGGTTGATCCCGAGACCGGGCAGATCCTCGCCGGAACACGCGGCGACGCGCCTGGTACCTGGGCCGACACCGAACGAGCCATCCTACGTGGCGGATCGTCGGACGAGGACTCAGCATTCAACACGGTGATCGGGGTGGTCGCCATTGACGGGGAGATGGACCGCGACGCACTCGTGCGGGTGGCTGTCGCCGCGCACGACGGGATCGCCCGCGCAGTTCGCCCCGCGCATACCCTCTTCGACGGCGATGTCGTCTTCGTCCTGGCACGCCGGGAGGGCTCGCCGCCCGACAACGCGGTGCTGACGTGGTGTACGGCGGCGCAGCGTGCCGTGGCCGAGGCTATTGTCCGGAGTGTTCGCCGTCCTGAGGGTCAGGGCTGATTCGAAGCGCGGGACGTGTTAGACTGGGAGCGGACCTCCCAGGCGGGCCCTAATAGCTGACCCTCGGTGGAGCGGTCATCCTCAGACCGAGGACGTATTGATGGACATTCTCGTCTCGACAGGGTCGCTGACCGGCATCCCACTGCGGACTGCCTTCGACCTGGCTCGCCGGGCCGGCGCCGATGGCGTCGAATTGATGCTTACCGGTCGCCTGGTCCGCCGTGGACCGGAGCGGATTCAGGTACTGGAGGACTGGACCGGTGTACCGGTCCGCGCGGTGCACGCGGTCATGCGCCTGCGCGAGCCGTCACTTCATCAGGCGGCCGACGACATCCTCCTCTCGGCACGCTTCGCACACAGCCTGGCCCACTGCGATACGCTTGTGGTCCACATCCCCAATGCACCAACCCTCCACGCGCCCGGCACACGCATCTGGTTCGACGCGATCGAGACGGCGCTCGCCGTGACGGAGCAGGGGCGCACGCGCATCGCGGTCGAGAACACCGGGCGGCTGCGGCGCTCCGATCCGGATCCATTTCTCGACCATCCGGACCGATTGCTTCGGTTTGCCCAGGAGTGGGGCGTGGCGATCACCTTCGACAGTGCCCACGCCGCCAGCCAGGGATGGGACGTGCTGGATGTGGTGCCGCGGCTGGCTCCCCATCTCGCCAACGTACACTTGAGCGACTACGGACGGCATACATTCCGCATCGGCCTGGCGAATGCCCTGCTACGAGACCATCAGCTTCCAGGCTCGGGTGTTCTCCCACTCGATGACGTGCTGGCCCGATTGGTTCAGGCCGGGTACGACGGCCTCGTGACGCTTGAGTTGAGTCCCGTCGCCCTCCGCGTCCCGTGGCTCCCGTCCGCCGAGCGGCGGCTGGCCGCGGCGATCGGCCGTTGCCGCGCGGCCATCTTCACAGCCCTACGAGCGGGTCGTACCACCCACCACCCAGGTCGTCCATAACCAAACGAGGCGCCGGCATGGCCGACGCCTCGCAGGTTGTGCTCTTGAGGGTAGACGCCGTTTAGCGCTTGGTGTACTGCGGCGCCTTGCGGGCACGCTTGAGCCCGACCTTCTTCCGCTCCTTCACGCGCGCGTCGCGGGTGAGAAGCCCTGCCCGGCGCAGCACCGGCCGCAGCTCCGGATCGTGCCGGAGCAACGCGCGGGCAATACCGTGCCGCACCGCGCCGGCCTGGCCGCTCAAACCACCGCCCCGCACGCGGACGCGGATGTCGAAGCGGTCGAACGTGTTAGTCAGCCGCAGCGGCTCGGAGATGATGAGCTGGTAGATGTCACGGCCGCCGAAGTACTCGCGCGGCTCCTTCTTGTTGACCGTGATGCGGCCGTTGCCCGGGTACAGCCGGACCTGCGCGACAGCAGTCTTCCGCCGGCCGACCCCGTAGTAGTAGCGCGGCCTCTCGCTGTTCGTCTGGTTTTCGGCAGGTGCCGTGCTCGCAGTTGCTTCCACCTGGTTCGCCCCTCCTCTAGCCCTCGATTCGGAGTTCCGTCGGGCGCTGCGCCTGGTGCGGATGCTCGGGCCCGGCGTACACCTTCAGCTTCTTGAACATCCTCTCGCCGAGCGCGTTCTTAGGCAGCATGTTGCGCACCGCCCGCTCCACCGGCCGCGTGGGATGCTTGGCGATCAGGTCTGCGAACCGGGTCTGCTTGAAGCCGCCCGGGTAGCCGGAGTGCCGGTAGTAGATCTTGTCGCGCTCCTTGTTCCCGGTCACCTTCACCTTCGCCGCGTTGATGACGATGACGAAGTCACCGGTATCCATGTGCGTGGCGAAGGTCGGCTTGTGCTTGCCGCGGAGGATCGTCGCCACCTGGGAAGCGAGCCGCCCCAGCGTCTTGCCCTCCGCATCGACGATGTACCATTGGCGCTCGATCTCGGAGGCCTTTGGCGTATACGTCTTCATCACCCTCTACTCCCGTGTTGCCTGCGGCGTCATCCGATTACTCGGCGCCATCCGGGTCGTCGTCGTAGGCGACCCGCCAGAGAACGAGACCCTGCGCCGGGGCCGGCGCCTCGCCGCGACGGCGGTCCCGGCCGGCTAGCAACTCTTCTGTCCACCCAATTGGCCGGTCTCCCCGGCCGACCGCCACCAGGCTTCCGACAATGTTCCGCACCATGTGCGGCAGAAAGCCGTCAGCCCGGATGCGAAATTCCAGCAGTCGCCCGCTGCGGTCGTGCCGCTCGAACGGCTGGTCGACGATCCGCCAGCGAGCTAAGGATACCGTACGGGTCGTGTCGATGCCCGACCACGGCACTCCCACCCCGGCGCCCGCGACCGCTGCGAAATCTCGCCTCCCAATGAAAGCATCCGCCGCGGCGTTCATCGCGGCGAGGTTCAGCGGCGTCCGGACGACCCACACCCGTCCCCGCATCAACGTGGGTACCGGCCCCTCCCAGACGAAGTACCGGTACTCCCGCCAGCGGGCGGAGAAGCGGGCGTGAAAGCGCTCGTCGACTTCCCTGGCCCCGTAAACCACCAGATCGTCCGGTGTCAGGGCCATCAACGCCCGCGCCAGTTCATCGGCCGAGCGCGCCCACCGGATGCGAAGGCTGGCGACCTGCCCGACCGCGTGTACGCCGCGATCTGTGCGCCCCGCCAGCGCGACCCGGGTTGGCTCCCCGGCCAGGCGCTCGGCAGCCGATTCGAGAGCCCCCTGCACCGTCCGGACCCCCGGCTGGCGCTGCGAACCGAAAAACGCGCTGCCATCGTAGCCGAGGTCCAACCGGAAGGTGCGAACGGCGATCGGCTGCCCCATCGCCGACCCGCGCCCGGGCCTTAGGCGACGAACTCGATCACCGCCATCGGCGCGCCATCGCCGCGCCGCGGCCCGAGCTTGTAGATGCGCGTGTAACCGCCCGCCTGCCCTTCGAATCGCGGCCCGAGCACCTCAAACAGCTTGGCCACGGCACGCTCATCACCCAGCCGGGCCATCAGCAGCCGGCGCCGGTGCTCGGTGTCCTCGCGCGCCATAGTGACGTACTTCTCGACGATCGGGCGAACCGTCTTGGCCTTCGCCTCGGTCGTCGTCATGCGCTCATGCAGGATCAGTGAAATTGCCAGGTTGCGGAAGAGCGCCTTCCGCTCCTTGGTCGAACGGCCGAACTTACGTCCGGCGACCCGATGCCTCATTCGTTGGTCTCCTCCACCTGACTGGAGAGCGCCGCCTCGGCGTCCTCGGCAGCCTCCCCCTCGGACGCGGCTTCGCTGTCCTTCTTCTCCGCGTCCATCGCCAGCGTGTAGCCGTGCTCGGCCAGCCGCTCCCGGAGTTCCTGCAGCGAGCGCGGACCGAAGTTCCGGATCGACAGCAACTGCTCCTGCGGAAGCGAGAGCACCTGCCCGACGCGCTCGATCTGCCGGCTGCGCAGCGCGTTCAGCACCCGCGGCGACAGCCCCAGCTCCGCCAGCGGCCGGTTGTCGACGATGCTCGGAGTCTTGTCCTCTTCCTCTTCCGGCTCGCTCGGCTCCCGGTTGAAGTCCGCAATCAGGCGGGCGTGGTCGACCAGGATCTGGGCCGCCTCGCTTAGCGCATCAGCCGGCTCGATCGTCCCATCGGTGATGATCTCGATGATGAGCCGGTCGTAGTCGGTCATCTGGCCGACGCGGGTGTGCTCGACCACGTAGTTGACCTTCTCGATCGGCGTGAAGATCGCATCGACCGGGATCTCACCGATCGTGTAGATCTCCTGCGTCTCGGCCGGCTGGTAACCGCGGCCACGGGCAATGACCAGGTCCATCTCCAGCCGCGCGTCGTCGTTGTCCAACGTCGCGATGACGTGCTCGGGGTTGACCACCTCGACGTCGCCCGGCCAGTCGATGTCCCCTGCGCGTACGACTCCCTCACCCTGTGCGTACAGGCTGGCGCGCCCCTCGCGGAACGACTCGGTCAACGCCTTCAGCCGCACCCGCTTGAGGTTGAGCACGATCTCGGTCACATCCTCGCGCACGCCTTCGATCGTCGAGAACTCGTGCCAGACATCGGCGATGCGCACCCGCACGATGGCCGTGCCCGGGAGTGACCGGAGCAGGATGCGCCGGAGGGCGTTCCCGATGGTGATGCCATAGCCGGGCTCCAACGGCTCGATCTCGAAGCGGCCGTAGTTGACACCGGCGTGGGTCTGTTGAACTCTCGGTCGGGCTATCTCCAACAAGCGAATCAGCCTCCTCTGGGCATCCCCAGTGCGGGCGGGGCCGTCGCGCCAGGCAGCGGCCCCGCTGCGCCAGGATCATATGGTTATCGGCTGTAGAACTCGACGACCAGCTGCTCGTTGAACGGTGGTCGTTCGATCTGGTCCGGCGTCGGTGCGTTGATGATCCGGCCGCTCAACGACTCCATGTCGCGCGAGATCCACTCGGGAACCTGCTTCGAGCCCGCCGTCTCGGCGACGATCTTGAAGTACTCGCGCTCCCGGCTCTGCGGACGCACTGCGACCACATCGCCCGGCTTGACGATGAACGACGGGATGTTGGTCTTCCGCCCGTTGACCGTAAAGTGGCCGTGGCGGACCAACTGACGCGCCTGGTTGCGCGAGTCGGCGAATCCGAGCCGGTACACGACGTTATCCAGGCGCATCTCCAGAATCTGGAGCAGGTTCTCGCCGGTGACGCCGCCGCGGCGCTCCGCTTCCTCGAAGTGGCGCCGGAACTGCCGCTCCATGATGCCGTACATGCGGCGGATCTTCTGCTTCTCGCGGAGCTGCAGACCGTACTCCGACGGGCGCCGCGTTCGCTTCTGCCCGTGCTGCCCCGGCGGGAAGTTCTTGGCCGGCTGCCGCTGCACGATCGGGCACTTGGGGCCGAAGCAGCGCTCGCCCTTCAGGAAGAGCTTCATGCCCTCGCGGCGGCAGATCCGGCACACGGGACCGGTGTACCTTGCCATTCGTCCTCCTCAGCCCAGTAAGCCGTACTGGGACTCGGCCTAGACGCGCCGCCGCTTCGGCGGGCGGCAACCGTTGTGCGGAACCGGCGTGATGTCGGAGATCGACAGCACCTGCATCCCGGCGGCTTGCAGCGACCGGATGGCCATCTCCCGGCCGGCGCCAGGCCCCTTGATGAACACATCGACCTGCCGCATGCCGTGGTCCATCGCCTTCCGCGCCGCGTTCTCCGCGGCCACCTGGGCGGCGTAGGGCGTGCTCTTGCGCGAGCCCTTGAAGCCAGAGGACCCCGCGCTGGCCCATCCCACCACGTTGCCGGCCTGGTCAGTCAGGGTAACGATCGTGTTATTGAACGTGGACTGGATGTACGCCCGCCCCCGGGGGATATTCTTCCTGTCCCTCCGGCGCGGACGCGCCGACCGCCCTCGGCCCGTTCGCCGTCGATCCGCCATTGAGTTGCTGTCCTCCCTCTGCTGGTTCCCAGTTGCCTACCGGCCAACCTTGCGCAGCCTAGCGCCCGCGCTTGCGAACGCCGATGGCCCGCTTTGGACCCTTGCGGGTGCGCGCGTTGGTCCGCGTGCGCTGCCCGCGCACCGGAAGCCCGCGGCGATGCCGCAGCCCGCGGTAGCAGCCGATGTCCATCAGCCGCTTGATGTTCATGTTGATCTCGCGCCGCAGGTCCCCCTCGACCACCATCTCCTTCTCGATGATGTCGCGGAGCCGGCCGACCTCGTCATCCGTCAGATCCCGCACGCGGGTGTCCGGCGACACGCCCGTGCGCTCCAGCAGCTTCTTGCTGGTCGACAGCCCAATGCCGTAGATATAGGTCAGGGCGATCTCGACCCGCTTGTCTCGGGGGAGGTCTACACCCGCGATTCGAGCCATCAGCGTCCGTCCTCCCTACCCCTGCCGCTGCTTGTGCTTCGGGTTCGTGCAGATGACCCGCACCACCCCGCGGCGCCTGATGATCCGGCAGTTGTCACACCGGCGCTTGACCGATGCCGTCACCTTCATATCTCTCCACCCCTCACACGCTGGGCGCCACGTCGATTACGTGCGCAGTCGATACGTGATGCGGCCGCGCGTCAGATCGTACGGCGACAACTCGACGCGGACGCGGTCCCCGGGCAGAATGCGGATAAAGTTCAACCGCAGCTTGCCCGAGATGTGGGCTAATACCTCGTGCCCGCTGTCCAACTCCACGCGAAACATGGCGTTCGGCAGGGGCTCTGTGACGCGACCTTCGACCTCGATGACATCCTTCTTTGCCACCGAACCACACCTCAACCCGCGCACGCGAAAACCGGCGGACCGCGTGTGTGCGCCACAAAGCGGGATTATACCACACTTTCGGCCGGCGCGGTCAACAGCACCGGCTCATCCTCCGTGACGAGCACTGTGTGCTCGTAGTGGGCGGCAAGCGAGCCGTCCGCCGTCACCACCGTCCAGCCGTCCGGCAGCACTCGCGTCCGAGCCGACCCCGCGGTGAGCATCGGCTCGATCGCGAGCGTCATCCCCGGCCGGAGCCGCATCCCAGTTCCCGGCCGCCCGTAGTTGAACACGGTCGGTTCCTCGTGCATCGCACGCCCGACCCCGTGCCCGGTGTACTCGCGGACGACCTCGAACCCGTGCTCCGCGGCGTAGGACTCGATCGCCGCGCCGATGTCGCCCAGCCGCTTTCCGGCGACCGCGGCGGCGGCGCCGGCGTGGAAGGCACCCTCGGTGGCAGCGATCAGTCGCAGGGCCTCGTCACTGACCTGCCCGACCGGCAGCGTGATCGCTGCGTCGCCGTGGTAGCCCTCCATGATTACCCCGACGTCGATCGAGATGATGTCTCCCTCGACCAGTACCCGGTCACTCGGGATGCCGTGGACGATCTCCTCGTTGACCGAGGCGCAGATGCTGGCCGGGTAGCCCTGGTACCCGAGGAAGGACGGTTTCCCACCTCGCGCCGTGATCAGTTCGTAGGCCAACCGGTCCAGCTCCCGCGTAGTGATCCCGGGCGCCACCCGCTCGCGCATCAGGTCGAGCACTTCGGCCACAACCAGTCCCGCTGCGCGCATCAACTTGATCTCGCGGGCCGACTTCAGCGCGATCGCCATTAGCTCGCCTCGACCCGCGGCCGGAGCGCGGTCAGAATCGCCTCGGTGACCGCCTCGATCGGCTGGTTACCGTCGACATCCACCAGCAACCCGGCCTGCGCGTAGTGCTGCAGGACCGGCTCAGTCTGCTCGTAGTAGATCGACAGGCGTCGCTCGACAGCCTCCGGAGTGTCGTCGCTCCGCTGGTACAGCTCCCCGCCGCAGGCATCGCAGACACCCGGCTGCTTCGGCGGGTTGAACACCTTGTGGTACGTCGCCCCGCAGTTTCGGCAGACCAGGCGCCCGCTCAGCCGCTCGATCAGCACCTCCCGCGGCACCGCGATGTGGATCACCGCCGCGATTGAGTCGCCCCGGGCTGCCAGCGCTGCATCCAGCGCCTCAGCCTGGGCCTGGTTGCGCGGGAAGCCGTCGATCAGCGCACCCCGCGCGTCGGGCTGCTCGGTTGCCAGCTCGTCGAGCCGCTCGGTGAGCATTCGCAGGGTGAGCTCGTCAGGGACGAGCGCGCCGCGATCGTAGTAGCTGCGAATCTCCCGCGCCAGCTCCGTATCGCTGGCCATCACCTGCCGGAACAGGTCCCCGGTGGCAACGTGTACCAGCCCGAGCCGAGGCGCGATGATCGCCGCCTGCGTCCCCTTGCCCGCACCCTGCGGGCCCATGATGACGACGTGTCGTGCGCCGTCCACACCCATGACGCGCCCTCTCCTCAGCGGAGGAAGCCCTCGTAGTTCCGCATCATCAACTGCGCCTCAAGCTGGCGCATGGTGTCGATGGCGACACCCACGACGATCAGCAGCGACGTCGCGCCCAGGAACAGCGTCGTGACCCCGGTGATCTGGGCCGCAATGTACGGGAGCACCGCCACCACACCGAGCGAGAGCGCGCCCACGAGGGTGATCCGCATCAGCACCCGCGTGAGGTAGGCCTCCGTGTTCCTCCCCGGCCGAACACCAGGGATGAAGGCGCCCTGCTTCTGGAGGTTCTCCGCGATGTTCTGCTGCTGGAACAGCACCATCGTGTAGAAGTAGGTGAACGCCACCACCATCACAAAGTAGATGACCTGGTAGAGCAACCCGTTCGGGTTGAAGGCGGTAGCCACCGACCCCGCCAGGTTACGCACCCACTCCCTGTCGGATGTCTGCAGGAAGTTGGCGATCATCCCCGGGAAGACCATGATGCTAATGGCGAAGATCAGCGGGATCATCCCGGCGGAGTTGACCTTCAGCGGGATGTAGGTGCTGCCGCCACCGTACACCCGCCCGCGGCGGATGCGCTTGGCATGCTGCACCGGGATCCGGCGCACCCCTTCGTTCAGCAGCACGATGCCGACGATGGTGATCAGTCCGATCAGGATGAAGCCGACGGTGCCCAGGACGTTCTGCGTCGCCGTCCCACCACCGATGAGGTTCGCCACCGACCGCGGGAGGCTGGCCACGATACCGCCGAAGATGATGATCGAGACGCCGTTCCCGATCCCGTTCTCGGTGATCAACTCACCGAGCCAGACCAGGAAGACGGTGCCGGCCGTCATGACGAGCAGGATCGAGATGCTGCGGAGCGCGGTATCGGCGTTGAACAGCCCGAAGTCGCTCAGCACCCCGGCGTTCGCCATCAACACCGCCTGACCGTAGCCCTGCAGCAGCGCCAGCGGCACGGTCAGCCAGTGCGTGTACTGGTTGATCCGGTTCCGCCCCTGCTGTCCCTCCCGCGACAGTTCCTCCAGGCGCGGGATGATCGGCGTCAGGAGCTGCATGATGATCGACGCCGTGATGTATGGGTAGACACCCATCGCCAGGATCGAGAAGTTCGCCAGCGTGCTACCGGAGAACAGGTTCAGCATGCCCAGGAGCTGGTTCTGCTCCAAGAGCTGCTGCAATACCTCGCGGTCCACGCCGGGGACGGGGATGGTCGCGATGAAGCGGAACAGGACCAGGATCCCGACGGTGAAGAGGATCTTGCGCCGCAACTCCGGGATCCTGAAGGCGTTGATGGCTGCTTCGAGCATTAGCTGATGGCCTCCACGGTGCCGCCGGCGGCCTCGATCTTCTCACGGGCGCTCTTGGAGAACTTGTGCGCCCGCACGGTCAGCGGTCGGGTCACCTCACCGTCGCCCAGGATCTTCACCGGGTACTCCAGGCCGCGGGTCACACCGCGCTCGTAGAGCACCTCAGGGGTGATCGGGCCGTCGATGTCCAACTCGTTGAGCCGGCCGACGTTCACCACCTCATAGACCTTCTTGAAGATGTTGACGAAGCCGCGGCGGTAGCTCAGGCGCTTGTAGATCGGGTTCTGGCCACCCTCGAAACCGCGGCGCACGGTGCCGCGCGCCTTCTGGCCCTTGGTACCGCGCCCGGCGGTCTTCCCCTTGCCGGACCCGTCACCACGGCCGACGCGGGTCCGCTCTTTCCGCGATCCCGGCGCGGGCTTCAGATCGTGCAACTGCATCGGGTTTCACTCCTCTACCTGTACGCCCTCGCGAGTCGGGGCGCACACGTTAGGACTCGTCTTCGCCCTCGATCCGCACCAGGTGGCGCACCTTATAGATCATGCCGCGCACGGACGGGTTGTCCGGCTTCTCCAGCGTCTGGTTGAGCCGCCGGAACCCGAGCGCCCGGATCGTGTCCTTCTGATCCTGGCTGTACCCGATTGCGCTGCGATAGTAGGTCACCCGGATCGTCTTCTGGCTCATGCCTGCACCGCCCGCTCTCGGCGCCGCAACCGCTCCGGCGGAATACCACGCCGCTCCGCCACCTGCTCGACCGACTCCAGGCTCTTCAGGGCGAGGAGAGCCGCCTGGGTGACGTTGATCGGGTTGTCGCTTCCCAGCGACTTCGCCAGGATGTCCTGGATGCCGGCAGCCTCGACGACCGCACGCACACCCGCCCCGGCGATCACGCCGGTACCCGGCGCAGCCGGCTTGAGCAGCACGCGCGCCGCTCCGAACTTAACCTCAACCTCATGTGGAATGGTCCGCCCCGCCAGCGGCACCCGGATCATGTTCTTCCGGGCAGCATCCGCCGCCTTGCGGATCGAGTCCGGCACTTCAGCGGCCTTGCCCAGCCCGACGCCGACGCGGCCATTGCCGTCGCCGACTACGACAAGGCTGCTGAAGTTGAACCGCCGGCCACCCTTCTGCACCTTGGCGACGCGGTTGATCTGTACGACCCGCTCCTGAAACTCGGGTGCGTCGTCGCCGCGGGGTCGCCTGCCGTCACTGCGTCTGTCCATGTCTCTATGCCGCTCACTCCCCACGGGCTGCGTGCCCGCTGCTTAGAATTCTAGCCCAGCTTCGCGCGCCGCTTCGGCCAGGGCACGGACCCGCCCGTGGTACTTGTAGCCACCCCGATCGAAGACGACGCGGGTGATGCCCTTCTCGCGGGCGCGCTCACCGACCACCATGCCGACGATGCGGGCTTCCACAACCTTGGGATGCTCCTCCGGGAAGCGCTCACGCACCGCCTTCTCAAGGGTGGACGCCGCCACCAGCGTATGACCGACCGTGTCGTCGATCACCTGCGCGTAGATGTGCTCGTTGCTCCGGAACACGTTGAGCCGCGGCCGTTCCGGCGTTCCACTCACCTTCGCGCGAACACGCAGGTGGCGCCGCTTTCGCGGAGAAAGGGTCCGCTTGTACTCGTACTTGCCCATCCGCGTCGTGACTCCTTTGAAGGGGTATCAGCCCGAGATGCCCACCCGATGGCGGCCCCTGCCGGGGCAACGCCACTGATGGCTACCCGGACCCACCCGCATCGTGCTACTTGCCGACCTTGCCGGCCTTGCCGGCCTTGCGGCGCACGCGCTCGCCCAGGTAGCGCACGCCCTTGCCCTTGTAGGGCTCCGGCGGGCGGACCCGGCGAATCCGCGCAGCGATCTCGCCAACCAACTGCTTGTCGATCCCCTGGACACCGATCCGGGTCGGGGACTCGAGCACAAATGTGATCCCCTCCGGCGGGTCGATCCGCACTGGGTGGGAGAAGCCGAGCGACAGCACGAGGGTCTTGCCCTCAAGCTGCGCGCGGTACCCCACGCCGTGGATCTCCAGGTCCTTGCGGTACCCCTCGGTGACGCCGTGCACCATATTTGCCACCAGCGTCCGCGTCAGCCCGTGCAGCGCGCGGAACTGGCGCTCGTCCGACGGCCGGCGCACCAGCAACGTCCCGTTCTCGCGCTCGAAGCGCATGGCGGGGTGAACCCGCTGTTCCAACTCCCCCTTCGGCCCCTTGACGCGCACCACCCCCGAATCGATCTGGACTTCGACGCCCGCCGGGATCGGGATGGGGAGATTGCCTATCCGTGACATCCTGCTTCCTCCGTAGCTCGACAGGCCCGCGCGTCGCTAGAAGACGGTGCAGAGCACCTCGCCGCCGATGCCGCGGCGCCGAGCCTCATGCCCGGACATCACGCCCTGCGGGGTGCTGACGATGGCAATGCCGAGGCCGTTGCGCACCCGCGGAATCTCGTCCTTCCCGGCATAGACGCGCAGCCCGGGCTTGGAGATCCGACGCAGTTCCCGAATCGCGTGCCGGCGATCCCGCGTGTACTTGAGCTTGATCGTCAGCACCGGGTACGGCCGGCGCTCCTCCACCCGGAAGTCCTCGATGTAGCCCTCTTCCTTCAAGATCCGGGCGATCGCCACCAGGATCTTGCTGGACGGCATGGAGGTCTCCGGCTTGCGCGCCATGCCCGCGTTGCGAATTCGCGTGAGCATGTCTGCAATGGAATCGTTGATCGTCATCGTCCGTCGCTACTCCGCTCGCCGTCCATTACCAGCTCGACTTGGTCACGCCGGGCAGCTTGCCGCTCGCCGCCAGCTCCCGGAAGCAGATCCGGCAGACGCCGAACTTCCGCATGTAGGCGCGGGAGCGCCCGCACAGCTTGCACCGGTTGACATGCCGCACCGGGTACTTGGGCGGCTTCATCGCCTTGACGATGAGTGCCTTTCTCGCCATTTCTCCTCCGACTCTCCCTACGACTCGCGGAACGGCATGCCCAGCAGCGCGAGGAGTCGGCGGCCCTCCTCGTCGGTCTTCGCCGTGGTCACGATCGTCACTTCCAGGCCGCGTACCTTGTCGATCTTATCGTAGTCGATCTCCGGGAAGACCAACTGCTCACGCAGCCCCAGGGTGTAGTTGCCACGGCCGTCGAAGGAGCGCGGCGAAAGCCCTCGGAAGTCCCGGATCCGCGGCAGCGCCGTCCCGATCAGCCGGTCGAGGAACTCATAGGCCCGGTCGCCGCGCAGGGTGACCATGACTCCGATGGGCATCCCGGCGCGCAGCCGGAAACCGGCGATCGAGCGCTTGGCACGCGTCACGACCGGCCGCTGCCCGGTAATCGTGGCCAGGTCGTCGGCCGCTGCATCCAACGCTCGCCCGTTATGGATCGCCTCGCCCAGGCCGATGTTCAGAACAATCTTCTCAAGGCGGGGCACCTCATGCACATGCCGGTACCCAAACTCCGCCATCAACTTGGGTACGATCTCGTTGCGATAGAGTTCCCGAAGGCGTGCTGCCATCTCGAATCCTCACCTCATCCGGCGACCGGGCTCCCGGCTACCTCGGCCGCGGAATCACCGCGTCGCACTTCTTGCAGTACCGGACCTTCTCGCCCGACTCGGTGAACCGGAACCCCACCCGAGTCGCCTTATCGCAGGACGGGCAAATGAGCATCACCTTCGAGACATGCAACGGGGCCTCGACCTCGATGATGCCCCCAGGCCGGCCCCCGGGGAGGGCACGCTGGTGCTTCTTGACCCGATTCACACCCTCGACGATCACCCGATCGACCCGCGGCATGTTCTGCCGCACACGGCCCCGGGCGCCCTTGTCTCGTCCGCGGATGACCAGCACCTCGTCGCCGGTCACAATCTTCTCGGCCATGACTCCTCCCTCGCTCTCCTGCTCGCCCTAGAGCACTTCCGGCGCAAGGGAGACGATCCGCATGAACTGCCGATCCCGCAGCTCGCGCGCAACCGGGCCGAAGATGCGGGTCCCGCGCGGGTTGCCCTGCTGGTTGATCAGGACCGCTGCGTTGTCGTCGAACTTGATGTGCGTGCCGTCCGGCCGACCATACTCCTGCGCCGTCCGGACCACGACCGCCCGCACGATGTCACCCTTCTTGACGGCCGAGTTTGGCTGCGCCGACTTGACCGTCGCCACGATCACATCGCCGACCGATGCATACTTCCGACCCGAGCCCCCCAGCACACGGATGCAGAGGATCTCTCGCGCGCCGGAGTTGTCGGCGACCTTGAGCCTGCTCTCCTGTTGGATCATCGCGCCTTTCCTCCTCCTCGCCGCCGAGCCGCGTGCTAGATCTCCTGGGCCCGTTCGAGGATCTCGCGGACGATCCAGCGCTTGGTCTTGCTCAGGGGGCGCGTCTCCTCGATCAGCACCAGATCGCCGACCTTGCAGCGGTTGTGCTCATCGTGCGCCTTGAACTTGCTGGTCCGCCGGATCGTCTTCCGGTACAGCGGGTGGCGGCGAAGGTAGTCCACCGACACCACGACCGTCTTGTCCATCTTGTCCGAGACGACCCGGCCCACCTTCGTCAAGCGGCGCCGTGGCCTCGTCTCGCTCGCTGTCTCACTTGCCTGCATGGTCCGGTCTGCCCGTCCTTCCCCGCCGAACACGGCGCGGCGCTACGACTGCGCCCGCGCTTTCTCCATCTCGGCGGCAATGCGTCGCTCAGTCTGAATGGTCTTGATCCGCGCGATATCCCGCTTGATCTGCCGGATACGCGCAGTGTTCGTCAGCTTGCCGATTGCCTCATCAAAGCGCAGATCGCGCCACTCGGAGCGCAGCTCATCGAGTTTCTGCATCAGCTCCGCGTCGCTCATCGCACGGATTTCGTCCGGCTTCATGCCTGGCCACCTCCGGTTCCGCTCTCAGACCCGGCGGCGACAACCTCTCGGCGCACGACGCGGCACTTCATCGGCATCTTGTGGATGGCGCGGCGCAGCGCCTCGAGCGCGAGCTCCTCGCGCACGCCGCCGAGCTCGAACATGACCCGGCCCGGCTTCACCACGGCCACCCAGTACTCCGGGTTGCCCTTGCCGCTACCCATGCGCGTTTCGGCCGGCTTCTGCGTGACCGGCTTGTCCGGGAAGATCCGAATCCAGACCTTCCCACCGCGGCGCACGTAGTTGGTGATGGCACGCCGGGCCGCCTCGATCTGCCGGCTGGTCACCCAGGCCGGCTCGAGCGCCTGGATCCCGTACTCACCGAACACAACGGTGTTGCCACGCGAGGCCTGGCCGGTCATCCGGCCGCGCTGGACCTTTCGGTGCTTCACCCGCTTCGGCATCAACATGGCTGTGCTTCCTATCTCCGCCGCCGTCCGTCAGCGCGGCCGCTACTCCGCCGTGGCCGCCAGTTCGGGCAGCTCAGCCCCACTGCGCGCCTCCGGCATCACGTCACCCCGATAAACCCACACCTTGACTCCGATGCGCCCGTACGTCGTGTGGGCGTGGACGACCGCGAAGTCGATGTCAGCCCGGATGGTGTGCAGCGGCACCCGACCCATCATCTCGGTCACGGTGCGGGCCATTTCGGCACCGCCTAGGCGGCCGCTCAGGCGGATCTTCACGCCCTTGGCGCCCTTGCGCATCGCCTGGGTCGCCGCGTGCTTCATCGCCCGCCGGAACGACACCCGCCGGGAGATCTGCTCCGCAATGCTCTCGGCGATCAGGCGCGCGTCCAGCTCCGGATCCTTGATCTCCTCGATCTTCAGGTGGACCTTCTTACCCACCTGCTGCTCGATGAGCTGGCGGATCCGCTCGACATTCGCGCCCTGCTTGCCGATGACGATACCGGGCTTCGACGTGTGGATCGTCACCTCGATCCGGTTGGCCGCGCGCTCGATCTCGATGCGCGAGATCCCGGCGCGGGTCAGCTCAGCGTTAATGAGCCGCCGGATCGTCAGATCCTCATGCAACTGCTCGGTGTAGTTCCGCTCGGCGTACCACTTCGACTCCCAGTCGTGCACGATGCCGAGGCGGAAGCCGATGGGATGTACCTTCCGTCCCAAGCTAGGCCCCCTTCTCCATCTCGTCGACGATAACCGTAATGTGCGCCGTGCGCTTGAGACGACGGTTCACCCGACCTCGGGCCCGGGCTCGCCACCGGCGATACGTCGGCCCCTCGTCGGCGTAAATCTGCTTGATATAGAGCCGATCGGGGTCCAGATCGTGGTTGTGCTCGGCGTTCGCTGCGGCCGACTTCACCACCTTCGCCACGTATTCGGCGGACTTGTTCGGCACGAACCGCAGGATCGCCAGCGCCTCCGGCACTGACTTGCCGCGGACCATGTCGACCACCAGCCGCGCCTTTCGCGGCGACACCCGGAGCCCCCGTGCTTTGGCCATGACCTCCATGTGCCGTCTCCCCTTTGCCGCCCTCGACGCCTAGCGCCGGCGGGACGAGCGCTCGGCGTCCTTGCCGTGGCCGCGGTAGGTGCGGGTCGGCGCGAACTCCCCGAGCTTGTGGCCCACCATCTGCTCCGTCACGAAGACCGGCACAAAGCGGCGCCCATCGTGGACCGCCACGGTGTGCCCGATCATCTCCGGGAAGATGGTCGAATCCCGCGCCCACGTCCGGATCACCCGGCGGTCGCCACTCGCGTTGGCCTGCTGGATCTTCTCCCGCAGCTTTGGATCGATGTACGGGCCCTTTTTCGACGACCTACCCAATGTGCTCCTCCGTTCCGCCGCGCACGTGGGCTACCGCCCCTTGCCCCGGCGGCGCACAATGAACTTGTCCGTCTTCTTGTTGCGCCGGGTCCGGTACCCGAGCGTCGGCTTACCCCACGGCGTTCGCGGCTGGCCGCCGATCGGCGCCTTGCCCTCACCACCGCCGTGCGGGTGGTCGGCCGCGTTCATGGCCGAACCCCGCGTGATCGGCCGCCGGCCAAGATGCCGCGAGCGACCGGCCTTACCGATCCGCACGTTCTCGTGGTCCACATTGCCGACCTGGCCCAGCGTCGCCATGCAGTTCAGCCGGATCATGCGCACCTCGCCCGAGGGCATTCGCACCTGGGCGTAGCCGTCCTGCTTGGCCATGATCTGCGCCGCCACCCCGGCGGACCGCACCAACTGTCCGCCGCGGCCCGGGTACAGCTCGATATTATGGATCGGCGTGCCGGTCGGGATGTCAGACAGCGGCAGCGCGTTACCCACCCGAATCGGCGAGCCGGACCCCGACTGCACGATGTCGCCGACCTTCAGGCCGAGCGGCGCCAGGATGTACCGCTTCTCCCCGTCAACGTAGTGGAGGAGCGCGATGCGCGCCGACCGGTTCGGGTCGTACTCGATCGCGGCCACCTTGGCCGGGATGCCGAACTTGTTCCGCTTGAAGTCGATGCGCCGGTAGAAGCGCTTGTTGCCGCCGCCACGCCCACGGGCGGTCACCCGACCCTGATTGTTACGCCCGGCATGCTTCTTCAGCGGCTCGAGCAGACTCTTCTCGGGCTCCCGCTTGGTGATCTCCTCGAAGGTCGAGACCGTCATATTCCGGCGCCCGGGCGATGTCGGCTTGTATCTGCGTATTCCCATGGCTGTTCTCCTCGCTAGCCTGCCCGCCGCCGTTACAGCTGACCGAACAGGTCGATCGTCTGACCCTCCTTAAGGGTCACGATCGCCTTCTTCCAATTCGGGGTGCGGCCCACGCTAGCCGGCCGGCCGCGCCGGGCGCGCCGCCGCTCCTTACCGCGGACATTGATCACATTCACGGCGACGACCTCGACGTTGAAGGTCCGCTCGACCGCGTCCTTGATCTGGATCTTGTTCGCGTCGCGCGCCACCTCGAACGTGTACTGCCCCAACTCCATCAGCCGGGTGTTCTTCTCGGTGATCAGCGGGCGACGCAAGACGTCCTGATAATCCATCCCTGCACCCCTTACTGCGCCCAGAGCCGGTGGATGACGTCCACCGCCTCTCGGGTCAGCAGCAGCCGCTCGTACTTCAAGACGTCGCGCATATTGACGTACTGGGCCGGCAACACCCGCACGTGCTCCAGGTTGTTCGCGCCGCGGCGCAGATTCTCGCGCGGCTGATCAACCAGGATCAACGTCGAGCGAGCGTCGCCCTTGGGCAGGCGCGCCAGCGTCTGGATCATCGCCTTGGTGCGCGGCTCGAGCTCGGTGAGCCCCTCGACCACCACGACCTGATCCGCCTTCATCTTGGCCGACAACACCGACCGGATCGCCAGACGGCGCATCTTGCGGGGCATCCGCTGCGTGTACTTGCGCGGGTGCGGCCCGAAGACGACACCACCGCCGCGCCACAACGGCGACCGGATGCTCCCGTGCCGCGCGCGGCCGGTGCCCTTCTGGCGCCACGGCTTGCGGCCGCCGCCACGCACCTCACCCCGCGTCTTGGTATCGTGGGTTCCCAGCCGGGCATTGGCCATCTGGCGCACATACGCCTGGTGCATCACGGGCACGTTCGGCTCGATACCGAACACCGAGTCGGCCAGCTCGATCTGCCCTGTCTCCTGCCCGGTGACATCGTAGACCGGAACTTGCACGGCTTGTCGCTCCTCTTCCTCTACGACGCCGCCGCGGCAGCGCGCTCACGATACTTGACCGCCCGCCGCACGAGCACCAACTGGCCATTCGCACCCGGAACCGAGCCGCGCACGAGCACGACGTTGCGCTCCGGATCAACGCGGACCACCTCGAGATTCTGAACGGTCACCCGCTGATTCCCCATGTGGCCCGCCATGCGCAGCCCCTTGAAGACACGCCCCGGGGTCGCGCTCGCACCGATCGAACCCGGTGCGCGCTTCCGGTCGGACTGGCCGTGCGTGGCCGGCCCACCGCCGAAGCCGTGGCGCTTCATCACGCCGGCGAAGCCGCGGCCCTTGCTCGTCCCCGTGACGTCGACCCGCTCGCCCTCCTTGAAGACGGAGCAGTCGATCACCTGTCCCACGGAGTACTCTTCAATGTTGTCCGCCTTCACTTCCCGGAGATACCGGGGCTGTGCGCCGGACGCTCGCAGGTGGCCACGCTCGGGCTGGTTCAGCCGCTTCTTGTGGCCGAAGCCGAGCTGCACGGCTTCGTAGCCGTCACGCTCGCGCGTCTTGACCTGCGTCACCACGCATGGCCCGACCTCAAGGACGGTGACAGGGATTGCCTGCCCCGCCTCGTTGAAGATCTGGGTCATGCCGAGTTTCTTACCCAAGAGGCCATGGATCATTGGCTCTCTCCCGATCAGGACGCGGCAGAAGACGGTTAACCGCCCGCTGCCGCATGCAGAGCATGATTACCCATGCTTACAACTTGATCTCGATATCCACACCCGCCGGCAGATTCAGGCGCATCAGCGCCCGGATCGTCGCGTGGCTCGGCTCGAGCACGTCGATCAGCCGCTTGTGCGTCCGAATCTCGAACTGCTCCTGCGAGTCCTTGTCGATAAACGGCGACCGGATCACGCTGAAGCGCTCGATGCGCGTCGGGAGCGGCACCGGGCCAGAGACCTTGGCGCCGGTCGACTCGGCCGTATCGACGATCTTCGCCGCCGACTGGTCGAGGATCTTATGATCGTACGCCTTGAGGCGTATCCGGATCTTCTGCGTCGGGCGTCGCGTCGCCATCGTCCGTTCCCCCAGATCCCTACTCGATGATCTCGGTGACGACGCCGGCACCCACCGTGCGGCCACCCTCGCGAATGGCAAAGCGCAGCCCCGCCTCGATCGCCACCGGCTGGATCAGCTCCACCCGCATCTGCACGTTGTCCCCCGGCATCACCATCTCTACCCCCTCGGGCAGCTGGATCTCGCCGGTCACATCCGTCGTCCGAATGTAGAACTGCGGCCGATACCCCGGGAAGAACGGCGTGTGCCGCCCCCCCTCCTCCTTGCTCAACACATACACCTCGGCCGCAAACTTCGTGTGCGGCGTGATCGACTTCGGCGCCGCCAGCACCTGCCCCCGCTCGACCTCATCCCGGTCGACACCCCGCAGCAGGCAGCCCACATTGTCCCCAGCGACACCCTCATCCAGCGTCTTCTGGAACATCTCCACACCGGTGACCACCACCTGGCGCGTCTCGCGCAGCCCCACGATCTCCACCGTGTCCCCCGGCTTGATCCGCCCACGCTCAATGCGCCCGGTCACCACCGTGCCCCGCCCCTTGATGCCAAACACATCCTCAATCGGCATCAGGAACGGCTGGTCCACCGCCCGCTGCGGCGTCGGAATGTAATCATCTACCGCCTGCATCAGCTCCAGAATCGGCGCATACTCCGGCGCATTCGGATCCTGCGAGCTCGACTCCAACGCCGCCAGCGCCGAGCCGCGCACGATCGGCACCTCATCCCCCGGAAAACCATACTGGTTCAGCAGCTCGCGCACCTCGAGCTCCACCAGCTCCAGCAACTCCGGGTCGTCCATCATGTCCACCTTGTTCAGGAACACCACCATCGCCGGCACTTCCACCTGCCGCGCCAGCAGAATGTGCTCCCGCGTCTGGGGCATCGGCCCGTCCGGAGCGCTCACCACCAAAATCGCCCCGTCCATCTGCGCCGCCCCGGTGATCATGTTCTTGATGTAGTCGGCATGCCCCGGACAGTCCACGTGCGCGTAGTGCCGCTTGTCCGTCTCATACTCCACGTGCGAAATCGCGATCGTGATCCCCCGCTGCCGCTCCTCCGGCGCGTTGTCAATCGAGTCGAACGAGCGGAAGTTCGCCCCGCCCTTGAGCGCCAACACCTTGGTGATCGCCGCCGTCGTCGTCGTCTTCCCGTGGTCGACGTGCCCAATCGTCCCAATGTTCACATGCGGCTTCGTCCGCTCAAACTTCTGCTTCGCCACGGCT
>Ga0207873_1000642_pt1 | contig 37256 bp, 40 predicted proteins | sample BGWIniCompost_FD_187373 | JGI IMG/M metagenome (GOLD analysis project Ga0207873, IMG submission 187373) | Cellulose adapted compost microbial communities from Newby Island Compost Facility, Milpitas, CA, USA - BGW Initial Compost (SPAdes)... ... | reverse complement strand
GGGCGCCAGGATTCGAACCTGGGAATGGCGGGATCAAAACCCGCTGCCTTACCGCTTGGCTACGCCCCAAGAAATCTTCTTCGATCCGCGTCGCAGGTCGCCGCGCGTTTTGACGCTTCGCAAACAGCCGCGGCCGGGTTGCCCCCGGCCGCAAGAAAGCCCGGTATTTTCCCGTTACGACAATAGGGTGTCAATTGGAACCGGAGGCGTTCAGCAGCTTCCACTGCGAAACGACCAGGCGGATGCGCACGTCGCCGCGGCGCATTTCGAGTTTCCGCGGCAGGGCGCGGTCGCCCTCGAGCAGGCGGTAGGTGTCGTATTCGACTTCCCAGCCGTCCTGTTCCATGCGCAGCAGGCGGCCGGCGGCATCGATTTCCAGCAGCCCGACCTCGCCCGGCCCGGGGATGCCGCGCACCCAGTAAGGCATGTGGGCAATCGGCGCGGTCCAGCCGAGCTGCCAGTAGAGGTCGGCCTCGGGATCGCGGGTGAAGAAGCGCTCGCCGTCGCCGGTCAGCACTTCGACGGCCTCGGGCGTACCCTCGATGCTGGCGCTGCCCACGCCCAGCGGCCCGGAAAATTTCAGCGAAAGATGCTCGCCGAGCTGCACCCAGTCGACGCTGGCGTTCCAGCCGTCGTTGCCGGCGGCGATCGCCGCCCGCCCTTCCAGGCTCCAGTCGGTGATCTCGCGCACCCAGGCCTGGCGCGCCTGCCAGGCCTCGAGGTCGGCCGGGCCCTCGACCCGCGGCGCGAGCGGCTGGCAGGCGGAGAGCAACAGCAGGAGCGACAACAGCAGTCTTTTCATCGGGAATCCGTCGTGGTCAGGCCGAGGCCGGGGAACTTGCGTTCGACTTCCTGGCGCAGCGCGTCCGCCGAGGCGGTATCGCCGATCGCGTACAGCGTGGTCAGGAGATGCTGGCCGGTGATCGGCGCCGGGGCGCGCAGCCAGCTTTCTTCCAGCAGCCGGCGGGCCTCTTCCAGCCTGCCCTGCTGGGCGCGCAGCCAGCCGACCGAATCCAGCACCGCGGGGTTGGCGGGCGCGGCCTGCAGCGCATCCAGCAGCAGCGCTTCCGCTTCCTCTTCCCTGCCGGGCTGCTCGATGAACAGGTAGCCGAGGGCATTCTGCAGCATGGGATGCCGCGGATCACGTTCCAGCAGCGAGCGGAAGCTGCGCTCCGCCTGCTCCAGCCTGCCGGATTCCGCCGCGGCGACGGCGATCTGCCAGTCGAGGTCGCGGCCGGCGGTGTCGAACCGCCCGGCGAGGTCGTCGATGCGCGTCAGCGCGAATACCGGGTCGCCCTCGGCGATCAGCAGCGAGGCTTCGTGCGCGGTGAGCAGCACGGCCTGCTCGGGCCATTGCTTGCGCAGTTCGTCGAAGTACGCCCCCGCGGCCTCCGGCCCTTCCTGGCGCAGGATGATGCGCGCGATCGCGGCCTGCGCCAGCAGCCAGCGCTGCGGCTGTTGTTCGGGCGCGACGCGCGAATACCACTGCACCGCGGCCTCGTAATCGCCGCTCGCCTCCCGCACCGCGCCGAGGTAATAGAGCGCGTCCTGCAGGCGGGCGTTGTTGATCACCAGGCGGTGCAGTTCCGTTTCGGCATCATCCAGGCGGCCGGCGTCGATGGCCAGCAGGGCGCGCGCCATGCGTGCATCGTGCTGGGTGGGATCGGCGAGCAGGATGTCGGCGAACACCGCATCTGCTTCCTCGTTGAAATCCGCGAGCGTCAGCAGGCCGCCGAAGCGGTAGCGCAGGCCATTGTCGGAATGGTGCCGATAGCGTTCGAAGGGCGCGAGGATGCGCCGCTTTTCCGCTTCCGTGGCGGCGGGATTCTCCAGCAACGCGGCGCGCGCCTGCAGGAAGCGCAGGTCTTCAAGCTCCGGGCGGATGGCCAGTGCGCGGGTGGCGAATTGCCGCGCGGCGGCGGGACGGTCCGCCTCCAGCGCCAGCATGGCCGCCCCGTGCCAGGCCTCGGCGTACTGCGAGCGCGCCTCGGCGAGCCGCGCCATCAGGTCGGCGGCGCGCCAGATGTTCTCCTCGCCCGCGAGCATGCCGGTCACTGCCTGCAGGTTGGCGGCGACGAGCTCGGGGTTGGGCGCGGCGGTCATCCGCAGGAAATGCGCGTAGGCTTCCTCGCTCTCGCCGGCGCGCAGCGCCAGCATGGCGCGGAAACGCGGCAGTTCCGTGTCACCCGGGGCGAGCTCCGCCCAGCGGGCGACCAGTTCGCGCGCCGCGGCAAGATCATCGGCATGCACCGCGATCATCATCCCGCGGCGGGCGATGGCGGGGTCGGCGAGCCTGGTGGCGGCGTCGCGGTATTCGTCCACGGCGACGTGATTCTGGCCGCGGGCCAGGGCCAGTTCGCCCATGAAGATGTGGTAGTCGGCGTCCGCGAGCGGCTCGCGCGGCGCCGGCAGGGGCGCGGCGCAGCCGGCCAGCCAGCCGGCGAGCAGCAGCGGTGCCAGATTTCGCGCTGCAGTCATGCAATCCCTCGTGGAAACCCTGACGGCACTATAGCAGCCGTCCCCACTGGCCCGCTGTGTTAACCTTATGCGCCGTTTTTCCAGCCTCCTGGCCCGCAGAAAATGCCCTTCTTCACGCTAGGCATCAATCACCAGACCGCGCCGGTCGATATCCGGGAAAAGCTCGCGTTCAACCGCGAACAGATCCCGGAAGTGCTGCGTGCGCTGCGCGAGCTGCCGGAGGTGGAGGAAGCGGTGATCCTTTCCACCTGCAACCGCACGGAAATCTACTGCGAGCTGCAGGAGGATCGCGTCGAGCGCATCCTGGAGTGGCTAGCGGCCACGCGCATCGACGACGACCCGACGGTGCAGGAACGCTTCTACACCTATCGCGATGCGGACACGGTGCGCCATCTCATCCGCGTGGCCTGCGGGCTGGACTCGCTGGTGCTGGGCGAGCCGCAGATTCTCGGCCAGCTGAAGGATGCCTATGACGACGCCCGCGCCGCGGGCACGGTCGGCGCGGACATGCACCGGCTGTTCCAGTACGCCTTCCAGGCCGCCAAGCAGATCCGCTCCGAGACCGCGATCGGCGCCAGCGCCGTGTCGGTGGCCTACGCCGCCGTCAGCCTGGCGCGGCAGATCTTCGGCGATCTTTCCGGCCACACGGCATTGCTGATCGGCGCCGGCGAGACCATCGAACTGGCCGCGTCCTATCTCGGGCATCGCGCCATCGGCCGCCTCATCGTCGCCAATCGCACCGTGGCCCGCGCCCAGGAACTGGCCGCGCGCTACAACGGCTTCGCGCTCGCGCTCAACCAGATCCCCGAGCATCTCGCCGATGCCGACATCGTGATCTCCTCGACCGCGAGCCCCGACCCGGTCCTGCGCCGCGCCGAAGTGGAAGCCGCGCTCGCCGCGCGCCGCCGCAAGCCCATCTTCATGGTGGACATCGCCGTGCCGCGCGACATCGAGCCGTCCGTAGGCGAACTCGAGGACATTTATCTCTACACCGTCGATGACCTGCACAACGTCATCGAGGAAAACCGCGCCAGCCGCGAACAGGCCGCCAAGGAAGCCGAGGACATCGTCGCGGCACGCGCCAAGATGTTCATCGACCGGCTGCGCGCGCTGGACGCCGTGCCGGTGATCCGCGGCGTGCGTAGCGCCGCGCACGCACAGAAGCGGCGCGCGGTCGAGGAAGCGAAGCGCATGCTCGCCGCCGGCCGCTCGCCCGAGGAAGCGCTGGAATGGCTGGGGCACACGCTTACCAACCGCCTGCTGCACGCACCCAGCGCCAACCTGCGGCAGGCCGCGCAGGAAATGCGCCTGGACATCGTGCAGGCGGCGCGCGAGCTCTTCGACCTGGACGATCCGGCCGCCGGCGAGGACGAGGATTAGCGCGGCTCGCGCCCTCCCCTTCCCATCCACTTTTCGCCGGTAACCGTCATGAAAGAATCCATCCGCCTCAAGCTTGAACGTCTCGTCGAACGGCACGAGGAAGTCGGCCGCCTGCTTTCCGATCCCGAGGTGATCGGCGATTCGGCGCGCTTCCGTGAACTGTCCCGCGAGTATTCGCGCCTCGAACCGCTGGCGCGCGCCTTCACGGCATACCAGCGCGCCGTGGACGATCTCGCCACCGCCGAGCAGATGGCGAACGAACAGGACGCGGAACTGCGCGCGCTTGCCGAGGAGGAACGCCAGGCCGCGCGCGCGCGCATCGAGGAACTCGAACCCGAGCTGCTGCGGCATCTCCTGCCGCGCGACCCGCACGATGACGACAACGTCTTCCTGGAAATCCGCGCCGGCACCGGCGGCGACGAGGCGGCGCTGTTCGCCGGCGACCTGTTCCGCATGTACTCGCGCTACGCCGAACAGCAGGGCTGGCAGGTGGAAGTGCTCTCGGCCTCCGAGGGCGAGCACGGCGGCTACAAGGAAATCATCTCGCGCATCATCGGCGAAGGTGCGTACTCGCAGCTCAAGTTCGAATCCGGCGCGCACCGCGTGCAGCGCGTGCCCGCGACCGAGTCGCAGGGCCGCATCCACACTTCCGCCTGCACCGTGGCGGTGATGCCGGAAGTCGCGGAAGTGGATGACATCGACATCAACCCGAACGACCTTCGCATCGACACCTTCCGCGCCTCCGGCGCGGGCGGCCAGCACGTCAACAAGACCGATTCGGCCATCCGCATCACTCACCTGCCCACCGGTGTGGTGGTGGAATGCCAGGACGAACGCTCGCAGCACAAGAACCGCGCGCGTGCGATGGCGCTGCTGAAAGCCAGGCTCCTGAACGCCGAACGCGAGCGGCAGATGAGCGAACAGTCCGAGACGCGCCGCCAGCTGGTGGGCTCCGGCGATCGTTCCGAGCGCATTCGCACCTACAATTTCCCGCAGGGACGCGTCACCGACCACCGCATCAACCTCACGGTGTACAAGCTCGACCAGGTGATGCAGGGCGAGCTCGCCGAGATCATCCAGCCGCTGATGAACGAGTACCAGGCGGATCAGCTGGCGCAGTTGAGCGAGGCGTGAGAGGACGCAGCCCGGATCGAGCGCAGTGAAATCCGGGAATGGTGGTGAGACGTTAGACGTGAGACGACGGCAGGACGCCGCTCCCACGGCCATCAGGGAGAAGACAATGGTGATCGCGGATTTTCATCATCGCCTGGCGGCGTTCGTGATCGACTGGCACATCCGCACGATTCCGGTGGCGGTGTGGGGACTGTGGCTGTTCTCGCGCTGGTTCCCCGAGTTCTTCGTCGCGGCCACGGGAAACCCCCACGAGGCGCTGTCGCTCGCATGGACGCTGTTCGCGCCCATGTTGCAGGAGCCGCCGGTCCATTGGACGGGCATCGCATCGCTCGCCGCCTACCTGCTCTATCACCCGCTCGTGGAGCTCCTCATGAAGGGCGATTCGCCCGGCAAGCGCATGAGCGGCATCAGCGTGCGCACCGTGAACGGCGCCGTACCGGATGCGAAGGCGATCCTGCTGCGCAATCTCATGCGCGCCGTCGAGTTCCTGCCTTTCGGATACCTCGCCGGCCTGTATGCAATGTGGCGCTCGCCCGAACACGCGCGTTACGGCGATCGCCTTGCCGGTACGCGCGTGGTGATGCGCAAGGCCTGATTACGGCAACAGTCCGTCGCGGGTCCTGAACCAGCCGGTGAGCGACAGGCGCTCGCGCTTCGCCGGCAGCACCTCGTGCGGAATCTCGTGGCTGAGGAAGGCCACCAGCGTGCCGGCTTCCGGCAGCACATCCAGCACCCGCTCACCCTCGCCGTCCGGCAGGTACATGCGAAGCTCGCCGCCGTCGTCCTTTGCCCAGTCATCGTTGAGATAGAGAATCACCGACAGCTTGCGGTGCTGCGCGCCGCGAAACTGATCGACGTGCCGGCGGTAGAAGCGCCCGGGCGGATACACCGTCACATGGCCCTCGTATTCGTACAGGCCGAGCAGCAGCTCGCGATTGCAGGCCAGGCGCAACGGTTCGTAGTAACGGGCAAGGAACTCGGAAAACGGACCGGGCGTGGAAAAGTCGATCCAGCGGACATAATCGCCGCGGATGTCCTCGCGCAGCTGCCAGCTTTCGCCGCGGCCGATACCGGCGCGCCGCAGCTCGCCTTCCTCCCACCAAGCCATGAGGTGTTCGCGCAATGGCGCGAGTTCCTCCCGGGCCACGAAACCGGGCCGGATGGCATGACCGTGCGTGGCGATGTCGGCGGCAATGGCCACGCAGGCAGTGTCGATGTCCAAGCAGAACCATCCGCAACAACACCAGGGGGCGTGAAGTCTAGCGGTTTTGCGGGCAGGAGCGGAACGGATATTAAGGCATACACCCGATGCAATCCCGCGCCATGCGGACCAAGCTAGGTTTCTTCCTTGCAAGGAGGTGTTCGCATGAAAGACCGACTGACGCTGTTGCTCGCCGCGGTATTCGCGCTGTTCCTCGCAGGCTGCGACCAGCCGGCCCAGCAGGAGGAACCCGAGCAGCAACCGCCGACCACCACGGCGCCCGATGAGGGCGGACCGGCCATGACCGACCCGGCGGCAGATCCGACCGAACCTGACCTGTCCACGGAAACCACTTCGTCCGAGATGGGCGAACAGGAACGGCAGCAGGAAGAGTCCGAGACCACGGAACCGCCGCCGCGCTGACGGCGGCTCCGCGACGGCGTGTGCGGCAACGAAACGAAAAACGGCGCCCGCGGGCGCCGTTTTGTCGTCGGAACGGTTGCCGTCAGCTCAAGGCGCTGTCGAGGTCCGCGATCAGGTCCTCGAGGTCCTCGATGCCCACCGACAATCTCAGCAGGTTGTCGGTGATGCCGAGCTTCGCGCGGATCTCCGCCGGGATGGAAGCGTGCGTCATGATCGCCGGATGATTGACCAGCGATTCCACGCCGCCCAGCGATTCCGCCAGCGCGAAGATTTCCAGCCGCTGCAGGAAGCCGCGCGTCGCCTCCAGGTCGCCGCGCAGGCGCATGGTGACGATGCCGCCCGCACCCTTCATCTGCCGGCGCGCCAGCTCATGCTGCGGATGGCTCAGCAGGCCGGGATAGATCACCTCTTCCACCGCCGGATGCTTTTCCAGGAACTCCGCCACCGCCAGCGCGTTCTGGTTGTGCCGCTCCATGCGCACCGCCAGCGTCTTCAGCGAGCGCAGCGCGAGGAAGGAATCGAACGGGCCCTGCACGGCGCCGATGGAGTTCTGCAGGAAGCCGATCTGCTCGCCGAGCTCGCCATCCTTCACCACCACCACGCCGCCGACCATGTCGGAATGCCCGGCGATGTACTTGGTGGCCGAATGCACCACGATGTCGAAGCCGTATTCCAGCGGCCGCTGCGCCCAGGGCGAGGCGAAGGTGTTGTCGCACACCGCGATGATGCCCTTCGCCTTCGCAATCTTCGCGATTGCTTCCAGGTCGACGAGCTTCAGCATCGGATTGGTCGGCGTCTCCACCCACACCATCTTCGTTTCCGGGCGGATGGCCTTCTCGAAGCTGGCCGGATCGGACAGGTCCACGAAATCGAACTTCAGCCCGGCGCTGCGCTCGCGCACGCGATGGAACAGCCGGAAGGTGCCGCCGTAGAGATCGTCCATGGCGACGACGTGATCGCCGCTGTCCAGCAGCTCCAGCAAGGTCGAGGTCGCCGCCATGCCCGAGGCAAAGGCGAAGCCGCGCGTGCCGGACTCGAGATCGGCGATGCAATCTTCATACGCAAAGCGCGTCGGGTTGTGCGTGCGCGAGTACTCGAAGCCCTGGTGCTCGCCCGGGCCCGACTGCACGTAGGTCGAGGTCTGGTAGATCGGCGTCATGATCGCGCCAGTGGAAGGATCCGGATGCTGGCCGGCATGAATGCCGCGAGTGGCGAAACCCTGCTTGCGCTTGTTGTCTTTCATGATCAACCTTGCCTTTCTTCGTAGAGATGCAAAAAGGCAGAAGGAGAAGGCAGAAGAATCGCGGGCTTTTTACCCTTCTCTCTTCTCCCTTCTTCCTTCTCCCTTCCCTACCGCTTCCGCAGATAATTCAAGATATCCGACCGCGTGATCACGCCTTCGAAGCCGCGTTCCTCGGAGGTGATGGCCACGCAGGTTTCCATTTCCAGCATCGACATGAGGTGCTCGACGGGCGTGTTCACGTCCATGGTCGGGAAGTTGGGATTCATGGCGTTCTTCGCCGGCTGCATGAAGCCCGCCTTGTCTTCCTGCACCGCGCGGATGATGTCGAGCTCGGTGATGACGCCGAGGTAACGCGAGCCGTCGACGACCGGAATCTGCGAGAAGCCATGGTTGCGCAGCCGGTTGTGCGTGGTCGCGAGCGTGTCCTCCGGCCCGACCACGACGGTGGAACGGTCCGAGTGCGGCCGCGAGATGAGATCGCGCAGGTCGCCGCAGGTCTCGCGCCTGGCGAATCCCTGGTCGAACATCCAGAAGTCGTTGTAGACCTTGGAGAGATAGCGGTTGCCGGTATCGGCGGCGAAGGTGACGACCTTCTTCGGCGTCGTCTGCGCGCGGCAGTAACGCAGCGCGGCGGCGAACATGGTGCCGGAGGAGGAGCCCGCCTGGATGCCTTCCTTCAACAGCACTTCGCGCACGGTTTCGAAGGCTTCCCTGTCGGGAATGGAATACGCGGCCTTCACCCCGGACAGGTCGCAGATGTCGGGGATGAAGTCCTCGCCGATGCCTTCCACCAGCCAGGAGCTGGACTGGATCATCTCGCCGGTGTTGATGTACGGCGCGAGGATGGAGCCTTCCGGGTCGGCCAGCACGATCTCGACGTGCGGCGCGTGCTCGCGGAGATATTTCGTGATGCCCGAGATCGTGCCGGAAGAACCGACGCCCAGCACGATGGCATCGACGTCGGGAACCTGCTCGAGGATTTCCGGCGCGGTGCTCAGTTCATGCGCGAGCGGATTGTCGGGGTTGCCGAACTGGTTGATGTAGTACCAGCCGTTTTCCTCGGCGAGGCGCCTCGCATAATCCTGGTAATACTCGGGATGGCCCTTGGCGACGTCGGAACGCGTCAGGATCACTTCCGCGCCCATGGCACGGCAGTTGAAGACCTTCTCCGGCGACATCTTGTCGGGAATCACCAGCACCAGGCGGTAACCCTTCTGCTGCGCCACCAGCGCAAGGCCGAGGCCGGTGTTGCCGGCGGTGGATTCGATCAGCGTGTCACCGGGCTTCAGCTCGCCGCGCCTTTCGGCTTCCTCGATCATGGTGAGCGCGATGCGATCCTTCACCGAGGCGCCGGGATTCTGGAACTCCAGCTTGCAGAACAGCCGGCACGGGCCGGTATCCAGGTGGGTGAACTCGATCATCGGCGTCTTGCCGATCATTTCCAGGACGTTCTTGTAGACCTTCATGGAAAACCCGTGCTGGTGGATTTGGCGGCGGGGGCCGCGGACAAGTGGCGGCCATCATACTACAGGGCCCCTGTTGCTGCCCCGCGGCCACGGCGCCACGCACCCGCGGGGATGCGTTATTCTTGCGGGCCGCATCAACCCCGGCGCGCCATGCTCCCGACCTACCAGGAAATGCTCCAGGCGGCGATCGCCCGCCTCGGCGAAAGCAGCGACAGCCCGCGGCTGGACGCCGAAGTGCTGCTCGCGCATGCGCTCGGAAAGCCGCGCAGCCACATCGCCGCCTGGCCGGAACGGCAGGCGACGGCCGAACAGGCACAGGCCTTCGAGAAGCTGCTGGCAAGGCGGCTCAGCGGCGAACCCGTGGCGCACATTCTCGGCGAACGAGAATTCTGGTCGCTGCCGCTTGCGGTGACACCGCACACGCTGATCCCGCGCCCCGACACCGAGATCCTGGTGGAAGCCGCGCTGGAACGCATCCCGGAAGATGCCGCCTGCAAGGTGCTGGACCTCGGCACCGGCACCGGCGCGATCGCGCTTGCCATAAGTAAGGAGAGGCCGCGCGCGCAGGTCTGCGCGGTGGACAGCAGCCTGGAGGCGGTGAAGGTCGCGCGGGCGAACGCGCAGGCGCTGCATCTTGATGTCGACATCCGCCATGGCCACTGGTGGCAGCCGTTCGCCGATGTCCGTTTCGACGTCATCGTCAGCAACCCGCCGTACATTCCGGCGAGTGATCCGCATCTTGCGCAGGGCGATGTGCGTTTCGAGCCTGAAGGCGCGCTTGTTGCCGGCGCCGACGGGCTGGATGCGATACGGGAAATCGTGGCAGGAACGCCGCCGTTGCTCGTTCCCGGCGGCTGGCTGCTCCTCGAGCACGGTTACGACCAGGCGACACCGGTAGCGGAACTGCTTGCGCGCGCGGGCTACACGGGCATAGGGTGTAGGCGCGATCTCGCCGGCCGGGATCGCGTCAGTTTCGGCCGCCGCGGGTGAGGGCCATGGAAACCGTCTACCGCGCTCAGCACAGCATCGATGCCCACGTGATTCGTGGCCTGCTTGAAAGCCGCGGCGTGGATGCCTACGTCACCGGGGAGTTCCTGCAAGGCGGCGCGGGCGAACTGCCTGCCTTCGGCATGGTGGAAGTGAAGGTCGCCGCCGCCGATGCTGCGCGTGCGCGCGAAATCATCCGCGCCGTGCACGACGATACCGGGGCCGAACTGGAAGCATGATGCGCGCGCTTGCCCTGCTCGTGGCGGCGCTGCTGCTCGCCGCCTGCACCGACCCGCGCTCCGAAGAGCAGCGCGTACGCGACTTCCTGCAAGAAGTGGAAACCCTGGCGGAAGGGCGCGACTACATGTCGCTCGTGGACCTGATCGCCGGCGACTACATGGACAGTCGCGGCAACGACAAGCTGAAGGCCGCGGCGATCCTGCGCGCCTTCTACCTGCGCAACCGTGAAGTACACTTGTACGTGCGTCCGGGCGAGATCAGCTTTCCCTCGCCGGGATTTGCGAAGGTGACCGTGCACGTGGCGATGGCGCGCCGGCCCATGCTGGAAAGCGAGGCCGCGCGGCTGCCCGTCGCCAACATGCACGAAGTGCAGCTGGAACTGCTGGAATCCGGCGACAGTTACGAGATACTGCGCAGCGAATGGCAGCGCGGCAATGCCACCAATCTGGTTTTCTGACGGGAGCAGGCAGTGAAAGAGTTCAGCACTGAGATCTGGTCGGCGCAGATTCCCGACGACTGGGAAGGCGAGGAAGACGAGGAAGGTGTGGTGCTCTACCGGCCGGAAGGCGCCGGCGAGCTGCAGATCACCGTCACCGAGAAGGAAGAAGGCCTGGTCGACGACGAGGACCTCGAGTACTTCGCCGCTGAGCTGATCGAGGCCGGCCACCAGCAGAAGATCGTGCGCGTCGGCGAACTGCAGGGCCTGCTGTTCGAGTACCGCGAGGAAGACACCTGGTGGCGCGAGTGGTACCTCGCCTACGACGAGCTGTTCTTCTACGTCACCTACGACTGCGACTTCGATGCCCGCCACGAGGAAATCCAGTTCGTGCAGGACATCCTGAAATCCATTTCCGTCCACTGATCCCGCATGACACATCACTTTTCCGCGGCTGAGGCGGGCGCAAATCCATGAAAAGACGCCTGCTGCTGCCGCTGCCCGGCCTGCTGCTGTGCATGCTGATCGCGCTTGCCGCAACCCTCATCGCCGCGCGCTTCGGCGGTCCGGCGCTGTTGTACGCGCTGCTCGGCGGCATGGCATTTCATTTTCTTTCCGGCAAGGCGTGGCTCGCGCCCGGCATAGGATTGTCGTCGCGCACCGTATTGCGGCTGGGCGTGGCGCTGCTCGGCGCGCGCATTTCGCTGGACCAGATTCTCGCGCTCGGCTGGACGCCGCTCGTGCTGGTGCTGGTCGCCGTGCCCTCGACCATCCTGTTCGGCGTGTTCTGTGCGACGCGGCTCGGGCTTTCACGCAGCCAGGGCACGCTCACCGGCGGCAGCGTGGCGATCTGCGGCGCCTCGGCCGCCATGGCCGTCGCCGCGGTGCTCCCCGGCCGCCCGGAAAGCGAGCGGCAGCTCATATTCACCATCGTCGGCGTGACCGCGCTCAGCACCATCGCCATGGTGCTCTACCCGCTGGTCGCGGAACTGCTGGGGCTTTCCGAGCAGCAGGCCGGTTTCTTCCTCGGCGGCAGCATCCATGACGTCGCGCAGGTGGTCGGCGCGGGTTACATGATGTCGCCGGCGATCGGCGACATCGCCACCTTCACCAAGCTGCTGCGCGTCGCGCTGCTCGCGCCGGCGGTGATCGTGATTTCACTCCTGATTTCACGCAACGGCGGCGCTTCCAGCGGCGGCGCGAGCCTGCCCGGCTTCCTGGTGGCCTTCGCGGTGCTGGTGGCGGTGAACAGTCTCGGGTGGATTCCGTCGTCGCTGCAGGCGCCGCTGGAGATGCTGTCGCGCGCCTGCCTCGTGGTTGCCATCGCCGCCATCGGCGTGAAAGCATCCTTCCGTGAACTCGCCGCGAGCGGCTGGCGCGCCGCGCTGCTGCTCATCCTGGAAACCCTTTTCCTCGCCGCGCTGGTGCTGGCGGGAATCCATCTGCTCGACTGACCAAGGAGCCCGACATGAGCAATCCCGTGGTCGCCCTCGAGACCTCGCTGGGCGAAATCCGCATTGAACTGTTCGAGCAGGAAGCGCCGGTCACCGTGGCGAACTTCCTGCAGTACGTCGATGACGGTTTCTACGACGGCACGATCTTCCACCGCGTCATCCCCGGATTCATGATCCAGGGCGGCGGATTCACGCCGGAGATGGAACAGAAGCAGACCCGCGCGCCGATCAGGAACGAGGCCGACAACGGCCTTTCCAACGACACTTACACCATCGCCATGGCGCGCACCTCCGTGGTCGACAGCGCCACCGCGCAGTTCTTCATCAACGTCGCCGACAACGATTTCCTCAACCACGGCTCCCGCGACTTCGGTTACGCGGTGTTCGGCAAGGTCGTGGGCGGCGAGGATGTGGTGAAGAAAGTCGCCGCGGTGGAAACCGGCGTGATGTTCGGCATGCGCGACGTGCCGCGCGAAACCGTGTCCATCCTGTCCGCGAAGCGGGTGGGGTGAGAGGTGAGCGGTGTGAGGACGGCTGGCTGACGTCTCAATTCAAGGAAGGGAGAACGAAAAAGCCCGGCTCACGCCGGGCTTTTCGTCAGGCGATGCAATCAATAACCGCCCATGCCCTGCATGGCGGCATCCATGCCCATGAGGCCGGCGACGCCGCCCATCATGAACACGATGACGGCGAGGATGACGCCGATCAGCATCAGCACGCCGTTGATCACGAAATAGAGCTTCAGCTTCTCGAAGCCGCGGATGGCGGCGTCGCGATCACCCGTCTGGAAGGCGCTCTCGAGCGCGCCTGCCGACTGGAACAGCAGCACGCCGATCCAGATCGGCAGCCAGGCGATGATCAGGCCGACGATGCTGAGCGCGACCAGCACGCCGTAGACGATCATCACCACGCCCATCAGTTTCATCCAGAACCTGGCGTTGAACAGCGGAAGCGTGAGTTCCTTGACTACCCCCTCGGTATTCATGTCCTGCATGGTTTTCTCCCGTTCTTGTTGATTTGGACGTGCCTGGGCACGCACCGAGTATAAGCATTCAGCCTGCGCCGGCCATCCCCGGGAACAGCACGCGCAGGCCGTTGGCCATGAATTCCACGCCGATGGCTGCCATGATCAGGCCCATGATTCGCGTCACCACGTTGATGCCGGTGCGCCCCAGCCGGTTGGCGAGCGGTTCCGCCGCGCGGAAGGTCAGCCATACCAGCGTCGTCCCCGCGGCGATCACCACCGCCAGCATCACGTAATGCATGGGGGAATCGGAACGGTTGGCGTAGAGGATCACCGTGGAAATCGCGCCGGGGCCCGCCACCAGCGGAATCGCCAGCGGCACCACGGCCACCGATTCCTTGAGCACGGACTCGCGGGCTTCCTCCGGCGTCTGCCGCGCCGGACTCATCGTTGCCTGCATCATGGAAATGGCCATCAGCAGGATGAGAATGCCGCCGCCAACGCGGAAGCTCGAGATGCTGATGCCGAAGACGCTCAGGACCAGCTCGCCGGCAAGCAGCGCGATCAGCAGCACCACGCCCACGGAAACGGCCGCGTGCAGCGCCGTCTGACGGCGCTCGGCGATGCTCTGCTGCTGGGTGAGATTGATGAAAACCGGGCTGATGCCAAGCGGGTTGAGAATCGCGATCAGGCCGACCAGGAACTTCAGGTACTCGCTCCACTCCTGCATGCGCGGGGTTTTTCCTTGCTTGTTGTTGGAAACCCCATCATGCCCGGCGCGGAGCGGGTGTCAACTGCGGCTGATGCGCTCGATTTCCGCGTCCTTCGCCGCCCACAGCTCGCGCAGCCAGGCCTGGAAGGCCTCGCGCCATTGCGGATCATTCTCGTAATCGCCCTGCAGGAGCTGCGCCGGCAGTTCGACTCGCCGCACGTTCACGGTGATCTCGTTGATCCTGCCCGCGAACAGGTCCCACAGGCCGATGCGTTGTGGACGGTAGACGATGGTGACGTCGAGCAGCGTGCGGATGCTGCCGTTCATGGCCTGCAGGGCGAACGCCATGCCGCCCGCGCGCGGCTTCAGCAGGTGCCGGTACGGCGATGCCTGCTGGGCATGCCGATGCTCGCGGAAGCGCGTGCCCTCGAGGAAGTTCATGATGGCCACCGGGCGATGCCGGAATTTCTCGCAGGCGCGGATGGTGGTGCGCATGTCGTCGCCGCGGCGCTCGGGATGGCGCTCGAGGTATTCGCGCGAGTGGCGTTTCATGAACGGGAAGTCCAGCGCCCACCAGGCGATGCCGAGCAAGGGCACCCAGATGAGTTCGCGCTTCAGGAAGAAGCGCAGGAAGGGAATGCGCCGGTTGAACACCCGCTGCAGCACGAAGATGTCCACCCAGCTCTGGTGATTGGCGACGACGAAGCAGGACTCCTCGTGCCTGAGCCCCTCCGGCAGCGTCACCTGCCAGCGCGTGCGCCCGCGGTTGAAGAAGCGCTCGATCCAGCCATTGCCGCTGATCCAGTTTTCCGCCGCCCATACCAGCACCCGGTTGGCCGCGCGCCGCACCATGGAAACCGGAAGCAGCTTGACGAGACCCGCGAGCAGCACGGGAATGAACCAGCAGATGGTGTTAAGCAGCACGAGAAGCACCGCAATGCTGCCGCGAGTCATTGAAAACACAGGGGTTTTTCCTCAGTACCGGGTCGACGGAAACGCCTGTCCGCGGGAATGCTGCGGAGCAGAGGTGGTAGAATGCGGCTTCCCCTCCAGGCTTTCCAGTCATGAATACACGCGACATCACACCTGACATCCGTTACAGCCGCCACCTGGCCCTCCCCGACTTCGGCCCCGAGGGGCAACGCAAGCTGAGCACGTCGCGCGTGCTGATCATGGGCGTCGGTGGCCTGGGCTCGCCGGCGGCAATGTATCTCGCGGCGGCGGGTGTCGGCGAAATCGTGCTCTGCGACCACGACCGCGTCGATCTTTCCAACCTGCAGCGGCAGATCGCGCACAACGCCGACAGCATCGGCGAGCTGAAGGTGGAATCCGCGGCGGACACCCTGCTCGGCATCAATCCCGATGCCGCGGTGTACATCATCGATGAACGCATGACCGAGGAGGAGCTGCTGGAGGAAGTCGAGGGCGCCAGCGTGGTGCTCGACTGCACCGACAACTTCGGCACCCGCTTCGGCATCAACGAGGCCTGCGTCACCGCGGGCGTGCCGCTGGTCTCCGGCGCGGCGATCCGCTACGAAGGCCAGGTCACGGTGTTCGAGCCCGCGCACGAGGACAGCCCCTGCTACGCCTGCCTGTACGACGAGCGCGCCGAGGGCCTGGAGAACTGCCGTTCCAATGGCATCCTCGCGCCGGTGGTCGGCGTGATCGGCAGCATGATGGCAGTGGAAGCGATCAAGCTCATCACCGGCATCGGCGAGCCGCTGACCGGCCGGCTGCTCTCCTACAACGCCCTCAACGGGCAATGGAAGTCGTCGCTGCTGCGCAAGGACCTCCAGTGCGCCGTCTGCGGCCATCGCCACAGCGAACCCGCCAGGAAGATCCGCTGAATGCACGCCTTGCTGCCGCCCCGCGAGGAAGCCGCGCGGCTCCTGCAGGAATACCTGGAACACTCCATTCCGCTCGTGCCGCAGATGCAGATCCGCGTCGTCGAGCTCAACGACGCGCATCTCGTGCTCGGCGCGCCGCTCGCGCCCAACCGCAATCACATCGGCACGGTGTTCGGCGGCAGCCTGAACGGGCTCGCCACGCTGAGCTGCTGGGGACTGGTCTGGCTGTTGCTGCACGGGCGCGGCGCGCAGATCGTGATCCGCGAAGGCAACATGAAGTTCCGCCGTCCGGCGACCAGCGAATTCACCGCACACTGCCCGCTGCCGCCGCCGGATGTGCAAAGGCAATTCGTCGAACAGTTCCAGCGCCGCGGACGCGCCGGCCTCGACCTCGAAGCCGAGGTCCACTGCAACGGCAGCCGCGTGGCGGAATTCCAGGGAAACTTCGTCGCCATCAGGAGTGCGAAGGCCGAGACATGAACACCATCCACCTGCCCCGCCGCCTTGCCATCACCCTGCTCGGTCATGCCCAGCGCACGCCCGAGGCGGAAGTCTGTGGCCTGATCGCCGCGAAGGACGGCCGGCCCTCGCGCGTCATTCCGATCCGCAACGTCTCGCCGGAACCGGAGCATTTCTTCGAGATGGACGAGCGCGAGCTGATTGATGCGCACAAGAACATGCGTGCGCGCGGCGAGAGCGTGTTCGCCACCTGGCATTCACATCCGGACGGCTCGGCGGAACTTTCCGATACCGACATCGAACGGCTTGGACCGCCGGGTGCCGCACATCTCGTCATCTCGCTCGCCACCCGCGGCGTGCTGCAGCTCAACGGCTGGCGCATCGTCGACGGCAAGCCGGTGGCGCTGGAGGTCGCGGTGGTTGAGGATGAATACCTTTCGTAAGACGTGAGACGACCGCGCACGCTGCCGACCGTCCTCCCAATTGCCAGGCATCCTCGAACGAAAAAGCGGCCATCAGGCCGCTTTTTCGTTGGTGAGGATTCGAATGAACGGAAAGCCCTGACCTTCCCCGGCCGTCGTCGCGCGTCTCCCGTCTCACATCTCATCTCATTGCGGCGTCCGCGTGCCTTCCGCGGGAAGGTCGCTGGCAAGCAGCGCTTCGACATCGACCGCATCGAAGACATACTTCCTGCCGCAGAACTCGCAGTTCACTTCCACGTGGCCCTGCTCGGCGAGAATCTCGCGGACTTCCTTCTCGCCCAGCGCCCGCAACATGCCGACAGTGCGATCGCGGCTGCAGGAGCAGCGGAAGGCCACCGGGGTGCTCTCGAACAGTCGCACGTCGTCCTCGTTGTAGAGGCGGTGAATGATCGTCGGCGCGTCCAGGCCGAGCAGCTCGTCGGCGCGCACGGTCTCGCCCAGCGTGGTGACGTGCTGCCAGGCATCGCGCGTATCGTCCTTGCCCGGCATGACCTGCAGCAGCATGCCTGCCGCGCAATTGCCATCCGCGGCCAGGAACAGCCGCGTCGGCAGCTGCTCGGAGCGCAGGAAATACTGCTCGAAGCATTCCGCCAGCGTTTCGCCTTCCAGCGGCACGATGCCCTGGTAGCGCTCGTTGCGCTTCTTCTGCTCGATGGTCACCGCGAGCCGCGCATCGTCACCGATCAGGTCGCGGAGGGGCGCGCCCGCATCCGGCAGCGGATCCTTCCAGTGCGCGATGCCGCGCAGGTTGAGCCTGTCCGTGCACTGCACGACCAGGAGGGTTACCGGGTTGCCGCCCTGCAATTGCAGCGTGAGGCTGCCTTCGAACTTGATGGTGGATGCCAGCAGCACCACCGCTGCCATCGCCTCGCCGAGCAGGTCTCGCACCACCGGCGGGTAATCCACCTGCTCCAGCGCCGCACGCCAGGAGGCGTCCAGGTGCGCGATCTCGCCGCGCACGGGCAGCTGTTCGAAGAGGAAGCGGTGGAGGGAGTCTCTATCCTTGGGTTCCATATCTGGTGAGAGGCAAGAGGTGAGGGGTGAGACGACAGCCGTCAGCGCTCCAGGCGCTTTAGCAGTCCGTCAAGCAAAGCAAAAACACCATGCACACGCGACTCGATGGCTTGAGGAACTTCCAGATCCATTGCCAACTGCCAGACCTCCAACTTGTGGTGAGCCCAGGTGTTTTCAAGCCGATTCTTCCTTGACTCAACCATCCTCTCACCTCTCACTTCTCACCCCAGCTTCTGCTTGAGCAACTGATTCACCTGCCCCGGATTCGCCTTGCCCTGGGTCTTCTTCATGACCTGGCCGACGAAGTAGCCGAGCAGGGCTTCCTTGCCGGCGCGGTACTGTTCGACCTGACCGGGGTTCTCGGCGATGACTTCGTCGACGATCTTCTCGATCGCGCCGGTGTCGGTGATCTGCTTGAGGCCCTTCTTCTCGATGATGGCATCGGCATCGCCCTCGCCCGCCCACATCGCCTCGAACACGTCCTTGGCGATCTTGCCGGAGATGGTGTTGTCGATGATGCGCGCGAGCAGGCCGGCAAGCTGGGCGGCGGAGATCGGCGTCTCGGTGATTTCCTTGCCGTCCTTGTTGAGCGCGCCGGAGAGCTCGCCCATGACCCAGTTGGCGGCGAGCTTGGCATGCTCGTCGCCCAGCGTCCTGACCACGGACTCGTAGTAGTCGCCCATGGCGCGAGAGCCGGTGAGCACGGAAGCGTCGTAGGCGGAGAGGCCGTAGCTTTCCATGAAGCGATGCTTCTTGGCATCCGGCAGTTCCGGCAGCGTCTTCTTCACTTCCTCGAGGAAACTGTCGTCGATTTCCAGCGGCAGCAGGTCCGGGTCCGGGAAGTAGCGGTAGTCGTTGGCTTCTTCCTTGGCGCGCAGCGAACGGGTCTCGTTCTTCTCCGGATCGTAGAGCCGCGTTTCCTGCACCACCTTGCCGCCCGCTTCGATGAGCTCGATCTGGCGCTCGATCTCGTAATTGATCGCCCTCTCGACGAAGCGGAAGGAGTTGAGGTTCTTGAGCTCGGTGCGCGTGCCGAATTCCTTCTGCCCCTTCGGGCGCACGGACACGTTGGCGTCGCAGCGGAACGAACCTTCCTGCATGTTGCCATCGCAGATTTCGAGGTAGCGCACCAGGGTGTGGATCTTCTTCATGTACGCGACCGCTTCCTTCGCCGAGCGCATGTCGGGCTCGGAGACGATTTCGAGCAGCGGCGTGCCGGCGCGATTGAGGTCGATGCCGGTCATGCCATGGAAGTCCTCGTGCAGCGACTTGCCGGCATCTTCCTCGAGGTGCGCGCGAGTGATGCCGATCACCTTGGTCGCGCCGTCCTCAAGCTCGATCTCGATGCTGCCCCCGGCAACGACAGGCAGCTCGTACTGCGAGATCTGGTAGCCCTTGGGAAGATCGGGATAGAAGTAGTTCTTGCGCGCGAACACCGAGCGACGCGCGACCTCGGCGCCGATGGCGAGACCGAACTTGGCCGCCATGCGCACCGCTTCCCTGTTCAGCACCGGCAGCACGCCCGGGTAGCCGAGATCCACCAGGCAGGCCTGCGTGTTCGGCAGCGCGCCGTAGGCGGTGGATGCGCCGGAGAAGATTTTCGATTTGGTCGCGAGCTGCGCGTGGATCTCGAGACCGATGACGACTTCCCATTCCATCTTGCTTAGCCTTCTGTTTCGCGCCCACCAGGGCGCTTCGATTCAATTCAGGCGAAAAAGCGGGGAGACGGGAGAAGGTAGAAGAATGAACAGTGTTCTTCTGCCTTCTCTCTTCTACCGTCTACCTCATTCAAAACCTTTCGGCAGCTTGGTGTGCCAATCCGTCTCCCGCTGATACCGATGCGCGAAGTTGAGCATTTTCGCTTCTTCGAAGTAGTTGCCGATGATCTGCAGGCCGACGGGCAGGCCGTCGATGAAGCCCATTGGGATGGACATGCCTGGCATGCCGGCGAGGTTGACGCCGTTCACGTAGATGTCGTTGAGGTACATGGTGATCGGGTCGTCGGTCTTCTCGCCGATGCCGAAGGCGGCGGTCGGCGTGGTCGGGCCCATGAGCACGTCGACCTTTTCGAAGGCGCGGCAGAAGTCTTCCTTGATGAGCTCGCGGGTCTTCTGCGCCTTGAGGTAATAGGCGTCGTAGTAGCCGGCGGAGAGCACGTAGGTGCCGGTCATGATGCGGCGCTTGACCTCGGCCCCGAAGCCTTCGCCGCGCGACCGCTTGTAGAGGTCCTCCAGGCTGGTCGGGTTCTCGCAGCGGTAGCCGAAGCGCACGCCGTCGAAGCGCGACAGGTTGGAGGAGCATTCCGCGGGCGCGACCACGTAGTAGGTCGGCACCGAAAGGCCGAGGTTCGGCAGCGAGACGTCGACGATCTTTGCGCCGAGTCGCTCGTATACCTTCAGCGCTTCGCGCACGCATTCCGCCACGCGCGGGTCGAGACCGTCGTCGAAGAATTCCTTCGGCACGCCGATGACAAGACCGGCAATGTCGTCGTTCAGCGTGGCGGTGTAATCCGGCACCGGCTTGTCCACGGAGGTGGAATCGCGCTCGTCGAAGCCGGCGATCACGTTCAGCAGCATGGCGGCATCTTCCGCGGTGGCGGTGATGGTGCCCGCCTGGTCGAGGCTGGAAGCGAAGGCGATCATGCCGTAGCGAGACACGCGGCCGTAGGTGGGCTTGAGGCCCGTGGTATTGGTGAGCGCCGCCGGCTGGCGAATGGAGCCGCCGGTATCCGTGCCGGTGGTCGCGGCGGCAAGACGCGCCGCCATCGCCGCGGACGAACCGCCCGAGGAGCCGCCCGGCACCCTGGTCTTGTCCCAGGGATTCTTCACCGGACCGAAGTAGCTGGTCTCGTTGGACGAGCCCATGGCGAACTCGTCCATGTTGGTCTTGCCGAGCATCACCATGCCGGCGCGTTTCATCCGCTCGACGACGGTGGCGTCATACGGCGAGATGAAGTTCTCCAGCATCTTCGAGGCGCAGGTGGTCTTCACGCCATCGGTGCAGAAGATGTCCTTCTGCGCGATGGGAATGCCCGCGAGCGGCCCGGCCTCGCCCTTGCGGCGCAGCGCGTCGGCCCGGCGCGCCTCGGCCAGCGCTTCTTCTTCCGTGACGGTGATGAAGGCGTTCAGGTCCGCGTGCGCGCGGATGCGCTCGAGGTAATGACGGGTCAGCTCCTCGCTGGAGGTTTCCCCCGCGGCGAGCATCCGGGAAAGTTCGGCGATGGTTTTGGTGTGCATTTCTTCTATCCGTGAGAGGGGAGAAGGAAGAAGGGAGAAGACTGAAGAACGTTTTCTTCTGCTTCTCGCTTCTACCTTCGCCCGTTTATTCGATGACCTTCGGCACCAGGTACAGTCCGGCTTCGACCTGGGGCGCGTTCTGCTGGAAGCGCTCGCGCTGGTCCTGCTCGGTCACTTCGTCGGCGCGCAGGCGCTGGGACATGGCCAGCGGGTGCGCCATGGGGGCGACGCCCTCGGTGTCGGCGCGTTCCAGCTGCTGGACGAAGTCGAGGATGCGGCTGAGGTTGTCGGCGTAGCTGGAGACGTCCTCGTCACGGATCTCGAGGCGGGCAAGATGGGCAATGGCCGCCACGTCTTCGGGTTTCAGTGCCATTCAGGCTCTCCGCGGGAAACAGGTCACGGTATGTTTCGCCCGGGCGCCACCTGGCGGCGGCATTTGGAAAAAAACCGAGCGGGATGCGGAACTTATCACAATACCTTGCTTGCCCAAAGCCCCCTCCATTGCTAGAGTGCTTAGCTGTTTTTACGCTGCATTCGGGCGCGTGCATCCATGTTCAAAGGACTCAGGGGATTCTTCTCCAACGACGTTTCCATCGATCTCGGAACGGCCAACACTCTTATTTATGTCCGCGGCCGCGGCATCGTCCTTGACGAGCCCTCCGTGGTGGCCATTCGCGAGGAGCCGGGTCGCGGCACCAAGCAGATCGAGGCCGTCGGCCTGGAAGCGAAGCGCATGCTCGGCCGCACGCCGGGCAACATCACGGCCATCCGGCCGATGAAGGACGGCGTCATCGCCGACTTCACCATCACCGAGCACATGCTCAAGCATTTCATCCGCAAGGCGCTGCAGAGCCGCTATTTCCGGCCGAGCCCGCGAGTGCTGATCTGCGTACCGTACGGGGCCACCGAGGTCGAGCGCCGCGCCATCAAGGATTCCGCACTGCACGCCGGCGCTCGCAAGGTCTATCTCATCGCCGAGCCCATGGCGGCCGCGATCGGCGCCGGCATGCCGGTGCACGAGGCGCGCGGCTCCATGGTGCTGGACATCGGCGGCGGCACCTCGGAAGTCGCGGTCATCTCGCTCAACGGCATCGTCTATGCCGCCTCGGTGCGCGTCGGCGGCGACCGCTTCGATGAAGCCATCATTTCCTACGTGCGCCGCAATTACGGCACGCTGATCGGCGAGGCCACGGCGGAGCGCATCAAGCACGAGATCGGCACGGCCTACCCGGGCCAGGAAGTACGCGAGATCGAGATCAAGGGCCGCAACCTTTCCGAAGGCATTCCCCGCTCCTTCGTGCTGAATTCCAACGAGATCCTCGAAGCGCTGCAGGAGCCGCTCGCCGGCATCGTCAGCGCGGTCAAGACGGCGCTGGAGCAGACGCCGCCGGAGCTGGGCGCGGACGTCGCCGAGCGCGGCATCGTGCTGACCGGCGGCAGCGCGCTGCTGCGCGACCTCGACCGCCTGCTGATGGAGGAAACCGGCCTGCCGGTGGTGATCGCCGACGACCCGCTGACCTGCGTGGCGCGCGGCGGCGGCCGGGCGCTGGAGCTGATGGACGAACACGGCCCGGCGCCTTTCGGGCTGGAATGAGCAAAGACCGCCCGCGGGCGGCAAGCGTGAAGACTGCCAGCCGCGAGGCAAAGGCAGCGGGGTACCGGGGGCAATGAAGCAAGGGACTCACAGCGCCTGTTCGCCAGGAGCGGGCTTCATGCCCGCCGTTTCCGCTCCGCCAGCCGACGGAAACGCACCATGTCATCAATGAGATCACCTGCCAGCCGCTGGTCGTTCACCTCCTCCTCAGGCAAGGGCCTGAAAACCTTCCTGCTCATCGTCGTTTCCATCGTGCTGCTGTCGCTGGACCGCCAGGCGCACCACCTTGACCAGTTCCGCCGCGGCCTCGCCGTGGTGGTCTACCCGGTGCGCGCTGCGGTGGACGTGCCGTTCAGTGCCTGGGACTGGCTCTCCGCCGCGCTGGCCTCGCGCGCCGCGCTGCTGCGGGAAAACGAGGCGCTGCGGCGCGAACTCCTTGAAAGCAGCGCTTCCCGGCAGCGTCTCGCCGCCCTGGAAGCGGAAAACCAGCGGCTGCGCGAGCTGCTCGGCTCCTCCCGCCGGGTGACCCACGACGTGCTGGTCGCCTCGCTGCTGCGCGCCGATTTCGACCCCTTCCGCCACCGCGTCACGCTGAACCGCGGCACCAATGACGGCGTCCACGAGGGCATGGCCCTGCTGGACGCCGAGGGCGTGATCGGCCAGGTCACCCTGGCAACACCGTTTTCCGCCGAGGCGGTGCTCATTTCCGACCCGAACCACGCCATCCCGGTGGAGATCAACCGCAATGGCGTGCGAACGGTGGCGCTGGGCACCGGTGATCTCGGCCGCCTGGAGCTGCGCTACCTGCAGAACTCCGCCGACGTCGAGGAAGGCGACCTGCTGGTGACCTCGGGGCTGGGTGGCCGCTTCCCGCGCGGCTACCCGGTGGCGGTCATCGCCAGCATCCGCCGCGATCCGGGCCAGGCCTTCGCCGAAATCACCGCCCGGCCGCTGGCGCGCCTGGACCGGCTGCGCGAGGTGCTGCTGGTCAACCCGCGCGGCGACGAACCGCAGCCGGCGACAGGCGATGAGGAGGGCGACGATGAATGACATGCCCGCCCATGGCCGCTGGGTCATCCATCTTTCGCTGTTCCTCGGCCTGATGCTGGCCGTCTGGCCGTTGCCGGACGCGGTGCAGCCCTACTGGCCCGCCTGGCCGGCGCTGATCCTCATCTACTGGGCGCTGGCCCTGCCGCACCGCGTGAACGTCGGCACCTTCTGGGTGGTCGGGCTGCTGCTGGACGTGCTCAAGGGCGCGCTGCTCGGCGAGCACGCACTGGCGCTGACCGTGGTCGCCTGGGCAACCGCCTACTGGCACCTGCAGGTGCGCGTCTTCCCGGTGCACCAGCAGATCGTCGCCATCGGCCTGCTGCTAGGGTTGTATGAATTCGTGCTGTTCTGGATCCGCGGCATCGCCGGCGTCGGCCAGCCCCTGTTCCATTCGCTGGCGCCCGTCATCACCAGCGCGCTGGTGTGGCCGTGGCTGTTCCTGGTGCTGCGCGACCTGCGCCGCCGCCGGCAGGTCAGCTGAGGATGCGTTCCCGTACCAGCATCAAGGACGAGTGGCGCGAGGTTCGACTGTTCCAGAACCGCGTCCTGCTCGCGGTCCTGCTGATGTTCCTGATGCTGCTCGGCCTGCTGGTCCGGCTGTACTGGCTGCAGGTGGAGCGGCATCCGCACTACGCCACCCTTTCCGAGGGCAACCGGGTCCGCATCCAGACGCTGGCGCCGAACCGCGGCCTGATCTATGACCGCAACGGCATCCTGCTCGCCGAGAACGTGCCCAACTACCAGCTGGAACTGGTGCCGGAGCAGGTCCAGGACATCGACGAGACCCTGCAGCGGCTGGCTGAAATCATCCACCTGCGTCCCGCCGACATCGAGCAGTTCGAGAAGCTCCGGCGCACCAAGCGGCGCTTCGAGCCGGTGCCGCTGCGCTACAACCTGAGCGACGAGGAAGTCGCGCGTTTCGCCGTGCACCGCCAGGACTTCCCGGGCGTGGACATCGAGGCGCGCCTGACGCGCCGCTATCCGCTGGGCCAGATCACGGCGCACGTGGTCGGCTATACCGGCGCGATCACCGAGCGGGAGCTGGCCGAGCGCGACGCGGCGCGCTACTCCGGCACCTCGCAGATCGGCAAGACCGGCGTGGAGCGCAGCTACGAGGACCGCCTGCACGGCTATCCCGGCATACAGCAGGTGGAAACGAACGCGCAGAGCCGCGTGCTGCGCGTGCTGGACACCACCCCGCCAGTGCCCGGCAGCGACATCACGCTCAACATCGACGTGCGCCTGCAGAAGGCCGCCTACGACGCGCTGGGCGACTACAAGGGCGCGGTGGTGGCCATCGACCCGCGCAACGGCGAGGTGCTGGCGCTGGTGTCGAAGCCCTCCTTCAACCCCAACCTGTTCGTGCAGGGCATCGACGCGCGCACCTTCAACGAGCTGCAGAGCGACGCGCGCCGGCCGCTGTTCAATCGCGCGCTCGCCGGCACCTACCCGCCCGGCTCCACCATCAAGCCGCTGGTCGCGCTCGCCGGCCTGCACTACGGGGTAGTCACCAGCACGCACAGCACCTTCTGCAACGGCCGCTTCATCCTGCCCGGCAATCCGCGCCCCTACCGCGACTGGAAGCGCACCGGCCACGGGCCGACCACCATGCGCAGCGCGATCGCCGAATCCTGCGACGTGTATTTCTATGAACTCGCGGTGGAACTGGGCGTGGATCGCATCCATGAATTCCTCGGCTGGTTCGATCTCGGCCGCGTCACCGGCATCGACCTGCCGGGCGAGAACGGCGGCCTGCTGCCGTCGCGGGAATGGAAGCAGCGCGCGCGGCGCGAGCCCTGGTATCCCGGCGAGACCGTGAACCTCGGCATCGGCCAGGGCTTCATGCTGACCACGCCGTTGCAGCTGGCCCAGTCCACGGCGCGGCTAGCCAATCGCGGTCGCGCCTTCCTGCCGCGTGTGGTCCGCGGCGTGCACGACCCGCTGGACCCCGAAATGACGGCATTGCCGCCGGTGGCGCTGCCGGATTACACGGCGCGCGGCGAATGGCATTGGGTGCACATCAGCCAGTCCATGCAGGACGTCATGCACGGACGCACCGGCACGGCGCGCGCCGCAGCGCGCGGCACGCCCTATCGCATCGCCGGCAAGACCGGCACGGCGCAGGTTTTCACGCTGGCCGCCGAGCAGGAATACAACGCCGAGGAAATCGCCGCGACGCTGCGCGACCACGCGCTGTTCGTGGCATTCGCGCCGGCGGACGATCCGCAGCTGGTGCTCGCGGTCGTGGTGGAAAACGGCGGCGGCGGCAGCAGCGTGGCCGCGCCGATGGCGAGACAGATATTCGACGCGTGGCTGTTGCCGCAGGAGACCGTGGCGCCATGAACATGAATCGCAACCCGTCCTCGCCCATCGCCCAGCTGCTGCGCGGCCTGCACCTGGATCTGCCGCTGCTCGCGGGACTGTTGGCGCTGATGGGCATCAGCATGGTGGTGCTGTGGAGCGCGGGCGGCGAAAGCTCCGCGCTGCTGTTCCGCCAGGGCTTGCGTCTCGCCATCGCGCTCGCCGGCATGCTGTTCATCGCCCAGGTCTCGCCGCACTACCTGCGCATGTGGACGCCCTGGGTGTATCTCGCCGGCGTGGTGCTGCTGCTGCTGGTGCTGGTAACCGGCGACATCGGCAAGGGCGCGCAGCGCTGGCTGGATCTCGGCTTCGTGCGTTTCCAGCCCTCGGAGCTGATGAAGCTTGCCGTGCCGATGATGGTGGCCTGGTATCTCAACGACCGGCCGCTGCCGCCGCGCTTCGCCGATCTGCTGGTGGCGGGCCTGATCGTCGCAATTCCGGCGGCGCTGATCATCGAGCAGCCTGACCTCGGCACCTCGCTGCTGGTGATCAGCGGCGGTGCGTTCGCGATCTTTCTCGCCGGGCTGCGCTGGCGCTGGATACTCGGGCTTTTCGCAATGTTCGCGGTGGCCGCGCCGCTCGCCTGGCACTTCATGCTGCACAACTACCAGAAGCAGCGCGTGCTCACCTTCCTCAACCCGGAAAGCGATCCGCTCAACACCGGCTATCACATCATCCAGTCGAAGATCGCGATCGGCTCGGGCGGGCTGTTCGGCAAGGGCTGGCTGAACGGCACGCAATCGCAGCTCGAGTTCCTGCCGGAACGGCACACGGACTTCATCTTCGCGGTGATCGGCGAGGAGTTCGGCCTGCTGGGCGCGGCGTTGGTGCTCGCCGTGTACGCCTACGTGATCGCGCGCGGCCTGTACATGGCGCTGCAGGCGGACAAGACCTATGAGCGCATCGTCGCCGGCAGTCTCACGCTGACCTTCTTCGTCTACGTGTTCGTCAACGTCGGCATGGTGACCGGCCTTTTGCCGGTAGTAGGCGTGCCGCTGCCGCTCATCAGTTATGGCGGCACCTCGATGGTGACCCTGCTTGGGGGTTTCGGTATCCTCATGAGCATTCACTCTCATCGCAGGTTCGTATCGCACTGATGCGCAGACTCCTCGCCCTGGCGCTGCTTGTTGCCGCGCCGCACGCACTGCACGCAGCGGATTACCGCTCGCATCCGCAGTATCCCGCGTTCGCGAAAAAGCTGGTCGAGAAGCACGGCTACAGCCGCGACGAGATCGATGCGCTTTTCGAAGGCGTGACGCATCAGGAGAAGATCATCGAGCTGATCACGCGGCCGGCGGAGTCCAGGGCCTGGCACGAATACCGGCCGATCTTCATCACCGACGCGCGCATCGAGGCGGGCCGCGCGTTCATGCGCGAGCATGCGGAAACGCTGGAACGCGCCGAGCACGAGTTCGGCGTGGACCGCGAGATCATCGCGGCCATCATCGGCGTGGAAACCTTCTACGGGCGCATCAGCGGTTCCTGGCGCGTGCTGGAAGCGCTGGCGACGCTGGGCTTCGACTATCCGCCGCGCGCGAGCTTCTTCCTTTCCGAGCTGGAGCATTTCCTGCTGCTGGTGCGCGAGGAAGCCATCGATCCTGCCGCCATCACCGGCTCGTATGCCGGCGCCATGGGCGGAGGACAGTTCATCCCGAGTTCCTATCGCGCCTATGCGGTGGATTTCGACGGCGACGGCAAGCGCGACCTGTGGAACTCCTGGCCGGACGTGATCGGCAGCGTCGCGAACTACTTTGCCAGGCACAACTGGCGCTTCCGCGAGACCATCGCGGTGCCCGCCGCCGTGCCGCAATCGGTCACGCCGCCACTCGCCGAACAGGGCATGAAGACCATGTCGGCCGCCGCGCTGCGTGCCGCCGGCGTGGTGTTCACCGAGGGCGTGAGCGACGACCAGGACGTCCGTTTCGTCGTGCTGCAGCAGGCGGAAGGCGCGGATTACTGGATCGGCCTGCACAACTTCGGCGTGATCAACCGCTACAACCGCAGTCCACTGTACGCGATGGCGGTGATGGAACTCGCTGGAACGATCAGGGAGTAGACGGCCCCAAGGCCGCAGCTATCCGGGGTGGGAATGGTGAACAAGCGCCTGTCACTGACGTTGCTGCTGGCATTGCTGCTCGGCGGCTGCAGCAGCACCGGACCCGCGTTCGTCAACGATGACGCCGCGCCCACGGGGCACTTCGACGCCAGCGGCATTCCCGATGCCGTGCCGAAGCCCGAGCCGCGCAGCCGCTACGGCAACCCGAAGAGCTACGTGGTGTTCGGCAAGGAATACCGCGTCATGGAGGATGCCAGGGGCTTCCGCGAAAGCGGCATCGCCAGCTGGTACGGCACCAAGTTTCACGGCCGGCGCACTTCCAGCGGCGAACCCTACGACATGTACAAGATGACGGCGGCGCACAAGTCGCTGCCGCTGCCGAGCTACGTGCGCGTCACCAACAAGCGCAACGGCAAGAGCGTGATCGTGCGGGTGAATGACCGCGGCCCCTTCCATGACGGCCGCATCATCGACCTGTCCTATGCCGCGGCGCTCAAGCTCGACGTGGTCGCGACCGGCACGGCGCCGGTGGAAATCGAGGTGATCGACGTCGACACCTGGGCGGCCGCACCGGCGCAGGCGCCGGCGAAAACGCCGCCCGGGCCTGCCGGCAGCCTGTACATCCAGCTCGGTGCCTTCTCCGAGTCGAACAACGCGCTCGGCCTGAAATCCCGCCTCGAGGGCGCCGGCATCCGCCCGGTGCGCGTCGCGGAAGAGACCGACCGCCGCCTGTATCGCGTGCGCGTCGGGCCCTTCGAGAGCGCCGATCGCGCCGACGAGACCGCGCTCAGGCTGGTGGCGCTGGGCATCAGCGACTTTCACATCGTCGCCGAGTAGCCGTTCCGTGAAGTGCGCGGGTGCAGCTGTCGCATGCCCGCGATAGAATGCCCGCTTTCCGCGCATTCCTTTCGCGAAACAGAATTCGCACGGAGTTTCCATGCTGCTTCGACGCCTTTCCGTCCTGCTGGGCCTCGCGCTGTGGCTGAATGCCGCCAGTGCGGCAGTGCCCCTGCCCTCGCCTCCTTCCATCCCCGGCTCCAGCCACATCCTGGTCGATTTCCATACCGGGGAAGTGCTCGCGGAAAAGAATCCCGACGAACGCGTCGAGCCCGCGAGCATCACCAAGGTGATGACCACCTACGTGATCTTCAAGCAGCTCGAGGCCGGCACCCTGTCGCTGGACGACATGGTGACGGTGAGCGAGAAGGCCTGGCGGGCGCCGGGATCGCGGATGTTCATCGAGGTCGGCAAGAGGATCTCGGTGCAGGACCTCCTCAAGGGCGTGATCATCCAGTCCGGCAATGACGCTTCCATCGCGCTTGCCGAGCATGTCGCCGGCACCGAGGAAAGCTTCGCGGATCTCATGAACCAGTACGCCGCGCAGCTCGGTCTCACCGGTTCGCACTTCGTCAACGCCACCGGCCTGCCGCATCCCGAGCATTACGTCACCGCGCGCGACGTGGCCATGCTGGCGCGCGCCATGATCCGCGACTTCCCCGACTACTACACCTGGTACTCCGAGCGCGAGTTCACCTGGAACGGCATTCGCCAGTCCAACCGCAACCTGCTGCTGTACCGCGATGATCGCGTCGACGGCATGAAGACCGGTCACACCGAGTCCGCCGGCTACTGCCTGGTGTCCTCCGCGAAGGATGGCGACATGCGCCTGATCTCGGTGGTGATGGGCACGAGCGGCGACCGCGAGCGCGCCGACGCCAGCCAGGCGCTGCTCAATTACGGCTTCCGCTTCTTCGAGACGCACAAGCTGTATGCCGCGGGCGCGGAGCTGTCGCGCGTGAAGATCTGGAAGGGCGCAAGCGAGGACGTCGGGCTTGCCTCCGCCCAGGACATCTACGTCACCATTCCGCGCGGCCGCTACGGCGAGCTTGACGCCGCCATGGACCTCGGCAAGGCCATCGTCGCGCCGGTCGCCCCGGGCGACGTGCTGGGCGTGGTCCGGGTGAGCCTGGACGGCCGCGAACTGGTGCGCGCGCCGCTCACGCCGGTGGAGGCGGTCGAGCAGGGCGGACTGTTCCGCCGCATGGTGGACTCCGTGCTGATGCTCTTCGAGTAAGCGATGGCCGACGAGAAACTGCTGAAGTTTCCCTGCGAGTACCCCATCAAGGTGATGGGCCGCAACACCATGGAGTTCGAACCGGAAATGCTGGCGATCTTCGGCCGGCACGTGGACATCCGCAACGCCGCGGTGCGCAGCCAGCTGTCCGGCTCGGAGAAGTTCCTGTCCGTGACCGTGACCTTCCGCGCCACCAGCCAGGCACAGCTGGACGCGCTCTACCGCGAGCTGACCGCCAACAAGAAGGTGCTGTTTTGCCTGTGAATACGCCTGAGCTGCCGCTGTTCCGCGACCTGGGCACGGACGTTCCGTATGAACCCACCTGGCGGAAGATGCAGGCGCTCACCGCCGAACGCGACGACGACACCCCGGACGAGATCTGGTTCCTGCAGCATCCGCCGGTGTTCACCATGGGCCTCAACGGCAAGCCGGAACACGTGCTCGCCGCCGGCGACATCCCGGTGGTCAACATCGATCGCGGCGGCCAGGTGACCTATCACGGTCCGGGCCAGCTGGTGGTCTATCCGATGGTGAACCTGCGCCGCCGCGGGCTTGGCGTGCGCGCGCTGGTGGAAGCGCTGGAAAACGCCGTCATCGACACCTTGCAGGATTTCGGCATCGAGGCGCGCTCGCGCCGCGACGCACCAGGCGTGTACACCCCCGACGGCGCCAAGATCGCCGCGCTCGGCCTGCGGGTGCGGCGCGGCTGCAGTTATCACGGGCTCGCCTTCAACGTGAACATGGACCTCGAGCCCTTCCAGCGCATCAACCCCTGCGGCTACGCGGGCATGCAGGTCACCCAGGTCGTCGATCTTGGCGGCCCGGGCGATGTCGCCGTGGTGGCCGAGGCGCTGAAGCCGCACTTGCTCCGGCATCTGCGGTACAATTCGCCGTCCCTCTGAGCCGCGCGACGACCCGTCGCCCCCCTTGCTCCCGTCAAAATTCGAGGTTCGCATGACCGACGCCACGCGCCCCCGCCCCCCGAAAATCGAAGCCGGCACCAAGATGTCCGCCGCGGAAAAGATGGCGCGCATCCCGGTCAAGATCGAACCTACCACCGAGCGGCAGCGCAAGCCGGACTGGATCCGCGCCAGGTCGCCGGCCACGCCGGAAGTGGCGCGCCTGAAGAAGATCCTGCGCGACAACAAGCTGCACACGGTGTGCGAGGAAGCGAGCTGCCCGAATATCGGTGAATGCTTCGGTCATGGCACCGCGACGTTCATGATCATGGGCGACATCTGCACCCGCCGCTGCACCTTCTGCGACGTGGCGCATGGCCGTCCCAACGCGCTCGATCCCGAGGAGCCGAAGAATCTCGCCCGCACCATCGCCGCGATGGGACTGAAGTACGTGGTGATCACCTCGGTGGACCGCGATGACCTCAAGGACGGCGGCGCGCAGCATTTCGTGGACTGCATCCGCGCCACGCGCGAAGTCACGCCGGAGACCCGCATTGAAGTGCTGGTGCCGGACTTCCGCGGCCGCATGGACGTGGCGCTCGGCATCATGCACCAGGCGCCGCCGGACGTGTTCAATCACAACCTCGAGACCGTGCAGCGCCTCTATCGCGAGGTGCGCCCGGGCTCCGACTACCAGCACTCCATGACGCTGCTGAAGCGCTTCAAGGATGAGCATCCGGACGTGATCACCAAGTCCGGCATCATGGTCGGCCTTGGCGAGACCATGGACGAGATCTTCGAAGTGATGCAGCACCTGCGCGACCACGACGTCGACATGCTGACCGTGGGCCAGTACCTGCAGCCGACGCGCTTCCACCACCCGGTGGTGCGTTTCGTGCATCCGGACGAGTTCAAGGAAATCGAACGCCGCGGCTACGAGATGGGCTTCTCGCACGTCGCTTCCGGCCCGCTGGTGCGTTCCTCCTATCACGCGGACCTGCAGGCGAAGGAACTGGTCGAAAAGGCCGGCTGAACACCGCAAGGATAGGCTGTTCCACGTATTTCCGCGCTGCGCGTTACTCCCAATCTAGGAAGCACCCTGGATTCGCTGGGAGCAACATGCCATCCAACGACGCGCCATTGCGCGCCGCCGTCATCGGCTATGGCGCCTACGGACGGCTGCATGCCCGCAAGTACCGGCTGCATCCGGCCGTCGAGCTGGTCGCCATCGTCGACCGCGACGCCACGCGCCTGCGCCTTGCCGCGCGCGAGTTTCCCGGCGTACCTGGCTTCGAGCGCGTCGATCCCGCCAACCCGCCAGACATCGCCAGCATCGTCGTTCCCGCGCATGCGCACCAGGCGAGCGCGATGCCGCTGCTGCGCGCCGGCTCTCATCTGCTGATCGAGAAACCCTTCACCACCTCGGCGCGTGCCGCCCGCCAGCTGATGCACGAAGCCGACCTGCGCCATCTCGTGCTGCAACCCGGCTACCTGGAGCGCTTCAACGGCACCATCCGCGAACTGCAGCGCCACCTGCCCGCGCCGCGTTACATCGAGGCGCGTCGCCTGACCAGCTGGCGCGGCCGCGGCGGCGACGTCAGCGTGGTACTCGATCTCATGATCCACGACATCGACATGGTGCTGGCGCTGGTGGACGCGCCCATCACCGACATCCAGGCGCGCGGCGTACAGGTCGTCACCGGGCACTGGGATGTCGCCAATGCCCGCCTGTACTTCGCCAACGGCTGCATCGCCAACCTCACCGCAAGCCGCGCCAGCCCCGCACCGGAACGCCGCCTGCACGTGTTCACCGACGACGCCTGCGCGCTCGCCGACCTTTCCAGCGGCGAGATCCTGGTTCACCGCCGCGACCCGGAAGCCGCCGGCGTGATGACCGAACATCGCTATGCGCAACTGCATGATCCCCTCGGCGCCGAGATCGACGCCTTCGTCGCCGCCGTGCAGAACCATGCGCCGCCGCCCGTCAGCGGCGCCGACGCCTGCCGTGCGCTGGAAGTCGCCGAAAGAATCGTCGAGGCGATGGAAGACGATGCCGACCTGCTCTCCAACACCGCCGCACCCTTCACCGATTCCGAGCAGGCCATCGCCTACCTGCTCGAACACCGTCAGTCCCATGGCCACTGAACCGATACCACAGATCGATCTTGCGTCCCTGCACACCGCGCTGCGCGCCGACATCGACGCGTCGATACGCGCGGTGATCGATGCCGGCAGCTTCGTGCTGGGCGAGACATTGGCGCGCTTCGAGCAGGCCTGCGCCGACTACCTTGGCGTGCCGCATGCGATCGGTGTGGCCTCGGGGACCGACGCGCTGCTGATCGCGCTGCGCGCCGCCGGCATCGGCCAGGGCGATGAAGTGATCACTTCCGCGTTCAGTTTCTTCGGCAGCGTCGAAGCCATCCTGCACGCAGGCGCCACGCCCGTGTTCGCCGACATCGAGGCAGGATCGATGACACTGGATGCAGAAGATGTGGCACGGAAGATCACGCGCCGTACGCGCGCCATCATGCCGGTGCACATGTTCGGACAGATCGGTGAAATCGATTCGCTGCTGGAACTGGCCGAGGCGCACGACCTCGTCGTCATCGAGGATGCCGCGCAGGCCTTCGGCGCACGATTCAACGGCAGGCTGGCAGGAAGCTTCGGCCACGCCGGCTGCTTCAGCTTTCATCCGGCGAAACCGCTGGGCGCGCTCGGCGACGGCGGCATGCTGGTGACGGTCGACGATGCACTCGCCGCCGAGGCGAAGCGGCTGCGCGATCACGGTTCACGCGCCCGCTACGATCATGTCTCGGTGGGCTACAACAGCCGCCTGGATGCGCTGCAGGCGGCGGTGCTGGAAGTGAAGCTGCGTCATCTGGAAGCGCATCTCGCCGAGCGCGAGCGCCTGGCGCGGCGCTACCGCGAGCTGCTCTCCGGCACCGCCCTGGTGTTGCCGGAAACACTGCCAGAAAGACGCCACGTGTTCGCGCAATTCACCGTGCGCAGCGAACGGCGCGATAACGTGTGCGAGGCAATGCGCGCACGCGGCATAGGCTGCGCCGTCCATTACCCGCAGCCGCTCTACCGCCAGGCGGCGATCGCGGAGCGTTACGGCGACGTGAAACTGGAAGTGACGGAAGCGGTCTGCGAGAGCTGCCTGTCGCTGCCGCTCTTCCAGGGCCTCACGGAGGAACAGCAGCAGCGCGTGGCAGACGTGCTGATGGAGGCCGGCGCCTGATCAGTCCCGACCGTTCAACTCGGCAAGCCGCTGCGGCGTGCCGACATCCGACCACACGCCTTCGTGCAGCTCGCCGCTCACCCGTCCGCGGGCCATGGCGGCACGCAGCAGCGGCGCCAGCTTGTGCGCGCCCGGCGGCAGGCCGGCGAACAGTTCCCGGTGATAGGCGCCGATGCCGCTGAAGGTGAGCCGCGGCTCGCCTTCCGCACGAACGAAGCCTGCATCGAGCACGAAATCGCCGCCGGGATGATGCGGCGGATTCGGCACCAGCACGAGATGCGCCAGCATGCCGTCGCCGGGATGCTCGCGCAGCGTGCCGAAGTCGAAGTTGGTCCAGGTGTCGCCATTGACCACCACGAAGCGCTCGCCGAGATGCGCAAGCGCGTTGACGATGCCGCCCGCGGTTTCCAGCGCACCGGGCGGCTCCTCGCACACGGTGACGTTCACGCCGAAACGGCTGCCGTCACCGAGGAAGGCGATCAGCTTGTCCTTCAGCCAGCTGACGTTGACGACGATGTCGGTAAAACCCGCTTCACGCAGGTGCAGGATGTGCCATTCGATCAACGGCCGCCCGCGCACCTCGAGCATGGGCTTGGGCGTCTCGTCGGTCAGCGGCCGCATGCGTTCGCCGCGGCCGGCGGCAAGGATCATTGCTTTCATGGCTTCAAAGGGTAAGAGGCAAGAGGTGAGAAGTGAGAGGACGGACAACGCAGCGACAAGTCCGCTCACCTCTCATCTCTCACCTCTCACCTTCATACCTCCGCATCAGCTCCAGCAACCCCGCAAACTCCTCGTACTTCGCGCCGACGTCGTACACGTAGCGGAAGAAGCGCGGCGTTTCGGCGAGGTATTTCGCCTTGCCGTCGCGGTAGTTGAGTCGTGCGAAGATGCCGATGACCTTGAGATGCCGTTGCAGGCCCATCCAGTCGAAGGCGCGGCGAAAATCCTCGGGCAAGACAAGACCTGCGGCCTGCGCGCGACGACGGTATTCCTCCACCCAGGCATCGACCCGCTCTTCCGGCCAGGAAAGGAAGGCGTCCTTGAACAACGACAGCAGGTCGTAGGTGACGGGTCCGCGCACCGCGTCCTGGAAATCGATGACGGCAAGACCTTCCGCCACCATCAGGTTGCGTGGCATGAAGTCGCGATGCACGAACACCTGCGGTTGCGCCAGCGCGGATTGCACCAGCCGCTCGCAGGCGGCATCCCAGGTGCGGCGCTCATCGCCGCTGAGCTCAACGCCGCGGTGGCGGGCGAGATACCAGTCGGGATAAAGCGCAAGCTCGCGCATCAGCAGCGCGCGGTCATAATCCGGCAGGCCTTCGCTACGCACGCGTGCCTGCATGCGGACGAGCACATCCAGCGCCTCGTCGAACCAGCGCTCGGCGTTGTCCGCATCGATGATCTCGAGCAGCGTGGCCGCGCCGAGATCGGTGAGCAGCAGGAAACCGTTGTCGAGATCCTCGGCCTGCACTTCGGGCGCGGGCACGCCGGCGTCACGCAGGCGCGCGGCGATTTCGATGAACGGCCGGCAGTCTTCCTGCGCGGGCGGCGCGTCCATGACGATCCAGCTCCGTTCGCCGGAGCGCGCGCGGAAATAGCGCCGGAAGCTGGCATCGGCGGAGGCGATGCTGAATTCCAGCGGTTCGCGGCCAATGACCGCGGCGGCCCAGCGCACGGCCTGGGCGTGGCGTTCGTCGAGGAAATTGCCGGGGATCGCGTTCATGCGCCGATCATACCCGAACACCCCTTCCCGCTTCGCTCATGATGTCGACGCTTCCCTGATAGAATGCGCCGGATGCGCCACCGCCTGCTGCCAGCCTTGCTGTTCTTTCCCGCCCTCGCCAACGGTGCGCAGCCCGGCGAGGCGAACGCGTTCGAGCCGCCCGGACAATGCCCCGCGTTCTTCACGCCGCCGCCGCGCATCGTTCCCGCGTGGCTGGACGGCATCGCGCGCGAGCAGGCGCGCTCGCCGCTCGCGCCCGTGCAGCCGCAAGCCTGGTCGGACGAGGACGCGCTGGTGCCGACCACCGCGCCGCGCGCCGTCCCGCCCGTCGCTGACGAACCGCCTCAGGCCACGCCTCCCCTGCAGCTCGAGGCGGACGACGCCGAGCTGGCGTCGGATGGCGTTTCGCTGCTGCGCGGCGACGTCTGGCTGCAGCAGGGCGAGGAATTCCTGTCCAGCGACGCGCTCACCTACGACAACCGCGACGGCGCGGTGAACACGCTCGCGCCGGCCACCTTCGGCACGCGGCGCATGGTCATCGATGCGGAACGCATCGCGTACAACACCAGCACCGGCACGGGAACCTTCGAGGACGTCAGCTTCTTCCTGCCGGAGCGCTATGCGCGCGGCGAGGCGGCGCTGCTCGACCGCACCAGCCCGACGCAGGCCGAGCTTGCCGGCGTGAAGTATTCGACCTGCCCGCCCGACGACGAGGAATGGTGGCTGAAGGCGGCGAGCATGGAACTGGACCAGGAGACCGGCAAGGGCGTGGGCCGCCACGTGCGCATCGCCTTCATGAACGTGCCGTTCTTCTACATCCCGTGGATCAGCTTCCCCATCGACGACCGCCGCATGACCGGCTTCCTGTTCCCCGAGTTCGGCAGTTCGGGCCGCAGCGGCGACTGGCTGCGCGTGCCCTACTACATCAACATCGCGCCGAACATGGATGCGACCATCACGCCGCATTACATGAGCGAGCGCGGCACGCGCCTGGACGGCCAGTTCCGCTACCTGTTCGGCTGGGGCGAAGGCGTGCTCGATGCGGAATACCTCGATCACGATCGCCGCTTCGACGACACCCGCCACTATTACCGGCTCC
>Ga0207873_1000641_pt1 | contig 37256 bp, 30 predicted proteins | sample BGWIniCompost_FD_187373 | JGI IMG/M metagenome (GOLD analysis project Ga0207873, IMG submission 187373) | Cellulose adapted compost microbial communities from Newby Island Compost Facility, Milpitas, CA, USA - BGW Initial Compost (SPAdes)... ... | reverse complement strand
CGGGGGGACGGCGAGCCGCTCGGCGCGACCGGGGCCGCCGGTGCCGATGCGTCTAGGTACCTCGAGCAGCACATCCTGGCCCGGCTCGCCGAAGCCGGCATCGCGGCGGGCGACCCGGCGGGCGACGCGTGGGAGCGCGTGCGGATCAACCCCGAGGTCTGGGCGGCGATCGCACCCCGGAGGGAGGCGGCGCTGGCAACACTGGAGGGAGCGGTAAGGAACTTGCTTCTCTCGGCAGGGCCTGCCGGGGCTCCGGCCGCGGCGGGCGCGCGGCGCGATGGTCCGGTCGAGGGGGGGAGCCGCCTCACGGCGCGCGGGTTGGTGAAGGTGTACCGCAAGCGGAAAGTCGTGAACGAGGTTGACCTCGACCTGCGCCAGGGCGAGATCATCGGCCTGCTGGGCCCGAACGGGGCGGGGAAGACCACCACGTTCTACATGATCGTGGGGCTCATCACGCCGAACGCCGGCGAGGTCTACCTGGATGACGAGGAGCTGACCGATGTGCCCATGTACCGCCGCGCACGCCGCGGCATCGGCTACCTGGCCCAGGAGCCATCGGTTTTCCGCCGGCTGACGGTAGAGGAGAACGTCCTGGCCATCCTCGAGACGCTTCCGCTCTCGCGCGCCGAACGCAAGGAGCGCCTGGAGACGCTGCTGGATGAGCTCGGTCTCAAGCACCTGCGCCGCTCCAAGGCCTACACGCTCTCGGGCGGCGAGCGGCGTCGGCTCGAGATCACCCGTGCGCTGGTGAGCGAGCCGAAGTTCATGCTCCTGGACGAGCCGTTCGCTGGCGTGGATCCGATCGCCGTCCACGACATCCAGCAGATCGTCGCCAGCCTCCGGCACCGCGGCATCGGCGTCATCATCACGGACCACAACGTCGAGCAGACACTGGACATTGTCGACCGGGCATACATCATGTACGAGGGTCGGGTCCGCGTCTCCGGCACCGTCGCCGAGCTGGTTTGGAACGACGAGGTCGCGGAGATCTACTTCGGCCCGACGCTGACTGCCCGCATGCGTGAGCGCTACCAGCCACCGGGTGTCGCATGACGATCAAGACCGGCCTCTACCAGGGTACGCAGCTCCGCCAGGAGATGAAGATCAATCCACGCCTGTACCAGGCGATGGATCTCCTGTACATGCCGCTGCTCGACCTCCAGCAGCACATCAAGCAGGAGCTGCTGAACAACCCGTTCCTCGAGCTCGAGGAGCCCGCCACTCCGGAGGAGGAGACCGTCAAGGAGAAGGCGACGGAGGAGGAGAAGGAGAAGGAGGAGCAGATCGACTGGGAGGAGATCCTTCTCGATGGCTTCGAGGCCGGCGGGCGGCGGCCCGAGCACGAAGAGAAGGAGTACTACGAGCCGGTCCCCGTCGAGACGCGCGACCTCGCAGACCACCTCCGTGACCAGCTCGTGCTGCTGCGGCTCACCCCGCGCCAGATGCTCCTGGGCGAGGAGATCATCGGCAACATCGACGATGACGGCTACCTGGCGTGCTCGCTCGCCGAGGTCGTCGAGAGCCTCAACCAGTGGGTCGAAGAGGAAGGCGAGCGCTGGGCGGAGGAAGGGGAGTCTGTGGAGCCCTTCACGCTCGCCGAGGCGGAGGACATGCTCCGCATCATCCAGGGCTTCGAGCCGCCGGGCGTCGCGGCGCGCGACCTGCGCGAGTGCCTGCTCCTCCAGCTCCAGGACGCGGGCAAGGAAGACAGCCTCGCGTACCGCATCGTGCGCGACTACTTCGAGCAGCTCATCAACCACCGCTGGTCCGAGATCTCGAAGGAGCTGTCGATCACGCCCAAGGACGTGCAGACGGCGGCCGACGAGATCGCCAAGCTCGATCCGAAGCCGGGCCTCAAGTACGCGGCGCCATCGGACAACTACATCATCCCGGACCTCGTCGTCGAGAAGATCGACGGCGAGTATCTTGTGTTCCTCAACGATACGAGCCTGCCGCGGCTGAAGCTCTCTCGCACGTACCGCGAGATCGCGAAGGACAAGAACAAGTTCAAGGGCGAGAACAAGGAGTTCATCTCCAACAAGCTGAACAGCGCCAACTGGATGATCCAGGCGATCGAGCAGCGTCGCCAGACGATGCTCAAGGTGATGAGCTTCATCGTGGACCGGCAGCGCGAGTTCTTCGAGAAGGGCGTGCAGTACCTCAAGCCCCTGACGCTGCGAGAGGTCGCCGAGGTCATCAACATGCACGAGTCCACGGTGTCTCGGGTCACGAACGAGAAGTTCGTGCAGACGCCGCGGGGCGTGCTGCCACTGAAGTTCTTCTTCTCCAGCGGACTCTCCACGACCTCGGGCGAGGACGTGAGCGCCCGAGGCATCAAGGCGAAGATCCAGAAGCTGGTGGCCGAGGAGGACCCGCGGCGGCCCCTGACGGACCAGGCGATCGTGAACATCCTCAAGGAGGAGGGGATCCAGATCGCACGCCGCACGGTGGCCAAGTACCGGGACCAGCTCGGGATCCTGTCCGCCCGGATGCGAAAGCGAGTCTGAGGCGCGCTGGAGCGCTATCCGATCCGATGACCGAGGTCCTGAATCGGCCGATCGCCGCGCCCGAGACGCGCCTCCCACCCGGCGCCCGGCGGGACTTCGCCGTGGTGATCCCTGCGTACAACGAAGTGGAGAACATCCCGGACCTGGTGCGCGAGCTGCGCTCCACGTTCGAGCGGTTCGGGCTGGAGGGCGAAGTCATCCTGGTGGACGACGGCTCGACGGACGGGACGGCGGAGGCGGCGCGCCGGGAGGCCGCCAGCTGGGACCGGTTCCGCGTCGTCAGTCACCGGAGGAACTTCGGCAAGACGGAGGCGCTGCTGACCGGCGCCGAGGAGACCAACGCGTCGCGGCTGGTGCTGTACGACGCGGACCTCCAGCACGCGACGGACGAGATCCCGCGCTTCCTCGCAAAGCTCGAGGAGGGCTGGGACATCGTCACGGGGCGCAAGGTGGGCCGCTACGAGAAAGGCCTGGTCTCCGGCATCTACAACTGGCTGAATCGGCGGCTCTTCGGCGTTCCGGTCAGCGACCTCAACTCGATGAAGGCGTTCCGGCGCGAGGTCCTGGACGAGGTCCTCCTGCGCCACGACTGGCATCGCTTCTTCGTCGTGCTCGCGCACGCCCGCGGGTTCAGCGTCACGGAGATCGACATCGCACTGCTGCCTCGCCGGCACGGCGAGTCCAAGTATTCCGGGCGCAGCCGCATCGTCATCGGCCTGCTCGACCTGATCTCGGTCGCGTTCTTCCTCTTCTTCGCCCGCAAGCCCATGCTCCTGTTCGGGCTCAGCGGCTTGACCCTGGCAAGCCTGGGCGTGCTCGTGGGCCTGGTCACGATCGGCCTGCGGATCTGGGGCCCCATGCCGCCGTTCGGCTTCCGCCCGCTCCTCTACCTCGTGATCCTGCTCGAGGTGGTGGGCATGCTGCTGTTCGGCTTCGGCTTCCTCGCCGAGCTCGTGGCACAGCAGCACGCCGAGTCGGAAGCTTGGCGCCGGCGGGAGCGGCGAAGGTAGGGCGGGGGAGGGCGCGCACTCGCCCGAACGACGTCCGCCGCCGGGGGTACGAGGCGACGAACCCGATTTCCGTTCCGAATCCATCGATTCAGGCTGCCGGATGGCCGAACGTCCCAGGGTCCTGGTGGTGGTGGGCACGCGCCCGGAGGGCATCAAGCTCGCGCCGGTCGTGCGCGCGCTCGAGGCGCATGCGGACGCGGTCGAGACCCGCGTGGCGCTCACCGGCCAGCACACCGACCTGCTGGACCAGGTGCTCGAAGTCTTCGGGCTGCCCGTCGACTGGGACCTCGGCATCATGCGCGAGGGCCAGGACCTGTACGACGTCGCGCAGGGCTGCCTCACCGGGTTGCGCCCCGTCCTGGGCGAGTATCGGCCGAGCCTCGTCCTGGTCCAGGGCGACACGGCGACCGTCTTGTTCGCGGCCCTGGCCGCGTTCTTCGAGCGGGTGCTGGTCGGGCACGTCGAGGCCGGCCTCCGCAGCGGCGACAAGTGGCAGCCGTACCCGGAGGAGATCTTCCGCAAATTGGCGGGAGGGATCGCCGACCTGCACTTCGCGCCGACGCCTCAGGCGCGCGCGAACCTGCTGGGCGAGGGCGTGCCGGCCGAGCGGGTCTTCCTGACCGGCAATACGGTGGTGGACGCGCTCCAGAGCATCGGGGCGCAGGACCGGCCGGTCACCAGCCCGGCGCTTCGGGAAGCGCTGGCAGACGGGCGGCGGCTGGTCCTCGTGACCGCGCATCGGCGGGAGTCCTTCGGCGCGCCGATGCGCGAGGTCTTCCAGGCCATCCGGCTGCTCGCGGACAGGCACGAGGACACGCTGTTCCTGTACCCCGTCCATCCGAACCCGAACGTGCGCGGCCCGGCCGAGGAACTGCTGGCCGGCCACCCCCGCATCCGGCTGACCTCGCCCCTGGACTACGCTGACCTCGCCGTGGCCCTGCGGCACGCGACGCTGGTGCTCACGGACTCAGGCGGCATCCAGGAGGAGGCGCCGAGCTTCGGCACGCCGGTCCTCGTCCTGCGGGAGGTGACGGAGCGGCCTGAGGGCCTGCACGCGGGCGTCGCCCGGCTGGTGGGCACCAGTCGCGACCGGATCCTCCAGGCGGCCGACGAGCTGCTGTCGGACGAGAATGCCCGCCGGGCAATGGCGAGTGCACGGAATCCTTACGGCGACGGTCAGGCGGCGCGGCGGATCGCGGACATCGTCGTCCACCACCTCACGGGCCGGCCGCGCGAGACAGCGGACTGGGAGGCCGCGTGAAGGTCCTCCAGCAGTGCATCTACTTTCCGCCCGAGGTCGGCGGGCTCGAGAGCCACGCGTACTATCTCTGCCGTGAGCTGGTCCGCCTCGGCGACGACGTGACCATGGTCACCTCCCGGTCCAAGCCGGAAGCACCGAAGCGGGAGGTCATGGACGGCGTGCAGGTCATCCGGACGTGGTTCCCGGGCAAGTCGCCGGCCGGCTGGATCGCGCACACGCTGGCGTCCATCCCCACCTACCTGCCGCTGGCCCGCCAGGCGGACATCCTGCACGCCCAGACGTTCGCTTCCGCTCCGCCCGCGATGATCGCCCGAGCGCGGTTCGGCAAGCCGATGGTCCTCACCCTGCACACCTCCCACTTCCTGCGGCTGGCGAAGCGGCCGGCGTGGCAGCCCATCTTGCGCCGGATCATCCGCGCCGCGGACTGGCTGCTGGCAGCGAGCGAGGAGATCCGGGACGTCGCCCTCGGCCTTTACCCGCACCCGCGCGCAGAAGCGCTGACCAACGGCGTCGACACCGAGTTGTTCCGGCCCGCCGGTGATCCGCCGGGGGCGAACGGCCGGCGGCGCGTCATCGTGCCCCGGCGCCTTTTCGCCAAGAACGGGGTAGAGTACTTCATCCGGGCCATGCCGTTGCTACGCCAGGAGTTGGACGTCGAGGCCGTGATCGTGGGCGACGGCCCGGAGCGGCCGCGGCTCGAGGCGCTGACGAGGGAATTGGGCGTCGCGGACGCCATCCGCTTCCTGGGCGCCAGGCCCAACGCCGAGATGCCCGCGCTGCTCGCCGAGGCGGACGTGGCGGTGTTTCCCTCGCTCATGGAGGCGACCAGCGTGGCTGCGCTGGAGGCCATGAGCTGCGGCCGGCCGGTCGCCGCCTCGCGGGTCGGCGGGCTGCCGGAGATCGTGGATGAGGAGGTGGGAACGCTGTTCGAACCGGCCAACCCCGGCGATCTCGCCGCCCGCGTGGCCGTCCTCCTCGCGCGCCCGGATCTCGCGGAGATGGGGGCCCGGGCCAGGAGGCGAGTGGTGGAACGGTGGAGCCTCGAACGGCTTGCCCGCCGGCATCGGGAGATCTACCAGACCCTACTGAGCGAAACGAGGTGAGGCGCGTGCCCCGCACACGAGCTGCGAAGACCCGCCCGGCCGCCAGTGCAGCGCGGCCCAATGCGCAGGGAGGAGCCGAGGACCGGATCCCGGCCTGGGTGCCCGTCGCCGCGTACGCGCTCGCGGCGGTGTTGCTGTTCCGCGAGTTCGTGTTTGGCTCGGCCGGCCTGCTCGGGGCGGACACCACCTATCTGAGCTACTTCGCCCGGAACTTCTACACGGAGGCCGTCCGGAGCCTCGGGCGCTTCCCGCTCTGGGACCCCCTCCTGTTCGGCGGGATCCCGTTCGTCGAGGGGATGCACGGCGACATCTTCTACCCGCCCACGCTCGCGCTCTTCCTGCTCGACACCCGAGCGTTCTGGGGCTGGAAGATGATCCTGCACGTCTTCCTCGCCGGCGTCTTCTGCTTCCTGTGGCTGCGCCGCGGGCTCGGATTGCGCCGCGGCCCCGCCTTCTTCGGCGGCCTCGTCTACATGATGGGCGCCGACCTGGTCAGCCTCATTTTCCCGGGCGGCGACGGCAAGCTGCTCGTTTCCGCCCTCGCGCCGCTTGCGTTCTGGCTGACGGAGCGCGCCGTCCGCGGACGGCGCCTCCAGGACTTCGCGGTCCTGGCGTTGGGCGTGGCGCTCCTCATGTTCACGTCCCACATGCAGGCGGCTTACTTCACCGTGTGGGGCATCTCGCTGTACTTCTTCTTCCGGCTGGCGCAGATCTGGAGGGCCGAGCGCAGCGCCGGCGGTGCCGCTCGCCTGCTGGGGCTGTTCGCGCTTTCAGGCGTGCTGGGCGTCGGCGCCGCGGCCGTCCAGTTCGTGCCGCCGCTCCTCTACCTCCGCGAGTGGTCGCACCGCGCGGAGCGGACCGTGCAGGCCGAGGCACAGAGCGCGTACGAGTACTCGACCCAGTGGTCCATGCACCCGGAAGAGGCCATGGCCATGGTGGTGCCCGAGTTCGTCGGCGTGAACGTGCCCACCGAAACGTCGGCAGGGAACACGTACTGGGGTCGCAACGTCTTCAAGCTGAACCACGAGTACGCAGGCCTCGTCCCGCTGCTGCTGCTGCCGCTCGCGTTCATCCGGCGGCGGGAAGCCCGGGCCTGGTTCTTCCTGGCCCTCGGAGTCGCATCCCTTCTGTATGCCTTAGGTGCCACCACGCCGGCATTTAGGCTGTTTTACCTCATCCCGGGCGTGAAGCTGTTCCGCGCGCCGTCCATCATCATTTTCCTGGTCGGGTTGAGCGTGGCGACGCTGGGCGCCATGGGGCTCCAGCGGCTCCTGGACTGGCTCCAGGGCGCACCGGAGGACCGCAGGGCCGTGCGGCGCACCCTCTGGATCGCCGCCGCGGTGCTGGGCGTCCTCGCGCTGCTGGAATCTGCCGGCCTGGTGACCGGCTTCTGGCGCGCGGTGGTCTATCCCGGCATGGGGCCGGCCCAGGAGGCGGCGTTCCAGGCGAACCTGCCGGCGATCCGGACCGGCTTCTGGCTCGCGTTCCTGCTGGCCGCGGCCGTGGCGGGGACCTGGGAGCTCGCGTCCCGCGACTTGCTGAGCGCGCGAGGCGCGCTGGTGCTGCTGGCCGTGCTCGCGGCGGTCGACCTGTACCGGGTGGACCGGGACTTCGTCCGCGGCACGGTGATCAGCAACGAGGTGATCGACCCGGTGTTCTTCGAGCCCGACGGCGCGATCCGGTTCCTCCAGGCGGAGCAGGCGCGCACCGCGGAGCCGTTCCGGGTGGTGGACCTCGGCACGTACGGCGAGGTGCGGGGGCGCGCCGGCTCGCCGAACCTCCTGGCGATCCACGGCCTGGAGCAGATCGGGGGGCACCACGGCAACGAGATGGGGCGCTATCGCACACTGATCGGCGGTGATGCCCTCCGGAACTTGACGCGGCGCCTGCTGGACCTGACCAACACGAAGTACGTGGTGAGAGCCAGGTCGCTCGGAGACGCCCCCGGATTCACGGAGGTCTACCGCGATCCGACGGCCATCGTGTACCGCAACGAGACCGCCTTCCCGCGGGCGTTCCTCGTGGGCGCCGTGGAGGTGGTTCCGGACGAAGTGGCGCTGACCCGGATCCTGGCCGACCCGGACCTGGACCTGCGGCGCACCGCCTTGCTGCCCGAGCCGCTGCCGCAGGGCGTGGCGGTGGAGCCGGACCCGGTCGGCACGGTCGAATGGCTGGACAGGGAAGCGGACCGCTACACGCTGCGCGTGACCGCGGACCGGCCCGCGCTGCTGGTGATCTCGGAGAACTACTTCCCGGCGTGGCGGGCGCTGGTGGACGGCCAGCCGGCGACGGTCCTCCGGGCCGACTACACGTTCCGCGCCGTGCCCGTTCCGGCCGGCACGCATGAGGTCCGGCTCGAGTACCGCTCGGAGGTCTTGCAGGCGTCCGCATACGTGTCCCTGGCCACGCTCGTCCTGCTGCTCGGCGTGGCTGTGGGCGGGGCTCTGCGCGGACGGCGCGGGGGAGGGGGCGGGTGAGCGGCGACCCGCGGCCCACGGCATACGACGTCGCGGAGCACTACGACGACGCGTACTACGCGGACCTCGCCGACCGCTACACGCGGCGCTCGCGATTTGCGCGGCAGCGCGTCGCGAACGTGCTCTCGCTGCTCCCGCCTCTCGAGGGGCGGCGCGTCGTGGACATCGGCTGCGGGATGGGGACGTTTGCGATCGAGTGCGCGCGGCGAGGCGCGGTTGCGCTGGGCGTCGACCCGGCGCCGGCCGCGCTGCCGGCGGCCCGACGGGTCGCGGAGGCAGAAGGGGTCCGCGGCGCGTGGTTCGTGCGTGCGGACGGCGTGCGGCTGCCTCTGGCGGACGGCAGCATGGACGTGGCGCTGGCCGCGGACGTGACCGAGCACCTGGACGATGCGACGCTGGCGTCGCTGCTGGCGGAAGCCGCGCGGGTCCTGCGGCCGGGCGGCCGGCTCGTGCTGTACACGCCGTCGCCGACCCACATCTTCGAGCGGCTGCGCGAGAGCCGGCTGATGAAGCCGGACCCGTCGCACATCGGGCTCCGGCGCGCGAGCGAGCTCGCGGCCGCCGTCGAGCGCGCCGGTCTCCGGGTGGAACGCGTCGCTTACCTGCCGTCTCACTTGCCAGTCTGGAACCGGCTGGAGCGGGCGCTGGGCCGCTGGGTGGGCGCGCTGCGGCGCCGCATCGGGATCGTGGCGGTGCGGGAGGCGGGGCAGTGAACGCGCGGCGCCGGCAGGTGCTCCTGCGGTCCGCCCAGTTGCTCGCGGTCCTCGTCGTGTCCTGGGCGCTGTTCCGCATGGTGGGCGTCCGCCTGAGCGAGCTGGAGGCGCTCCGCGCGGCGGACTGGCGCCCGGCCGCAGCGCCGCTCGCGCTCTCGAGCGCGGCGTTGCTTGCCGTGTACCTCGCCCACGCAGTCCTGTGGCGGACCGTGATGACGGACATCGGAGTCGGCCGGCCGACCATCCGCACCACGATCCGGCTGTACTTCCTGGCCAGTCTCGGCCGCTACGTGCCTGGCAAGCTCTGGCAGGTCGCCGGGATCGCCGTGCTCTCGAGCCGGGCCGGCCTCCCGCCCGTCGGCGCCACGGCGGCGGCCCTGCTGGGCCAGCTCGCGTTCCTGCTCTCGGGCGCGCTGTTCCTCGCCATCGCCATGCCGACCGGGAGGGGAGCCGTTGCTGCGGCGGCGGGGCTACTCGGCGTGATCGCGGCCCTGTTCGTCACGCGGAGCGCGCCGGGGCGGCGGTTGGCTGCAGCGCTCCGGGCCCGCGTGCCCCGGCTGGGGACCGTGCTCGACCTCGCCACCGGCGTGCAGCCCCGCCACGCGGCGCGCTGGGGGCTGGCGTACGGCCTGACCTGGGTCCTCCTGGGAGGCGCGTTCGTCCTCTTCGTGATCTCGTTCTATCCGGACGCAGGGAGCCACCCGCGCTACGTGGCCGGCACCGTCGCGGCCTCGTACCTGGGCGGTTACATCGCCGTCTTCGCACCCGCCGGCATCGGGGTGCGGGAAGGGCTGATGGGCGTGCTGCTGGCCGACGTGATGCCCGCGCCGGCCGCGCTCGTCGTCTCGCTCGCTTCGCGGCTCTGGTTCACCGCAATCGAGCTCCTCCCGCTCCTCGCTCTGCCGTTGTTGCGCGGGCGCGAGACGGCCCCCGATCGGAACCCGATCCCCGAAACGCCGTGAGCCAGGAAACTCGCAAGGACCGCGGCCTGGTCATCATCCCGACCTACAACGAGCGGGAAAACCTGCCCCGTCTCGTCCCCATGGTCCTCGCCCAGGACGAGAGACTCGACGTCCTCGTCATCGACGACGCCTCGCCCGACGGCACCGGCGAGATCGCCAATCAGCTCGCCGCCGAGGACCCGCGGGTCCACGTCCTCCACCGGCGCGGGAAGCTGGGGCTCGGCACGGCCTACCTCGAGGGCTTCCGCTGGGGCCTCGAGCGCGGCTACGAGTACCTCTTCGAGATGGACGCGGACTTCTCGCACGACCCGGCGCACCTCCCGCAGTTCCTGGAGGCCATCGAGGAGTGCGACGTCGTGCTCGGCTCCCGGTACCTGCACGGCCGGGTCACGGTGATCAACTGGCCGATCGGCCGCCTGCTGCTCTCGTACTTCGCCAACGTCTACGCCCGGCTGGTGACGGGGCTTCCAGTAGCGGATGCGACGGGCGGCTACAAGTGCTTCCGCCGGAACGTCCTGGAGGCGATCGACCTGGACCGCGTCGAGTCCGAGGGGTACGCCTTCCAGATCGAGATGAGCCTGCGGGCGTGGCGGCGCGGGTTCCGCATCGGGGAGATCCCGATCGTGTTCGTCGACCGCACGCTGGGCGAGTCCAAGATGTCCAAGCGCATCGTGCTGGAAGCCGTCTGGAAGGTCTGGAAGCTGCGCCTCCTCGATCTCTTCGGACGGCTCTGAGGACCACATGGCGATCCGCGACCTCCTTTGGGCGTGCCCGTTCTGCCGGGCCGAGGACGTCATCCGACCGGACGGCGGCGGTGAGGCGTGCAAGCAATGCGGCGCTCGATTCCGACGCACCCACGGCGCCGAGATCGAAGCGGTGCCCGCAGGTGGGCAGCCCGTTCGCCGGCACGCGGCCGATTGGGCGGCGGAGCTCCCGCCGGTGCGGCTGCCTGCGGAGGGGCAGGGGGGGCCGGACGACCGGGAATACCGCCGGTCCGCAGCGGTGGCGCGGCTCGTGGTCGGGTACGAGCCGGTGCGGGCCGGCGGCGAGTACGTGGGCAGGGCCGAGCGCTTCGGGCCGCCCGTCCAGGGGATGCTCATCCTGACGGGCCGATCCCTGACCTTCGCTCCCACCGAGGGGCAGCCGCAGCAGTGGCCGCTCGACGCGGTCGCCGCAGTGCAGCCTAGCTCGAGCGCGCTCCAGATCCGGATGCGCGGCGGCCCGGTCGTCCTGTTCCGCTTCCCGGAGGCCTCCGTGCGGCTCTGGGACGAGACGATCCAGGAGGCGCTCCGGCGCCTGTATCGTTCAACGGGGCGGGGCGAGATCCTGGAGTTCCAGCCCCGGATCTCAGTCCGATGATCCTGTACCGCCTCTGCCAGACAATCGTCCGTGTCGGCTGGCCCCTCGTGGGCCGGCTCCACGTACGCGGCATGGAGAACGTCCCGGCCAGCGGGCCGTTCCTCTTGATCGCGAACCACCAGAGCGTCCTCGACCCGATCCTCATCCAGACGGTCTGCCCGCGGACGCTCCACACGATGGCCAAGAGCACGCAGTTCGCGAGCCCCCCCATGCGATGGCTCATGCCCCGGCTCAAGTCGTTCCCGGTCCGGCGGTTCGAGCCCGATCCCCAGGCCGTGCGTCTCGTCCTGCGCCGGCTCCAGGAGGGCCACGGGGTGGGCATCTACATCGAGGGCGAACGGAGCTGGGACGGCCGCCTCCAAGCGCCGAGACGCGGCACGGTCCGGCTGATTCTCAGGGCGGGCGTTCCAGTGGTCCTGACCGCGATCGCGGGCTCCTACGAGGCCTGGCCCCGTTGGGACCGCCGCCTCCGGCGCTCTGATGTCGCCATCGTGTTCGGCCAGCCGGTCCAGTGGCCGGCGATGCTGGACCGCGCCGAGCGTGAAGCCATGGTGGACGCTGCGGCGTCCGATCTGATGTCCCGCCTGAGCGATCTCCTCGACGCAGCCCGCCGTCTGCGCGGCGGTTGAGCCGGGTCGGCGTGTCGCCCTCGATCACAGCCCCCAACAGAGCAGCCCCGTGGAGAACGAGCGGAGTTTTCCACGGCGTTTCGCGGTCCAACTTTACATAATGCATATTATGCGAAAAGTGCCGCAGGCCCGTGCAGCCCCGCGCAGCGCGCAGTTCCTGCCCTGCGACAGGCGCAGGCGCGGGATCGGAGTGCGGGAGTGCGGGCTGCGTGAGATCGGGTCCGAGCGGTCGGGCCTCGCCTCGAACGGGTTCGATCGGGTCCGCATAGCGGCATGCTCACGGAGACGGTCGCCGTTGGTCGTCACCGCCATCCGCGGCACCGGCTCGCCGAGCTGCGCCCTCAGGCGCCCGCGCAGGCCCTTGCCCGGACTCGACCGCTGGCCCGCGCGCGACCCCGGCGCCCGGCCCGCCCCGCCTTGTGCCTGCAGCGGCCGGCTCTCGGACCACGAGCCCGGCTCCGGCACTCCGGGGCGAGTACCGCGGCGACGCCAGTTGAGCGGTCACCCGAGATTACGCTTGATTTGGATGCAGCTGGGGCCGCCGGCGGTCCGGCGGCCCGGAAGAGCCGACGCCGGCGGCCTCGAGGCTGCCGGCGTCGAATGAGAGAACACGCCCCCGCTGTCTGTCGTGGGCGATCCAGTGTCCGAAGGGTTCAGGACCGGGACGCCGCCGTCGCGCGGGTCTGCGCTTCCGCCCGGCGCATCTCGTAGATGGTCCGGTCGGGCGCGTCCTCCGGGAGCATGCCCAGGATGCGGTCGTAGAGCGCCACGGCGCCGGCGAAGTCGCCGCGGTCGAGCCGGATCCGGGCAGCGGCGTCCAGCGCGTCCAGACGCTGGAATGGGAACTCCGCGCCGTCGGCAATCCGGAGATAGACGCGTTCCGCGTCGCCCGACCGGTTGGCCGTCTCATGGGCCGCCCCGACCAGGAAGGCCGCGGTTGCCCCGAGGGGATGATCCAGCTCGTTGGCGACCGGCTGGAGCGTCTGGATCGCCTGCTCGGGATTGCCATCCTCCAGGTAGAGCTGGCCGAGCAGCAGACGCGCTTCCGCGGCCGCGGCCGTGCTCCCGAACCGGTTGATGAAGGTCTGGAGCTCCTGAATGGCGACCGCGCGATTCCCGCTCGCCACCGTCTGGCGCAGCGCCGCCAGCTCGGTGGCCGCCCGGTTGGCGATCGCGGCCCGGCTGTTCCGGTAGTAGATCCCGGTGGCCAGGGCGAGGGCGACGGCGACGACCGCCACGGTCAGCGCGCGGCGGTGTTGCTTGATCCAGGCGCTCAGCTCGAGGACGCGTGCAATGAACACGTCGTCGGGCGCGGTCTGGTCCCTGTGGATGCGCCGTGCCGTCGGGTGTCGTGGTGGCATACCGGGTCCGCTGCTAGTGGTCGCAATGCGCGCATTCGCGGCAGCAGCCGCATGCGCGAGTGGATTGGCCGTAAGCTATGTAGAATAGCGGCTTTGGCGCCGGACGTCAAGCTCCGGACGCACCCTGGATCGGGCATGAACCCGGGCCCGGGGCACGCCGGAGCCCCTACTGCCAATACCCGCCGGCCCGCTCAGCGGTCCTGTGCCGCGGGTTCGCCCGGCCGGCCCTGGGTCACGGATGATGCGGGCACCTGCCTCACCGCGCCGTGCCGGATTGGCCCGGTCCGGCGGTACTCGACCGGGGCATAGGCCTGGCTGGGAGCCGGACGAGGCGCCTGGCCAAGGACGAAGGCGAAGACGTCGTCTCCTTTCGGGGTCCCGAGCTGGTAGTTCCCGCCCGCGGCGACCGCCACGTACTGGACCCCATCGACCGCGTAAGTGATTGGCCCGCCGTGCACTCCGGCGCCCGTGTTGAACTGCCAGAGAAGGTCTCCGGTGAGGGCGTCGAAGGCGTCGAGCGTGCCCGTCCCCTGCCCCACGAAGACGACGTCGCCGGCGGTCACGAGCGCGGCACCCAGCATGGGCGCGGGCACGCGCCGCTGCCAGCGGATCTCGCCCGTGCGGACGTCGATGGCGCTGAAGGTGCCCCACTGAGGGAGGTCCGGAGGCATCAGGAAGGTCCCGCCGGTCCAGAGCCGTCCCTCGTAGAAGGGCTGGCGCGTGACGCGGTAGACCATCGGCTGGTGGACGCCGAGCACGTAGGCGAGGCCGGTGCGAGGCGAGTAGGCGATGGGCGACCAGTGGGCTCCGCCGTGGGCGCCGGGGATCATGAGCCGGCCGTCGGCGGGGTCGTCGCCGGCGCTGACGGTCGTGAAGAGCGCGTCCTGGGGGACGAAGTTGTCCGACCGCAGCACAGGCTGGCCGGAGGCGGCGTCGACGACGTAGAGCCAGCCCGTCTTGCCGGCCTGGGCGACGTAACGGCGCCCGTCCAGGTCGAACAGGATCGGCGGGCTGGCCGGTGCGAGGTCCCAGACGTCGTGGGGGAGGTACTGGAAATACCAGCGCAGCTTGCCGGTCTGGCCGTCGAGCGCGACGATCGAGCCCGTGTAGAGGTTGTCCCCGGGCCGGACCCGACCGTCCAGGCTTGGCGCGGGGTTGCCCACGCTGAAGTACAGGGTCTTGGTGGTGGGGTCGTAGGCGGGGGTCATCCAGACCGAGCCCCCGCCGCGTTTCCACGCGTCGCGGTAGGTGGCGCTGTCCTCGCGTTCTGCCATGATGTCGCGCCCGAGCGGAGTCCCGAACGGGTCGGTGTCCCGCCACTCGCCCCACCAGCCGTTGGGGGCCTCTCCCGGCGCAGGGATGGTGTACCAGCGCCAGACCAGCTCGCCGGTGGCGGCGTCGTAGGCGCTGACGAACCCGCGCAGGCCGTAGTCCGCGCCGCTGATGCCGACGAAGACCTTCCCGTCGAAGGCGAGCGGGGCCATGGTGAGGCTGTAGCCGTCCTCGGGGTCGGCGACCTCGGTATCCCAGACGACCTGGCCCGTGCGGCGGTCCAGCGCGATGAGGCGGGCGTCGAGCGTGGCGACGTGGACGTGGTCGCCATAGATGCTGACACCGCGGTTGTTGGGGCCGCAGCAGAGCTGCGTTCGCCGGATCTCCGGCTTGAACTCCCAGATCTTCTCGCCGGTGGCCGCGTGCAGGGCGATGACGCCGCTTTCCGGGGTGGTCAGGTACATGACGTTCCCGGCGACCACGGGCGTCGTTTCGAAGGACTCGGCCAGGCCGGTTTGGTAGACCCACGCCGGCGTCAGGGCGGAGACGTTCTCCCGGGTGATCTGGGCCAGCGAGGAGTAGCGCTGGTTGTTGTAGGCGCCGCCGTAGGTCAGCCACTCGCTGCTGGCGGCCTGGAGCGCCGTCAGCGCCGCATCGGTGACGGGGGCGAAGCTCGGGGCCGGAGGCCGGCGCTCTGCGGCCTCTTCCCGCTCGGCGTCCGCGCTGCCGGTGCGCGGCTCGTCACGGCACGATGCCAGGGACGCGGCGAGCAGCGAGACGACGAGAACAGCGCGCACGATCCACCCCCTTCCCCGGCGCACCTGGCGCGCGCCGGTCCGCGGTCCTGCAAGACTGCGGCGGGGCGGGTGCAAAAAGGGTACCCCAGGACACGCGATGCCGGTGGTGGCCTTGGCGCGCGTGCCGCCGGGTTCGAGCGGCGCCGCCAGGGCGCGGGCATCGCCCCAAGGCCGGTGTGCCGCGGTAACGCGGGCACCCGAGCCGCGTCCGGCCGCGGTGCGCCGCGGAGATCGCCGCCCGTGGGTGGCGTATGCCTTGCATCCCGGACCGCTCCCGAATGCGAACGGGGATCGGGCGGGGCAGGCATCGGCAGTCGGGAGTGTGGGAAGTGAGAGCGGCGCAGGCGCGGAGGCCCGTGGGGCTGCCCGCGCTTCTTGTTGTATTCCTGGCGGCGGCGGGGTGGCTGGTCGCGTGCGCTGCGAGATCGCCGGGCGCCCGGGCCTACCCGGAGCTCGTCCGTTTCGCCGGGCGGGAGATCGAGGACGTGAATTTCCGGGGCGGCGCGCCGTTCACGGCGGATACGCTGGAGCAACTCGTGCGGACCGAGGCCAGCCGGTGCCGCGTCCTCGGCCTCCCGATCTGTCCGTTCGGCCTGGGCAGGCGCGACGAGTACCTCGACCTGGACGTGCTACGCGCTGACGCGGCGCGGCTTGCCCTCTTTTTCCGCCAGGCCGGCTTCTTCGGCACGCAGGTCGAGCCGGAGGTCGAAGAGGCGACCAACGGAGACGTCGCCGTCACGTTCATGATCCAGCGCGGCGACCCGGTCATCGTGCGGACGCTGGAGCTCCACGGCGTCGCCGGTGTGCTGGACACGGCACGGCTGCGGCGGCGCCTGCCGCTGCGGCCGGGCGAGCGCTTCGACCTGCGCGATCTCGCGGCCTCCGCCGACACGGTCCTCGCCCGGCTCCAGTCGAGGGGCCACGCATACGCCATTGTCCTGCGCGAGTACACGGCGGACACGATCGCGGACCGGGTGGATGTGTCGCTCACGGCGCTGCCCGGACCGCAGGTCGTGATCGACTCGATCGCGGTGATCGGCGCGAACAACCTCGGCCGGACCGCCGTGCTCAGGCAGCTCGAGTTCCGCAAGGGTGACCTGCTCAGGCAGAACGAGCTGGACGCGAGCGAGCGCAACCTCTACGCGCTGGACATCGTGCAGTTCGCCAGCGTCGAGGTGGTACCCGACACGGCGGATGGGCCGCCACCGGACAGCGCGCGGGCGACGGTCGAGGTCCGGATCGTCGAGGGGCCGGTCCATGTTGTGGACGCGTCGGCAGGGTTCGGAACCGTGGACTGCCTGCGCGCGGGCGTTCTGTGGACGAGCCGCAGCCTGGGCGGTGGGGCGAGGCGGCTGTCGCTCGCGGCATCGGTGAGCAAGCTGGGGGTCGGGGCGCCGCTGGATGTCAGCGCGGGCCGCGCGGTGTGCCGCGAGTTCCGCAACGAGCCGTTCCGGAGCCGCGTCGACTACCGCCTCGCCGCGGAGTTCACCGAGCCGGGTTTCCTGAGCGCGCGCAACCAGTTGACGCTGGCCGCGTTCGGCGAGCGGCAATCCGAGCCGCGCATCTTTCAGCGTGAGGTCTATGGCGGACGGGTCGCGCTGGCGCGCCGGTTGGGCCTGCGCGAGGCCGGGACCTTCGCCCTCGGGATCGAGCGCGGCCGCACGCTGGCCACGCCCGCGATCTTCTGCACTTCGCTCCTGGTCTGCCGGCCTGAAGACATCGCGGACGTCCAGCGCTTCCGGTGGCGGAACACGGCGGGCGCGGTGTGGGCGCTGGACCGGACCGACCAGGTCCTGGACCCACGCCGCGGGTACCAACTGGGCTCGTCGGTCACCTGGGCCGCCGACTGGCTGGGCAGCGATGCGAGCTTCGTGCGCTGGACCGGCAACGCGTCACGCTACTGGCCCTTCGGCCCGGAACGCGTGTTCGCGGCCGGCATCCGGCTAGGCACCTTCTTCGGCACGGCGTCGCTCGTTCCGGACGGCGACTTCCTGCCCCCCGAGGACCGCTTCTTCGCAGGCGGGGCGACCACGGTGCGGGGCTTTTCGCGCAACGGGCTCGGCCCGCGGGTCTACGTCACGACCGAGATCCAGGTCGACACCCTGACGGGCGACACGCTGATTTCGACCGATGATGTCACGTTCGTCCCGATCGGAGGGACCGCCCTCGCGATCGTCAACCTCGAGCTGCGCACGCCTTCCCCGTTCGCCGCTGACCGGGTCCGGCTGGCGTGGTTCGTGGACGCCGGCGCGCTCGAGGACGGCGACCTCGCTGACCTGCGGCTCGACAAATGGCGCTTCACCCCCGGCGTGGGCGTGCGCATCCGCTCCGCCGTGGGCCCGATCCGGCTCGACATCGCCTACAACCCGTACGCCCCGCGCCGAGGCCCCCTGTACTTCGCGCAGGCCGACACGCTGATCCAGCTCGCTCCGGACTTCGCTCCAGAGCGTACGTTCCTCGACCGGTTCCGTCTCCACCTGGCTCTGGGCCAGGCGTTCTAGGCGAACGTGGGCTCGCGACCGCCACGGGAGCGCCGATCGAACCCGGCAGTCGCCGCCGCGCTTCTCATCGTGGTGATCGCCGTCGCCGCGCTGACACTGTACGCCCTCATCGAGACGGGCCTGCTGGCGCGCTGGGCCGCGGCGCTCGCCGAGCGGCAGCGGGCGCGCGAGGAAGAGGCTGTCCTGCCCGATACGCTTCCCCGACCCGCGCCTGGCGCACTGCCCGCGCCGACGCCCCCACCCGCTGCGCCTCCGGCATCCGCGCCCGGCGTGCGAGCACCCGGCGTGGACACGGCCCGCGCAGATACGCCCGCCGCGGCGGCCCGCCCCAGGCCGACGGGGGTCCGACGCTTCGGGATCGCGGCGTTCGAGGAGCGGATCCTCGCACGCCTCGACCGGAGCCGTCCCGACCCGGAGCCGCTCACGGGCATCGCGCGGGTGCGCGTCACGGACCTGGCGGTCGAGGAGCCGGGCGGGCCGCGGTTCGCCGAGGCGGCGAGCGCCGAGTTCGGGCTCGACCTCGGCGCCCTCCAGGCCGGGAACGTGATCGTCTCGAACGTGGCCCTGGTGCGGCCGAACGCTGTGATCCGCAGAGGGCCCGGCCAGGAATGGAACTACGAGCGGGCGTGGCGGGCCATCGTCGGAGCGGCTCCGCAGGCCGCCGACGGCGACCCGTCCAGCGCGGCGACCGTCGAGCTCACCGATGTCCGCATCTCGGGCGGCCGCCTCGTCGTCGAGAGCCCCACGACGAGCGTCGCGGTGCTCGACCTGGATGCCGACGTGGCTCGCGCGACGCTCTCGGATCCGAGCAGGCCGGCTCCCGAGATCGTAGCGCGGAGGGCGAGTGGCGACGTCGTCCTCCCGGCGATTGGCCGGCGCTTCGCTGTGGCCGCGGTCGATGCCACTGCCCGGCTGGACGACGGTACGACCTTCGCGGCAAGGGCGGCGACCGTGGATGGCGCGCGGCTCAGCGCGGTGCGCGGCACGTACAGCACCGGCGCGGGGCTGGCGCTCGCGTTGCGCGCGGACGAGGTCCCGCTGGCGGATCTCCAGTGGCTGATCGCCGACCTGCCCGACGCGGGCACCGCATCGTTCACCCTCGACCTCGCGCCGCTGGACGGCGGCCGCTCGCGCGTGTCCATCACGGATCTGGCGGCTACCTCGGGGGCGTCGAACGTGCGTGGGAGTCTCACGGTGGTCGTCGGCGGCCCGGCAGCCGCTCTCGAGGCCGTGGACCTGACCCTGGATCCGCTCGAGCTCGCGCTGCTCGAGCCAGTCGCCGGCCCGCTGCCCGTGACCGGGACGGTGCGCGGCGCGATCAGCGGAAGCGCGGGCGCGTTGCGCTTCGATGTCGTCGGCGCGCTCACCGCGACGGGTGCCACGACCGGCTTCAGCGCAGAGCTGGAGGGGACCGCGGAGTACGACGCGACCGGCTTCCGCCTCACGAGCCTCGTCGCCGACCTGGCCAACGTCCCGCTCGCTGCGCTCTCGCCGCTGATCCCGGGGGTGCCGCTCGCGGGAACCGTGACGGGACGCATCGCGTTGCGCGGCGCGCCCGGCGCCGTGCCGCTGGACGTGGACGTCCGCCTCGCCCTCGACATCGGCACGCTGCTGGTGCGCGGCGCGCTCGACCTCCGCGGTCCTGTGCCCACCTACGACCTGACCGGGCAGACCGTCGACCTCTCGCTCGCCGCCCTGTTCGGCGAGCGAGTTCCGCCCGCGCAGCTCACGTCCACCTTCACGCTCGTCGGGTCGGGGACGACGGCAGCCACGGCGTCGCTCCGCCTCTCACTGTCGGGTCGGCTCACGGGCTGGCGCACCGATGGCGGAGACGTGATTAATGTTGTGCTTGAGATTGCCGACGGTACGTTACGTCTGGAGCGCGGTTTCCTTTCGCTCGCCACACTCGATCTCGAGGCCGCCGGCACGTGGCGTTTCGTTCCGCCGGCAGCGGGCGAACTGCGCTACGCGCTCCGTGTCACGGACCTCGCTCCGTTCGCGCCGTACCTCCCGCTCGCGGCGGACAGCATCGCGGCCGGAGAGGTGAGGTCCGAGGGAACGCTCTCGGGCCCCGCTGGCCGCGTGCGCCTCGCCGGCACGGCGAGCGGGTCCGGCCTCCGCTTCGATGGCTGGCGGGCGGCTTCGGCCGGGGCCACGTACGCGGTCACGCTCGGCCTCTCCCCTGCACCGGTCACGGTGAACGCGGCAGCCCGCGGTCTCGAGGTCCCGGGCCTCGCCGTGTACGACACCGCGACCGTCGTGTACCGGCAGGAGCCGCCGCTGTTCTCGCTCGCGGTGGATGCCGAGCGCCGTGGCGGCGGCGTGCTGGAGCTGGCCGCGGACGGCCGCATCCTCGATGCCGTGCGCCGGGATGCGGTCGTTCGCCGTTTCGTGGCGGACATCGGCCCCGACCGCTGGACGCTCGCGCAACCCGCGGGCATCGCGTGGGGCGGCGCCGCCGGGCTCGAGGTGCGTGGCCTACTGCTCGTGGAGCAGGGCGGCCCCGGCCGCCTGGCCGTGGATGGCCGGGCCCCGCGCGGAGCCGGCGCCGGATTCAGGGTCATCGCGACTGCGGTCCCGGTTGGTCCCATTCTCGCCGCAGCCCGGGGCGACACCACGGCCACCGGCCGGCTGTGGCTCGACGCGCGGGTGGAAGGCCAGCTCGAGGCGCCGGTCATCAGCGCGGATTTCCGGCTCCGGGGCGCGACGGTCCAGGGCGTGGCGATCGGCCGGTTGGACGGCGACCTGCGCTACGCCGGGCAACGCTTCGAGATACGGGCGGAGTCGCTGCTCGAGCCCGCCCGTGCGCTCGACGTCCAGGCCTCGCTCCCGGTGGACCTCGCGCTCGGCCTCCCGCCCCGGTGGGATCTGCTGGACGAAGGGCCGGTCCGCGCGACGCTGGTCGCGGACAGCGTCGCCCTCGCCGCGTTCGAGCCGTGGCTGCGCGACGTCCGCGACCTGGAGGGCGCCTTCAGCGGCAGAGCCACGGTCAGCGGGACGATTGCGGAGCCACGGCTCGAGGGCTCGTTCGCGCTGCGACGCGGCGCCGTGACGGTCATTCCGTTCAACCAGCGTTACCGCGAGATCTCCGCCGACATCAGGCTCGAGGGCCAGCGCGTGATCATCGACGAGGCCCGCGCACGCAACGACGGTTGGGCGGTGGCCCGCGGCACGATCACGTTCCCGGCGCTCACCGGGCCCGTGTTCGACATCGCGGTGGAGCTGGACGGGTTCCGGGCCTTCTCCGCGCGGGGCCAGGACGCCGCGGCGGCTACTGGCTCCATTGCGCTGACCGGCCCGCTGGCGGAGCCCGTCGTCGGCGGCCGTGTGGTCCTGGAAGACGGTTCCGTCCCCGTGAACGCGTTCACGGCCGGCGAAACGGACGAGCTGCTGCTCTACGACGAGGGCGAGTTGCTCGCGTTGCCCGTGGAGGACGACGATGCACCGCCTCCCACGCCCCTGCTCGCCTCCATCACGTTCGACGAGCTCACCCTGGTGGCCGGCAATGGCCTCTGGTTCGTCACGGATGGGACGCGCGTTCAGCTCACGGGCGAGGTGGTCCTCGTGGGCGGGGGCGAGAACCTCCAGGTCTTCGGGACGCTCCAGGGTGAACGAGGCACGTTCACCCTGGAAGCCGGGCCGGTCGTCCGCCGTTTCGACATCGAGAGCGCCGAGGTGCGTTTCCTCGGAGAGTCCCCGCCGGATCCCATGCTGAACGTGACGGCAGTCCGCACGGTGCCCCTCGGCGCGCAGCGCGAGATCGCCATCGTCGCGCGGATCACGGGCACGGCGTCGAGCCCGGTCGTCGCGTTCACGACGCCGGAAGGCGCCGCGATCCCCGAGTCGGAGCTGTTGAGCTTCCTCGTCTTTGGCCGCCCCAGCTTCGCGCTGGGTGAGGCCGCGTTCCTCGGGCAGGGCGTCCTGGGGGAATTCTTCCTGACCGGGCTCACGGAGCTGACCGCCATCGAGCTCGAGCAGGAGCTCGCCGAGGACCTGGGCCTCGACTTCTTCGAGATCCGCCCCGGCTTCGGGGCGTTCGGCGGCCTCGGCCTCCCAACCCTGGTCCTGGGGAGGGAGGTGGCGGAAGACGTCTTCCTGACGGTGGAGGCCGGCCTGGGCAGGCTCGCCGGAGTCGAAACCACAGCGGCCCTGGCGGTACGGCTACAATGGAGGATCGATGATCAATGGCAACTCGAGCTCGCGCTGGAGCCGGCGAGCCGCGCGCGCCTGCTTCGCGGCGGAACGGTGGTTCTCCCGCTGGCCCCTCCCGAGCAGCAGCTCATCATCATCATCCGGCGTCGGTGGACCTACTGAAGCGGCGCCCTCTGCGTCGCGTGCACCCACAGGGTTGTCATACCGCACGGGCTTCCTGCATCTTCACACCACTCTTCGCGCGGCGCAGCGCGGCATCCAGAATGGCGACCTGTACGCGGGCGAGCGAATCGTCCGAGATCATCCGGCGCGGCCGGATCCGCTCGACGTTGGGAAGCAGCGCGTCATCGACCCACTGAGGCGTACCCGGCCACAGGAACACGCTCCGGACGTTGCGGGCCGCCGCCAGCAGCTCGGTGCGATCGGTCGCCGAGATGATCTGGAGCTGGTCGTCGATCGAGGAGCCGAAGTCGCAATGCGCCAGGGCGCGCCGGACCTTGTGCTCGAGAATCGGCGCGTCCACCACGATGAGCACGCGGCCCGCCGCGAGACGGTCGCGGATCTGCCGGAGCAGCCCGGGGGCGAGCGTCGCCTCGATGATCGCGCGGCCGGGCGCCAGCAACGCGAGGTCGGAGCCATGGTAGGGCGTCGTGACCAGCGCCGGCGCGTCGGCGAGGACGGGCTCACCCGCGCGCAGCTCCTCGAGCACGCACGGCACGGCATGGACCTCGAGCCGCTCGCGCAGCTCCGCGGCCAGTGCCTCGGCCTGCGACCAGTTGCACTCGACCACCGGCAGCGGCACCCGCTCCACCTCGGACACCGTGTTGATCAGCCGCAGGATCGTCCGCGTGTCCAGGCCAAGGGCGCGCGCCCCCTCGTACGTGTGCTCGAGCCACTGCCGATGCAGCCGGTCCAGCGGTCCCGGCGGCTCGGGCAGGAGTGGCGCACACAGGTAGACGCCGGACCGCGCCCGCACCCGCACGAGCCCCTCCTCCTGCAAGCGCCGGTACGCCGCAGCCGCGGTCTTGCGGTCCACATGCTCCGCCTCGGCGATCTCCCGGATGCTGGGAAGCCTCTCGCCCGGACGCCAGTACCCGAGGTACAGGCCCGAGACGATGCGCTCGCGCAGCTTCCCGAGAATGATCGCTCCGGCGACCTGCTCTCTTGCCATGGCCGCCTCCCTTCCAGGGATGAGTGTGAGACGCGGAGGTGGATGCAAGAAAGGTTCCAGCCTGCGCGGCCCGCGCGGTGCGTCGCGATTCTCGTAACTCTTCTTGTAGGAGTAACTTCCGCGCTCCGAGCTCAGGATTCGACGAGCGCGGAGGCCGAGCGCCAGAAGCGGGCCGCCCGCAGGGCGGAAGCCGAGTACGAGAGCCTCGCCCGCCGCCTCGCGCCCGCCGCGTTCGGGTCCGGCGGCGGGGAGTGCGACGAGGTCGTCGGGCGGTTTTGCCTGCGGTTCGACGAGGGCGACCCGCGCCCCCTCCCGCCGGAACTGCCGCGGGTGGTGCAGGCGCGCCGTGATGCGGTCGAGACGCTGAGGCGGGCGTTCGCCCTGGTGCCCGGCGACCTGCGGATCGCCGGCTCACTGGTCCGCTATCTGGTCGAGGACGGGCGCGCGGACGAGGCCGTCTCTGCGGCGGAGGCATTCGCGTGGGCGACAACGGATTCCACGTGGAAGGAGCTGCTGGTCGCGTTCGGCATGCACGCCCGGGGCGACGACAGCGCGGCCGAGCTCCGCTTCGGCGAGGGGCTCGCGCGCCTGCCGGCGGAGGAGGCCCGGCGGATGGAGCGGGTGGACGTTCTGCTGGCGGCGGACGAAAGGCGCCTCTACCGCGAGCTGGACGAGGCGGAGCAGCGCCGCTACGAGCGCGAGCTCTGGACAGCGGCAGACCCGCTCTATCTGACACCGGGAAACGAAGCGCGCGCCGAGCATTTCGCGCGGCACGTCTGGGCGCGCATGCTCTCGCAGGCGCCGGTCGTGTTCGGGATGGTCCCCTGGGGCAAGGACCTCGACGAGTTGACCCTCCGGTACGGCGTTCCCAAGGGCCGGGAGCGCGACGTGTCGAGCTGGACGCTGGACGTGCGGATGATCGAGCATTTCGACCCGAACCAGCTCGCGTACGTCCCCGAGCGGCTGAGGACTGCGGGGCTCGGCGAGGCGCCCCTACCAGGGGAGCCGTGGCCGCTGGCGAACCCGCGCCCCCGCAGCGGCCATGCGCCCCTGACCTTCCGCCGGATGCTGCCGTTCGCGCATCAGGTGACGCGCTTCCCCGTGGGCGACTCGGTGGTGCTGCGCGTGGATGGCGCGCTGGCGCTGGACAGCGTTGCGGCAGAGGGCGGCAGCGCGCGAACGGCCACCGCCGCGCTGTTCGTACTGGACAGCGCGTACTCACATGTGACCGAGCAGCGGCGACGCGTTGTGTCGGAGCGCGACACGCTGTTCGTGGCCTTCGAGGCAACGTTGCCGGCGGGCCGGTTCGTGTATTCCCTGGAAGCGCTCGAGGAGGAGTCGCGGCTCGCCGGCCGTGCCCGGTACGAGGTCTTGCTGAGCACGCCAGCGCCGGGGGAGCTCGCGCTGTCCGACCTCCTGATCGCGCAGCCGTACCGGGACGCCGAGCTGCCCCGCGAGCGGAGCGCCCCGGGGCTCAAGCCGCGGGCTGTCCTCATCGTCCAGCCGGCGGATACGCTCGGGCTGTACGCGGAGGTCTCCGGTCTGACGGATGGCGGCGACGGGGCGACGCGCTACAGGGTGGAAGTTTCGATCCGCAGGACGGACGAGTCCGGAATCAGACGGGCTGTGCGGTGGATCGGGCGGGTGCTGGGCGTGTCAGGGCCGGACGCTCCGCCCCGGGTCTCGTGGACCGGCGCGGGTGCGCCCGGCGGCATCGAGCCGCTCGCCGTGGACCTGGACCTCGCCGGCCTGGGGTCCGGTCTGTACCTGATCCAGCTTGCGGTCCAGGACCTGACGACCGGGCAACGGCGGGAATCGCACAGGGCGATCCGCGTCGCGAGACCGGACGACTAGGCGTCGACCCGCTCACTCCGGCGTGACGCGGCCGCCCTCCGCGTCCGCGGCGGCCGCGGCGACGGCCGGCTGGAGCTGCTCGAGCAGCCATTGCTCGAACCGGCCGTTGGACCGACACGCTGCGCCGACGGTGGAGCGGACTTCCGTCGAGATGACGATCTCGCTGCCAACGTCGCGCGGAACGACCTCGACGCGTGGGCGGAAGGACGCGCTCCCCACAGGCCCTTCGGCGTCGCACGCGAGGTACTGCCGGCCGTCCCCCGACCGGGTCAGCCAGGCGAGCTGGACGATCCGGTCGTCTTCCCGGACCTCTTCCACGAGCAGGCCGAGCGCGGCGAGCTCGGCGGGCACCCGCTCCCAGAGCGCATCGGCAGGAGCGGGCACGGCCGTCCTCGCCGTCTGGCTGCCGGCCCAACGCTCGAGGACCCGCACACCGCACGCGCTCGTTGCCGCGAGGACCAGCCCCATGGCCACCATGCCCAGACTGCGACGCATCGTTCCCCCTCCTTTCGAGCCGTGCCCGGCTGTACGCGGCGGGCGCCGCGCAGGACGCCGCACGGCCGTCCTCCCTCGACCCGGCCATGTCAGGCAATCCACATTCCACGCACCGCGCGGCGCGTGGATCAGCGCCGTGGGGGTTATCGGTTCAGCCGGGAGGGCCCTGTGGGGAGGGTCAGGTCGGACCGCGGGCGCGCATGAACGCGACCGGCCGCGCGCGAGGCCTGGCCGGGCATTCGGGACGCGTGATGGGCGACTTGCCGAGGTTGCGTGAACGCCGTTGGAGGCGCTCGGTTGGCTAGACCTTCACGCGAGCGTGGAAGCCCTCACCCTCGAGCCGGGCCAGCAAGCGGGTGTACGGCGCGCGGGCGGGGTTGTGCTTGACGTAGATCTCCCCGTGCTCCTCGAGGGCGACGACGCCGGCGACGCCCGGTTCGCCGTCCAGGAGATGCCGGAGCCGGTCCGCCGTCGGTCGGTCGCGCAGTTGCTCGACCACCAGGATGGTGGTGTCCATGGGAGGTCTCCGGTGTGGCCAGGTCCGGTGGTGACGCCGTATTCTCCGTCCGCGCAGGGTGCGGCGTCAACAACCAGCTCAGCGCGCGGCCGCGCGCTGGGCCCGTCCGGGCGTCGGCCGGCCCGCCGGTCGCGGAAGCCGCGGCCACACACCGACCATCTTTCCGCCCGGCCCTTCCTGCGGGACGGGAGCGTGAAATGCCGAAAGACCGCAAGCGATCCGGCCCCGCCCGCCGGAAGGAAGGCGGCTGCTGGAAGGGCAAGGATGACCCGACGCCGTTCGTGCCGGGGGTGCCTGATGAGGTCCCCAGCTACCGTTCGCTCCGCGCGCTCTTCGCCGACATGGCGTGCTGCACGCGCTGCGAGCTCGCGGCGGGACGAACGCAGGTCGTCCCGGGCGTGGGGCCGCGGCGGGCGGCCGTGCTGCTCCTGGGTGAGGCGCCGGGCGCGGAAGAGGACCGGCAGGGCTCGCCCTTCGTCGGGCGCGCCGGCCGGTTGCTGGACAAGCTGCTGGCCGCCTCAGGCCTGGACCGGCGGAGCGTCTTCATCACGAACGTGGTCGCGTGCCGCCCCCCCGGGAACCGCACGCCGCGCGCAGCGGAGATCCGCGCCCATGCGCCGTGGCTGGATTCGCAGCTCCGGCTGGTGCGGCCGCGCCTGGTCGTGACGCTCGGCCGCGTTGCGCTGGGCTACTTCATCCGGGGTGCGAAGGTGACGGAGCTGAGGGGAAAGGCCACGACGGTGCAGCACGACGGCCGCGAGATCACGATCCTGCCGACGCTCCACCCCGCCGCGGCGCTCCGCGCGCCCGACCTGATCCCGTCGCTGGAAGAGGACTTCGGGAAGATCCGGGGCATCCTCGCCCGGCTCGGAGAATGAGCCCCGGGACGAGGGTGTCACGGCGTCGGGCTCCGCTGTTCCCTGCCCGGCGCAGCGGGAGGGACACCGCTCAGGAGCCGCGGCCCTCCCGCGCAGGAAGCGGCCCACGAACGGCGGCCGCGGGCCGGTCCGCCGACCGGATCCAGAGCACGGCGGCGACCACGAGCAGGAGCAGGCTCGCCATCTGCGACGTCGAGAGGCCGAGCAGGAAGCGGTCCGACTTGGCGCGCACGAACTCGATCAGAAAGCGCTCGACGCCATAGAGCGCCAGGTACACGCCGAAGAGACGGCCCGGATTCCATTTGCGCGCGGCGAGCTTCCACAGGATCGCAAACATGATCAGGGCCGCCCCCACCTCATAGAGCTGCGTGGGGTGGACGGTCATGACCTGGCTGTCCGGGATCGAAGCGGGGATCTCGGCCCCGATGGACCGCAGGTAGCCAGCCGTGCTGGGCGGCGCGCCCTCCGGGAACGCGATCCCCACCCAACTGTCCGTCGGCAGCCCGTAGTCGTCGCCGACGAGGAAACAGCCGACGCGCCCGATGGCGTAGGCGATCGCGAGGGCCGGCGCCGTTGCATCGAACATGATGCCCAACGGCAGGCCCCGCCGACGGACCTGCCAGTAGTACGCAGCGACGCCGCCGATCAGCCCTCCGTACCAGACGAAGCCGCCTCGGCTCAGCACGCTCCCGATGGGATCCGCCACCACGTCCTGCAGGTGCAGGGCGAGATAATAGGCCTTCGCGCCCGCGATCCCGCCGATCGCGATCCAGACGAGGAGATCCCACGCCAGCTCCGGGTTCATTCCCCGGCGCTTGAGCTGTCCGGCCAGCACCCACGCCCCCACCACGAAGGAGAGGAAGATCATGAGGCCGAAGCTCGAGACGGAGAAGTCTCCGATTCGGAACACCGTCGGGTACATGCAGTCTCCAGTGGAGGTCGTGCCGTCTCGCCAGTCTTCCTGATTAGTACCGCCGGCAGGGCGGCCGGGTCCCGGATGGGGCCCGGCGCTACGGCAGCGTCTCGCCCGCGTCGGCGCCGCCTTCCTCCGCCGGGGCCCGCGTCCACCGGCGGATGAGCACGCCGACGACCACGGCGCCGGCCACCAGGCCCAGGATGGGGAGAACGTGGACGGTAAGGTTGAATCCGCGCGCCGGCGGGTCCAGCAGGATCCACTCGCCGTACCGGGCGACGAAGTACTCCTTGACCTCCTCGGGCGTCTTGCCCGCGGCGAGCTGGTCCCGCACGAGCTGCCTCATCTCGCGGGCGAGGTCCGTGGGCGAGTCCTCGATGGAGAGGCCCTGGCAGACCACGCACCGGATCTGTGAGGCGACGGCCCGCACGGCGGCCTCGAGCGCCGAGTCGGCCGGCGCACCCTGCTGCTCCTGTGAGGCCCCTCCGGCGGCCGGCGCCGGTACCTGGAGCAGGAGGAGGGCCAGCGCCGTCGCCAACAGCCGCCTGCTCATGGCTCCACCCCTCCGGCCGCCACGGGGGCTGCGGCACGCTCCCCTTCCGCGCCCCCCGCCGGCACGGCTGGACGCGCTGGCCGCTGCGCCGCCTCCCGGATCAGGCGCCGCCGCCGGCTCTCCGGCCACGCAGCGATCAGCGCGCCCAGGGCAATGATGCCGCCCCCGATCCAGATCCACGGCACCAGCGGCTCGATGATCACGTGCAGCGTGGCGCTCGAGCCGTCCCGCTCGAACGCGAGCAGGTTGACGTACAGGTCGCCGGTGGCGCGGCTCTGCACCGCCGGCGTTGTCAGCGCCTGCTCGGACGAGCGGTAGAAGTTGAGCCGCGGATCCAGCTGGCCCGCGGGCCGGCCATCCTTGAACACGGAGAGGTTCGCGCCGACCACGAACCGCTGGGGCTCCTCGCGGCCCCAGATGCGGTCGAACCGTACGCTGAACGCCCCCAGCTCCACCGCTTCGCCTGGCCGGACCGTTGCCTCGATCTCCTGCCGGAAGGTGGAGGACGCGGCGATGCCGACGGCGATCGAGACCACTCCGATGTGCGCGAGGTAGCCGCCGTACCGGTGGCGGTTGGCGCGGATCAGCCCCACGAGCGCGATCGGCCACGCTTCCCCGCTCGCACGGCGCCGCGCGCGGGTGCCCGTCCAGAACTCGGCCACGTTCGCGACCAGCGCGAACGCACCGAAGCCGAACGCCAGCACCGCGTACGGATCGCGCGTCCCGGCCAGCACGATGGACCCGATCGCGGTGACCAGGAACGCCGCCGCAGGCAGGCGCAACCGCCGCCCCGTTTCCGCGAGCTGGCCGGCGCGCCACGGCAGCGCCGGCCCCACGCCCGCGAGGAACAGGATGGCGACGCACAGCGGCACCGTCATCCGGTTGAAGAACGGCGCCCCCACGCTCACCTTCACGCCCCGCACCGCCTCCGCCACCAGCGGGTAGAGCGTTCCCAGCAGCACGGTGAACGTGAACGCCGTGAGGAGCAGGTTGTTGATCAGGAAGACCGCCTCGCGGGAGAACGCGCTGTCGAGCCGGCTGCGGCCCCGGCCGAGCCGGTCGGATCGGGCGGCGAGCAGCGCGAGCGAGAAGATCAGCGCGAAGGCGATGAAGCCCAGGAAGTACTTCCCGATCGGCCCCTGCGCGAAGGCGTGCACCGAGAGGATGATGCCGCTGCGCGTCAGGAACGTCCCGAGGATCGTCAGCAGGAAGGTCGCGACGACGAGGCTCAGGTTCCACGGCCGGAGCATTCCCGGCCGCCGCTCCTCGACCATTGACGAGTGCAGGAACGCCGTCGCCGTGAGCCAGGGCATGAAGCTCGCGTTCTCGACCGGATCCCACGCCCAGTAGCCGCCCCAACCCAACACCTCATAGCTCCACCACATCCCCGCCACGATGGCCGCGCTGAGGAATCCCCACGCCACGATCGTCCAGCGCCGGCTCTCGCGGATCCAGCCCTCGTCGTCCCGTCCGGCCAGGAGTGCGCCCACGGCAAAGGCGAACGGCACCGAGAACCCCACGTACCCGAGGTACAGCAACGGCGGATGGACCGCCATGAGCGGGTGGTTCTGGAGCAAGGGGTTCGGCCCGGGACCGTCCAGCGGGACCGGCGAGACGGGCAGGAACGGGTCTGCTGGACCGGCGAGCAGCAGCGAGAAGAACGCGGTCACCGCCAGCAGCGTCGCCGTCGCATACGTGCGCTGGAGATCGCCACGCGCCTGGCCGCGCCCTCCGGTCGCCACCACCGCGGTGTACAACGCGAGAACGAACCCCCAGAACAGGATCGAGCCCTCGAGCGCGCCCCAGAGCGAGATGACCGTGAAGAACAGCGGCGTCGAGCGACTGCCCACCTGCGCGACGTACTTGACTGAGAAGTCGTGCGTCACCAGGGCGTACACCATCGCGAACGTGGCCACCGCGTAGAGCAAGAAGACCGCGCACGCAGCGCCGCGGGCGCTCGCCCGCCAGGCCTCCGCGCCGCGCCGCACGAGCCCGCCGACCACCGCCGCGATCACGCCGTAGCAGGAAAGCGCGAGCGCCAGGCCGATCGCGACCCTGCCGATCGCCCCGGTCACCGCGCCCTCCCGGCCAGGCGGCGCCCCGGTTTCACCGACATCCTACCGACTCGCATCATTCCTCGATGACGTGCTCGAAAGCCAGCACGCAGGCGATGAAGAAGACCAGGTCGAACACCACGAGCAAGCGGATCCACGCCCCTGCCTCGCCCATGGGGTCTCCCGCCAGGACCGCGGTCGTCCCCTCGACGGCCGCGACCAGGAGCGGGATGACGATGGGGAACAGCAGCAGCGGCAACAGAACCTCGCGCGCCCGGACGCGGCTCGCCATCGCGCCGTAGAACGTGCCCACGGTCACCAGGCCGAAGGTTGCCAGGAGGACCACGGCGGCGAGGCCGGGCAGCGCGGCGAGAAGCGGCAGGCCGTACAGGACCGCCGCCAGCGGCACGACGAGGGCCTCGATCGCCAGGACGAACACCAGGTTCGCGACCACCTTGCCCAGGAAGATGGCGCGCCGGTCCCCAGGGTAGAGGAGCAGGACGTCGAACGCCCCGTTCTCCAGCTCCACCTGGTAGGACCGATTGAAGGCGAGCACGCCGCTGAAGAGCACGGTGAGCCAGAGGACGCCCGGCGCCGCGGCGCGCAGGGCGTCGGCATCCGGACCGAGGGCGAAGCCGAACAGCACCAGCACCAGGACGGAGAAGAACAGGACTGCATTGGCGTTCGCCCGCGTGCGCCGCTCCGCGGTCAGGTCCTTCCACGCCACCGCGGCCACGCGCCCCACCTCGACCCGCAACCGCCCGTTCACGGCGCCACCGCCTCGCGGCCTGGGGTGGAGTGCCTCGCCACCGTCATCTCTTCGACGAGACGGCCCGCCTCCAGGACCAGCGCGCGCCCCAGCACGCCCTCGCCTCGCGCGAGGTCGTGCGTCGCGACCACCGCCGCGCCCCCCCGCTCCACCGTCTCCCGCACGAATGCGTTCAGCAGCTCCACGCCTTCGGCATCGAAGCTCGCGTACGGCTCGTCGAGCAGCAGAACGTCCGGCCGCTGCAGGCGCAGCCGCGCCAGCACCAGGCGCCGACGCATCCCGGCCGAAAACCCTCGTACCCGCTCCCCTGCCTCCGCCGCGAGGCCGACCGCCGCAAGCGCTTCCGCGATTCGCTGCTCCTCCACCACGCGCCCCATCATCCGCACCGCGAACCTCAGGTTCTCCGCGGCGGTGAGGTCGTCATACAACCCCGGAGCGTGGCCCATCATGCCGACGTGCTCCCGCACGGCCGCCGCCTCGCGCACCACATCCCGGCCCGCAACCCGGACGCGCCCGCGGGTGGGCCGCAGCAGCGTCGCCACGACGCGCAGTAGCGTGGTCTTCCCGCTGCCGTTGCGGCCCAACAGCGCCACGGCCTCCCCGGGCTCGACGCGGAGGTCGACGCCGCGCAGCGCCCACCGCATCCCGAATCGGCGGGCCAGCCCCTCGATCTCCACGGCCGGCGGCCGGCCGGGCGTCGGCGCTCCGCGACTCCAGTCCGCCAAGTTATTGCCGCTCCGTGAGATATATCCCCGCAATCCCCGCAAGATAACCCGCCGCTCAAAGCCCGGTCAACGGCGGGCACGCCGCCCGCTCACGGCCGCCGCAGCAGCGTCAATCCACCGGCAAGGCTGCCCGCGCTGATCGCCAGCACGAACGCCCACTCCAGCGGGCTGCGGTCCAGCGGCAAGTCGAGCGGATCGGCGGTCGCCTCGACGGGCGCGTCGTGTCCGCCCTCGGCCTCGTGGTGGTCGTGGCTCTCCGCGGCAGGCGCCGGCGGCGCCGCCGGGAGAAGCCGGAGCTCCGCGCGGGCGCTCTCGTCGCCATCCGGCGCGAGCACCCGCACGACGTACGCTCCGGGGGAAGCCTCGGCCGGAAGGACCACGCGGAGCGTGAAGGCGCCCGCGCTGTCCGACCGGACCTTGCCCAGCGTGTGCGTCTCGAGCGCACCGCGGAGGACCACGGTGAACTCCGTGTTCTTGGACAACTTCTCGCCGCGAATCTCGAGCTCACTCCCGGCCGCCGCCTCTTCCACGCCGAGCCGGATCACGCCGACGTCATGGGCGAGCGCCGCAGCGGGAACGCCCGCCAGCAGGCCGAGGAGCAGCACCCAGTGTCCACGCATGGTCGCCTCCCGCGTCACATGCCGATGTGCTGCATCTGAGGAGCGAAGAACCCGTAGATGAGAGCGCCCAGGAGCGCCACGAAAAGCGCCGCGGCGAGGCCGGTGAGCCAGGTCGGGCGCTCGTGCCCGCGGTCCAGCAAGGGGACCGCGATGAGAAAACCGATCAGCACGGCCGGGCCGATGATCATGCCCCACAGGCCGAGGGTGTTCTCCAGCGTGTAGATCCACAAGAACGGCCAGAACGGCTTCGTGACCTCGACGCCCTCGACGGCGCGGTGGCCGAGCGCCGGCGGGAACAGCGCCGCGAGCAGCGAGAGCGCCGCGAAGCCGACCAGGCCGAATCCGGCCAGCCGGCGCAGGTGCGCGGAGAACACGGCCCGGGCCTCTGACGCCGCGTTGATCCCGAGATGCCGGATGAGCCAGAAGTGGAGCGCGATCGTCGCGACGAGCAGCAGCGGCAACAGGCTCACGTGTGCGTTGTGGAGGCGTGTGAGCAGCGACGCGCTCGCGGCGAAGTCCCTGGAAAGCGGCGCGCCGAGCGGTCCGAGCAGCTCGGCTGCCGCCACGGCGTGGGCGAGCGCTTCCCCGCCCTCCTGGTCGGCCCGGAGCACGGTGCCTGTGAACGCCAGGCCCGCCACGAGCACGAGCATCAGCACGCCCGACCACCACGTGACCTCCCGCGGGCGCGTGTAGCTGCGCCGCCGGAAGACGTACACGAGGTGCGCCATGATGCTCACCAGCACGACGCAGGCGGCCCAGTAGTGCAACGCGCGCACCCAGGCACCCAGGGGCGCGCGAGTCACGGTGTAGACAACGCTCGCGTGCGCCGCGAGCGGGTCGGGATTGTAGTACTGGTCGAGCCACATCCCCGTCACCACCAGCACGGCGAGCCCGAGGAACGTGAGCCCCCCGAGCATGTAGGGCAGACGGTTCGCCACGGCCGGAATGCTGTACCCCAGCGCGTGCAGCGCGAACCGCCCTCCCACGCCCACCGCGGCATCAACGGGCGGTGCGACGGACCCGCCGCCCGCGTCACGACTGGCAGTCGCCATCGACTCGGTCCGATCCATTTACGCCTGTCCCGGAGTTTTCTCGACCTGAACCAACGGCCGGCTACCCTGGCCCCGGCCCCCCGAGGGCCCCAATCTTGGCGGATGGCCCGTCCGGTGCAACCGCACCCGGCAGACCCCGGGCACAAACCGACGGGGTCGCCGATGTCGGCGACCCCGTCCAACGATCATCCCCGGCAACCGATCGCGCCGTTAGCAGGGGCGCTGCTGCATCGTGCGGCCGCCGGCGATCCGGTTGCGGACCTGCCGCGCCAGCAGGGCCGTCGCGCCCGTGGTCACCGCACGCCCCAGCGACCCCCTCATCTGGCCGAAGAAGCCGTTGCCGCGCCGCCCTTCCCGGCCACGCAGCTTCATCCTCAAGGCCTCCAGCTCCTCCCGCTCGCGTTCGCGTTCTTCTTCCTCCTCTTCCTCGCCGCCGCCGAAGACGCGGCCGAGCACGAAACCCGTGCCCAACGCGATCCCGACGCTCGCGAACGGATGCTCCCGGATCTGCGACTTGATGTCATCGCGGATCGTGCTGACCTCATGCGTGCGCAGGTACTCGGCGCTGCTCTCCAGAGCGCCGCCCACGCCGTGCACCGCTCCACCGATCTTCCCCTTCAGGCCACCCTGCTCCTCCATCGGGCGCGCCCGCTCCTCCAGCCGGGTGCCGAGCCGATCCACTCCGCCGGCCAGCTTCTCCTTGCCGCTCTCGATGGCGCTGGAGGCCTTGTCCATGGCCTTCTCACCCACGTGCTTGGCCTTCTCACGGAGGCCTTCGCCGCCCTCCTCGGGCCTCGTCCCCGTCGGGCCCACCATGCTCTCGCGGCCCAGCGTTTCTTCCTCGGAGCGGCCACCAAATCGGCGGGGCTGCTCTGGAGGCAGGTTCGGACGACTCGCCATGCTCACCTCCCTTGGCTTGGTGCCGCGGCGTTCCCCAGGCCGCGCACTAGACGAGGCGTGCAAGTCGCATACCCGAACCAGCGGCGAAACCTATTGATTTTCCATGTACTTACGCTCTTACGAACGACCTCCCGCGTGAGCGCGGGCAGCGTATGCCGAGGGGAGCCGCGGGGCCGGGAGAGGCGGTCTCAGCCTGCCGTGTCCCGCCGGAATCGCACCTGAGGCGGCGTCTGCACGCTCTCGGGCGCCTCGAACGGCTCGTACCGCTGGGCCCCGATCACGCGCGCGGTCAGGGCCTGCGGGAATTGGCGGATGTAGGTGTTGTACCGGGCGACGGCTTCATTGTAGTCGCGGCGCGCGACGGCGATGCGGTTCTCGGTCTCCGTCAGCTCGTCCTGGAGCGCGATGAAGTTGCGGTTGGCCTGAAGCGTGGGGTAGGCCTCGACAGCGACGTTGATGAACAGCCGCAAGTTCTCGCTGAGAGCGGCGTTGGCTCTGCTGAGCTCATCCGTTCCCGCATCCCGCTGCACGGCTTCGGCCACACGTTGACTGGCCTGCGTGAGACCCGCGCGTGCCTGTGCCACCTGGGTGAACGTCTCACGCTCGAAGGCCGCTGCCTCGTCCACCGTGGCGACGAGGTTGGGGATCAGATCGTTTCGCCGCAGGAGCTCGGTCTCGATGTTGGCCCGGGCCTGGACGACGCGTTCGTCCAGCTCCTGGATGCGGTTGTAGCCGCACCCGGTGAGGAGAAGGGCCGCGGTGGCGGCGAACAACCATCTGCGAGTCATCCGGCCTCTCCGTGGGTCAGAGTGTCGACGAAGTCGGCGATGCGCTCGGCGAAGCGGTAATAGCCCGTGACCAGCGGATCGTCCAGAGACGCGGTCAACGGACGCCGCTGGCGCCGCGCCTCCCACGCTTGCTGGAGGGGCGCGGCGTCCGCGTCCACGAGCGCGGCAGCGGCCGCGAGCACGTCCGAGGTCGCCTTTGGCACCGGCCGGCTGGCGAGCCGGAGCGCCGTCCGGGCGTACGTGGTGAACGAAGGCAGCGCGGTGAGCAGGAGCCGTCCGACCTGGGCGCCGTCCGTCCCGGCGAGGAGCAGGCCCTCGCGGAGCTGGAGCAGCTTGCCGCGCAGCTCGTGCTCGGCCTGCAGCCGCAACTCGACCGGGTTCACTTCGAGCGCACGCAGCGGATCCTCGCCGTAGAGCATGACGTGGGCCTCCTTCATGTCGGCCAGCTCGATGGCGAACGCGTCCCCGGCGCGCCGCCACTCGGGCCAGGTCATGAGGAGTGGGGGTGTGTTGCCCGCACCGGCCCACCTCTGTGCGACGGGCGAGAGCCGGCCCAGCGTCTCCGGGTCGATCCGGTCCAGCAGAACGAGGACGTTCACGTCGCTCACGCCCTCGATCGCCTCGCCTCGGGCGACCGATCCGTAGACCAGGACGCTCCTCAGCCGGTCGCCCAGGAGACGTTGCAGCTCCGCGGTCAGCTTTCGTGCGGACTCCAAGGGATCCTTCACGCTCGACTCCTCCTCTCACCAGCTCCGACCGGCTCCACCCCCGCCGAACCCGCCACCGCCGCCGAATCCGCCGAATCCCCCGCCTCCGCCGAAGCCACCGAAGCCGCCGCCGAACCCGCCCCAGCCGCCACGGTGCCACCCGCCGAACGGGAACGGCATGATGATCGGGCCGCGGTAGCGCCGGCGGCCGCCACGGAAGCCGCCACGCCCACCTCCTCCGCCCCGCAACGCCATGAGGATGATGACGAAGATGACGAGGAGGACGATGAAGCCGACCAACGTCGGCCGCCCGCGTGGCGCGGGCTCCCGGACCTCTCGCGGCACCTCGCCCGTCAGCTCGAAGCCGAACCGCTCCGCATATTGTTCCGCGATCGCCACGACGCCGAGGAGAATGCCGGTGCCGTAGTCGCCCTGGCGGAAACGGGGGATCATGAAGTCATCCAGGATCCGGCCCGCTTCCGCCGCGGTGATGAACGGCACGCCGAGCCCCGTCTCGATCCTGGCGTGCCCCCTGCCATCGTCCGACGTTTCCCGCGGCACCACCAGCACCACGACGCCGGTGTTCCGCAGCGTGTCGCCCGGCTCGCCCGCCCGGCCTACGCTCCACTCCCGCCCGATCTGGAGCGCGAGCTCCGGCGGCGTACGGCCGAGCAGCGTGGGCAGAGTGACGACCACGATCTCGCCGCCGGACTTCGCCCGGACCTCGTCGATGATCGCCTGGATCTGCCGCTCCCGTTCGGGCTCGATGATGTTCGCGAAGTCGTTGATCCAGCCGACGGGCCTCGGCAGGCGCGCCTGCGCGCCGGCCCCCGGTGGCCCCACGGCGCTCCCGGCGAGGACTGCGGCGAGAGCCAGGGCCACGGCGTGCCTTCGCCCGGCGCAACGCTTCGTGGCGCCCCTGCTCTCCCGTTCCCTCAACATGTCGTCTGGAATTCCACTGTGCCGCCCCTGCCCCGCCCTGAATGGGTAAGCTAGCGCCCCGGGGCGGAGGATCCACCCGCGGGGCGTACTCGTCGGTGCGTACCGTGACGCACGATTGCGGCCAAAGGCCGATGCCCCCGGCAGGACTCGAACCTGCGGCAGACGCGGTTTAGGAAACCGCCGCTCTATCCACCTGAGCTACGGGGGCTTGATG